>Ga0315281_10012913_pt1 | contig 11333 bp, 11 predicted proteins | sample YL17G07_0_MG_FD_204540 | JGI IMG/M metagenome (GOLD analysis project Ga0315281, IMG submission 204540) | Sediment microbial communities from Yellowstone Lake, YNP, Wyoming, USA - YL17G07_0 | ecosystem: Environmental > Aquatic > Freshwater > Lake > Sediment | place: USA: Wyoming | collected... | reverse complement strand
TGCTCAACACCCAGGAGGCGACTTTCCAGACCAAGCTCAGCAGCCTCGGCAGCGTCAATGGGGCGCTGTCCTCCCTACAGTCGGCAGCGCAGGCGCTTGCCTCGGCGAGCGCAGTCCAAAACAGCGCAACATCTACCGACAGCCTGGTGTTGACCGCGACCGCGGGCAGCGATGCGCTCCCCGGGAACTATAATGTCAGCGTAGTCAAACTGGCGCAGGCGCAAAAGCTGCTCGCCGACGGAAAGACCAACACCACCGACACCATCGGCAGCGGCGCCAACACCACGCTGACCTTCACTTTCGGCAGCATCAGCAGCGTGCTCGGCCCCGTAAACGGGACGTACTCGGATGCCTCTTTCGCGCCCAATCTGGACAAGATCCCCGTATCCGTCGTGATCGGCAGCAGCAACAACACGCTGGCAGGCATACGCGACGCAATCAACGCGGCCAATGCCGGCGTGACGGCGAGCATTATCAACGACGGCGGCGGCTCGCCCTACCGCCTGACGATTACTTCGAACGATACGGGCGTGGCCAACAGCCTGAAAATATCCACCAGCGGCGACGCGGCGATCGGGTCGCTGTTGGGCTACGATCCGGCCGCAACCCAGCATATGAAGCAGACCCAGGTCGGCCAGAACGCCGCGATATCCATCGACGGCGTGGACATCACTTCCGCCTCCAACGCGGTCGCCGGCGCAATCCAGGGCGTGACGCTCAATCTGGTAAAACAGACGGCTGCGAACAGCTCCGTCAGCGTCGCTGTCCGGCATGACAGCAGCAGCCTCACCGCGGCGCTCGGCGCTTTGGTGAAGGCCTATAACGACACCAATAAGACCATCGCCGGCAGCACTGCGAAAGGGGCCTTGTTGCAGGGCGACTGGGCCTTGCTCAGCACGCAGCGTCAGGTGGTTGCCATCCTCGGCAGCGTGCAGCAGACGGGCGGCACCTATACCACCCTGTCCAGTCTCGGGATCGGTTTCAACAAAGACGGAACGCTCGCTTTCGATACGGCCAAAGCAAACAGCGCACTTTCGTCCGACCCCGCGCGCGTCGCCGCCCTGACATTGGCGATCGGCAAGGCAATCGACAGCGCAGCCACCAATCTGCTTGGCCCTGCGGGCCCGATCTCGGCCGAGAAAGACGGCATCAACCGGTCGATCAGGGACATCGGCTCGCGCCGGGTCGCCATGCAGCATCGGCTCGATTTGAAGCAGCAACGCTATCAGAAGCAGTTTTCGGCGCTGGACACTTTGATCAGCGGCATGAACCAGACCAGCACTTACCTGACGCAGCAGCTGGCCAATCTGCCGAACATTTACAACAATAAAGGATAAGGCGCATGTCCCCCACCTATTCTCGCGCCGCGATGAGCGCCTATCGCAGCGTCGGCGTCGAATCGATCGCGGCCGAGGCCGCTCCGCATCAACTGGTGGTCATGCTGTTCAACGGCGCGCGCGCCGCGGTTGCGGCGGCGAAGTCGCACCTCGCGCGACAAGAGATCGCAGACAAGTGCGAGGCGATTTCCAAAGCCATCGCCATTATCGACGGCGGACTCAAGGCAAGCCTGGACCCGAACGTAGGCGGCGAGCTGGCAAGTAATCTGTCCGAACTGTATGCCTACATGACGCAGCGCCTGCTCCATGCCAATCTCAAGAACGACGGTGGCGCGCTCGACGAAGTGGCGCAACTTCTGGCGCAGTTGGGCAGTGCCTGGGAGGCCATCGCTGCCAAGCCGCCGACCGCGACCACCGCCCTTGCGGCCCCTGCCGCCGCGCCAGCAGCGAGTCCATCACAAGCACAACCGGACCGCGTTGCGGCCGCCTATGGAGTCCGCTGAACCATGGCTGGTTACGAAAACATTCTCGACACCTACGGCTCTATCGCCGTGAAGTCCGGCGAGATGCTGGACGCGGCGAAGAACAGCGACTGGGTCCGGCTGATCGCGCTGGAGCAGGACTGCCGCGCGCTCGCCGAAACTTTGAAGCGCGCGGACGATGGCGCCGCCCGCCCGGATGTGGCCTACCTGCAGCGCAAGGCCGAACTCATCCGCAAGGTGCTGGGCGACGATGCCGAGATCAGGAAATTCACCGAACCCTGGATGGCGCAACTCGCGGCTTACCTCGGCAATGCACGGCAGGGGCAGCGACTGCGGATGGCTTACGACGCCGACAAAGGCAGCTAGGGAGCCGCGCACCAGGCGTGTCTTCCAATTTCAATGAGCTATTGAGAGTACGCCGGAATGGTTGCGCCAGTGCCTATGTACGGGGTCGATCTCGCCACTGCGCTCAACCCGCCCGCGGCCCTAAACGGGATCGACCCGGTCGCCGCGCTGAAGCCGGTGGGCGGCGCCCGCGGCGAAGCGCAGCGCTTCCTGCTTCAACTCGACACGGGGCAAGTCGTCAGCGCGCGCGTCGAGGCCGAGCTGCCCGACGGCAGCTTCAAGGTGCAGCTCGCCGGCCGGGAACTGCGCATGGCGCTGCCCGGCTACGTCGCCGCCGGAGACACACTGGAACTCACTTTCGTTTCGAACGATCCGCGGCCGACATTCGCGCTGCGAGACCCGCAGGCGGCGGGCGCACCGCGGTTGTCGGCCGCCGGCCGGCTGGTAGCCACAATGATGACCCAGCCGGGCAGGCCGGCGGTGCTTGCGGCGGCGACCAACACCGCGCCGCTGCTCGCCGCCCTGCCCGCCAACGGCGCCGCACTCTCGGCCTCGCTGGAGCAGACGCTGACGCAAAGCGGGCTGTTCTACGAAGCGCATCAGGCCGAATGGCTGGCCGGAAAACACGACCTGGCGCAGCTGCGCACCGAGCCGCAGGCAAGTTTCGCCCAAAGCCCGCGGCAATTGCCGGCTCTGCTCGCCGATGACGCGGTCGTGGCGGCCCCGCTTGCGGGCACGGCAACCGCGCCGCGGACGGAACAACTACCGCAGTCCGAGGGATCGGCGTTGCTGCAGCAGCAGCTTGCCGCGCTGGAAAGCGGAAAAATCGTGCTGCAACTCGAGGTCTGGCCCAGGCAGTGGGTGCAGTGGGAGATCGAAGAGAAGGTGCAGCAATCCCCCCCCGAACCCGGCACGCCTTCAAGCTGGCAGACGCGGCTGCGACTCGACCTGCCGCGACTGGGTGAACTCAACGCAGTTCTGACGCTGGACAGCAAGGGCGTGCAGATCAGACTGGACAGCGCCAGCGCCGCCAGTGCAGCGCTCCTGCTGGATCAGCGCGCCTGTTTGCATGCCGCGCTCGCCGAAGCGGGCATGACGCCTGCCGGCATCGCCATCGCCCGCCATGAGCCGGTCTGAGCCCGCACACCCCGGCGGCGCCCTTGGCGCGACCGGCGGCGCGACCGAAACGCGCCCTGCCGATGCGCCCGCATTCCTGCCGCAGCAGGCCGCGATCGCGCTGGCCTACGGACGCGACGACGCTGCGCCCCGGGTTCTCGCCAAAGGCCGCGGCCTGGTGGCGCAGGCGATCATCGAGCGCGCGCACCAGCACGGCGTATACGTGCACGAGTCGCGAGAACTGGTGTCGCTGCTGATGCAGGTCGACATCGACCAGCGCATCCCGCCCGAGCTCTATCGCGCCGTGGCCGAACTGCTGGTCTGGATCTACCGGCTGGAACAGCACGGTTCGACGCCCGCCGCCGCCGCGGCCGCGGACCACGACTTGAGCCGATGGGAAAAATCCTAGGCCCGCATGGCCATGTAATCTTGCCGCCGGAGAAGCGCGCCCCTAAATGAAAAATAAGATCGACAACCGCGAAACCATCGAACCTGTGACCGCCGATCAGGACGAGTATCTGATCCGCTCGCGCGTGGAAATCGCCGCGATCCTGAACACGCTGTGCCAAGCCGGCAGCATGATCACGGCGTATTTCGGCAGCGACAACGACTTCACCCTCACCGCCATCCTCGCCGTGAGGCCGGGCGAGGATGAAGTGATCATGGATTACGGCGCCGATGCGGACGCCAACCAGCGCGCCCTGCAAGCCGGCAAAATAACTTTCGTGGCGGCGCACGAGCGCATTAAGGTGCAATTCGTCGCCGCATCGCTGCGTCAGGTGCGTTTTGAGGGCCGCGACGCGTTCAGTATGCGGCTGCCGGCCGCGCTGCTGCGCCTGCAGCGGCGCGAGTACTTCAGGATCGTCGCGCCGCTCCTCCGGCCGCTTAGATGCGTGATTACGCCACAGGGAGCGCCGTCCGGCGCGCCGGCGGAAGCGACCATCGTCGACATCAGCTGCGGCGGGATCGCAATCATCGATTGCCGCCAGCCGGTCAATCTCGAAATCGGCGCGTGTTTGCGCAACTGCCGCATCCAGTTGCCCGGCATAGGCACGGTAACGGCGACCATGCTGATCAAGAGCAATTATGACGTCACGCTGAAGAACGGCGCCAGGCACAGGCATGCCGGATGCGAGTTCGTGGACTTGCCCGAGAGCGTGCGCGCCTTGGTCCAGCGTTACATCAACAGGATGGAAAGCGAACGCAAGTATCGCTCCGGCGGTCGCTGAGGTTCAGTCGAAGAAACCCGAAGCCTGGAGTTCTTCGGCGAGGAGGCGGTAATCCTTCGCGCCCTGGCTTTGCGGCGCGTAGCTGAAAATGTCCATGCCGTGGCCGGGACTCTCGGCAAGGCTCACGTTCTCGGTGATGCAGGTGCGGCAGAGCGCATCGCCGACGTGCTGGCCGAGCTTGTCGTAGATTTCGTACGACAGGCGCCGGCGGCTGTCGAAACGCGTCACCACCACTTTGCGCGGGAAACTGCGCTTCAGGGATTTCTCCAGCGCCTGCAGCGCCGCGTCCAGGCGGTGCACCCCTTGCAGCGACAGGTAATCGGCCGAGACCGGGATCAGGATCCGGTCGGCTGCGAGCACCGCATTGAGCGTGAGCACACCCATCATCGGGCAGCAGTCGATCAGGATCGGAAAACCGTTGTGCGGAAAGCTTGCGCGCACACCGGCACGCAGCCGCCCGGCGATGTTCTTGTTGCCGCCGAACAGCGCGTCGATCTTGGCGAGTTCGAGATGCGCCGGTATCACCTGCAGGCCGCCGGGCGCGATGCGCATCAGACTGTCCAGCGCTCGCTCTTCCCTGAAGAAACCGGCCATGCTGTCGGCGCCGGCGATGCCGCGCAGTCCCAGGGACAGGGTCAGATGCGCCTGCGCGTCGAGGTCGATCGCCACCGGTTTGCGCTGCATGCGCGCGAGGGCTGCCGCGAGGTTGACGCAGGTGGTGGTCTTGCCCACCCCGCCTTTCTGATTGAATACCGTGATTACCGACATCGCAGGCTCCGGTCCACCTAGACCTGCATGTTCATGATGTCGTGATAAGCCGAGACCAGGCGGTTGCGCACCTGCACCATCTGCTGGAACGAAATGTTGGCCTTCTGCATCGAGACCATGACATCGGTCAGGTTGGCATTGGGCGCACCGGTCTCGAAATCGCGCGCGAGGCGCGCAGCGTCGACCTGGGTATTGTTGATGCCTTCTAGAGAATTCTTCAGCAGCGTGGCGAAATCCGGGCCGGCGACAGGCGCAGTCGCGCCGCGTGCCGCCTGGCTGGTGCCGGCCGCCGCGGCGCGCAACTGGCCGAGCAGGTTGTCTATGGCGCTGGTATCCATTTTTCCTCCAATTGTCTTTGGTACTGGCGCTGAAGCACTACCCCGCCCCGCCTTCCAGTCGATATTGCTGCAGCTTGTAACGCAACGCGCGCTCGCTGATGCCCAGGCGCTGCACCGCCAGCTTGCGCGAGCCATTCACCGCGAGCAGCGTTTCCACGATGTGGGCCCGCTCCAGCGACCTCATGTCCATCGCCCCACCCGGCGCGGCGACTTCGGTCTGCCGCTGCGGCGCGGCCGGTGCCGGCGCCGGGCCGAAGTCGAACTGCGCGGCCTCGATCAGATCGCCTTCGGCGAGTATCGCGGCGCGCTGGATCACGTTTTCCAGTTCACGCACGTTGCCGGGCCAGGCGTAAGCCAGCAGGCGCTTTTCGGCGCCCGCGGCGAGGCGCAGCAGCGGCCGCGCCAGAGCCTGCGCCTGGCGCGCAAGCGAGCGGCGCGCAAGCGGCACGATGTCGGCGCTGCGCTCGCGCAGCGGCAGCACGTGCAAGGGGAAGACATTGAGGCGGTAATAGAGGTCGGCACGAAAGGTGCCTGCGGCAACGCAGGCGCCGAGGTCGCGGTTGCTGCTGGCGAGGACGCGGATATCGAGTGCGAGCGCCTTCTTCCCGCCCACCCGTTCCACCTCGCGTTCCTGCAGCACGCGCAGCAGCTTTGCCTGCAGCGGCAGCGGTATCTCCGAGATTTCGTCGAGCAGCAGCGTGCCGCCCTGCGCCTGCTCGAACTTTCCGGCCTGGGGCTGGGTTGCGCCGGTAAACGCGCCGCGCTCGTAACCGAACAGCGTGGCTTCGAGCAGGTTGTCGGGAATCGCGGCGCAGTTGATGGCGACGAAGGCCCCGCCGGCGCGCGGCGATTGGCGATGAATGTAACGCGCCAACACTTCCTTGCCGCTGCCGCTCTCGCCGGAGAGCAGCACCGTCGTCGCCGACGCAGCCACCCGCCGCGCTAGGGCAAGCAGCGCGACCGTCTTCGGATCGGCGGCGACAACGCCGCCGTCATCCCCTGTCACGGAACGCAGGCGATAGCGCTTCACCTTCGCCAGCAGGCTGGCCGGCTCGAACGGCTTGGGCAGATAGTCGCTCGCGCCTGCGCGCATCGCCGCGACGGCGCTCTCGATATCGCCGAAAGCGGTCATCAGGACCACCGGAATGTGAGCGTGGACCCGCTTGATTTCGTGCAACAGGCCGAGGCCGTCCAGCGGCTGCATCTGAATGTCGCTGATGACCAGGCCGACGCTGCGGCGCGCCATGGCCGCAAGCGCCTCGCTGCCGTCGGCGGCCGGGATGACGGCGTAGCCGGCGAGTTCCAGCGTGATGCACAGCGCATCGCGCAGATCGCGGTCGTCTTCAACAATCAGCAGCGGCAGCGATGTCATTTACGGTTCCTTGCGTGAATACAGACGGCCGGCGCCCGGCCGCAGGCCCGAGCGGCAGGCGCAGCACGAATTCGCTGCCGGCCCCGCGTGTCGATTGCACGCCTACACTGCCGCCGTGCGCCTCGGCCACGGCGCGCACGATGGCGAGGCCGAGACCGGTGCCGCCGCTGCGCATGCTGAAAAATGGTTCGAACAAGCGCGCCTGCGCTCCGGGGTCGATGCCCTCGCCGGTATCGCTGACATTGAACACCAGTTCCGTCTCCCCGACCGTCCCGGCCAGACAGATGCGCTCGCCCGGAACGCAGGCGTGGACGGCGTTTTCCAGCAGATTCAGGAGGGCGCCGGCAAGCGCCTGCCGCTCCGCCCGCAGCACACATCCGCGGCTTTCATCTCTGAGTTCGAAAAGCAATCCGCGTGCCAATGCCAGCGGCTCCAGAGCGTCGAAGGTTTCGCGCAGCAAATCCGCCACCGCTACCTGCTCGCAACCGGCGCTCGCGCCGCGCACGAACAGCAGCATGTCCTCGATCAGCCGCTCCAGATGGCGCAACCGGTCCACGGTCTTGCCGGCAAAGCGCTCGCGCTCCGCCGCGGGCAGGCCCGGCTCCCCGAGCTGGGCCGCATACAGCAGCGCGGTAGCAAGCGGGGTGCGCAACTGGTGCGCCAGCCTGGCCGCCATCTCTCCCATGGCCGCCAACCGCTCCCGGCGTTGCACCGATTCGCGCAGCGCTTCCTTTTCCGCGAACTGGCGCCGCAGTTCGCCGTTGGCGAGCGCGAGTTCCTGCGTCAATACCAGCGCCTGCTGCCGCAGTTCCTCATAGGCGAGGCACAAATCCGACGACGCCAGGTTGAACACCTGGAACGCCTGCGCGAGCTGCTGCGGATTGAGCGTGCTGATCTGGTTCATGTTTTCCTGCCGCCGGTGGGCCGCGCAAATGCGCGCGCTCCGCCACCCTTATTGGACGGATCAGAGACTAGCACCGGCCAATTCGGGCACGCCGCGCAATAAAGGGCCATAAATGCCCTCTTCTTGCCGGTTTGACAAACGGCGGCTTGCCCATAATCGCACCAGTCCTTCAACGGACGGAAAAAAGGGATGGCGATCAGCATGAAACAGGCACGAACATTCGCATTCGCCGCTGCCGGCAACGCGGCGGCCAAAACACCGTGGCTATAGATGCCGCACAGCTCCCGGTATCCCGCATCCAGGTGCTGGGCATGATCCCGCTGCAGCAGAAATTCGGACTGATGGTCGCGCTCGCGGCCATCGTCGCACTGCTCGTCGGGGGATGGATATGGGGACAGACGCCGGATTACCGGGTGCTCTACGCGAATCTGTCCGACCGCGACGGCGGGGCCATCATCAGCTCGCTGCAGCAGATGAACATCCCATTCAAGTTCGCCGAAGGCGGCGGCGCGCTGCTGGTGCCCGCCGGTCAGGTGCACGAAGTGCGCCTGCGCCTTGCCGGCCAGGGCCTGCCCAAAGGAGGTCTGGTCGGCTTCGAACTGATGGAAGCGCAGAAACTCGGGACGTCGCAGTTTCAGGAGCAGGTCAATTATCAGCGCGCGCTCGAAGGCGAACTGGCGCGCTCGATCCAGTCGCTCTCCGCGGTGAACGGCGCGCGCGTGCATCTGGCTTTTTCCAAACCTTCCGTCTTCGTGCGCGAGCAGCAGAAGCCGAGCGCGTCGGTGCTGTTGAGCCTGCACCCCGGCCGCAGCCTGGATGCCGGACAGGTCAGCGCCATCGTGCATCTGGTGTCGAGCAGCATTCCCGACCTGCCGGTGAAGAACGTGACCGTGATCGACCAGAGCGGCAGCCTGCTGACGGCGCAGGCCGGCAACAATGTCGGCCTGGACCCGGGCCAGCTCAAGTACTTGCGCGAGGTCGAGCAGAGCTTCGTCAAGCGCATCGAGGCGATCCTGACCCCGATTACCGGCGCGAACAACGTGCTCGCCCAGGTGACGGCGGACATCGATTTCACCCAGACCGAAAACATCGCGGAAATCTACAGCCCGAACCAGTCCGCTCCGTCGGCCGTGCGCAGTCAGCAGACCAGCGAAACGACGGGCAGCGGCAGTGCAGCGGCCGCGGGCGTGCCCGGAGCGCTCAGCAACCAGCCGCCGGCCAACGCCAGCGCACCGATCAATGCGGCGCCGGCGAACGCGCCGGGACAGGCGGGGGGGCAGACTCCAGCCGCAGCCGCCCAGGCGGGCGCAAGCGCCGCGGCGGCGCCTTCCAGCTCGCGCCGCGACTCCACCATCAATTACGAAGTCGACAAGACCATCAGGCATACGCGGCAGCCCGTGGGCGCGATCAAACGCCTGTCGGTCGCCGTGTTGGTCAACCACCGCAAGCTGGTCGACGCCGAAGGCAAGGTCACCACCAAGCCGCTCGCCGCCGATGAAGTGGCACAGATCGGCGCCCTGGTGAAGGAAGTCATGGGCTACAGCAAAGAGCGCGGCGATTCGCTCAACGTGACCAACAGCGCCTTCTCCGTGGCGGAGATCGAGCCGCCCGCGGAAGTGCCGCTGTGGAAGCAGCCGGAAACCATCGCCACCGCCAAGGACATCGGCAGGAACGTGCTGATCGCGGGCCTGGTGCTGTTCCTGGTGCTCGGCGTGCTGCGTCCGCTGCTCGCCAAGCTCGCCGAAGCGCGTCTCCCTGCGCCGGCGCCGGCCGGCGCCGACCCGGGCGCCGCCGCCCTGCGCCAGTCCGACCACGCCGGGAATCTGGACACAATAAGGCAGCTGGCGCGCAGCGAACCTAAACTCGTCGCGGGCGTGGTCAGGGACTGGGTATCCGGCGATGAATGAGGAAGGCATCCAGAGGAGCGCTATCCTCCTCCTGTCGCTGGGAGAGGAAGGCGCGTCTGAAGTGTTCAAGCATCTCGCCCCGCGCGAAGTGCAGAAACTCGGCGTAGCGATGTCCAGTCTCAAGAACATCTCGCGCGACAAGGTGGACGAAGTGCTCAACGACTTCCGCAGCCGCGCCGAGGAAAAATCCCCGCTCGGCCTCAACTCCAGTGAGTACATCCGCAGCGTGCTCACCAAGGCGCTGGGCGATGACAAGGCTGCCAACATCATCGACCGCATTCTCCACGGAGGCGACACCAGCGGCATCGAGGGCCTCAAATGGATGGATTCACCGGCCGTCGCGGAACTGATCAAGAACGAGCATCCGCAAATCATCGCCACCATCCTGGTGCACCTGGACCGCGACCAGGCGAGCGAGATTCTGGGCGCCCTCACCGAGCGCCTGCGCAATGACGTGCTGCTGCGCATCGCGACGCTGGACGGCATCCAGCCTTCGGCGCTGCGCGAACTGAACGATGTGCTCACCAAGCTGCTGTCGGGCAACAACAACCTGAAGAAAAGCGCGATGGGCGGGGTGCGGGCGGCGGCCGAGATGCTCAATTTCATGCCCAGCAACCTGGAAGGCACGGTGATCGAGAGCGTCAAGGAATACGACGCCGAGCTGGCGCAGAAGATCCTGGACGAGATGTTCGTGTTCGAGAACGTCATCGACATCGACGACCGCGGCATCCAGTTGCTGCTGCGCGAGATCCAATCCGAATCCCTGATCGTCGCGCTCAAGGGCGCGTCCGAGGAGTTGCGCGAAAAAATATTCAAGAACATGTCGCAGCGCGCGGCCGAGATGCTGCGCGACGACCTGGACGCAAAAGGCCCGGTGCGCGTGTCGGAAGTGGAAGCCGAGCAGAAGGAAATACTGAAGATCGTGCGCCGGCTCTCCGACGAAGGCCAGATCGTGCTCGGCGGCAAGGGCGAGGACAGCTTTGTCTAGCCCGGCGACACCCCAGGCGCAGCTCACCGCCTACCAGCGCTGGGAACTCGCCTCTTTCGACGGCCCGAAGCAAAGCGGCCGGGCGCTGCTGCTGCCGACGGCAGAGCAGCTGCAACGCATACAGGAGAAGGCGCACGAGGAGGGGTACGCCGCCGGCTACCGCGAAGGAGGCGCGCGCGCGGCCGGTGAAACCGCACGGTTGCAGCAAATCGTGGCCGCACTGACAGAGGAGTCGCAGCAGCTGGACCAGCGCCTCGCGGACGAGCTGCTGTCGCTCGCCCTGGCGATCAGCAAACAGATATTGCGGCAGGCGCTCAAGCTGCGGCCTGAACTTATCCTCGCAGTGATCAACGAAGTGCTCGGCCAGGTGCCGCAGATACATCACCGCGCACACCTGGCGCTGCATCCGGAGGATGCGGCGCTGGTGCGCGAACGCTTGGGAGAGCAGTTCACCCGTTCAGGCTGGAAGATTCTCGAAGACGCCGGACTGCAGCGCGGCGGCTGCCGCCTGCACACGCCCGATTGCGACATCGACGCGACGCTGGAG
>Ga0315281_10012912_pt1 | contig 11333 bp, 5 predicted proteins | sample YL17G07_0_MG_FD_204540 | JGI IMG/M metagenome (GOLD analysis project Ga0315281, IMG submission 204540) | Sediment microbial communities from Yellowstone Lake, YNP, Wyoming, USA - YL17G07_0 | ecosystem: Environmental > Aquatic > Freshwater > Lake > Sediment | place: USA: Wyoming | collected... | reverse complement strand
CTCGCGCCGGCCGCGCTAACGCCAGGCACTACGAAGCAGGACCACGTCACGTTCGTCTTCAACTTCTTCGACGAGTTGCGGCGCATTGCGCCAGCGACAAAACGATAAGAGACGCGACGCCGGACTGAAGACTTGAGGGCTCTTAGTACAGCAGATACCTCGCCCGGGTGAGCCGCCACTTCGCTTCGTCGGCCGTCCACGACGCGGCAATCGCCGCCGGATCCTGACCGGCGCGGATCTTTTCGATCGTGGCCTTCGATCCCAGCAGCAACGCAGCGTCCTCGAGTGTGAACTGCGCGCCGTACGCCTTCGACAGCGCGGCCGCGATCTCCAGTCCCACGCGGACGGGGCGGACACGATCGCGATCCGTGACGACGAAGAAAACGCCGTGGCAGGCCTGGCCGCCAAGCTTCGCGCCGGCCGCGGGCGTGAACGTCACGGGATAGAACCGCACGCCCGGCAGCTCGCGCGCGTTGAGCGTCGCCGCCAGCGCGACGCCATCGATCCACGGCGCGCCGATGTGCTCGAACGGCGTGTCCGTCCCGCGACCCACCGACACGTTCGTCCCTTCGATCGCTCCCACGCCAGGATAAATCGTCGCCTCGTTCAGGTTCCGCATGTTGGGCGACGGATTCGTCCATTCGAGGCTCGTCTCGTCGAACCAATCGTCGCGCTGCCAGTTCTTCATCGGCACGACGGTGAGGCTCGCGCCGATCTTCCGCTCCGCGTTGAAGAGCTGCGCGAGCTCGCCGATCGTCAGGCCGTGGCGGATCGGCATCGGCAGGTATCCCGTAAACCCGACGGCGGACTGATCCTGCGCGGGCCCTTCCACATCGAACCCGTCGATGGGATTCGGCCGGTCGAGCACGATCACGGGCAACCCGCGCTTGGCCGCCTCCTCCATCACGTACGCGATCGTCGCGGGATACGTGTAGAAGCGGGCGCCGATGTCCTGCAGGTCGACGACAAGCGTGTCGATCCCCGCGAGCATCGCCTCGGTGGGCCGCCGCGTGTCGCCGTACAAAGAATGGATCGGCAGGCCGGTCGCCTCGTCGCGAGTGGACGCGACCTTGTCGTCGAGCTGACCGCGAATGCCGTGCTCGGGGCTGAAGAGCGCGACGAGCGTCACGCCCGGCGCGTGCGCGAGGAGATCGATCGTGCTCGTCCCCTGCCGCGATCGCCCGGTCTGATTCGTCAGCAGACCAACGTGTTTACCGCGCAGCCGCGCGAAGTTCTCGGCCGCGAGGACGTCGATGCCCGCGAGCGTGGGTTCGTGCTTCGCGCTCGGCTGAAAGGCTCGCGCTACGTTCGAGTCGCTCGGCTGGAAGCCTCGCGCTACGACTGCGGCTCTCGCTGCACCCGCAGCTCGCGCGACATCCTCCGTCGAGTAGAGCGCGGCGGCAGCGACGGTCGCCACCCTGGCGCGGATCGGCGTCGCGTCGCCCTTGCCGTCGGGATGCACGCGATTCGACAGAAAGATCACATAGCTCTTCGTCTGCGGATCGAGCCACAGCGACGTGCCCGTGAAACCTGTGTGGCCGTACGACCCGATCGGAAACAGCTCGCCGCGGTTGGACGAATACGTCGAGTCGATATCCCACCCGAGCCCACGCACGTCGCGCATGCCCGCCGGCGTCGACGGCGATGTCATGCGCGCGACCGTCGCGGGCGACAGGATGCGCGTCGTGCCGAGACTGCCCCCGTTGAGCAGCATGCGGCAGAAGCGCGAGAGATCGGCGGCCGTGCTGAAGAGACCGGCGTGTCCGGCGACGCCGTCCATGCGCCGCGCGGTTGGATCGTGGACGACGCCGCGAAGGAACGGGACGTCTGCGCCCGTGGCGCAGGGCCATGCGAGTCCCGCGCAACGCTCGGTCGGCGCGATGCGCGGCCGCCACGACTCGGGCGGCAGAAAACGCGTCTCCTTCATCCCGAGCGGCTCGAAGACGTGCCGCGCGGCGTACGCGTCGAGCCGCTCGCCGCTGACGCGCCGGACGATTTCGCCGAGCAGGAAGAAGTTGATGTCGCTGTAGACGAAACGCTCGCCGGGCGGCGCCGTCGGCGTTTCTTCGATCGCGCGGCGAATCGCTTCGTCGGCACCGTGGAACTCGACGTCGAGCTCGAGATCGGGGCGGAGCCCGGACGTATGCGTGAGCAGATGACGGATGGTGATGCCGTTCTTGCCGTAGCGCCCGAAGTCCGGCACGAAGCGCGCGACGGGATCGCTCAGCCGGATGCGGCCCGCTTCGACAAGCGTCATGACGCTCGTCGTCGTCGCCACGACCTTCGTCAGCGAGGCGAGATCGAAGATCGTGTCTTCGGTCATCGGTTCCGGCGCGGGCTCCACGGCGCGGCGGCCGAAGGCGCCGTGGTACACGATCGCATCGCCGCGGCCCACGACCACGACGGCGCCGGGCAGCTCGCGGCGCGCGATCGCGTCGTCGACCAGCGTCGCGATGGGCGCAAAACCTGACGTCGCCGCGGGCGTTTGCGCGGCCGATCCCCCGCCGTCAACAACGCCAACGAGGGCGGCAAGCAGTGGCGCGAGCAGGAGTCGTTTCACGGGATTCAATATATACTGAGCGAACTCGCTGATTCTTGCGGCTTGGTCACGTTTTTTCAGGGAGCTTGAGATGCGTCACCGCCTTCTTTTCGTTCGTGGCAGCCTGGTGGTCGTGTGCCTCGCGGCCCTGGCGGGCGCAGCCGCCGCGCAAACGGGCCGCGTCGGCGGCCAGGTGAAAGACGAAGCCGGCCAGCCGATCAAAGGCGCGTCGGTGACCGCGGAAAACCCGAACGCGTCGCCGAACAGCTTCACGGCCACCACCGACGACAAGGGCCGCTTCTCGATCATCGGCCTGAAGACGGGCGGCTGGACGTTCACGGCGCAGGCGCCGGGATACGCCGCGGAGTCCGGCCGGCTCGACGTGAAGACGATCGGCTCGCCCAATCCGCCACTCACGTTCACGCTGAAGAAGGGCGGCGGTCCGGTGGGCGCGGGCGCCCTCGGCGGCGCGACGGCGAAGGACCTGCAGGCGGAACTGGGCGTCGCGGACCAGCTGTACAACACGCAGAAGTGGGACGAGGCGATCGCGGCGTATCGCGCCATCATGACCAAGGCGCCGGCGCTGAGCGTGATCAACCTGCAGATCGCCGCCGCCTACCGGAACAAGAAGGACTACGACGGCGCGCTCGCGGCGTACGGCACGCTGCTGCAGGCCGACCCGAACAACGACAAGGCGAAGATCGGCATCGGCATGACGAACCTCGAGAAGGGCGACCTCGAGGCGGCCGAGAAGACGCTGACCGCGGCGTCGCAAAGCGTGAACGCGACGCGCGAGGTGTTCTACAACCTCGGCGAAGTGCTGTTCGCGAAGAACAAGAACGACGAAGCCGGCCAGGCGTACGGCAGGGCCGCGCAGATCGACCCGACCTGGGGCAAGCCGCTCTTCGGGCTCGCCAAGATCGCGCTGAACAAGGGCGACAAGGACGGCGCCATCAAGGCGTTCGAAAAAGTCGTCGCCGCCGACCCGACGTCGCCCGAGGCCGCGCAGGCGAGAGCGGTCGTGGAACAGTTGAAGAAGTCATAGGGCAAAGGGCGCCCTTAGCCCTTAGCCCTTAGCCCTCCAGTGTCCCGTCCCTTCCGATACTCGCTCATCCTCGTCCTCGCGGCGCTGGGCACGAGCCTGGCCGCCGTCGGCGGATGGCGCTACGCGCGCGCATCGGCGCCCGTCAGCGGCCCCATCATCGTCATCTCCATCGACACCTTGCGCGCCGATCATCTCCCGGCGTACGGCTATAAGAAGGTCAAGACGCCGGCCATCGACGCGCTGGCCGCGGACGGCGTCGTCTTCGAGCGCGCGTACTCGCACGCGCCACAGACGCTGCCCGCGCACGCCGCGATCCTCTCGGGACTGCTGCCCTTCGAAAACGGCGTCCGCGACAACATCGGCTTCTCGGTGAAGACGGGCGAGCGGCTGCTGCCGCAGATGCTCCGCGAGCGCGGCTTCACGACCGGCGGGATCGTCTCGGCGTTCGTCCTGCGGAAGGACACCGGCATCAGCCAGGGCTTCGATTTCTTCGACGCCGAGATGCCGCCGGGCACGCCCGATCAGCCGATCGGCCAGGTGCAGCGCGACGGCGCGGCCTCGGAAGCGATCGCGGAACGCTGGCTCGCGTCGATCGGCACGGCGCGCGCGTTTCTCTTCCTGCATCTCTACGAACCGCACAAACCGTACACGCCGCCCGAGCGCTACGCGCAGTACGCGCCGTACGACGGCGAGATTGCGTACAGCGACGAGGTCGTCGGCCGGCTCGTCCGCTACTTGAAGACCCACCAGCTCTACGACCGCTCCACGATCGTGCTGCTCTCGGACCACGGCGAAGGACTCGGCGACCACGGCGAACAGGAGCATGGCCTGTTCGTGTACGACGAAGCGATCCACGTCCCGCTCATCATCAAACAGGAGAGCAACGCAGGCGCCGGCCGGCACGTGACGGGGCTCGTGCAGCACATCGATCTCGTTCCGACCATGCTCGACCTGGTGAGGGCGCCGATCCCCGGCGCGCTTCGCGGGCGATCGCTCAAGCCGGTGCTCGACGGCACCGGACCGCTCGCCGAGCCGTCCGTCTATTCCGAGGCGCTGTACGCCCGCTACCACTTCGGCTGGAGCGAGCTGACCGCGCTGACCGACGACCGCTATCGTTTCATCAAGGCGCCGCGCGAGGAGCTGTACGACCTCCAGCGCGATCCGCACGAGCGCGAGAATCTGGCGGGCGATCACGCCCAGGCCCGGCAGGCCCTGCGCGCCGCGCTGGATCGCCTGGCCGCGGGCGCCGCGATTCACGCGCCCGCCGAGGTCTCGGCCGACGCGCGCGAGCGGCTGCAGGCCCTCGGCTATGTCGGCGCGCAGACGGAGATGGCGACGGCGCCCGGCGAGACACTGCCCGACCCGAAGGACAAGCGGCAGATTCTGGAGACCTATCGGGCCGCCGTGGATCTCGCGGGCGAACGCAAGTGGCCGCAGGCGATCGGTCTCGTGCAGCAGGTCCTGCGGGAGGACCCGGGCATGGCCGACGTCTGGGGACAGCTCGCGGGCTTCGCGGGACGCCTGGATCGTCTGGACCTGGTGATCGATGCGTACCGGCATTACATCGCGCTGAAGCCTGCGGAGCCCGGCGGGTACCTGGGGGCGGCCGCGGCGTATTTCAAGCAGCGCAAGTTCGAGGACGCGCGCGCGCACGCCGCGCTCGCCGTGGACGTTGCCGCCGACACCGACGTCAGGTCGCGCGCCAACGCGCACGGGCTGCTCGCGCGCATCGCTCTCGCACGGCACGACGCCGAACACGCGCGGGAGGAAGCCGAGCTCGCCCATCAGGCGGATCCGAAATTGCCGATCGTGCCCTACATCGATGCGCGCCTGCTCTCCGACCAGGGGAAATTCGCCGACGCGCTGCCGCTCTACGAACGCGCGCTGGCCGATCAGAAGTCCGGCGGGAGTCCGCTCGCCGAGTTGCACTACTACGCCGCGGATACGTACGGCCGGCTCGAGCGCTATCCGGAGGCTGAAGCCCAGTTCATCGCCGAACTCCGTGACTTCCCCGAGAACCCGCGTGCGCGCGGCGGCCTCGCGATGCTGTATCAGGCGACGGGCAAGAGCGACGCCGCCAGCCGCACGATCGCCGACATGCTTCGCGTCTCTCCCAGCCCCGAGTCCTACGCGCTCGCCGCGCGGCTGTGGACGATGTTCGGAAATCGGGCGCAAGCCGATGCCGTCCGCGCCCAGGCGCGACGCGCGTTCGACATGCCGCGTCGCGCCGCCAACGCGCGCTGAGCGCGCGTGACCACGGTGGGAAAACATTCTTCCCGTGTCCTCCGTGGTAGCGCCTTTCTTTTCCTGGCGGTCGCCGCGGCAGCCGCTGTCGTCTTCCTTCGAGGCCGCAACGCGCAAGCGGATCTCCGGCCGATCGCCAACCAGAACGTTCTGCTGATCACGATCGATACGCTTCGTGCCGATGCGCTCGGCAGTTACGGCGGACAGGCCGCGACGCCCGCGCTCGATCGCCTGGCCGCCGGCGGTGTCCGGTTCGACTTCGCGCACGCGCACGCCGTGCTGACGCTGCCCTCGCATACCAGCATCCTGACAGGCCGGTATCCGTTCCAGCACGGCATCCGGGACAACAGCGGCTACCGGCTCGCGCCGGATGCGCGCACCGCGGCCACGGTGCTGAAACGCGCCGGGTACGCCACCGCGGCGTTCGTCGCCGCGTTTCCTCTCCATTCGCGCTTCGGGCTGAATCAGGGCTTCGACGTGTACGACGACCGCTTCGGCGAGACGCGCGCGCCGACCGAGTTCGTCATGCCAGAGCGGCCGGCGACGACGGTCGTCGCGCTCGCGCGCGCGTGGCTGGCCGCGCACCAGGAACGCTCGTTCACCTGGGTTCACGTCTTCGATCCGCACGCGCCGTACCGCCCGCCGCCGCCGTACGACACGCAATACGCCTCGCGTCCGTACTACGGCGAAGTCGCGGCGACCGACGCGGCGCTGGCGCCGCTGCTCGACGATGTCCGCAGGTCGCCGAAGGCGACTGTAGTAATAGTCACGGGCGATCACGGCGAAGCGCTGGGCGATCACGGCGAAGACACGCACGGCATCTTCGCCTACGAGTCGACGCTGAGAATTCCGCTCATCATCGCGGAACTTGGTGGGCCAGGTCCGGCTAAAGCCGGACGCTACGAACCATGGACCGGTAGCGTCCGCCTTCAGGCGGACTCTGGCGGAGAGGTCTCCAGCGTCGCCGCGCGTCACGTCGACATCCTGCCGACGCTGCTTGACGCGATCGGCCAGGCCATCCCGGGCGACCTTCCGGGCCGGTCGCTCCTGCCCGCGGCTGAACGTCGCGCGGCGGCATCGCCGCGCGCCTCGTACTTCGAAGCGATGGCCGGCATGCTGAACCGCGGCTGGGCGCCGCTGACGGGCGTCCTCGCCGATCGCGACAAGTTCATCGATCTGCCGATCGCCGAGCGCTACGACCTCGCCGCCGATCCGGCCGAAGCCTCGAACCTCGCGGGGCGCGCGGCGGAAAGGGATCGCACGCTCGCCGCGAGCCTTCGCGCCTTCCAGTCGGAGCTGCCGGGCCAGCGGCCCCCGGAGGATCCGGACGCCGCCGCGCGGCTGCGCGCGCTGGGCTACGTCAGCGGGGACGCGCCGATCAAGGCGCGCTACACGGACGCCGACGATCCGAAGACGCTCGTCGACCTCGATCGCGAGATCCATCGCGGCGTCGATCTCTTCGTGGCGAAGCGCTTTGCGGAGGCGGTGCAGGCGTACGAAAGCGTCATCGCGCGCCGGCGGGACATGGCGATCGCGTACCGCCATCTGGCGTTCGTGCACTGGGAATCCGGGAACGTCGGGGCAGCCGTCGCCGTGCTCGAGAGGGCGCGCGGCGCGGGCGTCGCGCACGGCGGGATTACGTCGCAGCTTGGCGCCTACCTCGCGGAAACGGGACGCGCGGCTGACGCCGTCCGGCTGCTGCAGCCCGTGACCGGCGCCGCCACGCCGGATATCGACGCGCTCAACGCGCTCGGTATCGCCTACGCGCGCAGCGGACGATCGACGGACGCGCGTGCGACGTTCGAGCGGATGTTGTCGCTCAATCCCGAGAGCGCGATGGCGCTGGAAAATCTCGGCACGCTGGACCTGGAGCGCAACGATCTGCAGACGGCGGGCCGGCGTTTCGCCCAGGCCGTCCTGGTCGATCCGTTTTCCTCGCAAGCCCAGGCCGGCGTCGGCGTCGTGGCGCTCAAGACCGGCGACCCTCGCGCGGCCATCGCCGCGTGGACGAAGGCCGTCGAGCTGGACGGCACGAACTACGACGCGTTGTACAACCTGGCGATGGCGCTCCTGCGCGACAACCAGACCGCGGCCGCCCGTCCGTATCTGGAACGATTCCTCCGCTCGGCGCCGGCGGCCTTCTACGAAAAAGACCTCCGCGACGTCGCGGCCCTGCTGCAGCCGGCTGCCTCGGGCGCCCCGCGAGACAACGTAAAACGCTAAGATCTGATCCTCAACCCATGACCGCAGGGCTCGTCCTCGCGCTGGCGGCAGCCGTGGCCGTTCAGGATCAGACTCCGCCGCCGGCCTTCAAAGCCGGCGTCGAGCTGGTGCGCCTCGACGTGCGCGTGACGGATGCGCTCGGCCGGCCGGTGCGCGATCTGCGGCAGGACGAGGTCGAGGTCGTCGAGGACGGTGAACGGCGGCCGGTCGTCTTCTTCCAGCACATCGAAGAGCCGGCCGAGTCGTACGCCGACGTCGCGCGACACACCATCGCGGGCGAGGTCTCGACGAATCAGGGCGCGGCGCGCGGCCACCTCTACGTGCTCGTCTTCGACCAGCAGCACATCGGGCCGGGCCGCGAACAGCGCGTGCTCCAGGCGGCGCGGCGTTTCGTGCAGGCGCGGCTGCGGCCGGGCGATCGCGTCGCGCTCTACGCGCTGCCGGGGCCGGGACCGCAGGTGCCGTTCACCACCGACGCGCGACGGGTCGTCGCGGCACTCGCGGGCGCGCGCGGCATGGCGGAGCCGCAGGCGTTCGGCGCGCTGGGCAGCATGACGCTGCAGGAAGCGTTTCAGATCGTGCGCGGCAACGATCAAGTGTTCCAGCGCGTGGCCGAGCGGATTCAGACGCAATCGGGCGCGAGCGACGCGGGACGCCGCCTCGACACATCGCTCGTCGGCGCGAGCGACACGCCGCTCACCAATCCGATCAAAGAGGACGCGGAGCGCATCGCCAACATCGCCGACGGCCAGACGCGGCGCGTGCTGGCGGCGCTGGCCGACCTGCTGCGCGCCATGCGCGGCATCGAGGGACGCAAGTCGATTCTGTTCATGTCCGAAGGCTTCTACGGCGACCGCCTCTCGCGGGAAATCGATCAGGTCGCGGCGGCCGCTGCGGAATCGTTCAGCGTCATCCACGCCTTCGACCTCAATCGCCGCGAGCCCGACATCACGCTCGACGCTCCAGTGGGCGCCGACCAGGCCAACGCGGTCCACGACACGCTGAGCCCGCTCGGCACCCTGGCCGCCGAAACGGGCGGCACGCTCGTCATCGACGCCAGCGTGCGCGCAGACGAGGCGTTCAACGCCATGGCGGATCAGTCGCAGGACTACTACCTCGTGGGCTTCACGCCGCGCACGGAGGCGCTGAAGGATCGCGGTGCATACCGGCGGGTGGCCGTGCGCGTGCGCCGCGGCGGCACGCAGGTCAGCACGCGTACCGGATTCGCGCTCGATGAAGGCCACGCCGCGCGCCTCGATCCGCGCCAGGCCATCGATCGCGCGCTGACGTCGCCGTTCCCGCTGCAGGGCCTGCCGGTGCAGTACACGACCTACGTGCTGCGCGGCAGCACGTCTGCCCTGCCGCGCGTCATTCTCAGTCTCGCCGCGGAGCTGCCGGTCGCGTCACGCGACGGCGTGGCGGCGGAGACGGCCGAGGTGGCGTTCGTCGTGCGGGCGGCCACGGATGGCCATGTGGCCGCCAGCGGTCACGACGCGATCGCCCTGCCGCAACGGCGCGCGACGGCGAGCACGACGGCGACAGGGGCCTTTCGCGCGCAGTTCGAGCTGCCGCCCGGTGACTATCTGATGCGCGCCATCGTCCGCGAGCCGGGCGGGCTCGTCGGGAGCGCCGATCGCCGCTTCACGGTGCGCGCGCTGAACGGGCCGACCCTCGAAAGCGGCGACCTCGTGTTGAGCTCGACCCGCGGCGAGCTGCCCGTGCGGCCGGCCGCCTACGTCGGCGACGGCCTGAGCGGCGTGCTCGAGATCTACGCGCGGACGGCCGATCAGTTGCGCGACGCGCGCGTCATCGTCGATCTCATTCCGGTCGGCGAGGATTCGGCGATCGTCTCCGGCGCGGCCGATCTGCAGCCGGTCCGCATCGTCGCAGGCGGCGCCGCCCGCGAGGCCCGCCTGGCGCTGCCGCTGCCATCGGTCGCGCCCGGCACCTACGTCGCCCGCGCCCGCGTGCTGTCCGGACCGGACACCGTGTCGCAGGTCGTTCGCGACATCGAGATTCGACAGGGGCGGCGGCCGTTGTCTGCCGATGACGAGCCGCCGGACGCCTTCGATCCGCAGGCGATCGTGACCGGCGTGCTGGCGCGTGATTACGCGGCCGCCGCCACAACGCCTGGCGAGGGGCGCGCCGGGCTCGAGCGGTTCGGCGCAGGCGACTTCCCGGCGGCCATCGTTGCATTCCAGGCCGCGCTCGACGCCGGCGGGAACAACGGCGCGACGGCGTTTCTGCTGGGCTGGGCGTTTCACGGCGCCGGCGACGATCGGCAGGCGATCAGCGCGTGGCGCCGCGCCGCGTTCGTCGATCCGACGCTCGTCTCCGCGCACCTGGCGCTCTCGGACACGTACGTGCGCCTCGCGCAACCCGCGCTCGCCGTGCAGGCCCTGCGCGCGGGTCTCGTCGCGCTGCCGCAATCCGTCGAGCTTCTCGATCGGTTGGCCAGGATCGAAGGACGATGAGCACTCGCCTTTCCGTGTCCTCTGTGGTGGCATTCTTCTTCGCGGCAACGTTTCTTCTGGCACCGTCTTCGCCGCCCAACGTCTTGCTGATCACGATCGACACGGTACGCGCCGATCGCATCGGCGCCTACGGCTACACGAAAGGCGCGACGCCGGCCATGGATCGCCTCGCGCGCGAAGGCGTGCGCTTCGCCGACGCGACCTCGCAGGCGCCATTGACGGGACCGGCACATGCGGCGATTCTCACGGGGCAATACCCGGCGCGGCTCGGCGTCCGCGACAATGCCGGCACGCCGATTCCCGCGGGCACATCGACGCTCGCAACGCTCTTCAAAGCGCGCGGCTACCGGACGGGCGGATTCGTCGGCGCGTTCATCCTCGGCCCCGAGTACGGCTTCGCGCAGGGCTTCGACACGTTCGACGCGTCCTTCTCGAAATTCAACAGCGGGATGAAACTGCAGGCGCAGCGACGTGGCGGCGAGGTCACGGACGCGGCGGTCACGTGGCTCCGTCAGCCCTCAGCCCTCAGCCCTCAGCCCTTCTTCGCCTGGGTGCATCTCTACGACGCGCACGCGCCGTACGACGCGCCGGCGCCGTTCCGCGCGCGATTCGCGGCTGCGCCGTACGACGGCGAGATCGCCTACGTCGACAGCTGCATCGCGAAGATCGTCGCGGCGCTCGAGCAGTCGGGCCAGCTCGACCGCACGCTGATTGCCGTCGTCGCCGACCATGGCGAGGGACTCGGCGATCACGGCGAAGCCGAGCACGGCCTGTTCCTCTACGAATCCGTGCTGCGGATCCCGTGGAT
>Ga0315281_10012908_pt1 | contig 11335 bp, 12 predicted proteins | sample YL17G07_0_MG_FD_204540 | JGI IMG/M metagenome (GOLD analysis project Ga0315281, IMG submission 204540) | Sediment microbial communities from Yellowstone Lake, YNP, Wyoming, USA - YL17G07_0 | ecosystem: Environmental > Aquatic > Freshwater > Lake > Sediment | place: USA: Wyoming | collected... | reverse complement strand
CGTAACTATTCCATCGGCATTGACCGGCTTCCAGGTAACAGCATAATCATCAGTAACAGGCGGCTTCAGGAAGAACTCCATAACCGGCTTTGGGTCGAAGTCCGGAGATTTTTCCCGGAGGGTCTCCTCGAACTTTCCGTCGTTCACAGTCTGGATTGCCTTCTTCGGGCCGATCCCTTTGATCCCCGTGTTGAAATCTGTCCCCACCAGGATCCCTATCTCGATGAGCTGCTCCCTCGTGAGGTGCAAGCCGTCGAGGACATCTTTCAGGAGAAGCTTCTCCGGGTTCACCGTGATGGTCCTCCCCCGCACCTTTCGCTTGCCCGAGACCGTGAGGTTCCTGACAAGGACGGGCGCCCCGAAGAGGAGGAGGTCGTAGTCCTGCGAGACCGCGTAGGTCGCGTTCCCTTTCGCGACCATGTAGGCAGCCTGGGCCTCTCCCTCGGAGGGGGCCTGGACCCAGGGGATGCCGAGGAGGCCCATCAGCTCCTTGCTGGAGGAGACGACGAACTCGTCCACCCGTGAGGAGGCCTGGGCATGCTTCCGGGCCTCCGCCACCTCGCCCTTCGCGAGCGCCTCCTGCCACCTCACCCCCGCCTCGCGGCGGATCTCCTTCCTCTCGGCAATCGTCGCACCCTTGAACTCGGGCGGTGTCCCGTCGAAGACAAAGACCGGGCGGATGCCGAGCTCGAGGAAGTTCAGGACCCGGAAGAGGATCCCGGAGAGGTGGGAGGTGACCCGCCCCCGGGAGTCCATGAGGGGCGTCCCGTCGGGCTGCCGGATGATGGAGAGGAACTGGTAGAGGGCGTTGTGGGCGTCCACCGCTGCGACACCGGCGAGGGTCTCCCAGCCCACCGTCTTTTTGTACTCCAGGAGGATATCACGGATATCGACGCCCACGGGTCATCCCTCCTGATATCGACCGACCCTTGCTGTCAGCGGTACATCCGCTTCGAGAGCTCCTGGATGACGCCGTTGACATGCTCAACGGTGCTGTCGTACTTCTTGGCCATCCCTGTCGAGATCTCCTCCAGGTTCACCCGGATGGTCCGCTCGCGCTGGACGACGCTCGCGTCGAGCCTCTGGATCTTCCTGCCCATGGAGAGGAAGAGGCCCGCGAGGGAGAGCATCATGAGGGTCGCGGCAGTGACCATGACGAGGTCCTGCCAGTAGCGGATCATGAGGACAATGGTGGAGATGACAAGGAGGATGGTGAGTGCGACATCCAGAATGGAACTTCGGATCTCCATGCTTTTAGATGTTGAAGTCCCATTATTTAAAATACCTATGCGAGGGTTGCCATGGACCTGAAGAACAACCTCCCCCTGGTGGCCATGCCCGGGATGCTCATTGTCGTCGAGATCATCGCCCTCTTCCTCTCCCGGCCCCTCCAGGAGGCGGGGGTGTCTGCCTTACCCTACTCTCCCGACAATCCGCTGAACGTGGTGGTCTTCCTCGCCATGCTCCTCGCCTTCACCCTCTTCATCCTCGTCCTCATCCGGTTCGGGGTGAAGTGGCTCCTCTCAGGCATCATCGCTCTCTCCCTCCTGCTCACCTTCGTCTACGTCTTCTGGGCTCTTGCCGTATCCATATTCGGAGAGACAGACCCGGCAATGCTTGCAACCCTGATCTTGTCGATTGGGGCAACTGTCATCCTCTACTACCACAGGGAATGGTACGTCATCGACACCCTGGGCATCCTCCTCTGCGCGGGGGTTGCGTCCATCTTCGGGATCGCCGTCGGGATCATCCCGGCCATCGTCCTCCTCGTCCTCCTCGCCGTGTACGACGCCATCTCGGTCTATAGGACGAAGCACATGATCACCCTCGCCGAGGGGGTGCTCTCCCTGAAGGCGCCCATCCTCTTCGTCATCCCCAAGCGCAGGGATTACTCCTTCATCAGGGAGGGGCTCGCCATCAAGGGGGAGGACGGGGAGCCGAAGGAACGGGGTGCCTTTGTCATCGGGATGGGGGATATGATCATGCCGACCATCCTCGTGGTCTCGGCAAATGTCTTCCTCCGGATCCCGGGCTGGGCCTTCTCGCCCCCGGCGATCGGGGCGATCGCCGGATCCCTGGTCGGCCTTGCCGTCCTCCTGACCGCGGTGAAGCAGGGGAAACCCCAGGCAGGCCTCCCGCCTTTGAATGCCGGGACCATCACCGGCTTTCTGATCGGGTGCGCCCTTGCAGGGGCATGGGGCTGGGTCCCTTCATTTTGAGAACGGCCTCGAGAACCGCGTCCATGCCTTCCCCGGTGAGGGTGGACATGTTCAGGAACCCCTCCATCCCCTTCACGTCTGCCTTGTTCACCGCGATCACCATCGGCACCCGGATCATCCCCTTTACCTCCTCCAGAAGGGCGAGCTGGTTCTCCACGGGATAGCCGCACATCTCGCTCGGGTCAAGGATGAAGAGGACCGCCTGGGCGGCGTGCATAAGGGCGGAGACCGCCTGCCGCTCGATGGGGCTCCTGTCTTCGGGCGGCCGGTCGAGGAGGCCGGGGGTATCGATGAACTGGACCCCCGACCGCCCCATCTTCCGGTGCCCGACGATGATCCCTTTCGTCGTGAAGGGATAGGATGCCACCTCCGGTTCCGCGCTTGAGACGAGCCGGATGAAGGAGGATTTCCCGACGTTGGGGTACCCCGCCACGACGACGGTGAACTCGTCCCGGAGCTCAGGGAGGACGCGCAGCGTGTTCCTGACCTCGTTCAGGAACCGGAGGTCCCCGTCCACCCGGTGGACGATGGAGGAGAGCCGGGCCACCGCCCTCTTGCGCGCCCCCCGGGTATCGGTGGAGCCGCGGATCTCCCTCGACATCTGGCCGCCGATCCGGCGGGTATTATAGGCTGCCCACCCGACACCCCCGAGGGCGATCCTGAGCTTCTCCAGCCCGAAGAGGATCTCCACGAGGTCCCTATAGAAAGGAGGAAGGGTCTCGAACTCGGGGAAGGACCGGATCACCTTCACGAGCCGGTCGTGAAGGGAAGCCGCAATGGCCATGACGAACTCGCGATCGGCGCGCTGGCGGTTCTTCTTCTCCTTCATCCGGGATGCTGCTCTCCTGAGAGAGCGGTCCATCACTTCGTCCGCCGTCGGAACCGTCGGGATTTTCTCGAGATCCACGCCTCACAACCTACCTTTATATATCGAAATTCCTATGATTAATCATTATGGATCTGTCCCTCATCCAGAAAGAGATCCTCATCACCCTCATCACCCTCTATCATCAGCACTCCCATGCCATCAAGGGGGAGGAGATCGCGGAGGTCCTCAACAGGAATCCGGGCACGGTCAGGAACCAGATGCAGGCGCTGAAGGCCATCGGATTCGTGGACGGCGTGCCGGGCCCCAAGGGTGGCTACAACCCCACCGCCCTCGCCTACCGGGAGCTGAACCTCTCCAATATCGACCAGGAGGCAACGGTCCCCATCCTGCGGAACGGGGAGCCGGTCCCCGGGACGTGGGTCACCGAGGTCGACTTCACCACCCTCTGCCACCCCGACCTCTGCCACGCGATGGTGAAGATCGCGGGCTCGGTGAAGACCTTCGAGATCGGCGAGGAGATCGCCATCGGGCCGACACCCGTCAACAAACTCATCATCCGGGGCGAGATCTACGGGAAGGACGAGGTCCAGCAGTCCATCCTCATCTCCATCTCCGAGATGATCTCCCTTCCCAAGAAGGCAATCCGCAACTACATGAGCACGCCCCTCGTCACCCTCTCCCCGGGTTCGAGCTTCAGGGACGCCATCCATCTCTTCACCGAGAGGCATATCCATGGCGCCCCGGTCATGAAGGGCGGGGAGCTCGTGGGAATCGTCACCCTCACCGACATCGCGAAGGGCCTCGACGAGAACCGGTCAATCGATACGCCGGTCTCATCGGTCATGACGAGCGAGGTGGTCTATGCCGATGCAGGGACAAAACTCTACGAGGTGGTGACCCGGTTCAAGGAGCAGGAGATAGGACGGCTCATCGTGGTGGAGAACGGGAAGCCGGTCGGTATCCTCACCCAGTCCGATGTCCTCGGGGTCTTCCCGTCCCTCTGATTCCGGGGGCCGTTCCCTTCCTCTGGGCCGGATCGCGACCAACAATCATCTACCTGGTTCAGGGCGCTCATCACCGGGGAGACTTCTCACGGTATGAACTACGGTAAAAGACCGATCCGTGGCTGATATGGAGATGGCAACCGGCACGGGCGCGTGAGCAAATCCCGATTTTTGTTCAGATTGTGTTAATTTCCTGATTTCGCCCGTACGTTATAGAGAACAATTTAAATATTACAAAGTACTCCTTTTTTTATATGAGTGTAATTTTATCCCGCAACCTTTCACGAAAAAAGGTCATGTCCAATGATGGGATGGTCATCGGGACGCTCCGGAATGTGATGGTGGACTTCGATACCGGGCAGGTGGTGGATCTCATCGTGGTCCCGGACCCCAACTTCAATGTCGAGGGTTTCCGCATGGACGGCGAACGGATGTTCATCCCCTTCGAGGCGGTGAAGGATATCAAGGACTATATCGTCGTTGACCGTTACCTCTCCAAGAAATAAGGCAGATACCTCGTCACCGCTTCGACAAACCCGTCGCCATCCCCTTTTTCCGTTACATAGTCGGCAGCAGCCATCACCGCATCCCCGGCATTTGCAACCGTGACCCCGACGCCCGCCGCCTGGATCATCTCCAGGTCGTTCTCAGAGTCACCCATCGCGAGGAACTCCTGGACCGGTATCCCCATATCAGCGGCGAGCTTCCGGAGGGCGAGCCCCTTGCTGATCCCCCTCGCCTGGAGGTGGATGGCAAAACCCGTATCAAGGACCTTCACCGCGAGGTCCCGCATCACCTCCCGCACCTCCTCGGGCGGGACCGTGCGGGCGAAGGCCACGTCCGAGAAGCGGTACTGATCGCTAAAGAGTTCCAGGGTGACCCCCTTCTTCCTGTAATATGCCTCGAGGACCTTGTAGGCGGCGAGGGCCTCGCTCCGGTCTCCCTCGATACGGAGGGGGCCCGCAAAGCTTATCCGGTAGACACCCCCGTTCTCGGCGATGATGGTTCCCGAGGTCCCGATCATCCGGGTAAGGGCGTCCATGAAGCAGGCCGTGTTCCCGCTCGCGAGGACCACCTCCACTCCCCTATCCACGAGATCCCGGATGCATGCGATGGCAGCGACGCTGATGCGGCGATGCCTGTCGGTGATGGTCCCGTCCACATCACAGGCCACCGCCCTTAAGGTCGGCACGCTCTGATCTGGATCCGGGCAGGTTAAAAAAGTGAGGTGTCTGGAACCCGGCTCTCAGCAGGGCTTGAGCCCTGCCTGCTCGACCATGAAGGGCGCCTCGCCCTCGGGGAGGTATGGGCTGTCGACGAGCCGGGCTATCCGCTTCCCGCCCTTGCTCTTCCGGAGGTAGATCCGGAAGGTCGCCGTATGGCCGACGATGTTTCCTCCGATGGGCTTCGTCGGGTCGCCGAAGAAGACCGCCGGGTTGGAGAGAACCTGGTTCGTGACGAGTCCGACGGCATTATGCTCGTCCAGTAGCCTGAAGAGGTCGTGCATGTGCCGGTTCAGCTTCTGCTGCCGAGGCGCGAGGCTCTCGCGGCCGGCGTACTCGGCCCTGAAATGGGCGGTGAGGGAGTCCACGATGAAGAGCCGTACGGGCTTCTCGCTCTCCTTGAGTTCTTTCGTGAGCTCCCGGGCGTTGTCGATCATGAGCATCTGATGGTCGGAGGTGTGGGCCCGGGCGACGTGGATGTGGTCGAGGAACTCCTGGGCCGGGGGAACGTCCATGCCGAGGCCCGCGACCATCTGCTCGATCCGCTCGGGCCGGAAGGTGTTCTCGGTGTCGATGAAGATGCAACTTCCGGCGAGGCCCCCGGTCTCTTCAGGGAGCTGGACGTTCACCGCCATCTGGTGGGCGATCTGGCTCTTCCCTGACCCGAACTCGCCGTAGAGCTCGGTAATGGCCTGGGTCTCGAAGCCGCCGCCGAGGAGAGCGTCGAGCTCGGGGACAAAGGTCCTCAGCTTCTTCACGTTCTTCCTTTGCTCGAGGATTGCAGTCCCTGTCCTGAAGGAGCTCACCACGGCACGATCTTTTGCGGCCTGGAGGAGCTTCTTTGCCGTCGCCGTACTGATCTCGGCTACGTCTGCAAGTTCCTTCGACGTTGCGGTGGCGATACTCTCTACAGTTGTGTACCCTGCCTCTCTTAACTTGTCGGCCGTCGTCGGCCCGACACCCGGCAGATCTTCAATATCATTCCCGTTTCCAGTCAATACCATCTCCCCCTGCGGAGCTTGTTATACTTCCCCATTCCCCGGGACCCTTTATAGAAGTGAGGGCGGGCGCCGTGAAAGTAATATCCCAGGGCGGCGTTCCTCACGGGCACAGTCCTGCCCTGAACCGGGCGAGGCGATCCCTCACCATTGCCGGATCCGGCATCCGCACCTCCACATCTGCGGGGAGGATCGTTCGTCTCACGCGTCTCCCCCGTACCCGAACCAGCCGGCCCATGGGGAGGTCCCCGCCGACAGGGTGGCAATCCCCGGCGACCTCGAGGCAGGCACCCGTGGACGCGGGGATGACGATGCCTTCGAGATCCACCGGTTCAGCCTCCCCGCCCGGAAGGACCACGGCGCTTCCCCGCCCTGCGTGGAGCTCGAGCCCCCCGTCCCGGCCCCTGCGGACCTGGACCCGGTACAGGGTGACTGCATCCCCAGCGGCGATGTCGAGGGCAGCCTTCTCGCCCCAGAGGACGAGGGCCATCTCCCCGCTTCCGTCTGATACGGTAAGGTTCCGGACCGAGGAAGACTGCCCCTTGCGGGTGGTAAAGGACCGGAGGGGGCCGGTGGATCGGACCACCCCCTTCACGGAGGTGAGCCCCGAGTCCGGGACCTTCCCGATATCGGCTGTGGGAACCTCGATATCTCTCTCGAGGGGGATCACCTCCCCTTTCTCGTCCAGCTGGTATTCCTCCCCATCGCCCTTCGAGGACCGGGTGGCACCGAGGATCCGCACGGAAGATCCGGCCTGGACCCCCTCGAGAAGCTCCGGCGCCCAGCAGACGAGCCGTGATGTCTCCCCCGGGTTCCCGATGACCGCCTCCACCATCCGGCCCTCGGATCCGTCCCTGCGTGTGAAGGTCCGGATCTTCCCGATCTCGATGACCCTGGCCTCGAGCTCTGCCACCGGTTCGGGGGGGAGAAACCGCCGGTCAGGGGCCATGGCGCAGCTGATCTCGCAGGCTGCCTTCCGGAAGGCCATCGCGCTCACCTCCCCCTTCCCCCTGGGCGAGGGCTTTGCGATGACCTCGAGGACCTCCCCCACCTCGACCTCCCCCGCTGCCTGGGCCTTCTCATCCCAGAGGACCGCCCGCGCCTGCCCGGTCTCGTCTCCGAGGAGGATGTCTGCCACCTGGCCGGTGGACCCGTCGCTCTTCTGGAACTCGTGGGGCGAGGTGGTGGAGATGACCTTCCCGAAGAAGCAGGAAAGGCTGCTCCCGGACCCGAGGTCCCGGATCTTCACGTGAGTCCTCCCGAGGTCACGGACGACGATCATCGCCGCGGTGGGCTCGTCCAGGAGGTCCCCGCTCGCCTCCATCACCTCCTCGACCCGGCGGTCGAACTCCTCCCTGGGGATGAGATCATCGACGAGGGCGAAGTGGAAGGTCATACGGGTCCCGGGTTAACGGGATGCCTGCCAGGGAGGTCGCTCAGTGGCGGCGGTGAGATCGTCCATGGTCTCTCCCCTTCGCATCAGGGCTGCATCGGCCCCCCTCACGAGGACCTCCGCACACCTTGGCCGTCCGTTGTATTGCGATGACATGGCAAACCCGTAGGCTCCGGTATCCAGAACCGCGATAAGGTCCCCTGCCTCGACTGACGGCAGGTCGCGGTCCTCTGCAAGGAGGTCCCCGGTCTCGCAGATGGGGCCTGCAATGGTGTACCGGTGAGCCGGCGGCCGGTCTGCCTTGTTCGCCACCATTGCCCCGTGGTAGGCACCGTACATCACCGGCCGGATGAGGAGGTTGAACCCCGCGTCGACGTTCACGAACCGGCGGTGGGCCTCCTTCACCGAGTTGACACCCGTGAGGAGGATCGTGGAGTCTGCCACGAGGTACCGCCCGGGCTCCACCCAGAGCTCAGGGGAGATCCCTGCCTTCTTCACCCCCTCTGAAAAGACCGGTACCACGGCCGAGGCATAATCGGCAAAGGTGGGTGCAGGGTCAACGCCCCGCCGGTAAGGGATGCCGAGGCCGCCCCCCAGGTCGATGAAGCTGAGCCTGACCCCGAGGTCTGCGAGGCCTGCGGCGAGATCGGTCATCACCGTGGCCGCCCGTGCAAACGGCTCCACGTCGAGGATCTGCGAGCCGATATGGCAGTGGATCCCCGCGGGTCTGACATGATCGCACCCGAGGGCGGCCCGGTATGCCGCGAGGATATCGCCGGCAGGAATGCCGAACTTCGAGGTCCGGAGGCCGGTCGCGATCTTCGGGTGGGTGGGAACCTCGAGGGCGGGGTTCACCCGGAACGCGATCTCCGCCGTCACCCCGGCATCGCCTGCGATCCGGTTGAGCGAGTGGAGCTCGTCCAGTGAGTCGACTGATACCCGAACCCCTTTCTCCACCGCGAGGGCGAGATCCGCGGGGCTCTTGGAGGAGCCATTGAAGAGAAGCTTGTCGTGGTCCACACCGGCCTGAAGGGCAAGAACGAGCTCTCCGGCTGAGAAGACGTCTGCCCCGGATCCCTCATCGGCAAGGGCTCTCAGGATAGCGGGGTTCCCGTTGGCCTTGGCCGCGTAGAGGACCCTCACGCGATCATAGCGCGAGGACAGGGCCGCGTGGACCTCCCGGTAGCGTGCCCGGACCCGGTCCTCGTCTGTGACGTAGAGGGGTGTCCCGAACCGGGCAGCAAGGGAAGCTGTGTCATGCCGGCCGATGTGGAGGTGGCCGTCCTGCACCGAGAGGCCTGGCGGCAGGTTCACAGGTCAAGCCCCCTCATCCGTTCCAGGGCCTCTCCTATCCTCTCCTTCGAGCGGGTGATGGCAAACCGGATGTATCCCTCCCCGTACCTCCCGAACCCGATCCCCGGGGTTACGACGATCCCTGCCTCGTTGAGGAGCCTCCGGGCAAACTCGAACCCGTTGTCAACGGGCATCCAGACATAGAAGGTGGCCTGGGGGAGGGCGACCGGAAAGCCCATCTCCCTGAGACCTCCGACAAGGAGGTTCCTCCTCTCCTGGTAGATATCCGAAGCCTCGCGGATACAGTCCTGGGGTCCCGTAAGGGCGGCGATGGCCGCGTGCTGGACGGCGTTGAAGACCCCGGAATCGATGTTGGTCTTCACCCTCCTGAGCCCCTTGATGACCTCCATCTTCCCGCATGCCATCCCGATGCGCCAGCCCGTCATGTTGTAGGTCTTTGAGAGGGAGTGCATCTCGATCCCGGCCTCCATTGCCCCATGGGCCGAGAGGAAGGACGGTGCGCGGTATCCGTCGAAGGAGACCTCGGAATAGGCGTTGTCATGGACCACGATGACATCATGGTCGCAGGCGAAGTCCACCACATCGTCAAAGAACTCCCCGGGTGCTGTCGCTGCCGTAGGGTTGTTCGGGTAGTTCAGGAAGAGGATCTTCGCCTTCTTCACCACCTGCGGGGGGATAGCCGAGAGATCCGGGAGGAACCCGTTCTCGGCAAGGAGCGGGAGCTCGTGGACTCTCCCCTCTGCAAAGAGGGTTGATGTGCGGTACACTGGGTACCCGGGATCCGGCACGAGGACGTAGTCACCGGGGTTCACGAAAGCCTCCGGTATATGGGCGATCCCGTCCTTGGAGCCCATGAGGGCCGTGATCTCGCTCTCGGGATCGAGGTTCACCGAGAACCGGGCACGGTACCAGGCCGCAACCGCGTCCCGGAACTCGTTCATCCCCGTATAGGAGGGGTAGTGGTGGTTTGCAGGGTCTCTCGCAGCCCTGCAGAGGGCATCCACGATATGCGGAGGCGTCGGGAGGTCCGGGTCCCCGATCCCGAGATCGATGACATCCACCCCCCTTCGCACCTGCTCCTCCTTCAGCTCGTCGATCTGAGCGAAGAGGTACGGGGGGAGGTTGCCCAGCCGGTCCGAGTACATCGTTCCTTTAGTATGGAGCGCTGGACTATTAATCTCGCAGGTCAGGCGCGGCGTATGGGGGGCTGGCTCCCGGATAAGCCATGCCATAACAGAAGGAAAATCCTTTCCCATAGGTGGACGAAACCCTACCATGGGAACCTTTGGCAGTCTAGGTGTGATTCTATGAAGGGCGATCGGGTAATTCTTGTGCTTTCAACGGTTCCTGAGTCTGAGTCGGCACACATCTCGGAGACCCTTGTCTCTGAAAGGCTAGTGGCGTGCGTGAATGCATTGCCGGTGCGTTCGTGCTACCGGTGGGAGGGGGAGATCTGCCGGGACAGGGAGGAACTCCTCATCATGAAGACAAGGGAGAGCCTTTTCGCCCGTATCATGGAACGGTTAAAGGAGCTCCACCCTTACGAGGTCCCCGAGATCCTCGCCCTCCCCGTGTGGGGCGGCTTCGGGGGATACCTCCGGTGGGTGATGGGTGAGACCGGTTCGGCAGGGGAACCCATGGGATAAGCTCATGAAGGAATGCGCCAAAACTTTCGGGTGCGGGGTGCCGTAAAGATGGATCCAGCCGACCCGTCATATGATGGCAGCGAACCGGGGGGGAAGACCGCCCTCCTCCTCCTGGGATGCCCGGAGGTCCCGGTCCAGATGGGAATCGCCCTCTACATTGCGAGCCGGCTCGAGAAGAGCGGGGTATCGGTCGTCCTCGCCGGGAACCCGTCGGTCATCCAGCTGATCCGGGTCTCTGATCCCGACCAGCATTACGTGAAGAGGGTGATGAACCTGGAGAAGGCCATGGCAGACCTGATCGAGGGCAGGGTGCGCCCGGATATCACCGTGGCCTTCGCCCACAACGATGCCGGGATCTCATACGCGGCGACGGTCCGGCACGTCTCGTCCTCCCGGCTCTACCTCATCATCTTCGGGAGGGAGGCCGAGGCCCTCGCCGGCCTCGCCGAGTTCGAGTGCGAGAAGATCGTGGAAAGGGCGGTGCACAACCCGGCCCAGCTGAAGAAGAAGATCGACGGGGTGTTCGGATGGGCTGCATCGAAGAGCTGAAGTACGAGACGATCCTCTCGCACGCGAGCTTCAAGGAGTGCCGGGAGTATGTGAAGGAGCACTTCAAGGAGCGGTACGAGGTGGATCCAGGCTTCAAGATCTTCGACTCCTACATCATCGGCATCCCCCCTATATTTGTCGGGATCGATGGGGACTCGGT
>Ga0315281_10012907_pt1 | contig 11335 bp, 9 predicted proteins | sample YL17G07_0_MG_FD_204540 | JGI IMG/M metagenome (GOLD analysis project Ga0315281, IMG submission 204540) | Sediment microbial communities from Yellowstone Lake, YNP, Wyoming, USA - YL17G07_0 | ecosystem: Environmental > Aquatic > Freshwater > Lake > Sediment | place: USA: Wyoming | collected... | reverse complement strand
ATATGACACCCGAAGAACGCAAGGCTTTTTTTGCAGATCGGAAGGCCAAGTGGGACAGCATGACTCCAGAACAGCGCGAAGCATTCAAAGATGCGATTCGCTCGCCAATTGCAGGCATGAGCAAAGAAGAGCGTGAAGCATTCCGTGCCGAAATGAAGGAGAAATTTGACAAGATGTCACCCGAAGACAAGGCCAAAATGAAGGAACATATGGAACACCGCGCCGAGCGGATGGAGCATCGCGCAGAACGCATGGAACATCGTGCCGAGCGGATGGAACAACGCACTGAGCGCCCTCGCAGATAGCCGAAGAAACACATTGCTGTTCAACAACGCTCATCTCAGGTACATTCTGACTTAAAATGAGGTGAGGTAAAAATGCACGTTTGCGACGGAACCTTTTCTGCCGCGACCGTGCTTCATTGCTTGAATCTATACAAGATGACTATAAGGACGGACAATTTTCTTAAAAGCCTCGCATTGCACAGTGTGCTCTGCGCGAACCTGTTCGTCCCTGTAGTCATGGCGCAGGAATTCCCCCCCGCTGACCGCGAGCATCGTCAGGGCATGAGTTACGAAGAATATTCCGCCCACCGCGAAAAAATGCGTTTGCGTATGGAAAAAATGCAAGCCGAAGAACAGGCGCGCCCTTCTGACACCCAAAAACCTCAAGCCGAACACATGGAAAAACCACGTCCTGACAGCGCATACGGACAAGGCTTCCATACACGCAACCGGCTTGAAGACAAGCAGGATGCAGGCCGGGCCAACAGGCAGGATCGCCCCCGCATTGAGCGTTCTAACCGTGGTGACCGCATGCGCCGATAGATCGGTGGATCACTGTTGTTTACCTTGTGCAGCTAGTGGAACGCTGAACAACCTTTCATATCGCACCCCTTCCGCTCCCCCAATTGATTGCACCAGAGCAAAGTCCTTAACATCCCAGGTCATAGCTGGCATCGCTGGCAACGGGCTATCTGTAAAGTGTGCGTGACGCAACAGAGTGACATGGGGTTTATAAACGCGCTGATCAAAACTGAAATGATGACACTGCAAACTGTTTTTCAACGCATCCACCAGCCCTATTAACTGTGGCGGCACCTGGCTCGGTGCGGCATACACGATATGGTTATGTCCCCAGTAGCGTGCAACATCAAGGGCCAGATCAAAACCTGCCTCGCTGACCTCCTGCGCGGCCAGTTGTAATGCCTCCAGCCGCGCAGCTTCCACGTTACCGAGAAACACCAGTGTGTTGTGCAGATTATTTTCAGGCACTGGCCGACCGCCGCATAACTTCTGTAAAGGTCCTTGCCAGAATGCCAACGCTGCTCGCTCCTCAGCATTTGGCCATAGCGCAAAAAACAGGCGCACCTTATTCTTGCTTGTATTTTTCATACTGGAGAGGATGCTCAACCATATTTGCACGCAATTGAAGGGTAAAAACCATCTAATTCTGTAACTACTCGCTAAGATTTTCTGCTAATCTTGACATTGAACCCAAGTATACAACTATCCAATGACCAGAAATTTTCAGCCACCTTCCAGACTATGAAAATGAAATCAGCCCATCCAGACACCCTATTTCGCCTCACTATTAGCACACTTTTTTTGCTGGCTATACCCTTTCAGACACAAGCTGCCCCAGCCGCCAAAGAAAACCTCGTATTGATGCCATTGCGTGTTGCCGCAGAAGACAGTGGCTTGCAAGGAGCCATGGAGACCGCGCTGGTGGAGGGCTTGCAACTAAAGTACAAGGTTTTTTCCGGTGAGCAGGTGGCACAAAAAGCGCGTGCGGTATTTCTAAAGGAATCTCGCAACACCAGCAAAAAGGAATGCGACGAGACGCGCTGCATGCAGGATATCGCCCTTGCCTTTCAGGCTGAGTTGATCGCCACTGCCAATGTAGCAAAACAGGAAGGCAGTTATTTCCTTGCCATCAGCATCCAGAACATCTTTGACAATAAAGTTGAGTACTCAAAATCCCTGACCTGTGAAAACTGCAGTAAAGTGCAGATGATCGCCAAGATCAAGGAGCTGAGCGGCGCGCCCGCAGCCGTTATCACCGCTGCGCCTGTCAACACACAAGCGCAGGAACAGGAGCAACAGCTTGCCAAGCTCTCAACACGCATTCAGGAACTACTTTCTCCTGATAGTCTTACCGCGTCACGCGTTGGAATAGCCAGTGAAATTTATAATGATGCTGTCAAAATTTCTCCCAACGACGCTCGCGTAAAAGCTGCTTCAGGCAAAATTATTGAAGCGTACATACGCTTGGCTACGACCAAAGCAAATGAAAAAAAATACCGTGAAGCAGAAGATTTTATCAGTAGAGGGTTAGAACTTGCACCAGGCAATCGCCAGTTAACTGCCCTGCAAAAGGATGTGGCTGACCGGCAAAAAACAAAGGTTAAGTCTTTTGGTGGCTTTTGAGTAAACAGGGAATTTACAAAATAAATCAAACAACAAGGGGGAACGTGATGAATCAATTCGTGATATTGCTTGTGTCAATTACCGTAATTTTTACAAACTCGATAGCTGTTGCTGCTGACGAGTCAAATTTAACAGTCGTAGCTGGCATAGACTTCGGATTCAAGCAAAGCAGCCTGAATATCACAGATAGGAATGGACCTCTCGCTTACACGGTTAGTCCAAACTACATTACCTTAATACCTTCTATTACCTTGGCCTATGGCAAGATATATAGCTCATTGAGCTATGACACCCCATTGACTGAGTCCCATACAACTTTCCACGGTAGGACCGACAACAATGAACCGTTCTATTCAGACCGTGCATATTTGCGTCAGGAAGCAACTCTGACTTTAGGTTACCGTGTTTTGCCTGCCCTGAATATTTTCATAGGTCAAATCCGTGGTGAATCCAAGATACGTCAGGTTGATTACAGGCTTGTAGCTGGCGTCCCTGTTGGCACCTGGAAGCCCGAGCCCAAGGACATTGGATTTGAAGCAACCGGAAATTTTGCTGGATTTAGCTCCAGTTATAGCTTTGATGGCAAAGGAACGCTCTCATTTTCCGCCGCATACGCCGGTTTGACTGCCAGAAAAATTGACACCGACGATAAGGGTCCGATTGCCGCAAAATCTCAACCTGCAAATGGTTTTAGCACCAGTCTGGCATGGTCTGGACCGATGAGCGACTCAGTGTTTTACAATGTCGGTTATCGATATGCCAGATATTTCTATATTTTTGATGAACTTAATATTGAAGAGCCCATCAGGGGCTGGACAATCGGCGTCAGAAAATATTTCTAGCCTAATGCGCAATCAACATTCAATTTTTTTACACTTAACATCAAATGGAAACATGGGTAATTTTATAAGACTATATTTTGCAGTTGCAGTTGTATTGTTAAGCGGGCTTGCGATTGCAGCAGAAGATGATTCTGAACTAACAGTTGTGCCTGGAATAGACCTCGCTTTCAAACAAAGCAGTTTGAATCTCATCTTAAAGGGTGTAGCACAGGATAATGCTATTAAACCCAATTACACTACTATAATTCCTTCTCTACTAGTGGCACATGGAAAGTTATATGGAATGTTAAGCTATGACACGCCTCTTACCGAATACCATGAAACTATAAGAGAACAAAAAGTTGGTGAATTTCAATATTCAGACCGATCGTACCTGCGCCAGGAATCCACAGTAACCATGGGATATCGTGTGCTTCCAGTATTAGGCCTTTTTGCAGGCTTTATTAAAGGTGAAACATATATTCGTGCCAATGACGTGAAATACAACGGAACCACCTCTACCCCCGAACCAAATGACATTTCTTTTGTAATGAGAGGATATTTTACCGGTCTGAGCTCCAGCAGGAGCTTTGAAGGGAAAGGCACGCTTGCCATCAGTGCAGCGTATACCAAACTGGATGGTGTATTCACGCGTGGAGATCAAAAAGGGAACGTAGAAACCTTTTACTCACAGTCAGCATCAGGCTACAGCACGAGCTTATCCTGGACTGGGCAGATGAATGGCTCCATGTTTTATCAGGTTGGCTTACGCTATTCCAGATATTTATATGATTTTGGGGTTGGCATTCTCCAAATTGATGAACCCGTAAAGGGGTTGTCTTTTGGCGTTAGGAATTATTTTTAGGTCTCGGGGAACAACGGAGCAGTTTTGCCTTGTTTCAGTTTGATTGGTATCTCCAAACTTAACCAGCAAGATCTGCTACTTATACAATTTGTAGCGCAATGACATCCAGCATTTGTTACTCAACCAATATCGAAATTGAGGTTTTAAAGCTTTATTATTTGACTTTACCGACCAGTCAACTATAATACCTTCATGCACACAACCAACGACACCCAGCAACGCATTCTCGACTCGGCCCGGGAGCTCATCTACTCGCGCAGTTATGCGGATGTGGGCGTGGCGGATATTTGCGAACACGCCGGGGTTAAGAAAGGGAGCTTCTATCATTTTTACCCCAGCAAGCGCGACCTGACACTTTCCGTACTCGATACTTATTACCTGCAAGTAAAAGAGCACCTGGTAGACAAATCTTTTGCCGATGATATCGCGCCTTTGGCACGGCTTGAGCGCTTTGGGCAGCTTGCTTACGAATTTCAGAAACAGGTGTTAAAAGACACGGGGCGTGTCCTGGGCTGCCCTTTCGGCAACATTGCAACCGAGCTGGCAACACAGGACGAAACCATCCGCCTTCGAGTCGAACAGATATTCTCAAATATTCAGTCCAGCATACGGCAGGTTTTACGCGAGGCTGTTGATGCCGGTAAAATAAAAAACCTCCAGTTAGAAACGACGGCCCAGGCGATGTTTGCCTATTTTGAAGGTGTCATGCTGTTATCCAAAAGCCAGAATAATCCTGAAATATTGCGCCAATTGCTACCGGCAATGGCGCAAATTCGTATCCATCACCCCTGAAAATATTTCATATGAATCAACCACTTTATCAATTTAATTTTTAGTTAACCGACCGGTCAACTAATTTTCGTAGCACCAACCACCAAGGAGATAGTAACTATGCAAATGCAAGTCAAACAAACCATCAAGCCACTCATCAATCCCCATGCACCCAAGGGTGAAGAAGCGCGTGTTGATGCCGTATTCAGTGCCGTAAAACAACACATGGGCTTTGTCCCGGACGGGCTGAAAATTTTCAGTTTCAGCCCTCCCCTGCTGGAAACTTTCGTCGGCAATATATCCTATTTCAACAGCGGCGAACGCCTGACGCCTTCACTGATGGCGATGATCCGCTATCTGGTGTCCTCAAATTCAGAGTGCCATTTCTGCATTGATATGAATGAAGGTTTCCTGACCAACATGGGCGCTGATCTCAATGCGGTTCGTGCAGCCCGCAATAACCCAGAGCTGGCCCCTATACCCGCCAAGGAAAAACCCTTACTCATGCTGGCCCTGAAAGCGGTAAAAACCCCTGAGAGTGTTAATAGCCAGGATATTCAGGCGGCAAAAAATCAGGGATGGTCTGATCGGGATATTTTTGATGTTGTTGCCCAGGCGGCCAACAACCTTGCCTTCAACAAAATTTTGCGCACTTTCAAAATTGACGCTCAGGGGGTATTTGCTTAAATCGTCTTAAACCCCATTCAAAGCACTAAAAAGTTTACGGATGTTTGCAGATGAGCTGCATGCATCCGTATTGCTATTTTCGTTTCCTATTCACACCCTCTCCCTAACCCTCTCCCACAAGTGGGCGAGGGAATAGAGTGGTGTCCGCTGCTTATAGCGATCAAGTTACCCGCCATAATCGAGTCGGGGTCGAGCTCAGGTGCGCAATGCTGTAAAATGCGCGACTTGATCCATACCGATAACAAACATGACTGCCCGCTTGCGCGAAATCCCCTATAACTACACCTCTTTCTCCGACCGTGAGATTGTGATTCGCCTGCTGGGCAAAGAGGCATGGGACATTATCAATAAGCTGCGCGGAGAACGACGTACCGGGCGCTCGGCGCGCATGCTGTATGAGGTGCTGGGTGATATCTGGGTGGTGTCGCGCAACCCGTATTTACAGGATGATTTACTGGGTAATCGTCGCCGTCGCGCTGCGCTTGTAGCAGCATTGCGCCATCGCCTTCAGGAAATTGAAGCCCGCCGCCAGAATAATGTAGTCGTTAAGCGCCTGCTGGAATTGAGCCACATTGCGGTTGATGCTTTTGCGGATGAGTTCGAAGCAACGCTGCAACTGCGCCGCAAGGCGCTGCGGGTATTGAGCAAACTCACACGCAGCGACAATATTCAATTTGACGGTTTGGCGAGAGTTTCCCACGTAACCGATGCTACCGACTGGCGTGTGGAGTATCCCTTTGTTGTACTCACGCCGGATACTGAAGCCGAAGTAGCGTATCTGGTGCGTGCCTGCGTCGAACTCAAGCTCACCATAATTCCGCGTGGTGGTGGCACGGGTTACACAGGGGGCGCTGTACCACTGGATAAATACTCCGCGGTGATCAATACCGAAAAACTGGATACGATTTCCAGCGTGGAAATGCTGCAATTGCCCGGCTTGGACAAACCTACAGCCACTATCCATTGCGGTGCCGGTGTCGTAACGCGGCGTGTGATGGACAGAGCCGATTCTAATGATCTGGTATTTGCAGTAGACCCCACCTCGGCTGATGCCTCATGTATAGGCGGTAATGTGTCGATGAATGCTGGCGGCAAGAAGGCGGTACTTTGGGGCACAGCACTGGACAACCTCGCCTCCTGGCGCATGGTAACACCGGACGGTTTGTGGATGACAGTAGAGCGTCTCGACCACAACCTTGGCAAAATACATGATGCCGCATCAACCACCTTTCGCATCAGCCGCTTCGAGGCCGATGAGAAAACACCCCACGGCTCACCCGAGATTTTAAAAATTTCCGGCGACATGTTCCGCAAGACCGGGCTAGGCAAGGATGTCACCGACAAATTCCTGTCCGGCTTGCCCGGCATACAAAAAGAAGGCTGTGACGGCATCATCACCTCTGCACGTTTTATTCTGCATAGAGCACACACCTATACCCGCACTGTGTGTCTTGAATTTTTTGGCCAGGTGCGCGAAGCCGTACCTGCGATTGTTGAGATCAAGGATTACATTGATGCTCACCCGCTTGCGGTGCTGGCAGGCCTGGAACATCTGGATGACCGTTATTTGAAGGCAGTAGGCTATTCCATAAAATCAAAACGTGCTGCCAGGCCGAAAATGGTATTGCTGGCTGATGTGGTAGGCGATGATGAAAACGCCGTGGCACAGGCTGCCTCCGAAGTGGTGAGGCTGGCTAATTTGCGCAGCGGAGAAGGTTTTATTGCTGTTACGGCTGAAGCGCGTAAAAAATTCTGGCTGGATCGAGCGCGCACTGCCGCCATTGCCAAACATACCAACGCATTTAAATTGAATGAAGACGTGGTGATTCCACTGCCGCGTATGGGTGACTATTGTGATGGCGTGGAACGTATCAACATTGAGTTGTCGCTGCATAACAAGTTGAAACTGGTCGATGCACTGGAGGAGTTTTTTGCGGGTGAGTTACCCTTGTACCATCAAGATGATGAACAAGTTGGCAATGTGGAGCTGCTGGAGAATCGTCCGCAACAGGCGCTAGAATTATTGGCTGGAGTGCGTGCACGCTGGCAGTGGTTGCGGGATAATTTGGATGCGCCACTGAGTAGCTTACCGTTTGCGCAAACCCCTCCCGGCCTCCCCTTGACAGGGGAGGAGCAGTACGCCCCCCCTGTCAAGGGAGGATCGAGGGGGGTTAGTGTTTTTGACGCCCTGCAAGACCACAGCCTCCGCGCCTCATGGAAGCTGGAGTTACTGGAGCCTTTCTCACAAATATTCAGTGGGCAAACCTACCGAAAAATTCTTGAGCAGTGCAATGTCCTGCACCAGCGTGTGCTAAAAAGCCGCGTATTTGTCGCACTGCACATGCATGCGGGTGATGGCAATGTGCACACGAATATCCCAGTCAACTCAGACGACTACAACATGCTTCAGCAGGCCAACCAGGCGGTTGAGCGCATTATGCGTCTGGCCAAGGATTTGGGTGGTGTCATCTCGGGCGAGCATGGTATTGGCATTACCAAGTTTGATTTTCTTGAAGCATCAGAGATTAGTGAGTTCACGACCTACAAAAACAAGGTGGATCCCGAAGGCCGCTTCAACAAGGGCAAGCTGCTGGCGGGCAGCAATCTGGATCGCGCTTACACGCCCAGTTTTAACCTGATGGAACTGGAAAGTATTATTCTGGAAAAAAGTGAACTGGAACATATCGCCGATTCGATCAAGGATTGCTTGCGTTGCGGCAAATGCAAACCGGTGTGTGCCACCCATGTACCACGTGCCAACCTGCTGTACTCACCGCGCAACAAAATATTGGGTACATCACTATTGATCGAGGCCTTCCTTTACGAGAACCAAACACGGCGCGGCATTTCGATTGCTCACTTTGACGAATTCAACGATATTGCCGACCACTGCACCGTGTGCCACAAATGCCTGAACCCTTGTCCGGTCAATATTGATTTTGGCGATGTGTCAGTCGCCATGCGCAACTTCCTGCGCAAACAGGGCAAGAAGAAATTCAATCCCGGTTCGGCTGCGGCGATGTTCTTCCTGAACGCCACCAATCCTTTTACCATCAAACTGGTACGCAAGGTAATGATCGAGTGGGCCTATATGGCGCAGCGTTCGGCTTATCACGTTGCCAAGCGGCTTGGTCTGCTGCGTAAACAGATTGCACACCCCCCCGCTACACTGGGACGTGCACCAATAATCGGCAGCATGGTGAAATCTCAGATCATCCATTTCATCAACAAACCGATGCCGGGTGGTCTGCCGAAAAGAACTTCACGCGCACTGCTTGATATTGAAGACAACACAGTCATTCCCATCATCCGCAATCCGCACAAATCCAGCGAAGATTCCGAAGCGGTTTTTTATTTCCCCGGTTGTGGTTCCGAGCGCCTGTTCGGCCAAGTAGGGCTGGCAACACAGGCGATGCTGTATGAAACAGGCGCGATTACCGTGCTACCGCCCGGCTATCTGTGCTGCGGTTATCCGCAAACCTCTTCTGGCCAGGAAAACAAGGGTAGTCAAATTACTGCCGACAATCGTGTGCTGTTTCATCGCGTAGCCAATACCCTTAACTACCTTGATATCAAGACTGTGATTGTGTCGTGCGGCACCTGCATGGATCAGCTGCTGAGCTATCAGTTCGACAAGATATTCCCCGGCTGTCGCTTGCTGGATATTCACGAATATTTACTGGAGAAAAATGTAATACTGCAAGGTGTCACAGGCACAAGATATATGTACCACGACCCTTGCCATACACCGATGAAAACCCATGATCCGCTGAAAGTGGTCAATACCCTGATGGGGACAACAGTCACCCTTAACGAGCGCTGCTGCGGCGAGTCGGGCACTTTCGCCGCGACACGTCCCGACATCTCCACACAAGTACGCTTCCGCAAGGAAGAAGAAATGCGCAGTGGTGCAGATGCATTGCGAGCCGATGGATTTAAAGGCGAAATAAAAATTCTGACAGCGTGCCCGTCCTGCAACCAGGGCTTATCTCGCTACAACGATGACGCCGGAACCAGCTCGGATTACATCGTGGTTGAAATGGCGAAACACCTGTTAGGTAAAAACTGGATGGCTGATTATGTGGAGAAAGCCAACCAGGGCGGTATTGAAAGAGTGCTGTTGTAGTTTGATGCATCCTGTCTAACAATTCTTATCGACCGGACACCCATGAGCCAGACTGAAGATCACTGGGATGAAGTCGCCCACATCGAAACCGAAATCATGCGCCATATGATTGCGCTTGGTTTTGACTGGCATGATGAAGCTGTCATGACATTACTTGCCACAGAGTGCAAATCTTATAGTCCTGACAATGCCAGGTTGGCCTACGCTTCCAAAGACCAGAGGCTCATCACCAAGGCTCAACTGTTTGGCCTGGTATCCACCATGATTCAGACTATGGAAAATGCTGCGCGTGAAAATCGGGATGTACATGGCGGCGAGGTCTGGAAAGCATTTGCCAAACATCTATACGTTTAAGTTTCCTCAGTGGTACTGATACGCGCCACTCGATGGTGGTGATGCATAGGTGTACAGAGAATAATCTTGTGTCACACCCAAACCGCTTGCACCCAATGATTTACAGGCCGAGCTGGATAAAAGGGTGAACACCTCACCACCCGGATTGCTCAAGTCTACACTCGCACCGCCATATCCGTTCACCTCAAAAGTAGTTGCCGTATTAAAGGCAGCGACCGTTGTATATGTTGTGCTGTTATAGCCTATCATCCCAGCTTGATTGTTATAGCAATTATTATTTACAGTTGCCCCGGATAGTGTCGTTGACACATACAGGTGGGCCATGGCAGCGCTGCTGTAGAAAAGATTATTTTGTAATTTTGCCTGCCCGGCCTGATTCAATACTGCAAAATTAATCGTAGAATTGTTGTAAAAAGTATTGTGAAACAAGTTAAATCCCGCAGCGTTAGGCGCGTTAAAATAAACGCCATAATTACTGTTGTTATAGATCAGCGAGCTTGTTAACACCAGCTTAAGGGTAGTCGCCGTAGCAGCCGAAACATTGATGCCGTAATTACTATTAGCCTTGGACCTGATACGCTTGAGCGTCACCGTGCCAATTTCACCGCCCAACTTGATACCATCACCCGCCGATCCTGACACGATGCTGTCTTGCACCAACACATTGGACATACTGCCCGCACCGGTATCCGCAATGATGCGCAGACCATGGCCTTCCGTTCCATAGCGCCTGCCGCTCCAGCCCATGCCAGAATTGGTAATCGTCAGACCACTCACGGTTACACTGGAAATAGAGCTACCAGTTGTCCCGCCATTCGAAAGCAACGATATTTCAACACCGGCAAAACCAGCTTTATCCACCGTTGAATTTTGTATCGTGATATTTGATGCCGTCTGGCTATTACCGTAGGTTTGCGGCGAAATACCACTGTCGAAAATATCGCTCACCGTCAGGTTCTCAAACAATATATTTGAGCATGATTTATCACACGCCACCCCATTACCGGCGTACAACAAAGGGGCTGATGATATAACTGCGCCTCCACCCTGCCTGGCAACCACTGTTGAAACGCTGCAACTGGCACAGTCTGCATAGTTGATTCCATGCAGACTGAAACGCTGTACCTGAACATTTTTAACACTGATGCTCGATTTATTGGTCGCACTGATGCCATACAACTTTCTGCTTACACGATAGGGCAGGCCATTTGAATTTGGGTCTGTTGCAACCTTGAGACAAACCAGATTGGGGTAACCGTAAGAATAGGAACCGTTAGCGGCG
>Ga0315281_10012903_pt1 | contig 11337 bp, 8 predicted proteins | sample YL17G07_0_MG_FD_204540 | JGI IMG/M metagenome (GOLD analysis project Ga0315281, IMG submission 204540) | Sediment microbial communities from Yellowstone Lake, YNP, Wyoming, USA - YL17G07_0 | ecosystem: Environmental > Aquatic > Freshwater > Lake > Sediment | place: USA: Wyoming | collected... | reverse complement strand
GCGATCTCGTCGAGGAAACCCGTGCCCCGCTCACGCAGCCACACGCGAAGCGCCGCGTGCTTCGCCGCGTCACCCGAAAGCGCCACCGGTACTTCACCGGTGAACGACCACGGGTCCGCGGAGATTGCGTCCAGCATCGCTTCAGTGGCACCGGCGCGCGCGAGCGTGTCCACCGCGAACAGCAGCCACGGATAATCCACGACGTTGTCGTCGCGCATGGCGCCCACGTCGCGCTTGTACATGAAGCGCAGGCCCCAGCGCAGGTGCGCGCCGAGCATCGCGGCACACGGGGCCGCAACGCGCACCCTGTGCCTCTCGTCCAGCACGCGCACTTTCTCCAGAAGCTGGCCGTAGCTGTCCTCGTTCGGGTGGTAGTATGACACGGCCAGAAACAGGAGCGTCTCGGCGTCGTCGACAAACGGGTACCCGCTGCCGTCCGGCCCCTGCACCGCCCGCACCAACGTGCTCACACGATCGAGATTCTCGTTGGGATCGCCATCGTCCCACGCGCGCACGGCCAGCAGGGACAGCACGGTGAGGAAGTACTGGTCCAGAAGAATCGCAATCGTCAAACGCTCAGCGGCCAGACGTTTGGGAAGTCGCGCGCAGTAGTCTGCGAGCATCACTGGCGCGATGTCCTTTGTGAAGTGGTGCGCTTGAAAGTCCCAGGGCTGCACTACGTGCAAACCCTCGCGGCGCGATTTGGCGTCGAAGCTGTCCACGAGCCGTCGCAGTGCCAGCGCGCCGGACGGCACCGGGAATCGGTGCTCGCGCATGGCTGATCGCAGCAGTTCGAACGCCGTGCCGGACTGGCCGCTCAATATTTGGTCGACAATCTCGCGGCGTGTGCCGCCGTTGGCTGCCGCGCCGAGCTCAGCGCAGGCGTCGTGGAAGGTGACCGGGGTGCGAAGCCGCTTGGTACTCAGGGTCGCTTCTCGGTCAGGGCCGCGGGAATAATCCCCTTATCGCCGAACCGCTCGCGCACTCGGTCCACCGCGCGCGCCAGGGTCCGGTCCTTGTCTGTCTCGGCCATCGGCCCCTTGTCCGACGTGAATAATGCCAGCTGATCGGCCATCGGGTCTACCGTTAATGACGACAGCGCTACGCCCAGCAACCGCGCCGGCACTTGCCGCGCCTTTCTCAGTTTGGCCAACAGTTCACGAGCGACGCCGAGGATCACCCGGTCCGAGACCACCGGCTCGTCCAGCGTGCGCTGCGCGGACCGCGTGCGAAAGTCCATATCGCGAATCTTCACCGTGATGGTGCGCGCGGTCAGTGCGTCGCAGCGCAGGTCGTACGCGGCACGCGTCACCAATGACAGAAGTTTGCGCTCCAGGTCTGCGTCGTCGTTGATGTCCACCGGAAACGTCGCGTCGCGGCTCATGCTCTTGGCCTCGTCGCGGCCCTCGACCTCGGCGCCGCTCACGCCGCGCACGCGGTCCCAGAGCCACCCGCCCTCCCGCTCACCCAGCCACTGCTGCAACGTGGCGAGATCGTATTGCAGCACGTCCGGCACCTTCGTCATGCCAAGCTTCGCGAGACGCTCCTGAAACTTGGGGCCCACCATCGGAAGTTCGGCGAGGGTGAACGTGCGGAGAAACGCCTGCTCTTCACCGGGAGGCACCATGTGGACGCCGTTGGCCATGGTCCCCGGCTTGGGCTTGGCCCGCTCCACGGCCAGCTTGGCCACGAGCTTGTTGGTGCCGCCGCCGATGGAAATGTGCATCCCCGTCGCGGCGCGCACGGCGTCGCGGATGCGGTGCGCGGTCACGGACATCGGCTCGTCGTGGTACAGGCGCTCCGTGCCACTCAGGTCCATGTACCACTCGTCGACACTGGCGCCCTCGACTACCGGCGAGTGCTTGCCCAGCACTCTGCGGATCTCGCTGCTCTTGGCGCCACACGCTTTCATCGGAACGGGCACACACATGGCCTCCGGACACAACCGCAATGCCTGCGCGATGGACATCGCGGATCGTACGCCGAACTGACGCGCCTCGTACGACGCCGAACACACCACACCTCGGCTTTCGCGCGTACCGCCAACGATCAGGTACTTCGCCTTGCCCGCTCCCTCGGGGTCCACCGAGCGCGCCACCGCCGCGAAGAACGCGTCGGCGTCCGCAAGCAGGATGCGACGGTACAGCCCCGTGGTTGTCATCCCGAGCGAAGCGAAGGCACCTACCGTGGTGGTGCGATGCGCGCCAACTCGCTGCCCGGCGCCCAAATCACCAGCACGCGCACCGAGTCAGCGCCCAGCACCCGATGGGTCACCTGATCCCCAGGTCGCACGATACCGGCCATCCCAGGCTTGAGCGGGTGCGACACGCCGTTCACGACGTGGTCCAACTCGCCGCTCAGCACGTACAGCACTTCTACGTGCCCGTGCACGTGGGCGCGCGGAGCGCCACCCGGCGGAAACGTCAGATGGGCCAGCTCGAGTTCCTTGCCGCCCAGTGTGGCGCTGTCGATCAGCACTTTCACAGACGTTGCGCCGATCATGAAGTCGCGCACGCCGGATGTCGCCTGTTTGTAGGTGACGGTGTTGTCGGTCGTCTGGGCATCGGCGCGCCACGTCACAAGTGCGAGTCCGACCAACGCGAGAGTAACCAGTCGAATTCTCATTTTGTTTGTCGTCCTAGTGAAATGAAGGTCTGTGGTTCATGCCGGTGGATTCCTCGTCGCCGTGCGACTCAGAATGACATGTGGGCGGGCCATGACGCTCCAAGCTACTGCGTCGCCCGTACAGCGAGCGCTCGCCTCACCCCGGTTTCGCGAGTATCATGTCAGGGTACCGTGCAAACGTGCCGTGTCCGCGACAGAGACCTGACTATGAGAATGACCCTTCTCGCCCTGACATTCGCCGCCTCCACCAACACCGCGGTCGCGCAACAGCCAGCGGGCCCCTCAGGGTCCGCGAACCTTGCCCTGAGCCGCGATGAGATCGCGACGCTGGCGAAAACACAGGTCGCCATCAACGCGGCGCACGATTCCAGCAACGTGCAGCTGGCAAAGCAGGCGAACAAGAAAGCCGATGTGCAGGACCAGCTCATGGCCAAATTCCGCGCGGACGTCGCTGAAATACTGCATCGCGGCGGCATAACGGACGCCGAGTTCCGCCGGCGTACCTATCTGGTGAGCGTCGACACCGGTACGCGCCGAGTCTACGACAGCGTTGTCGTTGTGCTCACGGGCGCCGCGCTGCCGGGCGTCGTGGCCGCTTTCGCAAAGTTGCCGGTGCCGGCTGGTCCCGTGGGTGTGCACATCGGCCACGTAGTGAACGGGTTCGTGGAGGCGCCGCAACTCATGGGACTGCTGCCGGCCACGATGGCCGAAGCGCGCATCGCCATTGCGCACGCAACGCTTGCCTCGCGTCAGCCCACGAACCTCGAATACATGAAGACGCACGCGGGCCACGTGATCAACGCGCTGGACCCGACGATCGTCACTGCTGGGCCGGGATTGCAATACGGAGTGAAGAAGGCCGCCAATGGCGTGATCACACACATGGAGCTCGCGGCCAAGACCGAGGGCGCCACGCCGGGTGTCACCGTGCACGCGCAGCACATCGAGACCTGCGCGCGCAACACGATTGCGCGGGCGGATCAATTGATTGCGCTGGCGCAGAAGGTGATCGCATCCACCAACGCGGCAGACGCGGCGGCCATCGTGACCCAGATGATGTCGCTGGCAGAGCAGCTCATCGAAGGTGCCGACGCCAACAACGACGGACGCATCACGTGGGAGCCCAACGAGGGCGGCCTGCGCCACGCCGATGAGCACGCGAGGCTGATGCTTGGAGTGAGGTAGGAGGGAGGAAGGATGAGACGCCTCACCGAGCTCGATGCTTGCCGCGAACTGCGAGCAGCGCTTCGAGTTCGAGCACGTGCTCCAGGTCCTTCTTCCGCCGGACGGCGCGCTTCGAGGCAATGAGTGCCTCGAGTGTCAGCGCACGAAACGGAACATCGCCGATGCGAACCGCATCCGATGCCTTCACCGCCGCCGCATAGTCGCCCACTCCAAGCACGCGATCCATAACGTCGATGTCTCCGACATCTGTGGTCAGGGTCATGATGGGTGTCGTGCGGAATGCCCGAACATCAAGGATGAAGGGGAGGCCGCGTTCAACGCCGCGCAAATACGCGTGCCATCCGGTCAACAGCGCTACGAGGCGCTCGAGGTTGTCGGTCGCCGTGTCATAGCAGAAATCAATGTCGTTCGTAACCCGGGCGGAGCCCTGAACCGTCGCCGCCACACCGCCGACCACGACAAATCGCACGCCTTTGCCGACAAGCGCCCTGAGAATGGTCTCGAACAAGACTCACCGCTGCCGGGACAGGGACGCTCGCGCCTGGCGACCGAACTGCACGATCGAATCCATCTGCCGGATCCGCTCGGTCACGCTGCGCGCCAGCGTGGACTCGAAGAGCGTCACGTCCCAGCCCCAGTCGGTCGCGGCGCGGATCGCGGCACGATGCCCGCCTGGGCGTCGCAGCCGCGGCCCGCGTCGCTTGGGCGCGTACATCGTGCGCAGGAATGACTCTCGCGTGTTGACTTCGGACAGAATGCGATGGACATCCACTGTCACTGCGACGGATTCCGCGTCGCCGCCTCGCAGGGTGACCGCCACGCCCATGCGACCCAAGCCCGTATCGGCGGAATATCGTTCGAGCGCCTCACCGGCCATGGTATAGGCGCGCGGCGTCGGAGTCCCAGTTCCTGCCTGGATGGCGCGCACGACCGCCAGTCGACGGGCCAGCGCGATGGAATAGGTCCTCGGGAGGGCAACGGTCGCCCCGGCGTTCAGAATCCATTTCGGCGTGGTTCCGGCAGCAATGGCGAGTTCGGCCAGGGTCATGCCATAATATAGTCTGCTTGTCAGACTATAATCAAGATGCCGCTGGCGCCGCGCACCGAGTGACGGCCGTACGCCCTGCTCGACACCCCGGCCTCGCGCCGTATCCTTAGCGAGTCCCACACCAACAGCCCTACTCTCGACGTGGACGCACTCGAACAACTGACCGCCGCCGTAGCTGACCGCTACCTCATCGAGCGACAAATCGGCGCTGGTGGCATGGCCACAGTGTACCTCGCCCGCGACTTGCGACACAATCGCAACGTCGCGCTCAAGCTCCTGAACCCGGAGCTCGGCGCTGTCCTCGGTGGTGAGCGGTTCCTGGCCGAGATTCAGGTCACGGCCAACCTCCAGCATCCCAACCTCCTGCCCCTCTTCGACTCGGGCGATGCGGCGGGCCTGTTGTACTACGTGATGCCGTATGTGGAAGGCGAGTCGCTGCGGGCGCGGCTCCAGAGGGAAAAGCAGCTGCCCGTGGACGAAGCCGTGGCCATCGCCGCTGCAATCGCCGGCGCCCTGGACTACGCGCACGCGCACGGCGTGATCCACCGCGACCTCAAGCCCGAGAACATCCTCATGCAGTCGGGCCAGCCGGTGATCGCCGACTTCGGCATCGCGCTCGCGGTCTCGAAGGCCGGCGGCGCGCGCATCACGCAGACCGGCATCTCGCTCGGCACGCCGCAGTACATGTCGCCCGAGCAGGCCACGGGTGATCGCGCGATTGATGGCCGCACCGATATCTACTCGCTGGGCGTGATTCTCTATGAGATGCTCACTGGCGACGCTCCGTACCTCGGCAGTACTGCTCAGGCCGTCATCGCCAAGCTGCTGACGGAGAAGCCGCGCTCAGCGCGCGCTTCGCGCGCCAGCATTCCGGAGCACGTGGAGTCCGCCGTCGAGCGCGCGCTGGAGAAATTGCCGGCGGACCGCTACGCGACGGCACGCGAGTTCGCCGACGCGGTGCAGGGCAAATTCCTGCCGACGCCATCGCGTCCGATGCAGCCGCTGCCGCGCGCCACCGGTGTGCGCGCGTGGCGTGCACGAGCCGTCACGGCCGCAGCCATTGTTGGCAGCGTTCTCGTCATTGGCGGTGCGGGCTACCTCATTGGTCGTCGAGGCGACACGGCTACCGGCGTCGTTCGCCTGAACATTTCGGTGCCTCAGGACATGGCGTTCGCCAACATTTACGCCGGCCCGCCCATTGCCATCTCGCCGGACGGCATGACCATCGTGTACACCGCACGCACGATGCGCGGCCCGCAGCTCGCCGTTCGGCGGCTGGACGAACTCAAACCACGGGTGTTGGCCGGCACAGTCGCGGGCATCTATCCCTTCTTTGTCAACAACGGAACAGCGCTTGGCTTCAGCGACGGCGTACAGTACTTCCGTGTCGCGCTGGACGGCGCGCCTCCGACGCCGGCATCACCCACACAAGCCGGCTTCGGAAACGGCGCCTATGGCACCGTGGACGGAGGCTTTGTCACCGGCTTTGCCACCGGCCTTCTCATCGCGCGTGCATTCGGCGATTCCCTTTTGCAGCTCACCACGCCTGATACCGCGCAGGGCGATTTGAGTCACCAGTTCCCCGTCGTCGTGGACAGGAACACGCTTCTGTTCACGAGCTACGGGCGCAAGGGACGCCGCATCGGGATCGCCTCTCTCAAAGACGGGAGCTCGACGGTGCTTGACCTGCCGGGTGTGGCGCCGCTTGGCATGATCGACAACTTCCTCATCTATGTGCGGAGCGATGGGGGCTTCGATGGTCTGGTGACCGCCGTCAGGGTGGACCTTGGGCGACGGAAAGTGCTCGGCGAGCCGGTTGCGATCGAAGGCGGTGTCGCCGTGCACGGCAACGGATCGGTGGAGGCGGCGTTGTCGAAGAGTGGCACGCTCGTCTACTCCAGCGGATCCACGACCAGTCGCATGGTCGCGGTTGACATGCGCGGCGTGGCGCAGCCGCTCTTCGTCGACGCGTCGCGCCTGGCATCGCCGCGGTATTCCCCCGATGGCCGCCGCATCGTCGTCAATCGTACCGACGAATCCAGCGAACTCTGGATCTATGACGTCAGCTCCAAGGTGCCAACCCGCTTGACGACTGACGGACTCACCAACGATCGACCTGAGTGGTCCGTGGACGGTCGTCGGGTCGTATTCCGCAGCGCCCGCGGCACTGGCACTTATCGGTGGCAACGGGCGGACGGCACGGACAAACCTGAGACTCTGCTCTCATCCGCTGCGGCCGGCGCCGTCGCCGAGGTCGCCATGGTCCCGGACGGCAAGCGCTTCATCGCGCGGATTCCCCACTTCGGCAGCGGCATGGATCTGATGTTGGCCACTATCGGCGACACAGCGGCCGTCAAGCCGCTCGTCGCGACTCGCTTCAACGAGTACATGCCCGCAGTGTCGCGCGATGGCAAGTGGCTTGCCTTCATCTCCGGCGAGGCCGGCCCGCTGGATGTGTACGTCCGCTCGCTGGACGGCTCGGCCTCGCGCATTCCGATCTCCAGCGGCGGCGGAATGGAACCGCGCTGGGCTCCGGACGGGAAGCACCTCTACTATCGCGCCAATCGCACGATCGTCTCGGCGACCATCTCGACGACGCCGACGTTTTCGGTGACCTCAAGGGACACACTGTTTGCCGACGTGTACGCCACTGATCCGTTCCACACCAACTACGACGTGTCACCCGATGGCCGGCATTTCCTGATGCTCCAGCCCGTGGACAACAGCCAACAGGCCATTGTCGTCCTCAACTTCGCCAAGGAAGTGCGGGCGAAAATGGTAGCCGCCAAACAATGAACGTCCTCGACCAACTCAAGACCTCGCTCGCCGACCGCTACGAGATCGACCGCGAAATCGGCGCCGGCGGCATGGCCACAGTGTACCTCGCGCGCGACCTGCGCCACGACCGCCCCGTGGCCGTCAAAGTCCTGAACCCGGACTTGGGCGCGGTGCTGGGCGTCGAGCGATTCCTGGCCGAGATCAAGGTCACGGCCAATCTCCAGCATCCCAACCTCCTGCCCCTGTTCGACTCGGGCGAGGCCGGCGGGCTGCTCTTCTATGTCATGCCGTACGTGGACGGCGAGTCGCTCCGCGCAAAGCTCATGCGGGAAAAACAGTTCCCGATCGACGAAGCCGTGCGCATCACGATCGCCGTGGCCAGCGCGCTGGAATACGCCCACCAGCACGGCGTGATCCACCGCGACTTGAAGCCCGAGAACATCCTGATGCAATCGGGCCAGCCGGTGATCGCAGACTTCGGCATCGCGCTGGCCGTGAGCAAAGCCGGAGGCAACCGCGTCACGCAGACCGGCATCTCGCTGGGCACGCCGCAGTATATGTCGCCCGAGCAGGCCACCGGCGACCGCGTGATCGACGGACGGAGCGACATCTACTCGCTCGCGGCGATGGCGTACGAGATGCTCACCGGCGAGGCGCCGCACAGCGGCAACACGGCGCAGGCGATCATCGCGCGCGTGCTGACCGAGAAGCCGCGCTCGATTCGCTTGTCGCGCGCGACGGTGCCCGAGCATGTGGCCGACGCGATCGACCACGCGCTGGAAAAGCTCGCGGCCGACCGGTACTCGACGGCGCGCGAGTTCGCTGAGGCCCTTCAGGGGCGCGGTGTGACGACGGCGCACACGGGAATGCGCGATGCTCAACGCGCGGCCACAACCCTCGACTGGCGCGCGCGGATGAGCGATCCGCTGTGGTTGGGGCTGACCGTCGTCGCGGTCACAGCGATTGCGACGGCGGTCGCGCTCGCGACCCGCACACCGCAGGTCGACTCGATGCCGCCGGTTCAGTTTGTGCTGTCTGCGCCGGACAGTGCCCGGCCCATCGACTGGTTTCCCTGGCCGGCCGCCATTTCTCCTGACGGCGGCACCGTCGTCTACGCGGTCGGCACGCGCGCCGGCGGCAACATGCTCTACTCGCTCCACACCGATCAGCTCGAGCCACGACCAATTCCAGGAACCGCTGGAGGTTCCCAGCCGTTCTTTTCTCCGGATGGATTGTGGCTCGCGTTCGAGGCCGAAGGCAAAGAGAAAAAAGTCCGGCTCGATGGCAGTGCCCCCGTGACGATCGCCGCCGGCGGCGCGAGCAACGGTGCCGACTGGACGGAAACTGATGAAATCGTCGTGGGCTCGACCGGTTCCCACCGCGGTCTGTCGCGCGTGAGCGCGGCGGGTGGCGAGCTCGTGGAATTCACCCACCCGGATCAGTCGAACAGGCAGCGCACTCATGTCTGGCCGATCGTCGCGCCGGACAACAAGACCGTCGTCTTCGCCGTCTGGTCCGGCTCGTTGATCACCTCCGAACTTGCGGCGGCCACGCTCGACAACAGCAGCGTGGTTCCGCTCGGCATCAAGGGGATTCGGCCGCTTGGCATCCTTGACGGCGTGATCGTGTACGTACAGGCCGATGGCGCCGTGATGGCCGCTCGGTTCGACGCCAAGCGCAAGAGCGCCGGAAAGGCAATACCCGTTCACGATCCGGTTCCGGTCATACAAGGCAACAACGGCAACTCTGGCATCTTCATTTCGCGCGACGGCGCCATGATTACCTCGCGCGGCGGCACCTTCAGCAAGATGGTGTGGATGGACCAGCGCGGTGAGCAACGCCCAGTCTCCTCCGACATTCGCGGCTTTTTTGCGCCGCGTATTTCGCCCGATGGCCGCCACATTGCGGTCGGGATCGCCGACAACCAGCGGAGCGACGTCTGGATCTATGACGTGGCGACGACGACGCTCTCTCGTCTCACGTCGATGGAAACGGTCTCATCATTCCAGTGGACGCCAGACGGAACGTGGATCGTCTTTGCGGCGTCGGGCGAGCAATCCCGCAACGCGGTATGGATGCAGCTGGCCGCAGGGGGATCGGCCCCGACCAAACTGGTCGAGAATCCCGAGTTGACGCCGACGTTCGCCCGCTCACCCGATGGAAAGTGGCTGCTCCAGCAAACGCTGCACAATAGCTCATGGGACCTCGAGCGCGTACCGATCGATTCGCCGCGCGCCCGCTCGCCCTACCTGGCAGCGGCGCCCGTCGAAGTTGGGCCGACCTTCTCACCGGACGGGCGCTGGGTGGCGATGACCAGCGATGAGTCCGGGCGCTTCGAGGTCTACGTTCGCTCGTTCCCGGATCCTGCCGCGCGCGTGCAGGTCTCCGTGGGCGGAGGACAAAATCCACAATGGGCGGCCGACGGCAGGGCCCTCTACTACACTTCGGCCAATCGTCTGTTGCGCGCGAAAGTGGCGGGCGCCCCGACCTTTCGCGTGATCTCGCGCGACACCGTGCACAGTGCGTTCGACCTCCCTGGCAGCGTCGCTTTCGATCGGCCGTTCGACATCAGCCGGGACGGCCAGCGTGTGCTGATGCTCAACTCGAGCCGCGATAACTACCAACTCGTGGTCGCGCCCAACTGGCGCGCGGAGCTGCGGCGGCGGCTGGCGGCTGCCAACAAATAGTTCCTAGGGCTTGAGCTCGATCACGATGCCGCGCAGCGGCAGAGCGCCCACGTTCTTCACCGTGTGAATCACGGGCGGATTGAACCCGGGCCGGTCGGGTTCGATGTCGCGCATGAGCTCAGGCTGCCCCTCGGCCCACTGCTGGAGCTTGGTCCGATTGAGCTGGATCACCACGCGCTGGCTGTGGCTGTGCCGTGCGCGCGTGTCGCCCACCGCGAGCTTCTCCTCGAAGACGAAGAAGCGCGCGTTCTCGAACAGGACCTCGTTCTTCGACGGACGGATCAGCTCTCTCGGTGACTGCACCGCCGGGTGGCCACGCTTGAACGCCACCTCGAAATAATTCCCGCTGCTCGGCGCCTGATACGACTCGCCCACCTGAAACACGACGATGTCCCCTCGTTTCATTCGGCGGTCGGCCCTTCCCATTCGCATCACAACGTCGTTGAGTGCAACGATCACCCGATCGCCGCAGCCCGCTGTGGCCGCCGACGCGCACGGCGCTCCGTTTTTCGTCACGCGCACGTACGCGTTGTCCAGAACAACGGTGTCGGTCAGTGCAACGAGAGCGGCAAGGGCGAGGATCACGGGCGCGAACTCCTGTTGCAGCTAAAAAACAAATGGAAGGCGTCCACCGTCAACAGACGTTTTCTAGCGCGCAAGGCCATCTGCCTCTTCCGTGCGTTTCCGCGTCATCCGTGTGAAACGAACTTCCCTTCCCGACCAACAAAACCATAAGGAAATGGGTGACCATGCCCGGCCACCCATTCTCGTACTCCTACTCCTACTGAGTCTCAGTCTAGCATGAAACACACTTGTGCGAGTTCTTCGCGCCCAACTTTTCCAGCAGCGCGATCGTCTCCGGGAACGGCCTGAGACGCTGCACCGGCCCGTTCGCCAGATCCACCGTGGTCTGCCCGCGGCGCGACACCGCCTTCACGTCCGCGCCCTTGGACACGAGATACAGAATCATGTCGTTGTCGCCGCGCGACGCCGCGTGATGCAACGGCGTCATGC
>Ga0315281_10012902_pt1 | contig 11337 bp, 10 predicted proteins | sample YL17G07_0_MG_FD_204540 | JGI IMG/M metagenome (GOLD analysis project Ga0315281, IMG submission 204540) | Sediment microbial communities from Yellowstone Lake, YNP, Wyoming, USA - YL17G07_0 | ecosystem: Environmental > Aquatic > Freshwater > Lake > Sediment | place: USA: Wyoming | collected... | reverse complement strand
CCCTCCAGGACAACCCTCGGTTGCGCGAAGCCCTCGCCCGCGCCGAGCAGGAACGAAGCGTGGCGGGATCGTACAGGGAACTGCGCAGCCAGCACTTCCTGCTGCGCTACGATGGAAACGAAACGACGCCACTGGGGGCGGAGGTTCTGAAGACGCTCGAGGCGGGCTTTCACGACCTCCAGCTCGACCTCGATTTCTTTCCCCGCGAACCGATTGTGGTCCTGCTCTATCCCGACCAGGCCTTTCAGGATATTGCGCGGTCGCCGTCTTGGGTGGGAGCCGTGAACGATGGCAAGATCCGCGTGCCGGTTTCAGGCCTTTCCAGCATGACGCCCGCTTTGGCTCGCGTGCTGAAACACGAACTGACACACTCCTTTGTCCGGCAGATCACCCTGGGCCGTTGCCCCACTTGGTTCAATGAAGGTCTGGCTCAGTTGGAGGACGGCACGACAACCACGGCCCTGGGCACGCAACTGGCGCGCTCTTTCGTCAACGACCATCTGCCTCCGTTCTCGGCGCTGGAGACTTCGTTCATGGATTTGCCGGCCGACCAGGTGGGGCTGGCGTATGCGAAGTCGCTCGCCGGCCTCGAATACCTACGCGATACGTTCGGCCTCGGTGAAATCAGTCGCCTCCTGAAGATGATGCCCGCCAATCCCTACCTCAGTTCCTTACTCCAAGATGAGCTGCGCCTCAGCTACACGGCGTTCGAGCAAGAAGTAGCCAACTACATCGTGAAGCGCTACGGGTCGTGAAGAACGCGGCGCCGGGTCGGCTCGATGACCTGGCGGCTCCTGCGCCATTTTCGTCGCCCCACTCATCGACCTGGAAGAGCCACAACGTTAAGAGCCGAGCGTCGCGCTACAAATTCGCCAGGAGCGCCGCCAGGAGCGCGGCGCGACGGGGGAGTTCGCGGATGACAACGTGTTCGTGCACGGCATGGGCGCCGTCGCCCACTCCACCCAGGCCGTCGAGGGTCGGGATGCCGAGCGCCGCGGTGAAGTTCCCATCCGAGCCACCTCCGCTGGAGGCTTCCTGAAGGTCTATTCCCAGTTGGCAGGCAAGTTCCTGCGCGCGCCGGAAGAGCCCCACCGCTCGCGCCCGCTCCATCGGCGGACGGTTGATCCCGCCCTCGACCACCAGCCGAGCCTCAGAATGGACGGGCTTGAGGCCATATACTTTCTGCTCTATCAGCTTGCGGTCTCTCAGGCGTGCGATCCGCACATCAACCCGGGCCGAGGCACGTTCGGGAACGACGTTCGGACGTGTTCCACCCTCGATGATGCCGACGGTCAGCGTTAGTCCTTGACGGGGCCGGGCAAACTTCTCGATTCGCAGGAGCTGCCGAGCCAGTTCACTGATGGCGTTCACGCCTGCTTCCGGATTGATCCCCGCGTGCGCGGCGCGGCCCTGCACAGTAATTCGAAACTCCCCCACACCTTTGCGGGAGGTCTTCAGGGCGCCCCCTTCGGCGGCGGGTTCCAGCACCAGCACGGCGCGCGCTTCCAGCGCCTCTGCTTTCAACCGTCCGCGGAAGGCAACGCTGGCGGCTTCCTCATCCGAGTTTAAGAAGAAGCGGACCGCACTCGCAGGCTGAATCCCGCAGGCCTGCAACGCGCGGACGGCCCACAGCCCGCAAACGATTCCGGATTTCATGTCCAGGACCCCCGGCCCGTAGGCGCGGCCCCGGCGGAGGCGAAAGGGCCTGCGCTTGAGTGTGCCCACGTCCCAGACGGTGTCGAGGTGGCCGAGAAGCAAGACCGGCTTCGGGCCGCGCTGCGCGCCCCAAAACTCCGCCCAGACACTCGAACCGGCGGTCGGATGGCCAAGCACGCGAACCTTCCCGTCCAGGCGCCTGAATTCGCAGGCGAAAAACTCGGCCAAGCGGTCGAGACCCGCCTTGCAGTTTGTCGGCGACTCGATTTCCACCGCCTCCTCGAGGCACCGCAACATCTCTTCCCTTCTGGATTGGCAATACGTGAGTAGCGCACGCAGACCCACGGTTTCTCCCTCCAGCACCAGCCGAATTGGGCCATTGATCCAACGGCTCATCGGGTCATTGCATGACTTGGTCGGTCAAGATCACACGATGCATTTCCCCACCGACCAACTGATTCCGTAGCGAGGGGAGGCTATGCGTCAATCCCTCAATGACTCAATGGTCCAATGGTGCAATGTTTTCTGCTGACAACCAGCCGGGTTTCATTCTATCCTAAACGTTCGCGGAGCGAGGATAGGACACTCAAGGATCGCTTCCGGCTCCTCCATTAGGGATTGCGCATTGAGTAAAGTCTCGCTGGCTTTGGTCATCCACTCCCACCAGCCGGTCGGCAACTTCGACCACGTCATCGAAGAAGCCTACCAGAAGGCTTACGCGCCTTTTCTTCGAGTGCTAGCGGCCCACCCTAGCATCCGGCTGAGCCTGCATTATTCCGGCATCCTCTTGGAGTGGCTGGAGAAGTGGCATCCGGAGTTCTTCGAGCAGCTCCAGCAACTCGTCGGGTGCGGCCAGGTGGAACTGCTGGGCGGCGGTTACTTCGAGCCCATCCTGCCGGCCATTCCAGACCGCGATAAGCAAACGCAACTCCGCAAGCTCGCGGAGTACCTCCGCGAACGCTTCGGTGTCCAGCCCCAGGGCGCCTGGGTGGCGGAACGGGTTTGGGAACCGAGCCTGGCGCGGCCCCTGGCCGAAGCGGGCGTGGAATACGTGGTCCTCGACGATACCCACTTCCTGGGCGCCGGCCTGGAACCTTCTCAGTTGCATGGCAGCTACATCACGGAGGAGGCTGGTTCACCCCTCCGTCTGGTGCCGAGCTTGAAAGCCCTGCGCTACACCATCCCCTTTCGCGAACCCGCGGAGACGCTGCGTATCCTGCGTGCGGGGATCGGCCAGCCCGGATTACTCTTCGCCATGGGCGACGACTGCGAGAAGTTCGGGGTTTGGCCGGGCACCTTCGACCATTGCTACACCCACGGCTGGCTGAGACGGTTCCTGGCGGCCGTAGAGGACGTTGATGACTGGCTGGAAACTACTACGGTCTCGGATTTCCTGGCGGCGCATCCGCCCCAGGGAAGAATTTATCTTCCCACCGCTTCTTACGCCGAAATGATGGAATGGGCCTTGCCCACGCCCGCGTCGCGTGAATTCAAGGCGTGCCTCGAGGAAATTGAACGCTCTCCTATGTGCGGCCGCATCCAACGCTTCCTGCGTGGCGGGCTGTGGCGCAACTTCCTGGCCAGGTACTCGGAGTCCAACCAGCTGCACAAGTTCATGCTTGAAGTCAGCGGACGCGCCGAGGACGCGCGCCGGAAAACCGCAGCCGGAACCAACGCGGCGCGCTTGCTGGAGGAAGCGTATACCCACCTGCTCGCCGCCCAGTGCAACGACGCTTATTGGCATGGAGTGTTCGGAGGTCTCTATGCCCCACACCTCCGGAGCGCCCTGCTCCGCCACCTCATCCAGGCCGAAGTGCTGCTTGACGAGCTTGAGGGTGTGCCCGAGAATCCCAGGGTTCGCGCAACTTCAAGAGACTTTGATGCAGACGGTCAACAGGAAATCCTCTTTCAGCACCCAACGTTTGGCATGGTGGTGCGGCCGGCGGACGGCGGCACGGTCTCCAGCCTGCGGTTCAAGCCAGCGGGCGCTGAACTGGTCAACTCGCTGATGCGCCGGCCGGAGGCCTATCACGAGCTCGTCCGGCAGCGCGTCATCACCCGTGAAGCGCCGCGCGAGGGGCCGGCGTCCATCCATGACCAGGTGTGGACCAAGGAGCCGAACCTCGCTGCCCTGCTCCGTTACGACCGCTACGCGCGACACGCTTTCCGCACATACGTTTTTCCCGCCGCCAAGCAGTGGCCAGACTTCGACTACCTGCGCCTGGACGAAAACGGCGACTTGGCCGGTGGCCCCTGGACGGTGGTGCCCTCGCCGGGGCAGACGGGAACGCTGGTGCTCGAGCGGGAAGCACTCCATCGTGCCGATGGCGAAGATCTGCTCCTGCGCGCGGCGAAAACGATCAAGACGAAGGTCGCTCGCTCTCGGTGGCAGCTCGAATGCCGCACCTCACTTGCCGTGGACCAAGCGAGCCCCACGCCGCTGGCGCTGGGGATCGAGCTGGTCCTCAACCTGCTCGCGCCTGACGTACCCGACCGGTACTTCCTGGCCCATGGCGTGCGGCACCCACTCGAATTCAAGGGAGAAATCGATTCCCCCGAGTTGCTCCTGGTGGATGAATGGCAGGGCGTGAAGATCTCGCTCAACGCCGAACCGTCCCCACGCTGGTGGATCGTTCCTGTGGAGACCATCTCTCAGTCGGAAACCGGCTTCGAGCGCGTGTACCAGGGCTCCGCGATCCTGGCCGTGTGGAGAATCGATCCCCCGTCGTGGCGCGAAATCACCTGCACCCTGCGCGCGGAGATCACGCCTCTCGGGCCGAATTCACCTATCGAAGACGAACCGTGAATTCGCGTGGCTGCGGATGCTTGAATTCGCACCAAGCGTCTGCTAGATTGCCTCGCATTCTGGGAGCGAACCCATGGCCATCAATCAGGAACTACTGGATATCTTAGTTTGTCCGCTTTGCCGGGCCCCGGTGAAGCTCACGACCGACGGCGAGGGATTGAAGTGTGCCCAGTGCCGGCGCGTCTATCCCATCAAGGATGACATCCCCATCATGCTGGTGGACGAAGCCAAGATTGAGGCGGAGTAGCGCCGGTGCCCCGGCAGGAAATCGCGGCCTCCCTCCTCCCTGGTCTCCTTCCAGGCGCTCGAATCCTAGCCATCCGTTTGCGTTCTGTCGGCGACATTGTGCTGTTAACCCCAGCGCTCCGGCTTCTAAAAGAGTGGCGGCCTGACCTCTTTGTTTCCGTCGTTGTTGAACCCCGCTTTCGGGAACTACTGGAGGGCAATCCGGATGTAGATGAGATTCTCGAGCCAGGAGGAGGCTCAGGCTGGGCCAAAATCTCCTCGAGGGCTCGCGCGGTGCGAGAAATCCGCGCCCGGAGATTTGCGCTATGCCTGAATCTCCACGGCGGCCCTACGAGTACGCTGCTGGCAGGGTGGAGCGGGGCCCGCTGGAAAGCTGGCTTTGAACACTTTCGGCGGCGCAGGATTTACCAGATCTTGATCCCCGATGCGCGCACGATCCTCGGTCAGCCGACCATCCACACCGCCGAACACCAGGCGTGTGCTCTTTTCCACCTGGGCCTGCCGCGACACCAGATTCCGCCTGCGCGGTTGGCGGTGGCTGCCGCGCACAAGGCCTGGTGGAGGGAGAAGCGCTCGACTCTCGCTATTGCCCCAGAACGTGAATACGTGCTCCTGCATCCCGCAGCGCTGTACGTCACCAAGCAGTGGGCGGGAGAGAATTTCGCGCGGCTCGGGGCGTGGCTCGAAGGTGAGGCCGGGTTGTCGGTCGTGTACGCTTGCGGGCCGGGGGAAACCGCGGTGCTCGATGCGGTGGAACGAGCCGCCGGGCAGACGATCCGGCGTCTCACCGGTACCGGCTTGGGCCAGTTCGCCGCCGCCCTCGCCGGCGCGCGGCTCTTCGTCGGCAATGACAGCGGGCCGGCACACATGGCGGCGGCTTTGGGACGGCCGGGCGTGGTCATCTTCGGGTCGTCGAGCTCTCCCATCTGGGGCCCGTGGTCGCCCGCGAGTGCGTGGCGCGTGGTACAGAATCCGTACGACTGCAATCCCTGTCCGGGCGATCGTTGCTACCGTTTCGAGCGCCCAGAGTGTATCCTGTCGGTGACGTTCGAACAGGTTTGCTCGGCGGTCAAGGCTGTGCTCACGCAGTCCGCACAACCTACTTAGTAGAAGGATGCACAAATGGAAAAAGCGCAGGCCAAACTGTCTCGGCTTATCCGCAGGTTCCGTGGCCGGACGATCGGCGTGCTCGGCGACTTCATGTTAGACGAGCTGCTGCGTGGGGAAGCCACGCGGATTTCCCCTGAAGCGCCGGTGCCCGTGGTTCTTATCCGCAATTCCCCTGTCGCGGAGGGATACGCCGGCGGCGCGGGCAATGTGGCCGCGAACATCGCGGCTTTGGGCGGCCGCCCGATTCCTTTCGGCGCCATCGGGGACGATGAGACTGGGAAGCGCCTGCGGGAGCTTCTCCGCGCCCGGCACATCCCGTGCGGCACCTTGTTCCAGGAACCCGGCCGCGTCACACCGCGCAAGGTGCGCGTGGTTGCCCACCAACAGCAATTGCTTCGCCTCGATTTTGAGCGGCCCACAACGATCTGTCCGCGCCTGGCCGGTCGGCTGGCTCGAATCTGTGCCCGCCGGATGGGAAAACTCCACGCGCTGATTATTTCCGACTACCAGAAAGGCACGTTGACGACGGAATTGTGCCGGCAGGTTTCCGCGCTGGCGCGGCTGAAGCGTGTGCCGGTATTCGTGGACCCCAAACCCGAGCACCCGGAGATCTGCCGAGAGGCCACGCTGGTCACGCCCAATCTGCACGAGGCGGAATTGATGGCTGGCGTGCCCATGCGCGATCGGCGCCAGCTCGAAGTCGCTGGCCGCCGCCTCCTGGCCGAACTCAACTGCTCCTATCTCCTCATCACCCGCGGCGCCGAGGGCATGACGCTGTTCGAGTCGGGCGGCGACGTGCACGAGATCCCGAGCGTTTCCCGCCCCGTTTATGACGTAACGGGCGCGGGGGATACCGTCATCGCCGTGCTGGCTCTGGCTTACAGCGCCGGCGCCACGATGAAAGAGGCCGCCCAGTTGGCCAATCTTGCCGGAAGCCGCGTCGTCCTGAAATTCGGTACGGCAGAGATCTCGCCCCGGGAATTGCTGGAGGCGGTTGCCAGTAACTTCAAGGATTATTGAACACCGGCCGTTCTCGTCTGTCAGAAAACCGAGTAGGCGAGTCCTTTGGTCTGGCGGTCCACCAGAAGGTCCAGGGGAGGGGCAATGTTATTGATGCGCACCGTCACAATCACAGTGTTCGACCCTTTTCGCTTCGAGCCGAGGATTTGGAACTCGCGGATCTTGCCGTAATCGCCCTGCTCGCCCCAGCCCCGGAGGAAATCCGCAAAGGCATAAGACGGGCTGGGCTGCCAGAGCCGGTAGGCCTCGCGGTAGTTCTCCTGCTGGAGCGTGGTCAAAAACCGCGCCACGGCGCGCTCTTCAGGGTAATTCCGGTACTCGTAATACAGGAATCCTCCCAGGACCAGAACAAAAGCGGTCAGGAACAGGAGAAGTCTCCGAAACTTGCTGGGTGACTTGGGAACCTTGGCGTCGAGCAACGTCATGTCTATTTACTCCCAAAGTCGATCAGCCGTGACAAGCGCGCTGCAGCTCCGGCACGAACATTCCGGGTTCGGCCAGAAGGCCACACTTCGACAGCTTACCACGCCCGGCGCCCTGGCTTCAAAGCGTCCGGCGAAAGAGCGCGGTAGCCAAAAGCATCATGAGGACGGTAAAGACGAACAGGTAGGTAAGATCGCCGGCAATCGCGACCAAGCCGGTATTCTTCAGAAGGAGCGTCTTGAAGGCGTGCACGGCATAGGTGAAGGGATCAACTGTAGAAATCACCTTCATCCAGTTCGGGAAGCCGTTGATGGGATACACCGCGCCGCTCGGGAAAAAGAGCAACATGTTTAGGACACCAAAGATCGCGCGGGGCACCAGGGGATCGCTCACCCTCACCATGAGCAGGAACATCATGCTGATCAGCGCCAACGCCGTGGTTACGATCACCAGGAGGAGCTTCAGCAAACGGAGCGGATCGAGCGGCTGCGGAATCCCCGCCACGATCGAGCCCAGCGTGGTCAGCACCAAACCCGCCATGAAAGCCTTGCTGGCGCCGGACAAGGTGAAGCCAAGAATGAGTTCAAGCTTGGTGATCGGTGTGACCAGGTAGCCCTCGTGCAGGCCGCGGGCTTTGTCATCAATGTAGATGATCCCTCCCCCGATCATCGCCGACACAAAGATGGCCAGAACAATTGAGCCGGCGAGAAGGTACTGGATGTAAGGAACATAAGGATAGAGTTCCACCACGGATAGAGTGACCCCGGCGGGCACGCGGGGTTCGCCGCCCTTTTGGTTGTAGGTGGTCACGAGTTCGGCGAAGACGCCCTGGAGCGCACTCGCCGCGAAGTTATCCGTGTTGTCTTCCACGAGGGCCAACTGCGGCGCCGCCTGGGCCAGGGTACGGCGGGAGAATTCCGGCGGGATGTTGAGCAGCGCGTTAATCCGCCCATTGCGCAGGTCCGTGACCGCCTGATGGGGGTCGGTGTACTCGACCGTTTCAAAGGTGCGGGCGTTCGCGGCAACGGCTACGAACATCTCCCGGAGTTTCGCTGTCGGGACACCGTGATCCTGATCAACAATCCCGACCTTCAAGTGCTTAATCTTGCCGCCAAAGGCATAGCCCAGAACCACCAACTGAACCAGCGGGAAAAACATGGAGACGACGATGAGCGTGGGGCTGCGCATGAACTTGCGCAGGTCGCGTTCTACCAGGGCCAAAATGCGATGCATGACCTTCCCCGTGATGTGTCCCGCCTAGCTACTCCCCGCCACGCCGCCAAGTCCTCCGCTCACCGGCGCTCGTAAAAGAACTTGGGGTCGTACCGTAAGGCGTCCTGCAGAGCGTCGCGCAGTTGTCTGCCCGTGTAGTGCATAAACACGTCATCCAGGGTGGTGCTCTGAACCGAGAGTGAGGTAATTTCGATCTGCGCCCGCCGGGCGGTCTCCATCAGCTCCACCGTGGTCCGCGCCCCGTTGTTGGAGCCTATGCGGTACACGTGGTCTTCCGCCTTGACGCTCTGGACCTCCGGAAGATTCTGGAGGGTTTCGAGCCATCCCTCGGGGACGCTTGAGAAGCTGACCTCCAGAATGCTCTTGCCGGGGATCGAGGCCTTGAGCTTCAGGGGAGAGTCAAGGGCCACGAGTTTCCCGTGATCCACGATGGCGATGCGCTCGCAGAGCCTGTCGGCCTCATCCATGTAATGAGTCGTCATCAGGATGGTGAGGTCGCGCTCCTTCTTGAGCTTCAGCAGCATCTCCCACACGGCCACGCGCGAGACCGGGTCCAGGCCCGTCGTCGGCTCGTCGAGGAAAAAGATCCTGGGTTCGTGGACGAGGCCGCGGGCAACCTCCAGCCTCCGTCGCATGCCGCCGGAAAGGTTCTTCGCGGGTTTGTCCGCCCAGTCCAGGAGTTCTACCGCCGCCAATAGTTCCTTCACGACGCGCAGGCGTCGCTCGCGGGGCACGCCGTAGAGCTTGGCGAAGATATGCATGTTCTCCGCTGTGCTCAGATCGAGATCCGTGGTCATGGCCTGTGGGATCACCCCGATGCACTTTCGCACTTGGTTGGCCGAATGCACGACGTCGAAGCCATTGACGCGCGCCGTCCCCGAGGTGGGAGGAAGCAGGGTGGTCAGCATGCGGATGAGCGTGGACTTCCCCGCCCCGTTCGGGCCCAGCAGACCGAAGACTTGGCCCTGCTCGACCGTAAAGCTCAGCCCGTTGACGGCGCAGAACCCGTTAAAGCATTTAGTGATGTTTTCAACCTCGATTGCCGCCACCGCTCTTCCTCACTTCGTCTTTCTCTATTCCGCCCAAGTTCCTTCCCAGCCGCGCCGCCGCCCTAGCGCGCCTCCGCCAGGGGAAAGGAGACATAGGCCGTCAGGCCGGGCCAGAGGCGACGGTCGCGGTTATCAACACGCAGGCGGATTTCAAATGTCTTGATGTCGCGCTTCGTCCGGCTGACGTCGCGCTGGGTGGCGTACCCAGCGTCCACGCCCCGGTAGAAAACGGTCCCGATCCTCTCCGCGCCCGAGGGCAGCCGCACCGGCATCCGGTCGCCCAGACGGATTCGGTCAATGTAGGTCTCCTCGATGTCGGCTCTTACCCAAAGGTCGTCGGGATTGATGAGCGAGACAATCGCCTGGCCGGGGCTAACCACCTCTCCCTGGCGCGCGGCGCACACCGCCACGACGCCCGGGATGGGCGCGCGAATCTCGGTATAGTCCAGGCGAACCTGCGCCTTCGTCATCTGCGCGCCGGCGGCAGCCAGTTGCCGGCGCATGGCAAGCAGTTGGCTCCGCCGCACCGCAATCTGGTCCTCGTTCGACCGGGCGAGTGCAACCGCCGCGCGTTGCGCCTCCACCTGTTTGCGGAGCGATTCGACATGAGCGTTTTGCGCGTCGCAAGTGGCCCGCGCCTGGTCGAGCGCCTGGGCAGAAACGATGGCCTGCGCGTAGAGCCCCTCCGTGCGCTTGAGATTGATGCGGTCAAGATCCAGATCGGCTTCGGCCTCGGCTTGCTGGGCCTGCGCCGCTGCCAGGGCAGCTTCCGCCTGTTTGATTTGATCGCGCGTCTGCGCCTCCTGGAACGTCAGCGCCGCTTCCGCTTCCTGGACCTGCGCGGCAGCGCCCTCCTCCGTGTGAGCGTAAAACGCCTTGTCCGCCCGCAGTTCCTCCGGTTCAATGACGGCCACCAGTTGGCCCGCCTTGACTGCGTCACCTTCCTTCACCAGGAGTTGCGCCACCTGCCCCTGGATCTGTGAGCTGAGGATGACGTCGTTGGTGGTGACAATCCCCGTCAGGGTCATGTTGCGCCCGCGAACCATGGCCTTGTAGTAGATGAGGGTGGCGGCAACAACGGCCAAGACGAACAGCAGAACGAAAAGCTTGCGAATCATATGACCTGGTCCTCGGGGTTCTTGAAGAGTGCGTAGCGGATGAACTTCAGAACTTCGTCCTTCCTTTGCGCGATGCGCCGTCTCTGGTACGGGTCGTGAGGGGCCACCACGCGCACGATGGGCGATGCGAAATAGAAAACGGTGAGCGCCACGAGCGAGATGATGGTGTGCACGGTGTGCACCGGGCGAAACTCGCCTGTGCGCACCCCCCGTTCAATCAGCTTCGCCAGCCGCCGGCCGAGGGGAAGGAAGTACTTCTGGGCCAGTTGCCGAAGCGGCTGTCCCCCAGCCATCATGAGCCGCTGAAACAGGCGCGGATAGTTCGGCCGTGCGCTCACGAAATCAAATTGCATGCTGATGTAACGCAGGAGGATCGCCCCTGGCGACCCCGAGGAGGAAAGGACTTCCAAGCCCCGGCGGTAGAAATCCTTCAGGTGTTCTTCGAGGATGGCACGATAAAGGCCATCTTTGCTGGGGAAGTAGTAGTAGAGCAGGGCCTTGTTGACGCCGGCCGCCCTGGCAATGGCATCGGTGCGCGCGCCCGCCAGCCCGCCTTCGGCGAAGTTGTGCTCTGCGGCCGCCAGGATCGCCGCCCGCGTGGCGGCGCTGTCATGGCGGCGGTGCCGCCTCAGAACAGGTCCAGCTTTTCGAGTCGCCAGCACCATCTAACTAACCA
>Ga0315281_10012901_pt1 | contig 11338 bp, 6 predicted proteins | sample YL17G07_0_MG_FD_204540 | JGI IMG/M metagenome (GOLD analysis project Ga0315281, IMG submission 204540) | Sediment microbial communities from Yellowstone Lake, YNP, Wyoming, USA - YL17G07_0 | ecosystem: Environmental > Aquatic > Freshwater > Lake > Sediment | place: USA: Wyoming | collected... | reverse complement strand
ACCGTGGGTTCGCAAGACACCACCGGCGCGATGACGCGCGACGAATTGAAAGAACTCGCGTGCTTGGGTTTCTCGGCGGATTTAGTGATGCAAAGTTTTTGTCACACCGCGGCGTATCCCAAACCGGTGGACGTGAAGCTGCAACACGAGCTGCCCGAATTCATGACCACGCGCGGTGGCGTGAGTTTGCGTCCGGGTGACGGCATCATTCACTCGTGGATTAACCGCATGATCATGCCCGACACCGTCGGCACCGGCGGCGACTCGCATACCCGTTTCCCGATCGGCATCAGCTTTCCCGCCGGGTCAGGTCTTGTCGCTTTCGCCGCTGCGCTGGGGGTGATGCCGCTCGACATGCCCGAGTCGGTGCTGGTGCGCTTCAAAGGCCAGATGCAGCCGGGCGTAACCTTGCGCGATCTGGTCAACGCGATTCCGTACGTCGCGTTGCAGCGGGGTTTGTTGACGCTGGACAAGAAGGGCAAGAAAAATGTCTACTCCGGGCGCGTACTGGAGATCGAAGGGCTGCCCGACTTGAAAGTGGAGCAGGCGTTCGAGCTCGCCGACGCCAGCGCCGAGCGTTCCGCGAACGGCTGCACCGTGCGGCTCAACAAAGAACCGATCATCGAGTATCTCAATTCCAACATCACGCTGATGAAGTGGATGATAGCCAGCGGCTATCAGGACGCGCGCACCTTGCAGCGTCGCATTGAGGCGATGGAAACGTGGCTGAAAAATCCGGAGCTGCTGCAACCGGATGCAGATGCGGAGTACGCGCAGATTATCGAAATCGATCTGGCCGAAATCAAAGAGCCGTTGCTTGCGTGCCCCAACGATCCCGACGACATCAAGCCGCTCTCGCAAGTCGCGAACACTAAAGTCGACGAAGTGTTCATCGGCTCGTGCATGACTAACATCGGTCACTACCGCGCAGCGGGAAAGGTGCTGGAAAAATCCGGCCGGGTACCGACCACATTGTGGATCGCGCCGCCGACCAAGATGGACCAACACCAACTCACCGAAGAAGGTTACTACTCCATCTTCGGTCAAGCTGGGGCACGCATGGAGTTGCCCGGCTGCTCGCTGTGCATGGGCAACCAGGCGCGCGTCGCCGACAATGCCACCGTCGTCGCCACCGCCACGCGCAACTTTCCGAATCGCCTGGGCAAAGACGCCAACGTGTATTTGTCGTCCGCCGAAGTCGCCGCCGTCACCGCCAAACTCGGCCGCATCCCCACCGTCGCCGAATACATGGACAGCATACGCGGCCTGCAACCGCTAAGTGCGGAGATTTATCGCTACCTGAATTTCCACCAGATGGCGGTTTACAAAGATGTGGCGCAGAAGGTGATACCGATCGCGGCGGTGCGGTAGGGAATAGATGCGTCGCGCCCGGTGCGCAGCACTAAGCCGGGCGCGGTTATTGTCGAGTCTGAACCCTAGCGCGCGGCCTGCGCACGTTTGCTCGCCACCGGGGCGTCGGTATTCGTGAGCATCTTGACTTCAGAATTGGCCGGGCCGATGCGTTCGCCGATCACGCAGCCTTTTTCACAGCGCAGTTTTTGAAAACGGAACTCGGGAAAATCGTGCGCCCACAGTGCCAGCGTGGCGGCGTCGTCGGGACGGTTGGTGTTGTTCAACACAATGGCGGAGTGATCCGTCAGCCGTGCGCGCAGCAGAAACAGCGCCGGGTAGCGTACGTATTTCTGCACTTTGGAATTCGGTCCGTTGATCACCATTAAGTCGATCGGCGTGTTGGGTAAATCGCTTAGTGCGTACCAGGTGAAGTTGTTGCCGTTGAGGGTGTACTGGATCGGCTCCGCGTAAATCACCGTGGCCCAGTCGGTTAGGCCGTGCTCGTTCAGCCAGCGATAGGTCTTGTTGGCGCTGTCGATGTCTTGATCCAGGCTGTAAATATGGCCATAGCCGTTCTTGCTCAATGCTTTCGCTAATACCAAGGTAGTCGCACCGCTGCCACACTCCATCACGTATTGCGGACGGCGGCGTCCCACATGTTGGGCCAGTTCGCGCAGGAAATCGGGCGAAACATTGTTGCCGCGCAAACGCGGCAGTGCCCGGTCAAATCCCAATTCGTGATGCAGTGATTCGAAGGCTTCAATCTGGCTGTATAAATTGTCAACATCGCGCTTGGTTGCTGCACTAAGCGCAATAACGCGCAGGCTGCGCAGTCTTACCAGCAAAATGCCGATCAGCACGATCAATACGATGACCAGAACCACGAGCAGAGCTGAGACGACCTGTGACATGGTGCGATTTCCTTTGTGGCAATCATTTCGCCGCGGACGGGCAGTGCAATGATAGCCGAGAAAACTTAAAACGCGGTTGGGGATGATGGGAGTGCATCTGTCTACGCGCCTGGGCACGGCGCGTGTGCAGTGCGCCGAGTATGCGCGGAGACCTGTGAAACAGGTCTCATAACATAAATTAGAAAACGCTTATATTGTTTTGGTCAGTGTTGCTACTGGCGTCGTTCTCGTGATCCTTCCCACTCACACATCGAGGTCGTTACATGCAATCTTCATCAAAGGCAGCATTGGTCGTCCTGGCGAGTTTGTTTGCGTTGCCGGTGGTTGCGGAAGACAAGATGGTGACGCTCTCGGTGCCCGACATGAGCTGCGCGGCGTGCCCGGCCAACGTCAAGCGTGTGCTGGTGCGCATTGACGGCGTGAAAACGGTTGAGGTGCGTCAGGATGTTCGGGAAGCGGTGGTGCATTACGACAACAATAAGGCGAGCGTGGAAGACCTGATCGATATGGTCGCGCTGGTCGGGTACCCCGCGACGGTGAAGCGCGTAGCGCGCTGAATGCCTTACGCCGCGTTGCGGCGTTTTTCCACCTGATCCAAATCTTCGTAAATTTATGTCGTCTTGATTACTGCGGCAGTCGGAATTCTGCGACGCATGCCGCGTCGCGTTTTCGCGTTAGTGCATCGCCCTGCTAAACTACCGGCCTTCTGTTTCCCAGGATGAGCCGATGACCCTCCGCACCCGTTTTGCTCCCAGTCCCACCGGCTATTTGCATGTTGGCGGCGCGCGCACCGCGCTGTATTCGTGGCTGCATGCGCGCAAGCATGGCGGCACGTTTATTTTGCGCATTGAAGATACCGATCTGGAACGCTCCACCGCCGAATCGGTGAATGCGATTCTGGAAGGCATGACTTGGCTGGGGCTGGAGTACGACGAAGGGCCGTTTTATCAAACGCATCGCTTCCCACGTTACAAAGAAGTCATCGCGCAGATGGTGCAGGCGGGTACCGCTTACCACTGCTATTGCTCGAAAGATGAGCTGGAACAGATGCGCGCGACGCAAATGGCGAACAAAGAGAAGCCGCGTTACGACGGTCGCTGTCGACACCTGACGCAGCCGCGCCCGGGCGTACCGGCAGTGGTGCGTTTTAAAAATCCGATTGATGGCGAGACGGTAGTCGATGATTTGATCAAAGGCCGTGTGGTGTTCAAGAACAGCGAGCTGGATGACCTGATCATCGCGCGCACCGACGGCACGCCGACCTACAATTTCACCGTGGTCGTCGACGACATGGACATGCAAATCTCGCATGTGATTCGCGGTGATGATCATCTGAACAACACTCCGCGCCAGATGAACATCCTCAAAGCGCTGGGCGTAACGCCGCCGCATTACGCGCACGTGTCGATGATCATGGGTCCGGACGGGCAGAAGCTATCCAAGCGCCACGGCGCGGTGAGCGTAATGCAATATCGCGACGACGGATTTTTGCCGGAAGCGTTATTGAATTATCTGGTGCGCCTGGGCTGGGCGCATGGCGATCAGGAAGTATTTTCCGTTGACCAGATGATCGAGCTGTTTGATGTAAACAACGTGCACCGGGGCGCATCGGCATTTAATCCCGAGAAGCTGCTGTGGCTCAATCAGCAGTACATCAAAACCAGCAGCCCGGAACATGTCGCGCGCCATTTGAGTTGGCATCTGAGCAAACGCGACATCGACCCGACCGCCGGGCCGGATATCGTCGCGGTGGTGAAGATACATCAGGAGCGCGCCAAGACGCTGGTCGAATTGGCCGACAGCGTGGTGTGTTTTTACAAGGATTTTAGCAGTTACGATGAAAAAGCCGCGACCAAGCACCTCATAAAAGACGTGGTCCCGGTGCTGCGTGCACTGCGCGAACAATTAGCAACGCTGGAGCCGTGGACGCCGCAGGAAATTCATCGCGTGGTGGGCGAAGTCGCGGAGCAGCACGGCATGAACATGGGCAAGCTGGCGCAACCGTTGCGTGTTGCGCTGACGGCTACTGCGGTGTCGCCGCCGATTGATGTCACGACCCACCTAATCGGCAAAGCGCGCGTGCTGGCGCGGATTGATCAGGCGCTGCGTCATATCGAAGGTTTTTGAGGCACGACATTACTGAATGCGGTTAAGTTAAGAAAGGCCAAATCAAAGTAGGGTGGGTTAGACGCGTTGGTTTGCGTCGTAACCCGCCAGCCGTGCCGCCAGGCACTCCTAAAAAAAACCGGTGGTGTGCTGCGCACGCTTGGTGGGTTACGCAAACAACGCTAACCCACCCTACATTAGTTTTTACCCAGCGCGTGTCTTGCCAAATTCCACGCCCAATCGCTTATCGCTGCGCAGCAGCGTTTCAAATTCCGTTGCCGCTACCGGGCGGCTAAACAAGTAACCTTGCATCTCTTCACAGTGTTGTGCGCGCAGCCACGCGAGTTGCGCTTCGGTTTCCACGCCTTCGGCGATCACGATCAGGTTCAGGCTGTGACCGAGCAGAATCACCGAGCGCGCAATCGCAGCATCGTTGGCGCTGGTGGTGAGATTGCGCACGAAGGATTGATCGACTTTCAGTTTGGCGAGTGGAAAGCGCTTTAAATAGCTTAGCGACGAATAGCCGGTGCCGAAGTCGTCGATCGATAAAGTCACGCCCAGCGCATGCAGTGCATTCAGCGTCGCGATGGTTTTTTCCGCGTCTTGCATGACGGCGCTTTCGGTAATTTCCAATTCCAGTTTTTCCGCCGGCAATCCGGTGTCGCGCAGCGTGCGTTGCACCAGGTTGACGAAGTCGGGATGTTGAAACTGGCGCGCCGAAATATTTACCGCAATGAGCAAGCGCGAATAGCCGGCGACATGCCAGGTGCGCGCCTGTGCGCAGGCGGTATGCAACACCCAGGCGCCGATCGGCACGATCAGCCCGGTTTCTTCGGCGATCGGAATGAAGTCAAGCGGGGGAATCAGGACGTTGTCCGGGCCACGCCAGCGAATCAACGCTTCCATGCCGGTGATTTGTCCGCTTTGCAAAGATACTTGGGGCTGATAATTCAGCAGAAATTCGCCGCGTTCCAGCGCGCGGCGCAAACCGCTTTCGACGGTCAGCCAACGTTGCGCGCGTGCATTCATGTCCGCCGTGTAGCGTTGAAAGCCATTACCGCCCAATCGCTGCGCATGATTGACTGCCGCTTCTGAATTCGCTGTCAAGCTCGGCACTTCGCTGCCGTGCAGCGGCGCCTGGCTGGCACCGATGCTCAGCGTGAATACGTATTCGCGTGCTTCCACGTGCAACGGCTCCGTCATGCATTCATGCAGCCGTTCGGCCAGCAGACTCACGCGTTGCTCGGAATCCGCGCCGGGCAACAACACGCTAAACGTTGCACCTTCGAAGCGGAATAACAGCGCGCCGTCGAAATGGCTTAACAACTCGTTGAAACGCTGCGCTACCGCGCGCAGCAACGCGTCACTGGTTTCGTAGCCGTGACTTTCCAGCACGCGTTTGATGTGATCCAAACGCAACAACAGCACGGCGATGCCCACGCTGGATGTATCCAACTGCAACGCCGCCGCCAGACGCGTATTAAAGGCGCGGCGATTGGGCAAGCCGGTGACCGCGTCGTGGTCGGCGCGGTGTTCAAGCTCGTGTTCGGCGTGTTTGCGCGCGGTGATGTCGCTCAGGTATACGTGGCAGGTGTCGAGGTCGCGCAGCAGATGCACGCTGCAGTCGAGGATGCGCGCCGCGATGCTGTGTTCGCAGTTCCAGTATTCCTGTCCGGTGTGGAGCGCCTGCGTTAGCCGCGCGCTCGCGTCGGCGGGCAAAAGTTGCTTGGCCTCGGCCAATCCCAGCTGTGCGCACAGGGCGCGCGCCGCCGGATTTGCGTACAACACGGCGCCGGTGCTTGACAAGCGCAGCACCGGCGACGGGTTGCGTTCCGCGAACAGGGCGAGTCGTTTGCGTTCGGCGGCTTCCGCGATGTAGGTGTTGACATAGAACCCAACCCACAGCGCCATACCGGAAATGAATATGCTGAAGGTCACCACCAGGCCGGTGATCCACAACGTGCGTGATTGCACTTGCTCGCCACTGCGTTCCACCTGTGTCTGGTTAAGGTGAACCAGCGCATCCAGATCGGGAAGAATGCTTTCCTCCAGGGTGGTGATTGCTTGCAGCAGATCGCGCGCCTGATCCCAATCAATGTCCGTCGTGCTCAGTGTGCTATCCAATCGGCCGGCGAGCGTTTGGATAGTGTTGGCGTCGTACGCGATGTGGGCCAAATGTTCGCTATTCGTCCCGCCGATGCTGCGCAGACCGGCGTCGATGGAACGCATGTTTATTTCAAACGCGTCAGTGAATTTTTTGCGATCGACGGTCGCGTAGTACTCGTAGAGAATCGGGCGCTCACGCAGGATTGCGCCGCGTAACGCATCGATGGCCTGCAGTTGCGGCAGACTCTGCTCCACCAGCACGGCGGTAGTATCGCGTACCGCGCGTCCATAGAAATAAATCGTTGCCGACAACGCAATGCCCAACAGCAGCACCAACAGATACACGGCCAGTATTTTTCGCTGTAACGAACTCATCGAGCGCGACTCGCAGGGGAATGCGTATTGGTTATCGAGCACGCGACTGTTTAGTTGAAACGACGCCCAACGATGCGTGACGAAAGTCGCTTTTTTGTTCTGTAAAATTTCCTCGGTTGCAACCTACAGCGCGTGTATCGTTCCGCCACGAACTTGTGTCTTCAAGAATTAAGTTTCATCGGCGGAGAATTTGGTACGATAGCCGCGCTGTCTACGCAGAGCTTGTATAACTTCCGTTCTCCACGTCTGCTGTTGCGATCGTTTGCGTCGTTTTAGTCCGCGTAACTTTACGGGTGCTGGCTGGTTGTCAACATCCGCGGTTTTTTTATTAGCCTCATCGACAAGGAGTGAACATGAAGCGAGCGCTCGTTTCCGTGTGGTGTGGTGTTTTGGTGGCGATAAATTGTGCGGCAGCGGCACCGGTCGCGCCGCAAACAGTGAAGGCAGCCGCCACCACTGCGTATGATGATTCCCACCGCGCTGGCTCTGCGTGGGGAGGGGACGAATCCGGTTTTCACCTTGGCGACGCGGGCCTCACACCGTCGCAACGCGCCGGGCGCGAAATCTGGTACAAGGCGGCGGCCGGCAACGATCGCTTTCACACTTACGTATTCCAGCAGCGCCTGGGTGTGTTGATTGACTGGTACCGGGTACTGCGCTCCGATCAGCGCGACGATCGCTTTAAAGCCTGGGGTTTGATCAACGATCCAAGTTGTTGCGTACCGGGCTCGACCAATTGCCCGGCGAAAAGTTACGAAGAAACCTTTGGCTTTGACTGGTGCCCCGGCGACGATGCGTTGCTGCAATCGGTCGGCAAACCCGGCTATCGCGATCCGGCTTGCGATTTCAAGGACGCGCCGCTCGCCGAAGGTGAAGTGCATGGTCCCAACGATCAACGTCAGTCGCCGTGCGATCTGGCGTTCGGTACCTCCACCGGTGCGCTCGGCTTGCGCAAATTTCCTAATCCGAAATTCAATCTGGAACAATGGCGCCGCTTAAATGGCAAGCTTGGCACCTGGGAAGGCTACGACAAGAAATTAAGCGCGCAGCAAGATTCGTCCGACAGCCAAACCAGCCATCTGGTCGATCCGTCGATTGAGCCGCCGTTCCGCGTCGGCATGGCTTGCGGTGCCTGCCATATCTCGCTCGATCCAACCCATCCGCCCAAAGATCCGGCGCACCCGCAGTGGGAAAACATCAAGGGGTTGCTCGGTAGCCAATACTCGCGCCTGTCCGAAGTGATGGTTTCGGGCATGGGCAAGAACAGCCTGGAATGGCAGGTGTTTTCGCACGCGCGCCCCGGCACCACCGACACGTCCGCCGTGCCTACCGATCAAGTGAATAATCCCGGCACCATGAACGCGCTGATTAATATCAAGCAGCGGCCCACGTTCAGCAATGAGGCGGTCAATAAATGGCGCAAGGTGAAGGTCTGTGATAGCAGCGAGCCTGAGACGGCGTGTTGGTGCGAGCCGGGCAAGAGCGGCAAGTGCTGGCGCAAAAGCATGCAGAGCGAAACCGTACATCATATTTTGAAAGGCGGCGAAGACAGTATCGGCGCCAGCGAAGCGTTGCAGCGTGTGTTTATCAATATCGGTTCGTGTTCGGAGCAGTGCTGGGTCAATCACCTGACTGATTTGCGCCAGCTCGATCCGCAGCAACGGAACTTCGGGCAAACGCCGTTCGACATCGGTCAGTGCCGGCGCGACTGCGCCAACTTCCGAGCGGTCGAAGACCGCTTGCCGAACGTATTGGATTTCGTGCTGTCCGCCGAGGGCGGCACAGCCGATTTGCAACGCGCACGTGAAACCGTCACCAAAACCAAAAATCCAGCGGCGCGTTACGACCGCAACGATCTGACCGACGATCTGGAAAAAGAATTCGGCAAAGGCGCCGTCGCGCGCGGGCGCTTGGTGTTTTCGGAAAATTGCGCGCGTTGTCATTCCAGCATTTCGGAGTCGGTCGACGGGCCGTTTAAAAATCGCGACTTTCTGAAAGTTTCCGAAAAAACCGGACTGCGCGCGGACTGGATGGGCAACGACCAGGGGACGCCGGTGTCGGAGGTTGGCACTTTCCGTTGCCGCGCATTGCATTCAAATCATATTGCCGGTCATGTGTGGCAGGAGTACGGGTCAGATACCATGCGTGCGCGTGCGGCTGATCCCAACGTGCGGGAGCCGGGTGACGGCGGGCGCGGTTATTACCGCAACGTGTCGCTGCTCAACGCCTGGGCGTACGCGCCGTTCATGCACAACAACGCGATGGGGCCGGAGCTTTGCGGTGGCACCGCCAACGCGCAAAACGATTTTTATCGCCCGCCGTACGTCGACGACAAGGGCGCTCCGTTGCTGAATGCACCGGCATGCTGGCCGTACGATCCGAGTGTCGACGGGCGTTTCAAATTATATAAAGAGTCGATGCGCCAGTTGCTGCATCCAAAAGAACGCGTGTCCAAGATCACCAAGCTGGATCAAGACATTATTCTAGACATCGGTCCGAAAGTGTTCGACGGCCAGGATGAGAAGAAATTGTTCGGCTTCACCATCACCGTGCCCAAGGGCACCAACGCCGGTTTGCTCGGCAATTTCCAGCACAAGCAATTCATTGTGGATCTGGTGCTGTCGAAGACCCAGCCCAAGCAGTTGGAGACCAAGCTGGCGCGCAGCTTGGGCAAAGACAAAGCCAGGGAAGTCGCGGCGCAGATGCGCGAAGTCGCCGATGAAATTTTGCGCGACCCGGCGCATTTGATCAAAGCCGTCGGTAAGCGCTTGCCGTTGGTGCTCGATGTTTACAGTTCCTGCACAGCCGACGTCGAAGATGCCGGTCATCGTTTCGGTGAAGATCTGCCTGAGCCGGACAAGCAGGCGCTCACTGCATTTCTGGCCACGCTGTAATGCCTACAAGGAGAATGCGTATGCGTAACAAGCTTTGGTCGGTTGGTGCGATGGTGGTCGCGAGTGGGTTGTTGCTCAGCGGCTGCGGCGAGAAGCCACCGCAAATCGCTTTTGCTCCCAGCGGTGCCGAGTATCAACAGAAACCCGACTTCGCGAGCGTGGAATACAACTACCCGCTCACGCCGGCTGACCTGCAAAAAATCACGCCGAAGAATCTGGCCGCGCTCACGCAAGACCAAGTCGAGCAGATTTATGCGCGCCTCACCGCCGGTCCGATTCCAGATGGCCCGTTCGACGGCAAAGTGCTATTGCCGAAAGGCGGCAGCGGCAAATTTCGCGCGGCCGAAATCCTCGGTGGCTTGAAAGGCGTGGTGGTCAATCTACAAGGCAAAAAACTGGAGACGCTGGCCGAGACCTTGTGGAAAGGCAAAGTGTTTTATCGCGATCAGCATGTACTGCGTAATCGCATCGACGATCTGAAAATTCTCAAGCCGGTGATCAGCGGCGATCTCGGCACCATTCCGAAAATCAGCGTGAAAGGGCGTGACGCATGGCTGCTGTTTCCGGCCAAGTTGTATTGCGGCCAAAGTCTGCTCGACGGTCGTCGCGAGTCCATCATCATCGACTACGCGTTCAGCGACGAGATCGAAGGCTACCGCGAGCTGCCGGATTTTCTCGCCGGCCGCCGCGGATTCAAGGTGCGTGACGAGATTCGCATGATTCGCCCCGGATTTTACCTGGGCCGCGCGTATCTGGACCGCGCCTTCGTGCTGAACTTCACGCTGTATAGCGACGAGATTGCGGGGCGCGACGGCGATGCGTTCCTGAAGACCGGACAGCGCAGTGAAGACTGCTGGTCCGGCACGCAGCAAGCGCACATCACGACGGCGGCCAAGTGATTCGTAATGTGCTGGGCATCGTCTGCGGCGTGATGTTGATATCAGACGCCTTCGCCGCCGATGTGCCCCGCGCCGCGGCGGTGCCGCACTGGGTCGTCGATCCGCTTGTGACCGACGCCAGCCTGCCGCCGGTCGGGCGTTCGCTGTTTGATTATCTCGTCACCGAAGAACAGAACGGCCAGCGTGTCTACAAGGTGCCGTTTCCGTACACTGAATTTATTCGCAGCATCGACGAACGCTTGCAAGGCGCGGGCTACGTCACGTCCCACGTAAAACAGGTGTTGATGCCGCTCGGCCGTTCGCTGCAACGCAATGCGGCGGCGCCGGATTTTTTCCGTTTTCCGCGCGTCGTGGCGAGCGTCGATAGCGAGCCGGGATTAAATGGCGACGCGCGCATGTTATTGAAGGATCGCCTGTACATTGGCTATGGCGAGAAATCCGCGATCCTGGAAGTCATCAGCTACAACGAAGCCGCCGGGCGTTTCGAGTTCCAGGTCGTGAATGATTACCGGCCGGGCGGCACGCCGCAGGTCGCGTACGCGGATCGCGCCGTGTGCGTGAGTTGTCACCAGAACGCGGCGCCGATTTTTTCGCGCCAAACCTGGGACGAGACCAACGCCAATCCGCACATCGCGGCGTTGCTGCGCAAGGAAGGCAAGGATTTTCACGGCGTGACCATCGAGCACGGTGTTGA
>Ga0315281_10012900_pt1 | contig 11338 bp, 9 predicted proteins | sample YL17G07_0_MG_FD_204540 | JGI IMG/M metagenome (GOLD analysis project Ga0315281, IMG submission 204540) | Sediment microbial communities from Yellowstone Lake, YNP, Wyoming, USA - YL17G07_0 | ecosystem: Environmental > Aquatic > Freshwater > Lake > Sediment | place: USA: Wyoming | collected... | reverse complement strand
GCTGATACCGCGCGCGAATTGGTTCGCGTCGTATGTCGGCAGCGAGACGTGGGCCAGGATCTCGCCGGTCTGGGGATTCATGACCAGGACCACGCCGCGCTTGAGCCCGGCCAGGCCGAGCCCCCAACGCAGCGCCTTCTCCGCCTCCTGCTGGACGTCGGTATCGATGCTCAGCTCCAGCGAAGCCCCCGCCAAAGGCGGCCTCGTCACACCCAGCACGCGCACCTCCCGGCCGGAGGCATCACGCTCGATCTGCTCGAGGCCGTACGTGCCGCGCAGACGGCTCTCGTAGATGCGCTCCACCCCCGTTTTGCCGATGGTGTCGTCGTTGAGATAACCGGCCGTCGCCGGGCTCGTGAGGTCCTCGGCACTGACGGCGCCTTCGTAGCCGATGACCTGCGACAGCAGCGGGCCGAAGACGTACTCGCGCCGCGCCTCGGCGTCGACCTGCACGCCGGGCAGCTCGAGGTGCTCCTCGGCCAGCAGCCGGGCGACGTCCTGGGTCACGTCCGCGGCCAGGCGAACCAGCTCGAAGCGCGACCCGGGGTTGCGGTCGATCATCTCGTTGAGGTCGCTCGGCGAGCGACCAAGGAGCAAGGAGAGCCGCGCCAACACGTCCGCCCGTTTGGCGGCCGGCAGATCGGCCGGGCGGACCTTGACCGTAAAGGTGGGCACGTTGCGCACAAGCTGGCGCCCCGTGCGGTCGTAGATGAGGCCGCGGCTCGAGGGGATGGCCTGCAACAGGATGCGGTTGTCGTTGGCCACCGTGGAGTAGTAGCCGCCGTTCGCCACCTGGAGCTGGAAGAGCCGTAGCGAGAGCACCGAGACGACCATCACGATCACCAGGCCGAAGACAACGAAACGCGGCAGCAGTCCGGTACGCGGCGCGCGACCATCGAGGTCGAGCGCGCTCATCGGGTCACCAGTCGATCCGATCGTGGACGCCGAAGCGCAGCCAGAGCACCTGGAACAACGCCGCAACCGGCAGGGCCAACAGGGCGTCGAGCGCGACGACCGGAAGGACCGTTTCGAACGATGGCGTGGCTCTCAGTCCGGTAGTGAAGCCGAGGGCGGCAGCGATGACATAGGGATGGATCGCGCCGAGGACCGTGACCATCAGCACGGTGGCCACGATGCGTCGATGAGGGAGCAGGCGTCCGGCGGCGGCAGCGGTGCCGACCAGCAATAACAGCGTCAGAGAGGTCGCTCCCAGCTGCCGAGAGGGCGTCAACAGGTCGAGCATGAGGCCTCCAACGAACGCCCAGGCGAGGCCGTCCTCGACGGCGATCATCGTCGTTGCCGCAACGGCCAGGATGAGGACCAGATCCGGCTTTGCGCCGGCGATGGTCAGCTCAGGTAGCACACTCGTCTCGAGCAGTGCCGCGACCACGGCGCCGACCGCGGCAATGGGGATGCTCATCGAGTCGTCGCCTCGTGGGTACACCCTGATCGCCCCGACGGCCCCGGTCGAGGCGCGTTCGAGTGGGCAGCGCCGCCGGCCGGAGTATAGCGCGGGTTCGCCGCGTCCCGAGAATGGGCGGTTCCACGTGGAACATCGGCGGTATGAGAGAGCGGCTGGCCCCGGTCGGGCGTCGCGGGCCAGCCCGCGCCGCCAAAGGCCCGGCCAAGGTCACTGCCGACATCGATGAGGCCCCGATAAGGGCGCGCCAAGCTCGCTGCCCTAGCATCGTCGACGCCCGTGCCGAGCGCCACGAGAGCGGCTCGAACGGGTCGCATCGGCTAGAATCCATGACAGTGAAGACCCACGGACAGCGCACACGGTGAGTCACACGATCGCTTGCGCAAACCAGAAGGGCGGCGTGGGCAAGACCACCACCGTCGTCAACCTGGCCACCTACCTGGGCCTGGCCGGCCGACGGGTGTTGGTCCTCGATCTCGATCCCCAAGGCAATGCGACGAGCGGTTTCGGCGTCGATCGCGAGGCGCTCAAGGCGACCACGTACGAAGCCCTGAGCGAGGGTCGCCCAATCGCTGAGCTGGTCATGCCGACTGGCAGCGCCGGCGTTGACCTGGTGCCCTCGGCGATCGGGCTGGCGGCCATCGAGGTGGAGTTGGCCGGCGCCGCGCAGCGGGAACGCCGCCTCGCACGCGCGGTCGCCGCCGTCGTCGATCGTTACGACGAGGTGCTCATCGACTGCCCGCCATCTCTCGGGCTGCTGACGGTGAACGCGCTCACCGCTGCCGACTCGGTGCTCATCCCGCTGCAGTGCGAGTACTACGCGCTGGAGGGGCTCAGCCAGTTGATGGCCACCATCGACCTGGTACGCGACCACCTCAACCCAACGCTGCGTGTCTGCGGCGTGCTGTTGACGATGTTCGACGCGAGGACGAAGCTTTCCTCCGACGTGGCCGGCGAGGTGCGCCGGCACCTGCACGAACTCGTCTACCAGACGGTCGTGCCGCGCAGCGTGCGGCTCGCAGAGGCGCCCAGCTACGGCCAGCCCATCGCGCGCTACAGTCCCGAGTCGCGTGGGGCCGCGTCGTACCGCGACCTGGCCGTCGAGTATCTGGCCCGTGCCGGTGTCTCCGCCGGAGCTCCCCTCGCCTCGCCGCTGGTCGCGGCCGTGGCATGAACATGGCCGATCGCCGGCCCAGCGGCGGCCTGGGCCGCGGCCTGGCCTCGCTCATCCCGCAACGCGCCACGAACGGCGGGCCGACCGAGATCCCCATCGCGCGCATCCGGCGCAACCCGTATCAGCCACGCCAGGTGGTCGATGAGGGATCGCTGCGGGCGCTGGCGGCCAGCGTGGCCGAGCACGGCGTGCTGCAGCCGATCCTGGTCACGGCCACGCTCGACGGTTTCCAGTTGGTGGCCGGTGAGCGTCGCCTGCGAGCCGCCCAGATGGCCGGCCTGGAGCGCATCCCTGCGCTCATTCGCGAGGTCGCGGAGGCGGCGCAGCTGGAACTGGCGCTGGTCGAGAACCTGCAGCGCGCCGACCTGAATCCGCTCGAGGAGGCTCGCGCCTACCGGCAGCTCATCGACGAATTCGGCCTCGACCAGGAGGCCGTGGCCCAGCGTGTCGGGCGAGCCCGATCCAGCGTTGCGAACACGCTGCGCCTGCTCGAGCTGGCGCGGGCCGTCCAGGACGCGATCGCCGACGGGAGCATCAGCGAGGGCCACGCCCGGGCGATCGCGGGGCTGGACGACCAAGGCGCGCAGGTGTCGCTGCTGGAGCTGGTCGCGTCGCGCCGGCTATCGGTGCGCCAGACCGAGGAATCGGCCCGTCGCATGAAGAAGGCGCCGGCGCCAGCGACGGCCAGAGGGCGCCCCACCGATCCCGACCTCGAGCGCCTTGAGGGTGAGCTGCGCGCAGCCCTGGGCACCAGGGTCTCGGTCACGGCCACGCGCCGCGGCGGACGGATCACCATCGAGTACTACGGCAGCGAGGACTTCGAGCGCCTCTATCAACGGCTGCTCTGGAGGGAAGCGTGACCGAGGCCAGGCCGCCGGCCACCGCCGTCGGTGGCGCCAACGGCAAGAACGCGGCGCCGAGGACCCGCGCGGTGAAGGCCCCGGCCTACACGGCCGAGAGCATCCAGGTCCTCGAGGGCCTCGAGGCGGTGCGACGCCGTCCGGGCATGTATATCGGTTCGACCGACGGGCGCGGCCTGCACCACCTCATCTGGGAAGTGGTCGACAACTCTATCGATGAGGCCATGGCCGGCCACGCCACGCGCATCGAACTGCGGCTGCTGGCCGACGGCAGCGTGCGCAACGTGGACGACGGCCGCGGCATCCCGGTCGGGCGCCACAAGACCGGCAAGGACGCACTTGAGGTCGTCCATACGGTGCTCCATGCCGGGGGCAAGTTCGGTGGCGGTGGCTACAAGGTGTCCGGCGGCCTGCATGGCGTCGGCGTCAGCGTGGTCAACGCGCTGTCGGCCTGGATGCACGTCGAGACGGCACGCGATGGCAAGGTCTGGGGACAGAGCTACGCGCGCGGCAAGCCCACCACAGGCGTGCGGGAACTGGGCCGCTCGGACGGCCGACACGGCACCACCACGCACTTCATGGCCGACACCGAGGTCTTCGAGACCGTGGATTGGAACTTCGACGCCATCGCCCAGCGGCTGCGCGAGTCGGCCTACCTCAACAAGGGTGTCTGGATCGCCCTCATCGACGAGCGCGGCGATCTCGCCCATGAGAAGTCGTTCTACTTCGAGGGTGGCCTGCTCAGCTTCGTGCGTCACCTCAACAAGGACAAGGAGACGCTGCACCAGCGCCCCATCTACATCGAGCGCCAGGAGGGCACCACGAGCATCGAGGTGGCGCTCCAGTACAACGACTCGTACACCGAGAACGTGTTCGCCTTCGCCAACAACATCAACACCGTGGACGGCGGCACGCACGTCACGGGCTTCCGGGCCGCGCTGACCAGCTCGTTGAATGAATGGGCGCGCCGATCGGGATTGATCAAGGAAGCCGACGCCAGCCTCTCCGGCGACGACGTCCGCGAAGGCCTCACGGCGGTCATCAGCGTCAAGCTGACCGACCCGCAATTCGAGGGCCAGACCAAGGCAAAGCTCGGCAATGCCGAGGTGCGCGGCGCGGTCCAGACCGCGGTTTCGGAGGGCATCAACCAGTATCTCGAGGAGAACCCCGCCGATGGCCGTGCCATCATCCAGAAGTCCCTGACCGCAGCCCGCGCCCGTGAGGCGGCGCGCAAGGCGCGCGATCTGGTCATCCGCAAGGGCGCCCTCGAGGGCATGTCACTGCCCGGCAAGCTGGCCGACTGTCAGGAGCGCGATCCCGAGCGCAGCGAGCTGTACATCGTCGAGGGTGACTCGGCCGGAGGCTCGGCCAAGCAGGGCCGCGACCGCCGCTTCCAGGCTATCCTGCCGATGCGCGGCAAGCTGCTCAATGTCGAGCGCGCGCGCCTCGACCGCATCCTGGGCTCCGAGAACGTGCGGCCCCTGATCATCGCCCTGGGGGCGGGCATCGGCGAGACCCTCGACCTGGCGCGTCTGCGGTACCACCGCATCATCCTGCTGGCAGATGCCGATGTGGACGGTGCCCACATCCGCACGCTGCTGCTGACCTTCTTCTTCCGGCACATGCCCGAGGTCATCGAACGCGGGTACCTCTATATCGCGCAGCCGCCGCTCTACCGCATCAGCACCGGCAAGGTCACCCACTACGCGCACGACGCGAAGGCGCGAGACCGCATCGTGCGGGAGCTCAAGGTCAAGAACCTCACCGTGCAGCGCTTCAAGGGTCTTGGCGAGATGAACGCCGACCAGCTCTGGGACACGACCATGAATCCGGCTACGCGCACTCTGCTGCGCACCGAGGTCGACGACGCGGCGGAGGCCGACCTCATCTTCAGCAAGTTGATGGGCGAGAAGGTCGGACCGCGTCGGGACTTCATCAAGGCCGAGGCGCGCAAGGTGGCGAACCTTGACGTCTGAGGCCGCCACCTCGGCGGCGCCCTCCGCCGTCCCCGGAGGCGGACCCGTCGATCTGGGCGATGGGCGTGTCTACCGGTACGTCGTGCCTGCCCACCACTGCTTCGTGTGCGGGGAGCTGAACCGCCGCGGACTGCAGCTGCCCATCTACGCCAGCGCAGGGCGCGCCTGGACCGATCTGACCCTGGGGCCCGACTTCGTGGGGTGGGCCGATCTGGCCCACGGCGGCATCCTCGCCGCCCTGCTCGACGAGGTCATGGGCTGGGCGCTCTTCGAGCACGACTGCTGGGGCGTGACCGGCGAGATGACCGTGCGCTACCTCCGTGCAGTGGACGTGTCGCAGCCCATCCACGTGGAGGGCGAGGTGACGCAGGTGACCCGGCGGCTCTTCCGCACCGCGGGTCGGATCACCACGGCAGACGGCCACGTACGCACGGCTGCCGACGCGGTCTACGTGGCCGTGGCGGAGCCGCGCAGATCGGAACTCAAGGCCCAATACCGGTTTCGCCTGGAGGCGGTCGAGGGCATGGAGCGCCCATGAGCGCCAGCCTTTCAGCCGGGAAGGACGTCCGGGTCAGCCCGGTCAGCGCGCACGCCGAGGCGTTCGTCGCCGCCCACCGGTCCGCGGCGGCGGCGCTCGGGCGACGCCTGGCCAGAGAGCTGACCGATCCGACGATCTTCGTTCCCGTCCTCGGCGCCGGCCTCCGAAAGCTCGCCGATCCGGCCTACCGTGACGCGCAGGCGTGGATGGTGCCCGGGGCCGTCGGCGTCGTCGGCGTGCGCTGGCCGCTCGTCCAGGCCGTCGAGCGAGCCCTGCGCCATCCATTGGCACACAGTTCAGCGGCGGTCGCGCTCTCCCTCGCCGACGCGTTGTCGCGCGACGCGCGCTTCGAGGTGCGTCTTTTCGCGCACGTGATGCTGCGGCGCAGCCTGCCCGACGACCCCGAGCGGAGCTGGCAGATCATGCGCCGGCTGGCTCGCGCCGCCAGCGATTGGGTCAGCGTCGACGCGCTCGCCGGCCTCGTCGCCCGGGGCCTCCTGCTCGAGCCCTTCCGCTGGGCGGAGATCGAATTGCTGGTCTACTCACCCCATCGCTGGGAGCGCCGCCTGGCCGGCTCGACACTGGCCGAACTGCCCCACCATCTGCCTTCGGCGTCGCGTCCCGCGCTCGCCAGCCGACCCGGTCTGCCGATCATCGGAGCCCTCATCGGGGACGACGATCACGATGTCCAGAAGGCGCTCGCGTGGGCGCTTCGATCATGGCGGCAGGTCGATCCGTCGGGGGTCGTGGAGCTGTTGCGGCGCGAAGCCACCGTGGCCGCCGAAACGGGCGATGGCGCTCGAGCATGGGTCGTCCGTGACGCCCTCACCGGAGCGGGCGCGGATGAACGCTTGGCCCAGGAACTGCGCCCGCGCGTGGCCGGCATCCGGCGTCGCATCGGCGCCTCCAACACCAGCCGGGCGCACGAAGCGATGGCGGCGTTCTTGGGAGGGCCGGCGTGACCGACGACATCGGCGACGTCCGCGTCATCAGCATCGAGGACGAGCTGCGCGCCAGCTACCTCGACTACGCCATGAGCGTCATCGTCAGCCGCGCCCTGCCTGACGTTCGGGATGGCCTCAAACCCGTCCACCGCCGCATCCTCTTTGCGATGCACGAGATGAACCTGACTTCGACGCAGGCCTATCGCAAGTGCGCGGCGATCGTGGGCGACGTGATGGGCAAGTACCACCCGCATGGCGACGTGGCCCTGTACGACGCTCTCGTCCGTTTGGCACAGGATTTCTCGATGCGCTACCCGCTCGTCGACGGGCAGGGCAACTTCGGGTCCGTTGACGGCGATTCGCCGGCGGCGATGCGCTACACCGAGGCGCGCATGACCGCCATCGCCTCGGAACTCCTAGCGGACATCGACAAGCAGACGGTCGAATTCGTGGACAACTACGACGGCACCCGCCAGCAGCCGTCGGTACTCCCCGCAAAGTTGCCCAACCTGCTCATCAACGGCTCCTCGGGCATCGCCGTTGGCATGGCCACGAACATCCCTCCGCATCACCTCGGTGAGATCGTGACGGCCACCATCGCCCTCATCGACGACCCTTCGCTGACGGCCGACGAGCTGTGCGAGTTCGTTCTCGGTCCCGACTTCCCGACCGGTGCCACCATCTTCCGCTACGAGCAGCGTCGCAACCCGCTGACCGGGCAGCACGAGCGCATCGACGCCATCCGCGAGATGTACGCGCACGGGCGCGGCCGCGTCGTGATGCGCGCGCAGTGCGCCTTCGAGGAGACGCGCCAGAACCGCATGGCCATCGTGGTCACCGAGCTGCCCTATCAGGTCAATAAGGCGTCGCTGGTCGAGAAGATCGCCGATCTGGTGACGGGCAAGAAGATCGAGGGCATCGCCGACCTGCGCGACGAGTCCGACCGCGACGGGATGCGCCTGGTCATCGAGTGCAAGAAGGACGTCAATCCCCACAAGGTCCTCAACAACCTGTTCAAGCACACGCCGCTGCGACTCGCCTTCAACATGAACATGCTGGCGCTCGTCGACGGGCAGCCGCAGACGCTGCCGCTCAAATCCGTCCTGCAGCACCACATCGACTGGCGGCGCGAGGTGGTGCGCCGACGCACCGAGTTCGACCTGGGCAAGGCACGCGACCGGGCGCACATCCTCGAGGGTCTCAAGATCGCCCTCGATAACCTGGACGCGGTGATCAGCACCATCCGGCGATCGGCCGATGTCGAGGCCGCCCGGGCCGCGCTGATGGCCGGTTTCTCGCTGACCGAGATCCAGGCCAACGCGATCCTGGAGATGCAACTCCGACGGCTGGCCGCGCTGGAGCGCAAGAAGATCGAGGACGAGTACCTCGCGGTCATCCAGCAGATCGCCGAACTCGAGGACATCCTGGCCAACCCGGCACGGGTGCTGGGCATCATCAAGGACGAGTTGGCCGAGCTGGCGCGCCGTTATGCGGGCGAGCGTCGAACTCGAGTGGCGGACGACGCCGATCGCGAGATGACCGACGAGGACCTCATCGCCGATGAGGACGTGGTGGTCACGGTGTCCGGGCGTGGCTACATCAAGCGCCAGCCGTTGGCCACCTACCGGCAGCAGGCGAGGGGCGGCAAGGGCGTCATCGGGGCGCGGACGGTGGAGGAGGACGCGCTCGAACACCTGCTCGTGGCCAATACGCACGACTGGGCGCTCTTCTTCACCAACCGCGGCCGCGTCTTCAGTTCAAAGGTGCACCAGGTGCCAGACGCCGGCCGCACGGCCAAGGGCATCCCCATCATCAACCTCGAAGGCGTGCAGGTCGAGACCGGCGAGGCCGTCCTGGCCGTGCTGACGACCCCGAATTTTGAAGCTGGCCACAACCTGGTGATGGCCACGCGCCGCGGCATCATCAAGAAGACGCCCATCGAGCAGTTCGAGAAGGTGCGCTCCTCGGGCATCCGCGCCATCACCGTGCGCGAGGACGACGACCTGGTCTGGGTCGCGATCTCGTCCGGTGGCGATGACGTCGTGCTGACCACGGCCAAGGGCAAGATCGCCCGCTTCAACGAGTCCGAGGTCCGGGCGATGGGCCGCGACGCCGCAGGCGTCATCGGCATCCGCCTCGCCCGGCAGGGCGATCGGGTGGTGGGCATGAGCGTGGTCGACCCCGTGGCTGACCTCGTGGTCTTGACCGAGATCGGCTACGGCAAGCGGATCGCCATCGCGGAGTTTCGTCCCAAGCATCGTGGTGGGCAGGGGGTGAAGCTGATCCGCCTGGAGGGCAGCAAGACCGGCGACGTTGCCGCCGTCGAGCTGGTCACCGAGCAGGACGAGGAGCTGCTGCTCATCAGCGCCGGCGGCCAGGTCGTTCGCACCGACGTGATGGCCATCACCCGTCAGCACACCGACACCCGCGGCGTCATCGTGATGCGCATGAACGAAGGCGACACAGTGGCCGGCATCGCCGTGTTCCGGGCGGGACTGGCGGAGCAGCGGTCGATGGGCGACAATGGCGCCCCCGCCGGCGACGGGCAGCCGGCCGGGACGTGAGGTGCGGCGCCGTGATCCAGGAACGAGTCCGCCGGTGAGCGAGTTTGGTGCGTCAGTGGCGGCGCTGGGCGAAGATTTCGACATCTACGCGGGCAACGCCAACCCTGATCTGGCGCGCAAGATCTGCCGCTACCTGGGCAAGGAGCTGGGCGGAGTCGACGTCTTCGAGTTCGCCAACGAGAACATCTTCGTGAAGATCCTCGACAACGTCCGTCAGAAGGACGTGTACCTGGTCCAGCCCACCTGCTCGCCGGTCAACACCTCGATCATGGAGCTGTTGATCATGCTCGATGCCTTCAAGCGGGCGAGCGCGGGCAGGATCACCGCCGTGGTGCCCTTCTACAGCTACGGCCGCTCCGACAAGAAAGACCAGCCGCGAGTGCCCATCACGGCGCGCCTGGTGGCCGACATGATCCAGGTGGCCGGCGCGGATCGGGTCGTGACCATGGATCTTCACCAGGGCCAGATCCAGGGCTTCTTCAATGTTCCCGTCGACGAGTTGACGGCGGTGCACCTGCTCAGCAACTACTTTCGCCAGAAACAGCTCGAGAACCTCGTGGTGGTCACCGACCTGGGCTTCGCGAAGCGAGCGCGGACGTTCGCCGAGCTCCTCGATGCGCCCTTGGCCGTGGTTGAGAAGCGACGCGTGGGCAACCTCGACCGGGCCGAAGTGATGAACGTGATCGGCGAGGTGCGCGGAAGGCGCGCCATCATCGTGGACGATGAGATCGACACGGCGGGCACGCTCATGGAGATCGTCCACGCGCTGCGGCGCGAGGGCTGCGAGGAGATCTACGGCTGCGCCACGCACGGCGTCCTGTCCGCTCCGGCAGTGGAACGCATCGCCGAGTCGGGCCTCCTTGAGGTCGTGGTGACCGATACCGTGCCGCTGCCGCAGGCCAAGCGGATCCCGCTCATCAAGACGCTCTCCGTGGCGCCGCTCATCGGTGAGGCGATCCGGCGCATCCACAACGGCCATTCGGTCGGCGCGCTCTTCTCCAGCGAGATCCAGCTCGTCCAGGAGATGGTGCTTTGGGAGGACGGCGGCATGCGCACCATCTCGAGCCGGCCGGACCCCACGCCTGCCGGCGCCGGCAACCCCTGATCGCGAGCGGCGACGATCGTGAGCCTGAAGCTCTACCGCCCCGTGCCGGGGGGCCTGGAACCCAGCCCAGTCGAAGGGAAGGATTGGCGGCGGCGCCTCCGCTCGCCACGCTGGGCCGCGGCCCGCCTCGCCAACCCCGAGGGGCGGGAGGCGACCCCTCTCACGGCCATCCTCTTCTTCGGCGGCCTGGCGGCGGCCACCTTCGTGCTCCTCGTGTTGGGCTACGCGACCGGCTTCTGGCACTGAGTCGGCCCGCGGGGCCGCCGGCCGAGCGGCCCTATACTGGTCCGTCCCATGAAGAACTTCCTATCGCGCTTCGTGGATTCGAATGAGCGCGAGGTCCGCCGCCTCCGGCCGATCCTCGATGCCACCAACGATTTCGCGGACGAGTTCAAGGCACTGCCCGATGAGGCCATCCGCGAGCGCATGATCGCGCTGCGCGACGGCATCCGCGAGGACGCCGCCCCTTCTGAGCCATCCGAGGAGGAGCTCGAGGAGGGGGAGCCCGAGCGACGCCGCGAGCTGGCCAAGGCACGTCGCAAGGATGACAAGGACCGCCTTCAGGAGGTCCTCGATGAGGCCCTGCCCGAGGTCTTCGCCGCGGTCCGCGAAGTGAGCGACCGTCGCCTTCAGATGCGCCACTTCGACGTCCAGGTGATGGGCGCCACCGTCCTCCATGAAGGCAAGATCGCCGAGATGCGCACCGGCGAGGGCAAGACGCTGGTGGGACCCATGGCCGCCGTGCTCAATGCCATGT
>Ga0315281_10012898_pt1 | contig 11339 bp, 10 predicted proteins | sample YL17G07_0_MG_FD_204540 | JGI IMG/M metagenome (GOLD analysis project Ga0315281, IMG submission 204540) | Sediment microbial communities from Yellowstone Lake, YNP, Wyoming, USA - YL17G07_0 | ecosystem: Environmental > Aquatic > Freshwater > Lake > Sediment | place: USA: Wyoming | collected... | reverse complement strand
AGTGGAAATGCTTGCAATAAGCAACAATTGTCAGGACAATATCATTATTGACGAAGTTTTGTGACAGTATAATATTTTTTATTCGCGAAGGATCGTTTAAAAAATAGGGTTTTCGTTCAGACACTAAGTAGCCTTGCGAAAACATTGGCCGCAAATCGTATCGCTGTGGATAAAATCATTCTTTACGGTTCCTATGCAAAAGGAACTTCACGACCGCATTCTGATATAGATATTGCCATTATCTCCCCCGATTTTAAAGGCAAGAAGATTTTTGAGATACAGGCAACTCTTGCCAGATTACTGGCGCAATACCTATCTGTCGCGGAATTGATCGGATATTCTTCTGACGAGTTCCAGTCAGCATCACCTGAGACATTTATCGGCGAGATCAAACGAACGGGCAAGATTCTCTATGCCTCTTGAAGTTTGCTCCTTATTTGACCCTGCCTACGTCAATTCCTGCACGATTAGCGCGTAAAGATCATCTGATGATTCCAACCAGCGGGTCGTGTGGGACGCTGTGAACCGCGCCCTACACCCGCGTGAGCCTGTAGGAAAACCCTAATCGTTATTCGTTCCCGGAGCCGCTGTTCATCATTTCATGAGCAAACATCTATATGATTATTAGGAAATTTTATGGAGTTTTCCGGGTTTTTTCTTGACAATAAACGGGGGTTCCTGTAAATTTTTCGTGTATTTTAGCGATTGTCAAGGAGCGTGTGTATGAAAGAAGGGCCTCTGCTTTTACATGTACCGGGTGTCGCGGAACAAGTCACCTATGCCTGGCTCGCCATGGCCATTCTGATCGGGCTTTCTCTGGCCGCGCGCTTCTCGCTCAAAAAAACCGCGCCCACGGGTGTGCAGAACCTTCTGGAGACCGTTGTCGGCGGCCTTGAGAACTTCGTTGTGGATATCATGGGGCCCGAAGGCAAACACTACCTGTCGCTCATCGGATCCCTCTTCCTTTTCATCCTTGTGTGCAACCTCCTGGGACTTTTCCCGGGGTTCGATTCCCCGACCGCGAACATCAACACGACGCTGGCGCTGGCGCTCGTGTCTTTCACCGCAACCCATTATATCGGCATCAAGAGACATGGCTTCGCGTATATCAAACATTTCATGGGCCCGATGTGGGCCCTTGCTCCTCTTATGCTCCCCATCGAGCTGATCAGCCATTTCGCGCGCGTCATGTCGCTCACCTTCCGTCTCTTCGGGAACATGGTCGCGAAGCACAAGCTGCTGCTGGTGCTGGCCCTTCTGGCCCCGTACATCGCGCCGGTGCCGATCCTCGGCCTGGGCCTTTTGGTGGCCTTTGTGCAGGCGCTCGTCTTCACGCTCCTGACCATGCTGTATCTGGCAGGCTCGATCGAAGAGGCGCACCTTGGCGGCGAGCACCACTAAACAATTGACCCCGGGGTCGGAATTCCCTCCCGAGGAGGGGGTCCCCGGGAGGTAGCAATCCGGCGCTATGCCGGACGGAAATTCATACTACTTTTGAAGAAAGGAGGCGAAACAATGAAAAAAATTACCGCAATCATGCTTCTCGTATTCGGTCTGATGCTCGTTGCGTCAGCGGCCTTCGCAGCGGAGGCCGCATCATCGCCTGATACGGCCAAGATGTCGTTCTATGCGTCCGTGGCCCTTGCATCGGCGATCGGCATCGGCATCGCGGCCCTCGGCACCGGCATCGGCATGGGCATGGGCATCGGCCGGGCGGTGGAAGGCATCGCCCGCAACCCGGAGGCCTCGGGAAAGATCATGACCACCATGATCGTGGGCCTGGCCCTGATCGAATCGCTGGCCATCTACACGCTCGTCGTGGTGCTCATCCTGCTCTATGCAAAACCCTTCGGTTTCTAAGCGAAACCGGATTTCACCGCGGATCCACAACAACAAGGGACGGTTCTTTGAACCGTCCCTTTTTTCATTCTGTTGCGGGAGAAGCCTTCTGTGGCCGGCCGTAAAATGATTAAAGAGGCCTATCAACAGGCCCGCCGCAATACTGAAAATGAGAAACCTTGAATTCCCTTTGGATTAAAGCGCTAATTTGTTATAATAACTCAGCACAAGTCATCTCAGTCCGCGGAAGGAGTCAATGAGCTCATGAGTACGACCCGTACTGTTCGTGTCCGTTTCGCGCCAAGTCCCACCGGCGCTTTGCATATCGGCGGCGTGCGCACCGCGCTGTTTAACTGGCTCTTCGCCCGACACCACGGCGGTAAATTCATTCTTAGGATAGAGGACACGGACCAGACCCGCTCCACCGATGAGTCCATCAGGATCATCCTCGACGGCATGAAGTGGCTCGGCCTTGACTGGGACGAAGGGCCGTTCCGCCAGACCGAGCGCATGGCCGTCTACAAAGAACATGTGGATCGTTTGCTCAAGCAGGGCAAGGCATACTACTGCTACTGTACCGCGGAGGAGCTCGAGGCGCGCAGGAAAGAAGCTCTGGCCGCGGGCAGGCCGCCCAAATACGACCGGAAGTGCCGGTCGCTCACGGCGCCGGTGGAAGGCAGGACGCCGTCAGTCCGGTTCCTGTCGTCCGATGAGGGACAGACCATCGTGCGCGACATGATCCACGGGGCAGTGACTTTTGAGAACCAGCAGCTTGACGATCTCATTATCCAGCGCTCCGACGGATTTCCCACCTATAATTTCGCCGTCGTCGTCGATGACGTGACCATGAACATCACCCATGTGATCCGCGGGGACGATCATTTAAACAACACGCCTCGCCAGATACAGCTCTATCAGGCCCTGGGATATGAGACGCCGCAATTCGCCCATTTATCCATGATCCTCGGCCCGGACAAGACCAAGCTCTCAAAGCGCCACGGCGCCACGGCCGTCACCGAATATATCGACCTGGGCTATCTGCCCGAGGCGCTCGTGAACTACCTCTCCCGTCTCGGCTGGTCATCAGGGGACCAGGAGATCTTCTCGCGACAGGAATTAATTGATAAATTTTCCCTCGACAGCGTGGGAAAGGCCCCCTCTGTCTTCAATCCGGAAAAGCTGCTCTGGCTGAACCATCACTATATCCAGCAAGCCGACGCGGGGAAACTCGCTGAGCTGGCGCTCGACCTTCTGAAGAAGGACGGGACCGTGAAACAGGGAAACGAGCCGGACCCCGAATGGTTCAAGAAACTTGTAACAATACTCACCGAGCGCAGCCATACGCTTGTGGAAATGAAGTCAGGCGCCTTGCCCTTTATCATGGACGAGCTCACCCTTGATGGAAAGGCCAAGGCAAAGCACCTGACGCGGGACGTTGCGCCGCTCCTTACCGAACTGATCGGACGGCTGAAGTCGGTCGAACCCTTTACGCGCGAAGAGCTGGCGAAGGCCTTCAACGCCATCGTGGAAGAGAAAGGCCTCAAGCTCGGCAAGCTCGCCCAGCCGGTGCGCGTGGCCTTGACCGGAGGCACGGTCAGTCCCGGCATCTTCGAGGTGCTCGAGGTGATGGGCAAAGAGAAGTCCATGAAGAGGATTGAAGCGGCGGTCGGCATGGCGTTATTATAAAGATAAGGACCTATGGAGCGAAAACCCCTCATCGTCATAACCATGGGAGATCCTGCCGGCATCGGGCCTGAGATCATCGCCAGGGTCATCGACAGCGGCGAGCTCATTCCGCTCTGCGGACCGGTGGTGATCGGCGATGCGGGCGTGATGAAAAAGATAATTGAGGAGCTGCGGCTTCCGGTCGCCGTGAACAGCATTGCATCGCTCGGCCAGGCGGGTCCCGCCAAAGGCAGGCTCGATGTGCTGGACCTCAAGAACGTCGAGCTCACCGCGCACCAATGGGGCTCGCCGGGCGCATCATCAGGCAAGGCGGTCGTGGAGTACATAAAAAAGGCCGTTGAACTGACGATGGCCCGCGAGGCTGACGCCCTCGTGACCGCGCCGATCAGCAAAGAGCTGATGAACGCGGCCGGGCATCATTACGCCGGACATACCGAGCTTCTGGCGGAACTTACGGGGACAAAAGAGTATGGCATGATGTTCGTGGGCGGGGGGCTTCGCGTCATCCTCGCAACCATCCATGTGGCGCTCAAGGACGTTCCTCGCCTCATCACGCAGGCGTTGGTCCTGAAGACGCTCCGGCTTGCCCATAAGGCCATGCGGTCCTTCGGCATCGACAAGCCGCGCATCGGCGTGGCCGCACTCAACCCCCACGCGGGCGAAGGCGGGCTTTTCGGCGCCGAAGAGCGGGAGATAATTCTTCCGGCCGTGGTCAAGGCGCGGGGAGAAGACATCCAGGCAAGCGGTCCGGTCCCCGCCGACACCTTATTTTATAAGGCGCGGAACAACTATTTCGACATCGTCGTTGCCATGTACCATGATCAGGGTCTGGCCCCGCTCAAGATGGTCGCATTCGGAAATGCGGTAAATGTCACCGTGGGACTCCCGATCATCCGCACGTCCGTTGATCACGGGACCGCCTATGATATAGCCGGCAAAGGTTGCGCTGACCCCACGAGCCTGCTCGAGGCCGTAAAGCTTGCCGTTTCCATGAGCGCCCGCCAAACGCGCGCTCAAAAGGAGATTTTATGAGTTTTCAACCTCAGTCGCTCCTTATGCGCCCGCTCCTCTTTGCCGTTGTTTTTTTCGGCCTTTTCCTCTTATTACTCTACCAGATGGGCCGGCTTTTGATGCCGCTCCTGTCTCCCCTGCTCTGGGCCGCGATCATTACTCTCGCGCTGTACCCGGTCTATAAGCGGGTCGAAGCGCTCGTGAAGGGCCGAAAAGGCCTGGCGGCGGGCATCATGACCCTGGTGGCCCTGCTTCTGGTCATCGGCCCCGCGGTAGCGTTGCTCATTGTCCTGTCGGGCCAGGCCGTGCATATATACCAGTGGGCATCATCGGTCATCCAGTCCGGCAAGCTTGCCGAGGTTTGGAGCGGATTAACAAGCTCGTTCCTCGAACCCCTGCTGTCCCACCCTGCCCTGGTCGGACTCGACCTGAAGGGACTTTTCCTCAAGGGGCTCGGTGAGTTCTCGTCGGGACTGACCTCCCATCTCGGCGGGATGCTCAGGAACACCCTGGTCTTTATCGTCGACATCGTGATCATGCTGTTTGCCCTTTTCTTTTTTTTCAGGGACGGCGCAGCCTATTATAGCTCAAGCCTTGAACTGCTCCCCTTTACCAGGCGTCAGAAAGAAGCCATTGCGCGGAAATTCGCCGATACCTTCAGCGCGGTGATCAACGGCGTGTTCCTCATCGCCCTGCTCCAGGGGGCAATGACCGGGATCGGCTTTGTTGTGTTCGGCGTTCCCTTCGCGGTCTTCTGGGGGTTCCTGGCCGCCGGTCTCGCGCTCCTTCCGGTAGGCGGTGCGGCCCTCGTCTGGGCGCCCGGAGCCGCCTACCTGTACCTGGGCGGCTCGACGCTCCCGGGCCTTCTGCTCGCCGTCTGGGGCCTGGCGCTCGTCAGCCTTCCAGATAATTTTCTGAGACCACTCATCATCGGCAGGAAGGCGAAGCTCCCGACCTTTGTGCTCTTCATTGCCTTGCTCGGCGGGCTGCAGTTATACGGCATCCTGGGCATCCTGTTCGGCCCGCTCGTGGTGACGTTGCTGACCGCCTTTGTCCAGATATACCGCGAAGAGTATGCCGAGCAGCATCACCCGCAGGCCTAAACGTTGTCCCGCAGCCCATGGCGGCACGGCCCAGGACCGCCGCATTGAGGTGAATGCTGCGTTGTCAAATGCGCCAATGAAGGACCACATCAGACTAAGAATAGGGGAAGGACAATTACTGTATGGAAGATTTTACAAAATCCGATACCTGGCGTGTTTTCAGGATCATGGCGGAACTGGTGGAGGGCTTTGAGGCCTTGAACAACATTGGTCCGGCGGTGACCATCTTCGGAAGCGCGCGGCTCAAGCCCGGTTCCCCCTACTACAACAAATGCCTCAGGGTGGCCGAGAACCTGGCAAAAGACGGCTTTGCCGTGATCTCCGGCGGCGGACCAGGCATTATGGAGGCCGCGAACAAAGGCGCGCGGACCGCGAACGGCACATCGGTGGGCCTGAACATCGAACTGCCCATGGAGCAGACGCCGAACCTCTACCAGGACGTGAAGATTGAGTTTCGTTACTTCTTCGTGCGTAAGCTCATGTTTGTTAAATATGCGGTGGGGTATGTGATCTTTCCGGGCGGCTTCGGCACCATTGACGAATTATTCGAGGCCCTCACGCTCATCCAGACGAAAAAGATCCGGGGCTTCCCCGTGATACTGGTGGGCAAGGACTACTGGTCGGGCTTGATCGACTGGATGAAGACGTCCGTGCTTGCGGCAGGCAGCATCAACAAGGAGGACCTCGAACTCATGCACCTCGTGGATGAGCCGGAAGAGGTCTGCGCGATCATCAATAAACGGTATAAGGACCGGTTGAGAGGCGTCCGCAGGGACCGGCGGGACAGGAACCGGAAGGGGATTTAGTCGTTGTTGTCCTTTTTCAGTTTCGTTCGGTCAGCGCGGTGTTTGACAAGTTGCGCCGCGCGCAGCCTGCGGAACCAACGCTCGATGGACTCTCGGTAGATCATCGTAAGCAGAATGAGAAAAAGGCCGGCCCCGAGAAGTGTGAACAGCGCTCCATACCGTTTGTCACGGAAGAGCGTCCCTCCGAGGGTAAGCAGCGTCGTTCCGAGCAGGCGGCCCGTTGTGGACACGAGCAGAAAATCACGCTGCCCCATATGTCCCAGTCCGAGCAAATAGCAGAGAAGGTCTTTGGGGAAACCGGGGACCAGGAACATGAGAAAAGCGAGGAACATGCCCTTGTGCTTCATCACGTAATCGTAGCGTTTGATCGTCTCCGCCTTCACGACCATCTCGACCAGGGGCCGGCCGGCAAGACGGGCAAGCATGAATGCTATCCATGATCCAAGGGTGAGGCCGATCGTTGAATACAGTATTCCCCACCCTGTGCCGAAGAACATCCCTCCGACGAAACCCGTCGCCTCGCCGGGAACGGGCGCCGCGATGACTTGCAGCATCTGGAGCCCGATGAAAATAAAGGCCGCGTTTGCCCGATGCTCTTTGATTAAATTCAGCAGACGCTGGCGGTCTGTAAGGTATCCGATGAGACCGTACGCGTAGAGAAGGTAAATAAACCCGGCGAGCGCGAGACCGGCCACCGCAAACGCGGCAATGGTTTTTTTATCAGGTTTTATCATACGAGCGGCCGAACCGATTATTTTTTGAACAAATCATCCAGAGACTTACGCGTCTGTGCGCTCCCGGCATCCGCCGCGGCAATCCGGCCTTCCACGAACACAAAATAATCGCAGAAATTGGCCTTTGCTTTTTCTCTCACCAGCTCCGCTGCCGTTTCCCGGCACTGTTTTGAAACCGCAGGGTCGCGGAACAGACAATTGAGACAGCACCGCAGATCAGCGCCACAGGAAGGGCACGCATCCCTGCGTCCGACCTTCAATTCACCGGCGATTCCCTTATTACAGCGATGACAGCTCCTCATAAGATTCGATAATAATAGCCCATCAGGCTGGATTAGACAAGCCTAAAAATTGACACATACGGCGCCATGAGCGCCAGGAGGGCAGGCGGCGCCCTTCTTTTATGCGCCGCCACTCAATGGCAATGGCGCTATTCATCGCATCTCTATGCGTAATATTTATTTATCACCGCTTCCATGACGGATAAATTTCTGCTATAGTAACTGGTATGGTACAATCCAACAAGTAATTAACAGGAAGGTGGAGAGCGATGAAGATCAGCGTTGAAAATTTACCGACCGACATCACCGAGGACAGATTGAAAGATGTATTTGGCCAGGTCGGAGAGGTCCAGTCAGTCAAACTGAAGACCGACCTGCTCACCTGGCAGCCGAACGGTAACGGCATCGTGGACATGACCCTGGAGGTGGATGCCTACCGGGCGATCAGTTGTTTTGAGGGCGCTTTATTTAAGGACAGAAAGATACGCGTTAAGGAAGCCTATCCGCTGTTTGAAAAGGCAAAAAACGCGCTCGAGCATTTCACCGACGGTCAATCGCTTTCGAATTTCAAACCGCTGGCCAACTTCGAGCGCTGGAGAGAACAGCTCAAGTCACACTAATCCCGCATGCATCTCCGGGCCTGCCTATTCTAATGGTACGTGGCCGCCTCACTCCCAATCAAGCAATCTTTTCTGACCTTCGAGCTTCCTGATCGCCGTCACGTCCTGGCTCACTTCAAGACAGCCGCGATACTTTCCATCCGCATCCCGCACCGCGAAATACCTGATCAGAATGAACTTCCCCTGCATCTGGATCCAGAAATCGGCCGCATCTTTTTTCCCTGCGCGGAACGCATCCAGGATCCGCTGCACCGAATCCATGCTCTTGGGCGGATGGCAGTTCTGCACCTTCCTGCCGATCACGCCGGGGCTGCGCGGGAAGATCCGCTCGGGAGATGCGGAGTAATAGGCCACTTCATCGCGCTCATTCACGAATGAGATATCGACCGGCAGATGCGTCAGCATCAGGTTCGCCTGCTCGGGCGTGAGCTGGCCGGTGTCGAGGTTCAGACTGCCGATCTTTTCCGCCGGCAGCAACTGCTGAAAAGATTCAGCGGAGGCCTTCCATTGGGTCTCGGGCTTGATCCAGGCATAACCCGCCTCTTCCTCGCCTTTCCTCGCCTTTGCCCAGTCCTCCTCGCTCAGGATCTCAAGCGCCATGGGGAAGAGGATGTGCTCTTCCTTGTAGATCATGTCCGTGACCATCTTCACCAGGGCCGTGATGGCCACCTGCTCCATCTTGTTGTCCGTCGCGCGCTTCCGCACGTCCTTGATGAATCCCCGGATATCGTCATGGAGCGCCCACATGACCTTGGACGGTCCGGTGATGCCCTTTGCCTCGAGGATCGGGAAAAGCTGGTTCTCCTTTCGAACGAAATGCACGTTGATCTGGACCAGGCGGTCAAGGATGTCGAGCAGCTTGTCCTTCTCCTTCACAAAATCCTTAATAGCCTCTGCTTCTTTCAGTATCCCCTCGCAGGCCCGGTTTTCGAGCATCAGCGTATGCACCGGGTGGCCTGCGGGCAGGCCAGGCACGGTCTGGTGCTCGAGCGCCTCCTGGAATACCTTCACATGCACGTCGCAGAGGCCCTTGATCTCCGATTCCGGCATGCCCTCGGCAATGAGCCGCTGCTCCATCTGCGCGATCTCCCACGGCGCCACATCCTTGATCAGTTCACCGAATTTCTTCTTCTGGGATTCAACGTCCTTGCCCGCGTGGAGGTCCTTGATGATCTCCTTCATCGTATCGATCCGGACTTCCTTTTCGTCCTTGCCCGGCTCGCCATAGGACACGGACACGGCCTCGCCGGTCTTCCTTTTGATCTCCCCGGCGACGCCGTCGAGAAGCTTTTTCACGTCCATGCCGCTGATCATCGCGGCCTTTCCCAGAGATGCAAGCTTCCCCACGGTCTTGCGCAGGAAGGGGTTGTCAAGCATCTTGAACTCCGGGTTCAGGCTGATCAGAAAATCCCTTAGAAAGGGATAAACGGCAAGAAGGTCGTTTACTTTGGTTTTCGGGCTCAGATCCATGGTCGTTCTCCTTTGTACAAGAAGTTATCAGTATCTATTATTAAAGCATATGATGCACATCATGACAACCTCTTTTTCTATTTTTCACGGCGTTCTGCTCTTTTCATGATATGCTTGTCCCTGCGGATTCCTGTACCATGCACTTTGTTGGCAAGCCAGGTATGCGTGCGTGTTGTCAAATATCTGCCTCTATGCCATAACCTTGTTATATTATGGTTCCTTCCCCGCTCGTTTCATATAGAGTATCACGGTGCCTTAAAATTATTACATGGTGTCCAGTTCTCTTTGATATAATCTAGCCACGGCGTCTTTTTTCATAGAAAAACGCTCGATCCTTTAAGGAATGTATGATGAAGAGTGATACATCAAACCATGGTTCACCGAGAGCACTGATGATCACCCTTATCGCAAGTGTTCTTGTTATCGCCGTTATCGGTTGGAACGTCGTCCGTATCCATTTCCGTGAAGATACGCTTCATAAAAAAAATGCGGCCTTAACTGCCAATATCAGCAGAATACTGCATTTGGATGAAGTGTTGACCATGTCCGCACGCTTAGCAGCCGCGTCCGGAGACCTGTCCTACGAGGAACAGTATAACAAGTACGAGCCCGAACTGGATATGCTCATCAAAAAAACGATCAAGATGTTCCCCGAATCAGAGTCAGAACAATATGCCCGAGAAACGGATGCCGCGAACAGCGGGCTTATCGGGATGGAGCGGCGCGCCTTCGCCCTGGTGCATGCAGGACGACGGTCAGAAGCATCAACTCTTCTCAAGAGCCCCGAATATCTCCGTCAAAAAGAGATCTATGCCAAAGGCATGGAAAAGACCCTTGATGCCGTAACGGCATTGAATACTGGTATTATGCGGAAAGAACACTCGCAGCAACTCGTCTTGTTTGGCTTGAGCCTCGCCGGGCTGTTTCTTCTGTTCGGGGCATGGATATTCACAATTCGTAAAGTGCATCAGTGGTCCGCCGAGCGCGAGCGGCATGAATCGGTATTAGAGGAATCTCAAGGACGACTTCAAGTGGTCCTGGATGGTCTGGATGCCCTTGTGTATGTTGCAGACATGACGACCTATGAACTGCTCATGCTGAACCAATATGGAAAACAGGCGTGGGGGGATATCGTCGGTCAGACCTGCTGGCAAACCCTACAGTCCGGCCAATCCGGCCCATGCTCGTTCTGCACCAATGCCCGGCTCCTCCTCCCCGGCGGAGAACCCGCAGCGCCCGTTGTATGGGAATTTCAGAACACGGTGAACCATCACTGGTACGAATGCCGTGATCAGGCCATCCGCTGGCCCGATGGCCGGTTGGTGCGGATGGAAATTGCCACAGATATCACCGACCGCAAGCGGTCTGAGGAGGAGCGGAATAAACTAATCGTTGATCTTCAAAAGGCCCTCAAGGAGATCAAGACCCTGCAGAAGATATTGCCTATCTGCTCGTCCTGCAAGAAGATCCGTGACGACACAGGAGCATGGAAGCAGATCGAAACCTATATCAGCGAACACACGGAAACCGAGTTCAGCCATGGAATCTGCAATGACTGCGCAAAAAAACTCTACCCGGAATACTTTAAAGAGTAAGGCGACTATCTTTTAGACATAATGGTTCCTTCTTGGCGACCATACATAGAGCCTGTCCTTAAACTTTCAACTTGCTGATTTTACAGATAATAAGTATAGTGGTACAACAAAATCAGCAAGGGGGAAACGATGAAACTTTTGAACGAATTGACGCTCACGCTGGAGAATCCAAACTGGAAAGTCAACACGGAATT
>Ga0315281_10012897_pt1 | contig 11340 bp, 10 predicted proteins | sample YL17G07_0_MG_FD_204540 | JGI IMG/M metagenome (GOLD analysis project Ga0315281, IMG submission 204540) | Sediment microbial communities from Yellowstone Lake, YNP, Wyoming, USA - YL17G07_0 | ecosystem: Environmental > Aquatic > Freshwater > Lake > Sediment | place: USA: Wyoming | collected... | reverse complement strand
CCCCCGCGCCGGAGCGCGACGGACGGGGTCCCGGGCATGGTTTCCGGGGCTGCGACCGGCCCCACGGTGTCATGCCGTGGCGGCGGTGTCACCCCATTGTTTCACTATTTTTCGGTCCGATTGGATCCAATTGAGCCGATATCGGGGCTGCGGCAGCCCTGGCCTCCGCCCCCTCCTCCCCTACCGCCCTTGCGGCGGAAGGTCAAGCCGGGCGGCGCGGGAGGGCGCCGGCGCCCTTGCGCCGCGCGGACGTAGCCGGGGCGCGGGGGCACGGGTTCTCCCGCCTGCGGTTCGCTGTCCCGCAATCCGCTAGCAGGTTGCGGAAAAACGAATGGACGCGGATTTGTGGGGGCTTCGCCCCGCCCTTTCGTCTGGCTCGGCGCTGACGCGCCGGGCGCCCCAGCAGGAAGCAGGGCTCCCTGCACCCGGTATAGGGGTATCGGGATTGGAGGATCAAGGTCGGCCATGCGGTGCGCAAATCGGCTCCAGGAGCCGATCTGGAAATCACCGGCAAGACCCTGTGCTCAATTGACGTTTCTGTTTTCGTGGCGGACCGCGCCGGACGCTTGCGGGAGGCGCCGCCAACATCGCGCCGCGAAAACTTACCCGGGGGGTGCGGGGGGACTTGTTCCCCCGCTTGCAGTTCGTTTTTCCGTAGCCTGCTAGAGCGGCTCCCCGCCCACGACCCGGAGCCGCTCGGGGATGAGCCGGCTGCCGAGGAGCTCGGCGTACTGGAAGGCCACGTGGGCGTGCTCCCGCATCACGGCCTCCGCGCGGGCGCCCTGGCGCTGCTCCAGCGCCTCGAACACGATGTGGTGCTGGGTGTGGGCAAAGTAGAAGCGGTGGAACTCGCGCTCCAGCGCGTCGCGGTCGAAGGCGACGGAGTTGGCGGAGGCGATGGGCAGGTGATCGTTGCGGGCCAGCGCGCCGGCGATGGCGCGGTTGCCGCCGGCCTCCAGGATGGCGGCGTGAAAGCGCTTGTTCATCTCCTGGTAGGCGCCGATGTCCTCCTCGCTGATGTGCCCCTTCTCGAAGAGGCGGTCCCCGGCGGCCAGGCACTCCGCCAGGGTCGCGCGCAGGGAGCGCGCCAGGCCGTGCTCGGCGGCCAGGCGGGCGGCCAGGCCCTCCAGCACCGCGCGCACCTCGATCGCGTCGGCGATGTCGCCGGGGCGGATCTCCCGCACGACGTAGCCCCGGGAGCCCACCTTGGCCAGCAGCCCCTCCTGCTCCAGGGTGCGCACGGCGATGCGGATCGGGGTGCGGGAGACCCCCAGGCGCTGGGAGAGCGGAATCTCCGCCGCCGCCTCGCCGGGGCGCAGGTCGCCGGCGATGATCAGCTTGCGCAGGGCGGCCAGCACCCGTTCCACTTGTGCGCTCATGCTCCCTGCCGTTGCGTTGAAAGGGGTTTCCCGGCCCGGGGCGGCCCAGCCGTCCGGGTGCTGGGTTCACGATACGCTTTTTGGCGTGGGTTGACAAATTGGATCCCATTTGGATACAACCACCCCACGGCTGGGGGGCCAGCCACCGGCCGGGGAACCCGCCGCGCACACCTGCGGGGAACCCGCCGCCCACACCGCCGCGCCAGCCGGGCCGCCACGCCCGCGCCCAGGCGCCGGCGCCCGTCGCTTTGGGGGGAAGGATCCCATGCAAGCCAAAACGCTGCTGCGGGAGATCGGCGCGTACTGCCGGCGCACCGGACTGACCGAATCCGGGTTCGGGCTCGGCGCGGCCAACGATGCCGCATTGGTCAAGCGCCTGCGCGCCGGCACGAGCATCCCGGAAACGACCGTGGGCCGCGTGCGCACCTTCATCGCCGCCGCCAACGGAGGCCCGGCGGGCGCCCAGGCCCGGCCGCCCGGCCCCAGCGCGCCCCAGGCCGCCGCGTCGCGGGGCGCCCACCGCCGCGCGCCCGATCCCTCCAGCGCCCGCAACTTCCGCTTCTTCGACAACCGGCAGAAGTACCTGCTGTTCGTGAACACCTGCTCGGAGAAGGCGGTGGTCGCGCAGCGGGTGGCGCTGGAGCTGGCCAACCTGCACCCGCGCCCGCCCGCGCTGCGCGTGTTCGACGCCGGGGTGGGCGACGGCACCGTGCTGGCGCACGTGCTGCGGGCGATGCACCGGCGCTTCACGCACCTGCCCTTTCACGTCGTGGGCAAGGAGATCAGCCTGGAGGACGTGCGCCTGGCGCTGGAGAAGATGCCCGACCGCTTCTTCGAGCACCCGGCGCTGGTGTTCGTGATGACCAACCTGCCCTACCGGGAGGCGCCCTGGCTGGTGCCGGATTCCGCGGCGGCGGCGACCAGCCTGGTCTGGCACGAGCTCGCGCTCTCCGGGAGCAGCGCGCACGCGTTCGAGGAGCAGATCTCCGGCCTGGCGCCCTTCCTGGCGGAGAACTGGCGCGCGGGCGTGAGCCCGGTGAGCGGCAACCCCGTGCCGGAGCGCCCGGCGGTGCTGGTGATCTACCGGGAGGACCACCGCTTCCTGCTCGATCCGGTGATCCCGCGGCGCGGTGGCGCGCAGGGGGACTACGACCTGGTGATCGCCTCGCAGCCCTACCGCGCCCGCGCGCCCGTCGCCTTCAAGGCGGAGCGGGTGATCGCGCCCCTGGCCAAGAGCCTGGGCCCCGGCGGGCGGCTGCTGGCCGTGCATTCCCACGGCGCCGACCCGGGGCTGGAGATCCTCCAGGGCGTCTGGCCGGGGGAGGACCCCTTCCGGCACGACCGGCGGACGATCCTCAAGGCCACGCGGGAGGCGCTCGGCAAGTACGCCCGCAAGCTGACCTTCAGCGCCTATTCCGACGCGCGCTCCCTGTTCCGCTACCGGATGCACGCGCTGCCCTCGGAGGTCTCCGCCTCCATCGGCACCTCGACGCTGCTCGCCGCCTGGAACGCGGCGATCTACGTGGGCCAGATCGAGGACGCGCGCCTGGACGCGGTGATCAGCGACCGCCGCTATCTGGACGTCACCCGCGACGTGCTGCACAAGCACGGCGGGCTCTGGTTCTGGGACGAGTCCTATCATCGTATCGCGACGCCACGACTGAGGGAGCCGGACGCATGAACGGAAAGCCGGGGCAGGACGCCGCCGCCCAGCCGGCGGAGCGGGAGTTGCGCGAGGCCATCGGCGCGTTGGCGCGGCAGGGGTCCATCGAGACCACGGCCCGCAACCCGGGCGAGATTGACGGCTATCCCTTCCTGGTGCCCAAGGGGAGCGACGTGTACGCCGCCTGGACGCCCGGCATGCCCGCCGCCCACATCGTCAGCGTGGCCGGCCGCCTGCGGCGCATGGGCATGAACCCCGTGCCGCACATCGCCGCCCGCAAGCTGCCGGACGCCGCGGCGGCGGCGGCCCTGCTGGCGCGCCTGCGGGACGAGGCCGGGGTGACGCGGGTGCTGCTGGTCGCGGGCGACGGCCAGGCCGCCTTCGGCCCCTACGCCTCCAGCCTGGCGCTGCTGGAGACGGGGCTGCTGGAGGCGCACGGCATCCGCGGCGTGGGCGTCGCGGGGTATCCGGAAGGCCACCCCCAGATCCCGGAGGCGGCCCTGTGGGAGGCGCTGGAGCGCAAGGCCGACTCGGCGCGGCGCCGCGGCATCGAGCTTTATCTTGTGGCCCAATTCTGCTTCGATGGACAGGCCGTGCTCGCCTGGCTGCGCCGGCTGCGCGCGCGGGGCATCGCGGCGCCCGTGCGCGTGGGCGTGGCCGGGCCGGCGACGGTGCGCACGCTGCTCAATTACGGGATGCGCTGCGGCATCGGCACCTCGCTCCGGGCGCTGCCCTCGCGGGCGGTCTCGTTGACCCGCCTGCTGGCGCGGCACGGCCCGGAGGACGTGGTCTACGCGGTCGCGCGCGCGGAGGCGGGCTTGAACATCGCGGGCCTGCACGTGTTCCCCTTCGGGGGCTTCGCCCAATCCGCGCAATGGCTGCGCGATGTCGCCGCCGGCCGCTTTGAACTGAACGCCGCCGAGGACAGCTTCCGCATCAAGGACTAGGGTCTGTTTGCAAATCCCAAACCGTCCCCAGAGGGAGAGAATCAAGGCCAGCGAAGAACCGCAGATGCTTCGCTACCGCTCAGCATGACACGAACGATAATGTCCCCCTGAGCGCAGCGAAGGGTCTGCGGTGGCTTCCCCCGTGTGGGGACCCATTCTCAAACAGAGCCTAGGTCCCGGCGCCGCGCAGGCCCGGAGCCGGCCCAACTTGGGCGCACCGCGTGGGGCCCGCCCCACCCATACCTCTCGACAGGAGAACCGCCATGACCACCCGCACGACCCCTCCGTTCCGCGCCGACCACGTCGGCAGCTTCCTCCGCCCGCCGGAGCTGCTGGCGGCCCGCGAGCGCTTCCAGGCGGGCGCCATCCCCGCCGCGGCGCTGCGCGCGGCCGAGGACCAGGCGATCCGCGACATCGTGCGCTTCCAGGAGGAGCTGGGCGTGCAAGGCGTCACGGACGGAGAGTTCCGCCGCACGTTCTTCCATGTGGACTTCCTGGAGCAACTGGACGGCGTGGAGGTGCGCGGCGGGATCGGCGCGAAGTTCCACGGGGCCAAGGGCGAGGTGGACTTCGCCCCGCCGGTGCTGCACGTCACGGGCAAGGTGCGGCACGCCAAGCCGATCCAGCGGGCCGACTTCGAGTTCCTGAAGTCCGCCACGCGGCGCATGCCCAAGGTGACCATCCCCTCGCCCACGATGCTGCACTTCCGGGGCGGGCGCGAGGCGATCAGCAAGACCGCCTACCCGGACCTGGAGGGGTTCTACGCCGACGTCGCCGCGGCGTACCAGGCGGAGATCAAGCAACTGGCGGACGCGGGGTGCCGCTACCTGCAGCTGGACGACACCAACCTGGCCTACCTCTGCGATCCCAAGATCCGCGAGAACACGCGCCAGCGGGGGGACGATCCCGACGAGTTGCCCCGCCGCTACGCCCGGCTCATCAACGCCGCCATCGCCAACCGGCCCGCCGGCATGACCATCGGCGTCCACCTCTGCCGCGGCAACTTCAAGAGCGCCTGGGTGGCGGAGGGCGGATACGAGCCGGTGGCCGAGGTGCTGTTCAACGACCTGCGGGTGGACGGGTACTTCCTGGAATACGATGACGCCCGCTCCGGCGACTTTGCCCCGCTGCGCTTCGTGCCCAAGGGCAAGACCGTGGTGCTGGGCCTGGTGTCCACCAAGGTGGGCGAGTTGGAGTCGAAGGACGCCCTCAAGCGGCGCATTGACGAGGCGGCCCGGCAAGTGCCGCTGGATCAGCTCTGCCTCTCCCCCCAATGCGGGTTCTCCAGCACGGTGCACGGCAACGAGATCGCGCGGGAGTCCCAGGCGACCAAGCTGCGGCTGGTGGCGGAGGTGGCGCGGGAGGTGTGGGGGTAGGCCCGCTCCGCCGCGGCCGGGCGTTGCCAATTGGGCCGGTTCGTGGCATGAGTTGAGCTTCAGGCCGGCGGCGGCAAGCGCCGCCGGCGCCCCCCATTCCCCCGATGGATCGTACATGACCGACCAGTTGAACCTGCGGATCATCACCCCGGAGCGGGAGTTGCTCCACCTTCAGACGCCCTGGGTGACCGTCCCGGGGACGGAGGGCGAGTTGGGCATCCTGCCGCACCATATTCCCCTCGTCACCACCCTGGACAGCGGCATCCTCAAGTGCGAGCGCGACGGCAAGGAACTGTGGGTGGCCGTCCACTACGGCTACGCGCAGATCACGCAGGAGGGTGTGATAGTGCTGGCGGACATGGCGGAGACGGCGGATGACCTGGACGTCGCCCGCGCCAAGAACGCCGAGCAGAAGGCCCGCGCCGCCCTGAGGACGCTGCTGGAAGAGCAGCAGCTTGAGGAATACCGGATGAAGAAGTACGAGTCCAAGCTCAAGCGGGCGATGGTGCGGCAGACCCTGCTGCAGCACAATTAGCCGGTTGCGGAAAAACCGCGCAGCCACGGATTTCACGGATGAACTGCTTACCGGCATCCCTTCAAGGAAGAAGGCTTGGGGCCTGGACAATGGTTCGCGGGCTATTCCCCAATTTCGCCAAGAGCCGCCATGGGAGCGGCCCTCAGTGAAACCCATGCAGTGTCAGCGAATGGCTAGTGGAAAAACCCGCACGCAACGAGCGGGGGATTCATCCTCCGTGAAAACCGTGTAATCGGTGGCTTGTTGTCGTTCATTGCGCTGGCGCCGGGAATCACCGGCCACCCCTTCCCACTCCTGGCCCCCCTACCCCCCAACGCGGGGGCGGCGAGGGGGCCTCACGTGCCAGTTTCCCCCTCCGGCCCGCGTAGCGGGGTTGGAGACAGGCAGGGCTGAACCGGCCCTTTTCGCCCCCAACCGCCAGCCCAGGACTCGATCCATGAGCAAAGACAACACACGCACCGGCCTGCAACTGCGCTCGCTCGCCAAGAAGAGCGGGGAACTCGAGTTGTCGCTGGCCAGCGTGGCGGTCCCCGATCCGGCACCCAATGAGGTGGTCGTGCGCATCGAAGCGGCGCCCATCAATCCATCCGACCTGGGCCTGTTGCTGGGGCCCGCCGACATGAGCACGGCGCGGCCTTCCGGGACGGCCGACCGCCCCGTCGTCACGGTGCGCATTCCGGACGCGGCCTTGGCGGGCCTTGCGGGCCGGCTCGATGTGTCCATGCCGGTCGGCAACGAGGGCGCCGGGGTGGTGATCGCGGCGGGGTCGGCCGCGGCGGCGCAGGCGCTGCTGGGCAAGACGGTGGCCGTGCTGGGGGGCGCGATGTATGCTCAGTATCGCAGCCTGCCCGCCGAGCAATGCCTGGTGCTGCCCGCCGGTGCGACGCCGGCGGAGGGCGCCTCCTGCTTCGTCAACCCGCTCACCGCGCTGGGCATGGTGGAGACGATGCGGCGCGAAGGCCATACCGCCCTGGTGCACACGGCGGCGGCTTCCAACCTCGGCCAGATGCTGGTCCGGATTTGCCTCCAGGATGGGGTCGGCCTCGTGAACATCGTGCGCAAGCGGGAGCAGGCCGACCTGCTCAAGGGGATCGGCGCGGCCCACGTCTGCGTCACGGGTTCGCCCACGTTCAGCGACGACCTCACCGCGGCCCTCGCGGCCACGGGGGCGACGCTGGCCTTCGATGCGACGGGCGGCGGCCCGCTCGCCGGGCAGATCCTGGGCTGCATGGAAGCGGCGCTCACCGCCAAGGCCAAGACGTACAGCCGCTACGGCTCGGCGACCCACAAGCAGGTCTATATCTACGGGAGTCTGGACACGGGCCCGACCCAGTTCGTCCGCAATTTCGGCATGGCCTGGGGCATGGGCGGTTGGTTGCTGCCGCCGTTCCTGCAAAAGATCGGACCCGCGGGCGCGCAGGCGCTCCGGGAGCGGGTCGCTGCCGAGCTGAAGACCACCTTTGCGAGCCACTACTCGCGGGAGGTGTCGCTGGCCGAGGCCCTGCGCTTGGACCACATCGCGGCCTACGGCAAGCGGGCCACCGGCGAGAAGTACCTGATCAATCCGCACAAGGGTATGCAGTAGGGGCGCGGACGGGGACGGGCCGCGGGCGGCGGGGGCCGGCGTTTCCCGCGGCCGCTTCCGCCCCTGCGGCGAGGCTCCGTCCGGCCGGGGCGAGGGGGCGGGGCCGGGCATTCTGTCAGGGCCGCTCCGCCAGGAAATCGGCGACGACGCGCTGTTGATCGGGCTCGATCAGCGGGGGCGCGTGGCCATAGCCCGCGAATTCGACCAGCCTGGCCTTGGGCCCGCGCCGGGTCATCGCCTGGGCGGTTGCCGTCGCGATCACGTCCGAATCCTGGCCGCGCAGCAGCAGCGTCTTGCAGGCGATTTGATCGTACAGCGCCCAGGGGTCGGCCGGGGGCGCGGCGTTGGCGATGCCCTGCACGATGCGCGGATCGTAGTGCACGGTCACCTTGCCGTTGTCCATCCGCCGGCAGGACGTTTCCGTCAGCTGCCGCCAGCCGCTGTCTGACTTGATGCCGAAAGGAGCATAGACCGTACGGAACCACCGCTCCAACTCCGCGAGCGTATCGAACACCGGCGGGTTCCCCGCATAGGCAACGATGCGCTCCACGGCGGCCGGCTCGATGATGGGGCCGATGTCGTTCAGCACGAGATGGGTGATGCGCTCCTTCAGGACGCTGCCCGCCAGGCCGATTCCCAGCAGCCCCCCCATGGAAGTCCCCACCCAGCGCAGTTTGGAGATGCCCAGCTGCCGCAGCAAGTCCAGCGCGATCTGCCCGTAGAACGGGTAGGTGTACTCCGCCGCGGGGTTGGCCGCCCAGGCGCTGAGTCCGCGGCCCAGGGTGTCGGGACAGATGACGCGGTAGTGGGCCGCCAGCGTGCGGGCCAGGTCGTCGAAGTCCCGCCCCGTGCGGGCCAAGCCGTGCCACATCAGGACCGGCGGGGAGGAGGGCGCCCCCCATTCCATGAAGTGGATTTCGCGTCCGGCGCAGGTCAGGTATCTGGAGTTCAAGGGCGGCCCCTTCTCAGCGTGCCAACAATGCCGTTGGGAAACAGATAGACGCTCAGCACGAACCCCGCGCCAAGCCACAGCAACCAGCGGTCCGGATGCAGCGCCGCCGAGAGCAGGGGCACGGCGGCCGTGGCCTCGGAGGCCATCCTCATCACGTCCTGGAGGTAGGACTGCGCCATCACCAGCACGACCGCGCCGAGCACCGCGCCGTACATCGTTCCCATGCCGCCGATCACCAGCATCAACAGCACGTCAATCATGATGTCGAAGGACAACACGGCGTCGGGCCCGGTGTAGCGGAGCCAGAGGGCCATCAGGATGCCGGAGGCCGCGGCGGTGCCGGCGGAGATGCAGGAGGCGATGCTGCGGTAGACCACCACGCGGTAGCCGAGCGCCTCGGCGCGGAAGTCGTTTTCCCGAATCGCCTGCAACACCCGCCCAAAGGGCGAATTCACCACGCGCATCAGCACCCAGAACAGCGCCAGGGCGGCGGCCAGAATGAGGTAGTAGGTGATGAGCTTGCCATCCAGCGCCACCCCCAGCACGCGGCCTTCCGCCAGGCGGAACGCCGGAGAAAGCCATTCCGGCACGCGGAACGTCAGGCCATCCTCGCCTCCGGTGAGGGTGTTCAGTTGCGAGGCCAGGATCAGGAAGAAGCTGGCCACCGCCAGGGTAATCATGGCGAAGAAGATATCCCGCACGCGGAGCGACAGCAGGCCCACCAGGAAGGAGACGACGACGGCGCACCCGATGCCCGCCGCGCCGCCGATGAACACCGCCGCCCAGCCGGGGCCGATGTTCTTGAGGGCGATCGCCACGCCATAGGCCCCCATGCCAAAGAACACGGCATGGGCAAAGCTGACAATGCCGGTGTACCCCAGCAGCAGGTCGTAGCTGGCCGCCAGCACGATGAACACGGCGATGCGCGCCGCGACGGCCAGGCTGCGCGTGCCGGTGAAGACGAACGGAGCGAGGATCAACCCCGCCAGCACCGCCAGCAGCAGCAGCGCCAGCACCCGGCTGCGAACCCGTTCACCCGACAACAGCCAATCCAGCATGTCGGCTCACCTTCGTGGGTGGCGGCGGTTCACCGGTCAGCCCCCGGACGCGGGGAAGAGCCCCCGCGGCTTCCAGAGCAACACCAGCACCATCAGCAGGAGCGTCGATCCGAGCGCCAACTTGGGCAACAAGTACCCCACGTAGTTGGTCGTGAGGCCCACCAGCAGCGCCCCGGTGAAGGTGCCCGGGATGGAGCCCAGCCCGCCGATGATGATGACGATGAACACCAGGATCATCATCTGGTTGCCGATGCTGGCGGTAATCAACTCGTTGTAGGCCGCCCACATCACTCCGCCAAAGCCCGCCAGGGCGGAGCCCGCGACGAACAGGCCGACGAACAGGGCGTCAATGCGGTACCCCATCGCCTGCACCATCTCGCGGTTGGCCACCCCCGCGCGGATGACCATGCCGATGCGCGTGCGGGCCAGCGCGGCGTACATGGCCGCGTAGATGACGAGGCCCACGGCGATGCACAGCACGCGGTATTTCTCGATCGCGACATCCCCCAGCAGGAACGCCCCCTTCAGGGTCTCCGGACGCGGAACCGCCACGGGCACGCCGCCCCAGATGACCGGCACGATCTGCTCGGCCACGATGAGCGCGCCGATGGTGACCAGGATCTGCTTCAGGTGGGCGCGATATACGGGCCGGATGATGACCCGCTCGCAAAACCACCCCACGGCCCCCGCCACGATAGAGGCCGCCACCAGCGCCGCCGCGACCACGGCCAGGTTCAAGGGGAGCGCATCGGCCCGGGCCCACGCCCCCAGGGCCGCGAACACGCTGGCCGCCACGAACGCGCCAAAGGTGATGAAGGCGCCATGGGCGAAGTTGAGGACATCCATCAGCCCGAACACCAGGCTCATGCCCGCCGCGGCCATGAAGACGATCACCCCCATGGCCACCCCCGCGACGGTGAGGGTGACCCAAGGGGTGCCCGGCATCAGCGCCAACCCCGCCAGCATCACCGCCGGGACAATCCAATAGCCGGCGCTGTCGGACAGGCGCCGCAGGAGGATCCGCCGCCGCTCGTTCATGTGTGGGACTCCAGGCTCAGGCCCAGCAGGCGTGTCTGCAAGCGCTCATCGGCGGCCAGATCGGCCATGCTCCCGGTGTGGATCACGCGCCCATCGGCCATCACGGCGACGGTATCGCCGATGGCCTTCGCCAGCCCCAGGTTTTGCTCCACCACCAGCAGCGTCGTCCGCGCGGTCTTCAGCTCCCGGAACGCTTCCGCCAGATGATCCACGATGGCCGGAGCGAGGCCCTTGGAGGGTTCATCCACGACGATCAGCCGGCGCGGCTCGATGATGGCCCGGGCGATGGCGAGCATTTGCTTCTGCCCACCGGACAGGGTTCCCGAGGTCTTCAGCCAGAATTGTTGCAGCGCCGGGAAGAGGCCGAAGACCCAGCGCAGCCGCCCGTCGTCCAGCTCGCCACTGCGCGCCGCGAGCACCATGTTTTCCCGCACGGAGAGATTGCCGAAGATCCCCATGTCCTCCGGCACGTAGGCGATTCCCAACCGCGCGATGTCCGGCGTGGGCCGCGCGGTGATGGCCAGGCCGTCAAAGCGCACCTGTCCCTGGGACGCCCGCCAGAGCCCCATGATGGTGCGCAGGGTCGTGCTCTTGCCGACCCCATTGCGTCCCAGCAGCATGGTGACCTGGCCTTCCGGCACGCGCAGGTCCACGCCCTGGAGAATGTGGTAGCGCCCGAGATGGGTGTGCACGCCGTCCAATGCGAGCAGGGGATCAGCCACGGGCCGCGCCCCCCATGCCCAGGTACGCCTCCTGAACGATCGGAGAGGCGATGACGGCATCCGGTGCGCCATCGGCCACCAGGGC
>Ga0315281_10012895_pt1 | contig 11341 bp, 11 predicted proteins | sample YL17G07_0_MG_FD_204540 | JGI IMG/M metagenome (GOLD analysis project Ga0315281, IMG submission 204540) | Sediment microbial communities from Yellowstone Lake, YNP, Wyoming, USA - YL17G07_0 | ecosystem: Environmental > Aquatic > Freshwater > Lake > Sediment | place: USA: Wyoming | collected... | reverse complement strand
TTATGATTTATTCGTTCTTTTCATCTTTACGAATGGAATTTGATTGCATAGTTGGGAATGAACTTGTCGGCAGCATCGTAGCCGTTTTTATTCATTTTGTGAAAAAGAAGCCCCTCGTTTCGGTTATGCACAACATTTCATACGAAGGTAAGACGAAGTTTATTCGCCATTCACTTCTGAGGATGATATTCGGTTCATCAAGCATGATAATCGTCAACGGGAAGAAATTGGAAGATGACATAAACAAGAGTTTCGGGGACTGTTATAAACAGAAGATGGTAAAGATATGCCCCGGGGTAGAAGTCCCCCCATTTGAAAAGATAGAAAAACCTAAAAAAAGTGTGATTCTGTTCGTCGGAGCCATTTACGGATACAAGAAAGGCGAGGAATATTTGATTGAGGCATTCAAGCATGTCTTAAAAAGAGTCGACAGCGAGCTGTGGATAGTCGGGGCTATCGTAAACAAAAAATTCGGTATGATATTAAAAGATATGGTAAATAAGTTAGGAATAACAGAAAGAGTGAAGTTCTTCGGATGTGTAGATAATGTTTTCAGTTACTATGACGTATGCGATGTTTTTGTATTGCCGAGTTATTCCGAAGCCGAGACGTTTGGAATACCATGTATAGAAGCGAGCGCCATGGGGAAACCTGTAGTCGCAACCGATATACTTGAAAGATGCGGCGTTGTGGTTGATAATAAAACTGGCATCGTTGTGCCAAGGAAAAATTCAAAAAAGCTAGCAGAAGCGATAATAAAACTTCTAAAAGATGAAAAATTAAGAATTAGATTTGGAGAAAATGGTAAGATGTATGTTAGAAAATTTAATTGGAGCAAGTCGGCTAAAAAATTTGAAAATGTTATAGAGAGCGTGTCAAAATGAAAAACATAGTCTCCTTGGGCGCATTAAAACAAATTATTGGAATGATTCGTGTGTATAAGAACTGGCACATTCTCCTACTAGACTATCTGAGAATTTCTTACAAAAGAAGAAGAATAGTGGTTTTGCGCAATGGGCTTAAACTTGTAGTAGAAGACTATGATCCAGAATCGGCTGCTACCATAAAATCAACTAAATTAGTGGCTAACGAAGTTTATATACGTAAATCGTATACCCCAATGGGATTTGAGATTGAAGCTGGCGACACTATAGTGGACATAGGAGCGTATATAGGAGTATTCTCTACATATGCTGCATTGAATGGAGCAAAGGTTTACAGTTATGAACCGGCGCCAAAAGACTACAAACTATTAAGAGAAAATATAAAATTAAATAATTTAAAAAATGTGGAGACTTACAAAAAAGCTGTTTGTGGGAATTCAGGGAGGGCGAAACTGTATTTAAATGAAAAAATGCCTCAGCTAGACAGTATGTTTGGGGGAAATACGGGCAAAAGCATAATGGTTGAATGTACGACACTCAAAAATATAATAAATCTGGTCGGCCCAATAGATTTGTTAAAAATTGATTGCGAAGGCGCAGAGTACGATATAATGTTCAAAACACCGAAGAAATATCTAAAAATGATAAAAAAGATTGCAATGGAATATCACGAAGATATAGTTCCGTATAGAAAAGAGGATATGGTAAATTTTCTAGAACTCAATGGATTTGATGTCAGACTTAAGCCTATAAATAACCATTCCGGTCTTATTTACGCTATTAGGACAGAATAATTTTATACATAGTCCCTCCAGTTGCGAATGTTCCATACAATCGCGTCTCTTAAAGCTCTGGCCAGGTCGAACCTGTTGCTTAAGACATACTTTATCATCAATAGCATAAAATATGGGAACTCGACTGTCATGGCAAACGTTTTTGTAAGCAAACCATAATTCTTTAGCACGAATCTGATTTTGTTCCTATAAAAATGATAATGTGAGAAATAATGACTTTGTTTCTTTGTCGAGGCTCCCCCCATGTGTTGCAATCTCGATTTAGTTGCAAGTACTGTTCTATATCCGGCTTTTCTTATTCTATAGCAAAAATCGACTTCCTCAAAGTATAAGAACATTTTTTCATCGAACAACCCCACCCTTTCTATAACATCTCTTTTAATGAGGCCGCTCCCAAATCTAACGTCTAAAACTTCAGGTAGATAATCTATGACTTTCTGACCGCTTTCTATCGCACCGGTCTCAAAAAAAGCCCCACCAAACATCTCCAATATTTTCTCCGATATTGTTCCAAGTTTCAAATAAAAACGATGTTGCAGTATACAGGGATCATCGTAACGGACCCAAACGATCGTAACCATCCCAATTTTTTTATCGGATTCGGCGACTTTAACTGCTTCAGACAGCCATGATTTTTGATATACAACCATATCATTGTTCAATGTGACGATATACTCTCCTTTGATGTGTTTTATGCCGGAATTCACCCCGCATCCGTATCCCAAGTTTCTCTTATTTCGGACTATCCCCACCTTAGGAAACTTTTCCCCAATCGCTTCCACAGAACCGTCGGTTGACGCGTTGTCGACCACGATGATCTCATAGTTCGGGTAGTCTGTCTTCTTCAGTGACTGGAGGAAGTTCAGCGTGTCCTCCTTCCCGTTGTAGTTCACTATGACTATCGACACGAGTTTTGGTTTGATTGTCAGCACCTTTTTTTGGAGTTTAAAAATTCCACGTCCTTTTCGGTCAGAGTCCCGTCGATTATCCTGCGCTTCAACGCGGGGGGCAGCGAGTCTTCAAAGACACTGTAATCCACGCATTTCGCGCACACTGGCATCTTTTCGAACATCCCGAGGAGGTGCACCTTACGGTAGCTGCGCATCTTTTCGGAATTGTAGAGGTTCAGCAGACCGTCCTGTACGTTGCCAAGCTCCGTCCGGAAATCTTTGTCCCTGCAGCAGATTCCTACCCGGCCGTCCCACGAAACTGCCATGGTGGTAAAAAGCATCACGCACGGGTTACTCCTCCGGCAGTCGAACTTCACAATCCTGAGGTCGTTCGTGTTGTCGTCGGGGTGGAACCCACAGTTAAACACGCTGATTCCGTCCGCCACATCCTTGAATATCGAGAATACTTTGTGGACATCCTTGAAATTATCCTCCGTTATAATCGACTGGATCGTCACCTTCGGTGCGGCGAAGCCTCCGTCTTTCTTCAGCTTGCACAATGCCTTTATGTTTTTTACGACCCTGTCAAATCCATCAATACCGTGTATCCGCTTGTAGCCCTCCGGTGTGAATCCATGAAAAGAAACAACTATGATGTCGACACCCGTCCCCAACAGCTTCCGGCTCATCTTCTCGTCCATCAGCAGCCCGTTCGTAGTGAACTCTACGTACATCCCTCTACCCTTCGCGTACTGCACCATCTCGACGAACCTGGGATGTAGCAGAGGTTCGCCCCATATCTGCGGCACAATCCTCGAGATGCCCATGTCCGCGGCCTCGTCGATTATTTTTTTGTAGAGTTCGAAGTCCATGAACCCTGTGGCTCTTTTCAACCCGGTTTGCGCGGCGCACATTCTGCACTTGTAATTGCAGATGTTGGTCGTTTCCACGTAAAGGTTGAATTTTAGCATGTCGGATTGGCGAAACTGCGGGGGCTTGAAAAAACAATAGAAAAAAAACATTGAATTGAGGAGGTACCTGAGCTTCGGCACTCGCTCATACAGATTGTTCCCGAGCTTCCTAGCCGCTTCTAGCATTTCTTTTCACTTCTAAGGTTCTGACCAGCTCCTCTTTTATGAATTTCGGTATTTCCCACGGGTGCATGAACCCGCTCTTGAGTAGGCGGTAAAACCACTTTTTCCTCTCCTCGTTCAGGAACATCTTAAAGAGCCTTATCAGCTCTTCTCTTGAAAGGACCTCCGACACGATTATGGAATTCTCATAGTCGTCCGCGAACTTCAGCTTCAGCTTGTCCCAGTCCATGTCGTTGCTGACCAGCCCTCTCGATTCCGCATAGTCCCACAGCGGTGTGCCTGGAAGTGGCGTCAATATGTTTATGAAAATCTCGTCGAGGTCGTTCTTCCTGATGAAGTTGAACGTGTCCATTATGCTCTCCCTGGTCTCCTTGGGGGCTCCGATGACGAAGCTCCCATGCACACGCATCCCGTACTTTTTGATTAGGTTCACCGCCCTCACGTTGTCTGCGACGGTGACCGTGCCGCCCTTCAGGTAATTCAGCGTTTCCTCGTTGGCAGATTCCAGGCCCATGGAAACGGATTTGAACCCGATGTCCCTCAGCAACATCGCCATCTCCTCGTCTATCAGGTTCGCCCTCCCTGCGCCGGAGAACTGCACCTTCCCCAAGTAGCCGTGTTCCTTCAGAAGCCGAGTTAGGTCCTTGACCCTCTGCCTGTTTATTATGAAAAGGTCGTCGTAGAAGTGTATGTGCTTGGCGTCGTAGTTCTCTATTAGGAATTTTATCTCGTTGAACACGTACTCCGCTGAGAAGAGCCTGACGCTGTCCCAAAAACGCGTGGACGAGCAGAATACGCACCTGTAAGGGCACCCCCTGCTTGTGAACATATAACTCAGGTCGCCCCTCTCAAGGACGTCCCTCGCTGGCAGCGGGATATCGTCAAGGACCTTTATTGGCTTGCGTCTCTGGGTGGTCTTGAGTCTCCCAGAGTCCCTATATATTATGCCGTCGATGTGTTTCAGCTCGCTCACATCGAAAGATTTTTTTCGCATGAGCACGTCGATAAGTTCGCATATGGTCAGTTCGCCCTCGCCTATGACACCCACATCCATATCCTCGGTCATCGACTCCGGGATGTAGGAGATGTGGTAACCGCCGATTATCACGGGGATGGAGTGCTTCTTCGCTATTTTCGCATGCCTCTTCGCGATATTGTAGTTCATGGTCACGGAACTTATGCCGACGATGTCCGGCTTGAATTCGATTATGTTCTTCTCCAGATTGGAGTTGACCACTCTGAACTCTATAGCATCCTTGCCGAATTTCCGCCTCAGCATGCTTATCATGTATCCGATGCCGAGCGGTGGATAGTACATCTGGATTTTTTTCGTGGTATCGGTCGCGACAATGAACAGCATTCTCATTTTTAGACCACCATATTTCAAAATAAAAATTAAAATGCTAGCGGCTTCCCGTCATCTTCCATATCGTGTATTTTTAAAGTTGTTTTGATGTTTAAATATATTAAGTTTAACAAGTCAAATTGTTTTCATGAAGATGAGCATAGTCATTGCCAATTGGAACGGCGAGGATCTGCTCAAGAAATGCCTGCCTTCTGTTATTGCCGCGGCCGAACATGCAAAAGAGACGTATGAGATAATCGTCGTCGACGACGTTAGTACCGATGGCAGTACCCGCCTTTTGAAATCAAAGTTTCCAAAGATTAAACTAATAGAGTTGAAGGACAACCGCGGATTCATAAAAGTGAACAACATCGGTGCGAAGGCGGCGAAGGGCGACATGCTGGTGTTCGTCAGCAACGACGTAGTCCTAAAGACGGATTCGCTCAAGCGGATGCTGAAGCATTTCAAAAACCCGAAAGTGTTCGGCGTCGCGCCCAAGATTCTCAAATGGGACAAGAAAACAATACAGACCGAGTTCCTCGGCTGTGATTTCGTCCTTGGCACTGTGGTGCAGACGCAGCCCGGGATGAACGAGATCGACACGAACAGGTTCAAGGAACCGCGCATGACATTTTTCGCGCCGACCTGCGCGTCGATGATCGAAAGGAAGAGGCTGGCGAAGCTGGGCTACCTGGATGAAGTCTATTCGCCGTTCTATTGGGAGGAGCCCGATCTTTCTTACAGGGCTTACAAAAGGGGGTGGGTCGTGATATACGACCCCAAGGCGGTCGTCTACCACAAGCACAGGGCATCCTTGACCAAGGTCTTCACGCAGGACGCGCTCCAGCTGCAAGAGCTGAAGACAAGGTTCATTTTCACCTGGTCTAACTTCAGCGACCCGGCGATACTCTTGAAGCACCTCGCTTTCCTTCCACTTTCTTTCATCAGGTCCGCTTTCAAAGGCAGATACAGAGCCAAAAGATTCTTGGACGTCATCGCGTTCTTCCAGGCGTTGTGGGTCTGGAGAAAAATCCTGGATAAGAGGGCGGATGAAAGAATGCACGCAAAACTTTCCGACAAGGAAGCGTTGGCTGTAATAAACAGCAACAAAGCCAACGGGCTGGCCCCGGTCAAGTTCACAAAATTCTTGTGACACCTTCGGTACGGTCGTCACGCGCCAATCGACTTGTAATAGTCGAGTACCTTCTTTATACCGTCCTTAACGGACACCGCCCAGTCCCATCCGAGCGATTTGATTTTGCTGTTGTCGACGATGATGCTCCCTACGTTGATCCTTTTGTGATAATCGGGCGAGTCGATGTACACTACCTTCCCAGGTGTCATCTCTTCCAACCACTTGCCGATGTCGCGGAACCACGTCTTCACGCCAGTGCCGACGAAGTAGCATTCGCCCGCGACGCCCTTCTCCATGATCACGACGGCCGCTGAAACGACGTCCGAGACGTATAAGTAGTCGCGGAAGAACTCGCCCCTGTCGTAGATGGTTATGTTCTCGCCCTTGTACGCCTTGTAGATGAGGTAGTTCAGCGCGGCCTTCTTCTTGTTGTCATGCTGCTCCTTCGCGCCAAACGTGTTCGTCAAACGCATGATAACGGTATCGAGCCCGTAGACCTTGTTGTATATCTTGCAATAGTTCTCGCTCGCGAGCCTGTTCGCGGAATAAATATTCAGAGGTGCGGTTGGCGTCTCTTCGTTCACAGGATTCTTCTCAGGTTTTCCAACGACCCAGAAGGTGCTGCCAAGAATGAATCTGCACGGCTTGCCGAGCTTTCTGATTGATTCCAACATGACGATGGTGGATTTGGCGTTGACCTCGATGTCATACAGAGGCTTTTCAAATGATTCGTACGAAGTCAGCTGCCCGGCCAGATGGAAGATGACATCTGGTTTGTGCCTGAGCACGACACCTTCAAGCCATCCGAAATCGGTGATGTCGCCATGCTCGATTTCGACCTTGTCCTTGAAATCCTCGATGTTCTTCATCTTGCCGTCGCTCCTCGACAACAGGACCACGTTGTGCCCGCCGTTCACCAAGGCCTCGGCCAGATTGCTCCCGACAAATCCCAACCCGCCAGTTATCAGTATAGTCTTCATTTCCACGCACCGCACGTCAGCCGAATTTCTTCATGAATTCGTCGAACTTGGCAATCATATAGTCCATACGTTCTTTGTCTATCCCAGGATAGACTCCCACGAAGAAAGAGTCCTTCATTATCTTATCCGAATTCTTCAGGTCGCCAGCTATCACGCAGTTCACGCCCTTGTACGCGGGCTGTCTGGTCACGTTGCCCGCGAAGAACAACCGCGTCTGTATCTTGTTTTGCTCCAGGAACGATACGATGTCCCTGCGCTGGAATGTGACGCCGTCGCGCAACGTGAGCGGGAAGCAGAACCACGACGGCTCCGAATTATCTGGAGCCTTTGGAAGGATGAAATAGTCCTCGTAGCCTTTGAGCGCCTTGTACAACGTGTCGAAGTTCTCCCTCCTTTTGCGGACGAACTCCGGAAGCTTCTTGAGCTGTTCGAGCCCCATTGCCGCCTGGAGTTCTAGAGGCTTGAGGTTGTAGCCCATGTGCGTATACACGTACCTGTGGTCGTACGGTATGCCGTCTATCTTGAAATCAAACCTCTTGCCGCATGCGCCGTTAGGTTTTTTTTCATCGTGAGCGCAGTAACAAGCCCTTCCCCAGTCACGGAAGGATCTTACAATCCCGCTTAGGAGCTCGGCATCCCCGTTCACCGAAACCGCCCCACCTTCGCCCATCGTCATGTGATGCGCCGGATAGAACGAACACGTGGACAGCGTGCCGAAAGAGCCGGTCTTCCTGCCTTTGTACGTCGAGCCGAGCGCGTCGCAGTTGTCCTCTACCACGTACAGGCCGTTGTCGTTTGCGAATTTCATTACCTTGTCCATCTCGTTCGGCACGCCGAAAGCGTGCGGCAAGAATATCAGCTTCGTTTTGTCGGTCAGCGCGTTTTCCAAATCGTCCGGGTTTATGTTGTAAGTCCCCAGCTCGACGTCTAGGATGACGGGCTTCAGGCCGTTCTGCAGCACCGGGTTGATTGTGGTCGGGAACGTCATCGCCGGAGTTATGACCTCGTCTCCCTTTTCCAGATGGTTCGTAAGTTCTTTGGCCGTCAACGCAGTCACTGCAAGCAGGGACGCGGACGACCCGGAATTCGTAAGGACGGTTTTTGTAGCGCCGATATAGTCCGAGAACCTAGATTCGAACTCCCTGGCAGACTTTCCCAAGCCGAACCATCCGCTCAGAAGCGAGTCCAGTACCGCTATTATCTCATTGTGGTCGAAAATCGCGCCAGCGTACTGGACCAGTGTCTGTCCTGGCACGAACTTTCGGCTTCTTTCCTCCCTGTAAAAACCCTCCAGGTATTTGTGGAAATTCTTTTCGGCTTCCCCGTCCATTCGAATCACTTGAAGTTGTTCATTCATACTCCTTGTACGCGCTAGCATAAGCTATTTCCAAATTTCCTAGCAGGCCGTCGCAGCGTATTTCGTATTCAATATTTTTTAAAGTCGTTCTAACGTTTAAATACGTTGAGGTCAATAAAAAATCGGACCGCCCCGACGATAGGGTGCGTATTCCGGGCCAGACTGGACACACGTGATATACCCATACAGCAACAATAATGATTATAGGAAAGCATGATAAATTAACGGATGTTTTGGAAATGATTGCAAAAATATTGCGCTATGCCGTCGGGAGGCTGAAATATTTCAAGTACATCCTGGGGATGCTTCGCAAAAACACCCACATACATCCTTCTTGCGACATCTACAACGTCGAGTACATCAGCATAGGGAAGAACGTCAACATCGGAAGGGAGTCTTGGATACATTGCCCGGTAGAATTCATGGAAGGCAAGCCGCAGTCCCCGACGATCATCATAGAGGACGGTGTCGACATGGGCAGGCGCGCGATGATATCCGGAGTCAAGAGGGTGCACATCGGCAAGAACGTCCTCTTCGCCCCGAACGTGTACATCTCCGACCATTCCCATAGGTTCGAGGACGTGGAAAGGCCGATAACCGACCAAGGCATAAACGGGATAGCGGAAGTGGAAATCGGGGAAAACTCGTGGATAGGGGTAAACGCCTGCATCTTGCCTGGATGCAAGATAGGGCAAAACTGCGTGGTCGGGGCGAACAGCGTGGTTACAAGGAGCTTCCCGGATTACTGCGTGATAGCGGGCGTCCCGGCAAAGATAATCAAAAAATACAACCAGAAAAAGAAAGTTTGGGAACGGGTCACTCCCGAATGAGATAATCTAAAAATCAAACGTCCAGGGCGGGCGCGCCTCATCCCGCCTTGAGGGTCTTAATCCACCACCCGTTCTTGCTGTACCAGTCGACGGTCTGGCGTATGCCTTCCTCGAGTGAGACCTTCGGGTTCCACCCCAGCTTCTTCAGCTTGGTGCAGTCCAGCGAGTACCTGCGGTCGTGGCCGGGCCTGTCCTTCACGAATTCTATCAGCGACTCAGGCTTGCCGAGGCTTTGCAGTATCATGCGTACTATCTCGATGTTCGTGCGCTCGTTGCCACCGCCGATGTTGTACACCTCGCCGAGCTTGCCCTTCTCCATGACGAGCTCTATCCCGTCGCAGTTGTCGAACACGTGTATCCAGTCGCGCACGTTCTTGCCATCGCCGTAAACGGGCAGCTTCCTGTCGTTCATCGCGTTCGTTATCATCTTCGGTATCAGCTTTTCTGTGTGCTGTCGCGGCCCGTAGTTGTTCGTGCTGCGCGTGATGACCACGGGAAGCCCGTAAGTTGCGAAGTAGGATTTGACGAGCAGGTCAGCCGACGCCTTGCTGGCGGAGTACGGGTTCGACGGGTTCAGGTTGCTCTCCTCGTCGAACGATCCGGACGAAGCGCTGCCGTACACCTCGTCGGTCGAGATTTGCTGGAACTTGGGCACGCCGAACTTCCTGCATGCTTCGAGAAGCTGGTGCACGCCGCCGAAGTTGCTGCGTACGAACGCGCTCGCGTCGTCGATGGAACGGTCGACGTGAGATTCCGCCGCGAAATTGACGACTACGTCGCAGCCCTTAACCGTCTTCTCAACTACACCCCTGTTACAGATGTCGCCCTTCACGAAGCGGAAGCGCGGATTTTTTTCGACGTCGCGCAGGTTGGCTGGGTTGCCGGCGTACGTGAGCTTGTCGAGCACCGTGACTTGCGCGTCCGGAAGCTTCTCGAGCGTCCGTATCACAAAATTGCTCCCTATGAAACCGGCGCCGCCGGTAACGAGTATCTTCATCGCAATCGCCACATCAGCCGTGCTTCTTTCCAGGCGTGAGCACCCACTTGTACGGTATCTCATTCGCATCCGGAGGGAGCCTGAACTCGTCCGGGCTCTCTCTGTTGTACGGTTCGCTTGGTAAGTTCACCACGACCGACTCCTTGTCAACCATACACTTCCATCCGTGGTATACTCCTGGCGGCACGAGCACGTAGCATGGCGAGTCCTCGCCCATGTCTACCTCGAGGACCTCGCCCTTGGTCTTGGATTTTTCGCGGCCGTCGTAGAGCACCATGTGCAGCTTGCCGATTATGCAGCAGATAAAGTCCGTCTGCTTCCTGTGCATGTGCCACGCCTTGACCACACCAGGGTACGTCGTTGTGATGTAAGCCTGGCCGAACTTTTTGAAGTTCTCGTCGTCGCTTCGCAATATTTCCATGACCCGCCCGCGCTCGTCCGGTATGAATTTCAGCGCCTTGACCTTCGCCCCGTCTATCATTTCCGGCACCTGAATTTAATTATAAACCTAGTAATTTAAAATAAGGTATTTAAGCTCCGGGCACTGCTGATTGTTTGGTGGGTTTTGTGCGGATGATTGTGACCGGTTCGAGCGGGCAATTAGGATCGGAGATATGCAGGCTGCCCACAGTCATTAAAAATAAAGTGTGATAAAAAGTGAAAGTAGCTATTATTGGGTCAACGGGACAGTTGGGGAGTTGTGCCTTAGAAACATTCGGAAAAAAAGCCTTACCACTCTCGCACGATGAGATAGAAGTAAAAGATATTGATAGTTGTAGAAAAGTTTTAAAGAATATTGACATTGTGATAAATTGCGCGGCGTATGTAAGGGTTGACGATAGTGAAGATTACCCAAATGAGGCTTTTATGGTAAATGCGATTGGAGCAAGAAATATAGCATTGGTATGTAATGAAAGAAACTTGAAAAATGTTTATATAAGTACAGATGCGGTGTTTGATGGTGTCAAGAGAACACCCTACCATGAAAACGATTTGCCGAACCCAATTAATGTCTACGGGGTGAGCAAGTATGCG
>Ga0315281_10012894_pt1 | contig 11341 bp, 13 predicted proteins | sample YL17G07_0_MG_FD_204540 | JGI IMG/M metagenome (GOLD analysis project Ga0315281, IMG submission 204540) | Sediment microbial communities from Yellowstone Lake, YNP, Wyoming, USA - YL17G07_0 | ecosystem: Environmental > Aquatic > Freshwater > Lake > Sediment | place: USA: Wyoming | collected... | reverse complement strand
GTGCCGGCGGCGACAACCCGCCCGTCGCGCACGAACGCCACCTGGTCGCAGACCGCGTCGGCCTCCGCGAGGTCGTTTGTCGCGAGAAGCACGGTGCGGTTGCCGCGTTCGCGTTCAAGCAACGCCCCCCAGAGTGCCTTCCGTTCGTCGGGGTCTACGCCTGTCGTTGGTTCATCGAGGAGGAGGAGTTCAGGATCGTGCATGAGCGCGCGGGCCATTTCCAGCCGCCGCCGCATCCCGCCCGAAAGCGCTGAGATGGCGTCGCCTCCGCGGTCGCCGAGACCGAATTCGCCCAGCAGGCGGGTAGCGCGCTCGCCGATCTGTTGTCGCGAAAGCCCGAACAGCTTCCCGGAAAGCGCCAGCGTCTCGCGCACTGTCATGAGCGGGTCCTGTGCGTTCTCCTGGAACACGGTCCCCACGCGCGCCCGGAGGGCTGCTGCCGGCGCCTCCCCGAATACACGGAGTTCACCCGCGGGAGGGGCGTCCATGGCCGCGACCATCGTTACGAATGTGCTCTTGCCGCTGCCGTTCGGGCCCAGCAGCCCGAACACGGACCCGGCAGGGACATCGAGGGTGAAGCCATCGAGGCCGCGCCTGTCGCCATACGATCGGACGATGCCGGTGGCGCGTATTACTGGCTCGCCTGTGGACAACAGCGTCAGGCCGGGGCCGCGATAAGGCCGCCGACCAGCTGGCCTGCCACGATCAGGACGATGATCGCGGCCATCGGGCTCAAGTCCATCATCCCTGTGCTCGGGAGGACGCGGCGGATCGGCTCGATGATCGGCTCCGTGACGCGGAAGAGCAGCTGGTACAGCGGGCTCCCCTGGTCGATCGGGAACCAGCTAAGCAGCGACCGGGCAACCACGGCCCAGGTGAGCAAGTTGATAAACAGGACGGTGAACTGGCCGACGTACGGGTTCAGTAGAGACCCTCAAGGCAGCCGCGATCTTCGCTGCGCCGCCTCACAGAATATCAGATGCATGCGGAAAGATGCCGCGAACGTGGCCCTAGCCGAGGATGCCCGCCGCCGCCAGCTCCGCGATCCGCGCGTCGTCCAGCCCGATCTCTTCCAGGATGGCCTGGGTATGCTCCCCGACCGCCGGCGCCGCCCGCATCGGAGCAAGGTCAGCCCCGGCGATGGCGAAGGGGACGCCGACCGTTTCGAACGGGCCGCTGGGGTGTTCGATGGTCGGAAACGCGCCCCGGTGCCGCAGCTGCGGGTCGTGGATCACCGCGGGCAGGTCGGCCATCGGCGCCCAGATGAGGCCGTGCTGATCCAGCGTCCGGCTCCACGAATCGAAGCTGCGGGCGGCGAAGATCGGCTCGATCAGGCGGTAGAGTTCGGCGGCGTGCTCAGCCCGTGCACGGACGGTCGCATAGGCGGGCGCGGTTGCCCACTCCGGGTGGCCAACGGCCGCGCAGAACGGCGCCCAGTAAGGGTCAGGCGTCATATGGACGAGCATGATCCACTCGCCGTCCGACGTTTGGTAGCAGTTGAACAGTGGGTTGTCGGGCGCGGCGCGGTCCATCCGCGGCGGCTGCTCGCCGCTGACCAGCGCTCGCGCGAAGTCCGTGGCGATCGTGTACACGCCGGTGTTCTGCAAGGCCACGTCCACCACCTGCCCTTCGCCCGTCTGGTCCCGGATGCGGAGGGCGGCCAGCGTCGCCGCAAGCGCGGTCATCCCGGTCGTGTGGTCGCCCTGCGCGATGCGGCTCAGCACCGGCGGCTGGCCGGGGTGCCCGATGACGCTCATGATCCCCGACCGTGCCCAGAAGGCCGCGTAGTCGAAGGCCAGCCGGTCCGATTCCGGACCGTCCAGCCCGTAGCCCGTGACGCCGACGTAGATCACCCGCGGATTCCGGGCGTGAACATCCCCCGGCATCAAGGAGAAGCGCCGGAGCCTCGGCGCGATCATGTTCGTCAGGAAGATGTCCGCCCGCGCCAGGAGTTCATGCACCAGTTCGGGGCCACCCGGCCGCGCAAGGTCGATCACGATCGAGCGCTTGCCGCGATTCTCCTGCTCGAAGAGCACGTTGAGCGGCGCCGTGCCATCTTCGCGCACCGATTGGCGGCCACGCATCACCTCCCCGCCCGGCGGCTCCACCTTGATTACGTCGGCGCCGAGGTCGGCCAGGAGCATCCCCGTCGCCGGCCCGGCCACGTAGTTCGCGACTTCGACAACCGTGATCCCCGCAAGCGGCTTCGGCATGACAGCCGATTCTACGGCTCCGCCCCCCGTTCGCGACGCCGTATCATCCCGCTGTGCCGCAGTTCATCACCGAACCGGAACGAAAGACGCCCGTCGTTGCCGAAACTGACGTTCTCGTGGTCGGCGGCGGCTCCGCCGGGATGGCGGCGGCGGTGGCGGCGGCCCGCGGCGGCGCCCGCGCGATGCTTGTCGAGCGTTACGGTTCGCTCGGCGGCCTCGCCTCCAACGGCCTCATCGTCCTGCTCCTCACCCTCGACGACGGACGGGGCAAGCAGGTGGTAGCAGGGCTCTGCCAGGAGATGGTCGACCGTCTCGCGGCGCGTAAGGCCTGCTACTTCCCCCCGCCGGGCGAGTGGGGCAGCGGCGATCAATCGCTCGTCGAAGAGTACCGGCGCAACGGCCTTGTCTGGGGCGGCGCCCCCCACGTCGTCCGCTACTCCGTCGCCTACGACCCTGAGGAATTCAAGGTCGAAGCCGACCAGATGGTGCTCGATGCGGGCGTCGACCTGCGTTTCCACCGCTGGGCGGTCGGCGTGGTCCGCGATGGGCGGCGGGTCACGCACGTCATCTTCGAATCGAAGGCCGGGCGCGAAGCGATCACCTGTAAGGCGGTCATCGATGCAACAGGCGACGGCGACATCGCCGCCCTCGCCGGCGAGGTGATGGAGAGCGAACGCGTCCATCCGTGGCTCTGGTTCAGGACAGCGAACGTCGATGTGGAGGCTGCGGAGGCCTCGGCCCAGCGCCCCTCGTACTACCGGACGGTGAACCAGCTCGGCTACCTCCACCCCTGGGGCGCCGCTGAGCGCATCGGCCACGACATCGACCCCACGAACCCCGATGACCTCACCTACGCCGAGGTCGAGTGCCGCCGCCTGGTGCGCGCTGAAGTGGACCGTCTCCGGGACAAGGCGCCCGGCTTCGAGAATGCCTACCTCGCCGGCTTCGCCCAAACCCTCGGTATCACCGAGTCGCGACGGTTGGTGGGCCGCTACCTGCTCTCCCGCGAGGACATGGACGCCACACCGTTCGAAGACACCATCGCCGTGACCGGCAACTGGACGAAGTACGGCTCCACCTACTCGATCCCATACCGCTCGCTCCTCGCCCGCGAGTCCGACAACCTCCTCGCGGTCGGGCGGTGCATCTCAGCCGACCACCGCGCCCACCACGCAACCAAGGAGATACCGCCCTGCTTCGCGACGGGTGAAGCGGCAGGCCGAGCGGCCGCTCTTGCGCTTCAGCATGGCGTAGCGCCCGCGAACGTCGATGTCGGGTCGCTACGGAGCACACTGCGGGCCGCCGGGGCGTACATCCCCGGGTAGCGGACCGCCTACCGGGTCTGGTTAACCACCGAGATCATCACGTACAGCACCACGATGACGATCATCCCGCTCAGGTCGATCATCCCGAGGGGCGGCACCACACGGCGCACCGGCTGGATCAGCGGGTCGGTCACGCGCGCGATGAACTGTACGAACGGGTTCCGCGGCGACATCGGGAACCAGCTCAACAGGGAGCGGATGATGACCGCGACCAAGAGCAGGTAGAGGAACGTGGTCAGGATCTGCGCGACTGGTCCGTTCAAGCGAGCCCGCCGAGTTCGACTGCGCGTTCGTGAGCGGCCTGGATGCATTCGATGATCGCGGCACGCACACCGCCCCGTTCCAGTTCGAGCAGCCCGGCCGCCGTCGTGCCGGCGGGCGATGTCACCATGGCCCGGAGGTCGGCGGCGCTCCGCCCGCTCTCCCGTGCGTACACCGCCGAGCCGTAGACCGTCTGGAGGACGATCTCTTCCGCCTGCGCGCGTGACAGCCCGATGGAGACGGCGCCATCGATCATCGCTTCGATGAAGAGGAAGACGTAGGCCGGGCCGCTGCCGCCGACCGCCGTCACCATGTCCAGCTTTTTCTCGTCGTCGATATAGAGTTCGCGCCCGATTGAGGCGAGCAGTGCCTGCGCCAGGTCCCGCTGCGTTTGATTGACGGAGGGCGAAGCGGTCCACACGCTCATGCCGGCTTTCGCAGTCGATGGCGTGTTCGGTACGACCCGGATGATGCGGTCGTGCTTGAACTCGGAGGCGATTGTGGCGATGCGCGCTCCTGTGATGATCGAAAGGAGGAGCGAATCGGCGGGCATCGCGCCGTGCACCGAATGGAACTCCTGCGGCTTCACGCAGAGCAGCGTCAGGCCCGCACCGGCCATCGCTTCGCCGGCCGCCGCGCTCACTGAGACGCCGTAGACGCTGTGGAGCTGGTTCCGGCGGTTCTCGATGATCTCCGAGACGGTAACGTCCTTCGCGTCGAACACACCGCGGTCGAGCGCCGCCGCGAGGATCGCCTCGCCCATGACTCCGCCGCCAATAATCGCTACTTTCACGGCTGCCTCTCGCCAAAGATTGCGCGGCCGATGCGCACGTGGGTCGCGCCTTCTTCGATCGCCACCTCGAAGTCATCGCTCATGCCCATGGACAGTGTAGACAACCCGTGCCCGTGGGCCAGCGCGCGGAGCTGCCGGAAGACCGGTCGCACCTCCTCCGGGTCCGTTGCGACCGGCGCGACCGTCATCAGCCCCTCAACCTCGATCCCCGTCCGCGAGCGTGCATGAAGGAGCAGCGCGGGCAGGTCACCGGGGGCCACGCCGAACTTGCTCGCCTCGCCGGACACGTTCACCTCGATCAGCACCCGCGCCATGCCTTCCGCGTTGCGGGCGATCACGGCAAGCAGTCGCGGCGAATCCACGCTCTGAATCAGCGAGAACGCTCCCAGCGCCGCCCGAACCTTGTTCGTCTGCAAGTGTCCGATGAGGTGGAACCCGGGCATTGGCCTCCCGCCCAGCAGCCGGCGCACCTCCTCTACCTTCGGGACGCCCTCCTGCACGCGGTTCTCGCCGAAATCATTGAGCCCTTCGCCGTACGCCTCCACCACCGCCTGTGCCGGGTGAGTCTTGGAGACCCCGATCAGCGTCACCGATGCGGGGTCGCGGCCGGCCCGCTCGCAGGCTGCCACGATGCGCGCCCGCACCGCCGCCAGCCGCGGAGCGATGCCCGTCGCCGTACTGGTCACTTGATCTCGGGCGGGTGCTTCGCCTCCCACGCCCCGTACCCCACCACCGCCGCCACGATCGCGAGGAGGCCGCTCAACCCCGCGAGAGGGTGCGCCGCGAACAGGACAAACAGCACCACCAGGACCAACATCCCCCCGAAGAGGATGCCAAGGGGCAGCGCCAGCGCCTGGAACACCGCCCAGATGATGAGCAGCGTCTCCTTGAAGCCGCCGGGCTCGTCTTCGGGTGGCTGGCTTGAGCCGTAGTAGAAGCCCATGGAGCTAGGGTACAGGCGCTATGCAAGTGACAACAGCGATTACCAGCCGAACGAGCTGAACCATTCGCCCCGCCGGTACGCCGCTATCGCCGCGGCAACGTAGGGCACCGTGTCCGACGGAACCTCGCCCAGCGCCCACCAGAGCAGTTCCGAGCACTTGTGCGGCTCGCGGTTGGCTATCTCGCCCGCCCATCGCTCCACCACGACGAAGAAGTCGACTCGCTCCTCTTCCTCGCGCCGGTGCATCACCCCGGCCACCCGCACATCGCCGGCCGCCAGCACCACGCCGATCTCCTCACCGGCCTCCCGGATCGCTGCCTCGACAACCGTCTCCCCGCCATCCAGGTGTCCCGCCGGCACGGACAGCAGCCCATCGGCATAGCCCGTCCCCGCCCGCCGCAGCATAAGGATGCATCCGTCGCGGACGAGGAAGACATGGACGGCGACGGCTGCGGCGAATCGCTGGGATTGGGTCACCGCGCATTTCTGCGGCGAAAGACTGAACGTGCGAGCTTTCGTATCCAGACGGGCCAAAACGAGAAGTGGTCGCGAACGGCCGATAGGTACTCGTCCACGTAGATACGGTGATCTCCGCGGTCGATCGTGGCGTGAATCTCGCTGTCCTTGGTGATGGGGTCACGATCCCAAGCAGCACCGATCTGCGGCCCGAAGATGTTGCGAGTTGCTGTGGCAAGCGTCTCGTAGTGCATAGCGACCCAGCGCGACTCCGCCCACATCCACGCCGTTGAGTAGTCGATCCGCTCTTGGACCGCGCGGAGTTGCTCCGAAATCCGGATGCGCTCCGCGGCGGGGTCGTCGTTTCGTCTCCGGTGAACTGCGTAGGGGAACTCCACGTAGGCGACGCACGCAGCGAACGCCTCCTCGAACACTGTTCGGTGACGGTCTCGTTGCGCCCGTCGGTTCACGAACCAAGAACCGAGCAATGCGATAGAGACGGAAACGATGCCGGAGACACCCGCGGCAACGACCGCGGGTGTCTCCCACCAAGGATCAGTTGAGGCGGCGAGTTCGAGCACTCCGTCGCTCCTCGTGAACCACTTCCGGCCCGGGCCATTCGCCGGTCTCGCGCCAGTACGCCTCCCTGAACAAATGAACCCGGACTGCGTCGATCAGCGTCACTAGCCCGTCGGCCCAGACCCACCTCATCGACTCTGGGTGTGACCGCTCCCATACGCAGAGCGTGCCGTCGCCATAGCGGTGCTTCCAGCCCGGTTCCGCGACGAAGATCTTCGGGTAATCGCGGGGCCTCTGGCCATCAAACACGATCTCGATGCCCTGCCCCCGGTAATGCGGGAGATCCACCCATCCGGCGTAGGACCTCGTTCGCGCCCCTCGCAATGTCGACGCCCGACCTTCAAAATTCGGATATGCGACGCTGAGCCCGCGTTCAAAGAAAGTTCGCTCGACGACCACGTCGAACCACGCAGCTGCTGTCGATGACGCTGAAGTTGTCGGGGCGGATCCGGCCGACGAATGCACGGACTTTGCGGGGCGATCGTAGGCAGTCGCCGTGCGCTCGGTCGAAATGAACCGCCCAACAGAGAGTGGGGCGCCAGCCCGAAGGGCACCGACCAGTGCGGCCTTCGATTCGACTGCAGCGATGACCTCGTAATTCCGAAAGAGGGTGCAGAGGTCGACGCGCGCTGACGCTTCATCTTCCGCATCGATGGCTCGCTTCAATTGGTCGCGAGCGTCGCAGAACCGCCGAACGACGATGTCGCGATCGTGCAGGAGCTTGATCGGCTTCGACACTTCGGCCGGGTCGGGGGTGTTGTGCCGGGCGAGCTCGGACGCGGCATGCGTGAAGACGGCCAGCAGCGCATGGGCCTCGTCCATGCCGTCTTTGACTGCCGCGAGGGCAAGGGCTTCTAGGTTGAACGATGACACTCCCGGTTTGTCCCATTGCTTATTCCACGCCTTACCCAGGCGGATTGCGCGTCGCCGCACGCGCTTCAGCGCGTCGTTGCCGCCGGTGAGAAGATCGGTGTGCTTTTCAGGATGCGACGCATCCCAGCTGTCCGTGTCGGTGTTGGGGATGTAGATCCCAGGCTCGTCCCTGTTAAGCGCGACGATAAGGTCGACCGTCGGGTCTTCTCCCGAAAGCAGCGGTGCGTGAAAACGGATCAGAATCGCGCGTTTCGTGATCGTCAGCTTCGCGTTCGGGTACTCGACCCGGATAAGAGGGCCGATGTGATCCCGCAAAGCCTCGAGGAGTTCTGTCGGACCTTCCCCGCCGCCGTCTGGGCCCAGTTCGGGGTATGTCCGGCGGTCAAGAACATCGCCGCAGTCAGCGTCACTGACCGGGCTATTGACCGTGAGATGCGCGAGCGAACCTGAGTTGAATGTGCGAAGCGTTCCCTTGAACGTGGCCGCGTATTTGAGTACCAAGTCCCGCCTGGTGCGGGCCTCGCTGAGCGAGGCGTCGGCGGCAGCGATCTGGTGCCGAATGTCATCTAGAGCACGGGTAACGAAGTCCATTGCCTTTTTCTCCTGTTTTCCGAGAGCCTGTTTTTACTTGCCATGGTGCTGAGCTCCTCTTCATAGGTGTGTTGGTCGCATTAGTGCGGAACCTAACTGGCTGTTTCGTTGATAAGGCTAACTCTCCCTTCTAAGCGCCGTTGGTGACAACCTAGCTCGGCTTCTTCTTCTCGACTTGCGCAAGCGCGCTGGCAGCTGCTGATTTCTCAGTCTTTGTGGCGCGCGGGTTATTCAGGGTCTTACCGGCGGCACTAGCCGCCCGTGGACCGGTTGTCTTGGATGCAGGCATCTTACGTTCACCTCCTTTCCTATCGTACCGTATCCACTCGAATAGGTGCGGATTGTTGTTCTCACCCGCACTTGTTATAGAAACAGTTGCGGCAGATCAGACACCCTTCGGTGTAGAGCAGCACCGCCCCACACTCCGGGCAGCCAATCCCACTCGCGACCGCGTTCTCGTGGCCCTGGAGCATCGGGTTGTCCACCGCCGTACTCTCCGCGATCTGGTCCGCGGGGATGAGCGTCGGCTGGACGGCCGCGTGGGGGCGGTCGAACTTCAGCGCCAGCCAGCGGAACACGTAGTCCACGATGCTCGTCGCGATCGGGATCTGCTTGTTGCCCGTGGGGCCGCTCGGCTCGAAGCGGGAGTTCCTCATCTTGTTCGCCAGTTCGCTCAACGGCACGCCGTACTGCAACGAAAAGCTCGTGAGCATCGCGACCGTGTCCATCAGCCCGCCGACGGTCGACCCCTGCTTGCTCACGTTGATAAAGAGCTCGCCCGGCGTGCCGTCTTCGTACAGGCCGACGGTCAGGTAGCCTTCCTGCTCGCCCACGCGGAACTTGTGGGTAATGGCGTTTCGCTCATCGGGCAGGCGGCGGCGCACGGGCCCGGCATGCTTGTTCAGCAGTTCCTCAGCCGCCTTCACCGCCGACTGCGCCTCGGTCGCCCCGCCCTCTTTGTCCTTGTGGTAGAGCACCTGCTCGCTGCGCGACTGGTCGCGGTAGTAGGAGATCGACTTCAGGCCTTCGTCGTAGGCCATCATGTAGACCTTCTTCACGTCCTCAACGGTGTGCGTGCTGGGCGCGTTCACGGTCTTCGAAATCGAAGAGTCGTTGAAGCGCTGCGCGGCGGCCTGCACCAGCACGTGGCCTTCAGGCGTGACGTCGTTCGAACACACCAGCCACTCCGGCCGGTCCGGCTTCTCGTACATCTCAGCCCAGCTCGAAGTGACGCTGTAGTCGCCGGTGCGGTCGCTGCGGAGATAGTCGAAGTCGAAGTACGGCTCGATCCCGCTGTTCACGCTCGCGAGCAGCGAAGTAGTGCCTGTGGGCGCCTGGGTGAGCAGGTAGCAGTTGCGGATGCCGTGGTTGGCGATCCCCTGCTGCAGGTCGTACGGCAGCCGCTGGATGAACGGGCGGCGGAGGTACTCGGTCGTGAACGCCGGGAACGGCCCGCGCTCCTTCGCCAGTTCCACGCTCGCGCCGTAGGAGGCATCGCGCAGCGCCCGGAAGACATCCTCCGTGAACTTGATCGACTCGGGGCCGCCGTAGCGGACCTTCAGCTTGAGCATGCAATCGGCGAGGCCCATGACGCCGATGCCCATCCGCCGGATGCGCTGCTGGCTGTCTTCGCACTGCTGGATCGGGTAGTGGCTCAGGTCCACCACGTTGTCGTTGAAGCGCACGGCGTACGGCACTACGCGCTTGAACTCGTCGAAATCGAAGCTCCAGGTGCCCGCGGCGGTGTCTTCGCGCATGAAGGCATCGAGGTTGAACGAACCGAGCAGGCAGGCCCCGTACGGGCCGAGCGGCTGTTCGCCGCAGGGGTTCGTTGAGATCAGCGTCTCGAAGTAGCCGGAGTTCGCTTCCTTGTTCGCGCGCTCCATGAAGTAGATGCCGGGTTCGGCGCTCTGCCACGCCGCCTGGCAGATGGCATCCCAGAGTTCCTGCGCCTTCACGGTGCGGTAGACCTTGCCGTTGAACTTCAGGTCCCAATCACCGCCCGCCTTCAGCGCCTCCATAAACGAATCGCTCAGGCAGACAGAGATGTTGCAGCCTTCGAGGACGCCCGCGTTCTCCTTCGCATGGATGAACTCGAAGACGTCCGGGTGGTCGCAGTCCAGCATGATCATGGCCGCGCCACGCCGGCTACCGCCCTGGATGATCACCGACTTGGAGATGAAGGCGAACGGCTGCGCCCAGTTGACCGGCCCGGAGCTTGTGCCGTTAACGCCCTTCACAGGGTCGTTTCGCGGCCGCAGCGAGGACATGTTGATACCGACGCCGCCGCCCTTGCTCTGGATCTCCACCCATTCGCGGAGTGAATCCATGATCCCGTCGCGGCTGTCGTCCGGGCTGGGGATCACATAGCAGTTCTGCGCGGTGACGCCCGCGCCCGTGCCCATGGCGGCGATGATCCGCCCGCCCGGGACGTACTTGAAGCCACGCAGCAGGTCGTAGAAGCGCTCGCCCCACTCCTCCTGCGTCTCCGCGTCGTGCGCGGCCACGGCGTTCGCCACGCGGCGCCATGCTTCATGGGGGAACTGCTCGCCATCGAACGCGTAGCGGTCGCGGAAGATCTTCAGTTGGATGTCCGAGTAGGTCTCCGGCACGCCCGTTTCCTGTCGTTCTGATAGCTGCGTCATTGCAGTCCTCCCTAAATGATACCGAGCCAGGGAAGCCCCGCCCGGTTGTACGGGCTCGGGCTGCGTAGTCTAGAACAAACGTTCTTTGTGCGAAAGGGTCATAGACGCCGCCCCACCGCCTGCGCTTCCGGCACCTCGTCGCTGCGTCGCAGCACCGGGTCCGATGCGCTATCGCGCGCCAGCGCGAGCCCGCGACCGCCCGTCACGTTCAGCGACTCCGGGCGGGCGTAATGTTCGATGAGCTGTTGTGCCGCCAGTGCCGGGCCGTGCCGCTGCACCAGGGCAGCCAGTTCCGCCGGGCGGAAGTCGCGCACCGCAAGGAGATATGCCTTCTCCGAAAGGATGAGGCCCGCGACGTCCGCGTCGCCGTCGTAGGTGCTTCGGATCACGCCCTTGAGACGTTGGCCATGGAGTTCCCAGATCTTCATCGCGCGCTCCTTGCCAGTCTGTTGCTCGCCGCTGCGGCGTCGTCACCCATGGGCAGCACGAGCGGCCGGATGGCCGGGTCGCGCTCCTCGGTCGGCAACGGGAGTTGCAGCGTCTTCTCTTCGATCGTGGGTACGCGCCCTTCTTCCAGGGCGGCGATCACTTCCTTCAGCGACTCGATATCCGTGAAGGGGCGGTAGACCGAGGCGAAGCGGATGTAGGCGATGTGGTCCAGC
>Ga0315281_10012893_pt1 | contig 11343 bp, 13 predicted proteins | sample YL17G07_0_MG_FD_204540 | JGI IMG/M metagenome (GOLD analysis project Ga0315281, IMG submission 204540) | Sediment microbial communities from Yellowstone Lake, YNP, Wyoming, USA - YL17G07_0 | ecosystem: Environmental > Aquatic > Freshwater > Lake > Sediment | place: USA: Wyoming | collected... | reverse complement strand
GGAAAAAGGAGGAGAAACCCATGAAAAAGACGAGACGTGAGTTCTTAAAGACCTTGGGAGCCACTGCGGTAGGGGCAGGGGCGATGATGTCAGGCATGGGTGTAGTCCATTCCCAGGCCAAGCCAATTGTGGTGGGGTGTCCAGTTCCTCGAGCAAGCGCCTATGGCCAGAATGGTGAAAGAGGGATGATCTTAGCAGCCGAAGAGATCAATGCTGCGGGTGGCGTGAAAATAGGCAATACCAAGAGACCTTTAAAACTCGAAATCATTGACACCCGCGATGAGGAGCCGGGTGTTCCCACCAGCGAAGTGCTTCTCGCCATAGAGAAACTGATTCTCCAGAAGAAATCGGATGTGATCGTTGGCGGCCCCTGTATGTCGGAATGTGGTCTGGCAGCCATCGATCTTTATGCCAAATATAAAATTCTCGATATCGTCTCCATCGGTTGTTATACCCCTGGATGGGATAAAAAGGTAGCATCGGATCTTACCAAATATAAATATTCTTTCAGAGAGAGCGGCAGTGTGGCATGGTACATCAAAGAAGGGGTTGACCTGCTCCACGATATAAAAGAAAAATTCGGGTTTAATAAAATGTTCATCTCCATTGATGATAGCGCGATGTGCCGGGGGGCTGCTGAGATTGTGAAGAATCTGGCCGTGAAGGATGGTTGGGAGGTCGTAGGTTTTGACAAGCACCCCATTGCCTCTACGGATTACTCTATGGCCTTGGGAGAATGTAAGAACTCAAAAGCTCAAGTTTTATTTATATGGGCCTATTCACCTGAGACTTCAATTATGTTGAGGCAATGGGCGGATATGGAGATTCCTGCTCTACCCATTGGTTTCATTGGAGCGGCTGAGGATCCGGGATTCTGGGAAGCCACCAAAGGAAAAGGCGCCTATACGATCGTTACTCTTTCAGAAGCGGGCTGTACTCCATCGAATGTTACACCATGGACAACGAAATACTATAATGCATTTCAGAAAAGGTGGAAGGTTCCACCTCGAAGCACAGGATGCGTGAGTGCCTATGAGGGGGTTTATGTATTAAAGGATGCGATTGAGCGTGCTGGATCAACCGAGACGGATGCACTCATTGCAGCCCTCGAGAAAACAAACCTACCTGCTGTTCGTGGAACAATCAGATTTGATCAAAATCATCAGATCGTTTATGGCTATGATCCAAAAACAAGTGTATTGGGTAATTGGGTACAGTGGCAAGATGGGAAGAGGGTAACCATACATCCACAGGCAGCCTCCATGGGTTCGATTAAGATGCCTCCCTGGTTAAAGAAGGCGTAATGGTTCAGATAGAGGATTGAGGTATGAGGTTGGAGGTAAAGTCCTTTCTGCCGGTAGTCAGATGCCTCTAACCTCAACCCTTTAGCCTACCACAGAATTTCATGAACATCCTTATCTACGGAACTGTAAACAGTGTTATATTTGCCCTTGTTGCTGTAGGATTTACTCTTGTTTACGGGGTAAGCCGATTACCCAATTTTGCGCATGGCGCATTATATGTTTTAGTTGGTTTTCTCACCTGGAGTCTGGTCAACGATTTCAAATTATTTTATCCATTGGCCATCCTTATCTCACTAGGCATCTCAGCATTTTTGGGAGCATTGATATACCGTCTTGTTCTTATACGGCTAAGAGGAATGGCCACCTCAGAAATTATCGCATCCTTTGCCGTCGGATTGATTATCTTGGAAGGCCTACGGTTGCAGGGAATCGGGGGATTTAAGGGATTCATCGGTCCGTTTTATGTCCTGCCTTCTTTTATTGATAGCAAGATGAGGATTTCAGGAGTGCTCATCGATGCGCAACGACTCATTGTGATGTTGGGAGGATTGGCGGTGGTGGCTTCCATATGGCTCTTCACCCATTATACCAAAGCGGGTTTATCTCTTCGAGCGATCGCTCAGGATGAACAGGCAGCCATGATGCTCGGGATCGATTCAGATCGGGCAGCCGTCATCTCCCTCTCCATTGGATCAGCCTTAGCCGGCTTGGCAGCGGTTATCATCCTTCCTTTAGGGAATGTGACGGCTGAGGCGGGGTATAGAATTTTAATTAATGCCCTTGCCGTATGTATCATAGGAGGACTTGGCAGCTGGGCAGGTGCGGTATTGGCTTCTTTTGTTCTGGGTTTTGCGATGATTATCAGTACTGCCTTGTTCGGTTCAGTATGGGAGTCGGTGGTATTGGTGGGTGCCATTATTTTGATATTGATTTTTAAGCCTTCAGGACTTTTGGGGAAGCAGAAGGAATTGGAAGAAAGAGTCTAAAAATGGTTCTCGGGTTAAGGTTATGAAGCCCGTTTGGTATAGAATCAAGAGGTTACGTTTTAAAAACCCCACGACCTAACCCTTTAACGAAACGGGCATCTTTACCTTTACCTTCTGACATTTGTTTCCTATTTCGATATTCGCCTGCCTACCGCAGGCAGGAATTTCGGATTTAGGATAAAGAGTTGAGCACAATGGAGAGACGCAAGGAACGGTTAGACAGGGGCATCAAAGTTCGAACCGAAGGTTTGTATGCCCTCACTTCGTGGAGGGAGATGTTCTACCTTCTTGTGCCAAGAATCGTACTGATCTTTGGTCTCCTTCTGTCCCCTTTCTTTTTAGAAATGTACTGGCAAAGAGTTCTCTGCCAAGCAGGCATCTATGCCCTGCTCGCCTTGGGCTTTGACTTCCTGGCTGAATATGTCGGCCTGGTCTGCTTGGGCGGGGCTTTCTTCGTTGGTTCTGGCGCCTATATCTCAGGGCTTTTAAATGCGAATTTGGGTTGGTCACCCTTTCTAACCATGCCGATCGCCACGGTTGCCGGTGCTGCCGTTAGCACATTGGTCCTTCTCCCCTGTCTTCGTCTAAGGGGAATCTACTTCGCCATCACCAGTTTCATGTTCCCATTGCTGACCGTTTATATTATTATTGCCCTGAATATCTTCGGTGGTACCGAAGGCATTACCGCTCTGGCTACCTTTCCCAACATCTGGGTTGACCAGTATCTCATATTAGGGGTAGTGATCATTGCTCTCTTTGCAGTGAGAAGATTGGTGACTGAAGACATCGGGTTGATTTTGCGTTCCATTAAAGACAACGATCAGGCAGTCAAGGCCTCTGGCATCAGCATCACTTCCTATAAGACCAAGGCAGTTTTTGTCGCTGCGTTGATAGGGTGTTTTGGTGGTGCTTATCTCAGCCACCTCTATGGATGGGTTGGGATTTCACAGTTCGCCCTGGATTATTCTATCCTCCCCATCGCCGCTACAGTGATGGGTGGGATGGGCACCTTGGTAGGTCCCGTGATAGGAGCTTTTATTTTAACCCCTCTGTCCGAGGCATTGCGGGGCTTTGGCCAAATGAGGGTTGTTGTTTATTGCCTTATTTTGATTGGCTTCATCGTCTATAAACCTGAAGGGTTGATGAACGTCCTTCAACGAAAATATCATCAATTCGAGCACTGGGAAGAAGTCTAAGATGAGCGAGGAAGCTTTTCTTAAAGTTCAGGGGATCACTAAATCATTTGGCGGGGTCATGGCCGTCAAAGATATGAACTTTGAAATAGGCCGAGGCGAGATCCTCGGTGTGATCGGGCCCAATGGCTCAGGAAAGACTACTCTGGTCAACCTGATCACAGGTTTTGTAAAGCCTAATTCAGGAGAAGTTTTTTACAAGGATAAAAAGATCACGGGTATGCAGCCCCATAAAATTGCTGACCTCGGGGTGACCCGGACATTTCAGGTTATGAGGCCCTATCACAGTTTGCCCGCTTTTAAAAACTTGATTGTGCCTTTGAATTCACCACGAATTCGGCGAACAAGGGGAGGCAAACTCGGGGATAAGGATGGAGTGGCAATCGATATTCTGGAAGAGATTGGTTTTGAACGAGACGCGTATGTCCCATATAAAATTGCCTCTTCTCTTCCCCTCGGGTACCTGAAACGTCTTGAACTTGCCAGGTGTCTGGCTTTGAAGCCTGAGGTCGTTATTTGCGATGAAATTTTTTCGGGGCTCAGTATGAGTGAAATTTCGACAATGGTGCCCTTGATTGAAAAACTTCAGATGGAAGGGATGACCATTATGATGATCGAACACCGGTTGAGAGAACTCTTCCGGCTGGTCAATCGGGTGATGGTCATGAATTTTGGGGAAAAACTTGCTGAAGGATCCCCAGAAGAGGTCATGGGGAACAAAGAGGTTAGAGAAGCTTACCTCGGAACGGAGGCTGTGCCATGTTAGAGATCAAAAACCTCATGGTATTTTATGAAAATGCCATCGCCATCAATAACATCAACATAAAATGTCAAGGTGGAAAAGTGACAGGCATCTTCGGTGCCAACAGCGCAGGCAAGTCCACGCTGATGTATACGATCTCAGGGATCATATTGGATGTAAAGAAGAAGGAGGAGATGAAAGGAGGGGAGAGGATCACTGTCCTTGGCAATATCACTTTTGAGGGAACGGATATCACGAACATGAAGCCAAGCGAAAGGGCTAAAAGAGGAATCATCCTTTGTCCCGAGAGGCGGCGGATCTTCGCCGAAAGCAGCACATTGGAGAATCTGAAAATAGGAGGCTATTTAGCCACAAAGGCTCAAGCTAAAAAGACATTGGAATATGTCTTTACCATTTTCCCGCCCTTAAAAAATTTGAAAAAGAGAGAAGGAGGTTTTCTCAGCGGAGGGGAGCAACAGATGCTTGCCATTGGAAGGGCTTTGATGGCACAGCCGAAACTGCTTTTGCTCGATGAGCCATTGCTCGGACTGAGTCCGATGATGGAGGGCATGCTTGCCCGATCCGTCCATGATATTAATCTCCAGACAGGAATTACTATCCTCATCTCGGAACAGTATGCCCGCCCCATTTTACCCATCATCCATCATGGATATGTCCTTGAAAATGGGGGAGCGGTCTTGGAAGGAAATTCTCAGGAACTAATGGAGAACCCAGATGTGAAGTCGGCCTATTTCGGGTTGTAGGGTTTTTGGCTAATTCATCTCGAAAAAAAGGGAAGCATCTGCCGGATCCACTAAAATGCGAGAGGCATCACTTTTTATCCTCTTTATTTAAAATTGCTGCGATATCCCATTCCGGTCTAGCCATCTCCAGGCATCATAGTTGAGACCCTCAGAAAGGAAGTATCCGGCCTGAAGGCGGCACCTTGTTTCCATATCTATTCCAGGAGGTAAAAGAGTCGCTAAATGATTGATGATCTCCATTATTCTGCTTGACTCATCCTTTGAAAGTAGTGCGAAAGTCGCTCCACATTTTTCCCCTGTTTCTTCTTCCAACAGGATCCATTCATATCTCCTGCCCGGTTTAAAGATCCCGAGAGGAACATCGATCTTTTTCAACATTGTTTTTTCCGAATAGACCGTAGCGTTGGTTCCAAATTCTTTTATCTCCAGAGAGTAATGGGTCCCCTTCACCCCCCATTTAAAAGTGACCGGCTCTATGGGCATGATATCTTCACTATCTGGTGGCCAGAGGTCTTTACATAACTCCTTTTTTTGAAATCCCCGTGTCTGCAAACGTATTTTTGAACCTGGTTTAGAATCGGGGTGGATATAATTATTAAGGGCCATGGTAAAGTATTCCATTATTTTGCTTGCTGTGGACCCTTCTTTTTTGAAGTCTTCCATCCTTACTCCATAGGGACTGTCTTTGTGAGTTAAATTTAATACCCTGCACCCACCACATGTCAGAGACACGGAGGCCCCTTTCTCAATCTCCAGTACCGTACCCGGGGAAATCAATTCCATCCTGCGGATTTCTTTTCTAACTGTTTCTTTTTTACCTCCGGCGGCTTTTTCTATGACTCTATAAACCTTTCCCCCTTCCGACTTGAGGAGATAAACATATTCTTCCAATGCCCCTTCCTTTGCGATGGAAGCAGAGGACAAAAAAGATATACTAAGCCAAAGTGCCGAAAAAATAAGCAAAAGCATTTTCACGGAAAACTTCCTCTAAGCATCGTCCTTTTTAATAAATCTTCATTTTCCTTCGTCTTCACGCTTTTAGTCTTCCTATTTTTCCCCAATTGAATCTCAAGCTCTTTGCTACCTTCCGTATTGTCGCCCTGGTTTTGTTTAAGAAAGACATACCCTCCTTTATCATACATAATTTATCTCTTACCTGATCCGGTAAACATAATCCTGAAACTTTATTTTTTTAATATAAAAGAGGTTAATTCCCAATCATACAATGCATCCCAATAATCGGTTTTTTCATATTGGCATTTAACCATATATTTGGCATCAGGGGAATACCAATACCATGCCTTACCCTCCTTTGGTCGACCTTTTGTTTGTCCACTCATTTCTTGTTTATACTCTAATTTAACGGCTTTAAATTTTCCTGCTTGAACCTCGATGTCTTCCCATCCCAAAACAGTGAAGGTCTCAAGATATGTGTACTCTTGTGATGCTAAGGCCGCTGTTTTAACTTCAAATTTGTCTTTCCAACTCTTTCCGATATCTAATGGAAAATTTAAAAGCCTTTTGTTCCTTCCCTCATACGGTGTTCGTCTATCTTTGTCCATTGCGTAGACTCTGTTAAGAGAGGATTTTGCGCAAATTAAAATAGATGCCCCACCGGAAGTTAAATATTTCACCGTATAAGTAGTTTCATCCGCATTCACAACCGTGATCGTGACATCTTCTGTTAAAGTCCACTTGTCTCCTATATTCCAGACGGGGGCTTCAATTCTATCCTGGGCATATATGATGACTGGAATAGATAAGACTAAGAAGCTCAATAAAATCATCTTTTTCATATCATTTCCTCCTGGTAAAGATTTATCTCATAAATATTATTTTTTCATTATAAAGTCAACAAAAACTTTTTAACACAAAATTTTTTTTGAGGAAATAAATTTAAAAGATAGTGAGCGAATCAGCTACAATACTTCTTCCTTAAATTCAATAATAAAATCGAATAAAAAAGATAATTTTCACAATATCATTTTACATATTGACAAAAATTAGAATTTATGATGACGTTAGGCCTGTCAAGCTATTTCTTAAATCATTCCAAAGTAAAGGCGAAAAAGAATTTCATAAAGATGCTATCTTAAGTCCATTTTGATATAATCTTATGTGACAGTAATTTAGTTCACTGTTACATTTTGCCAGCTTAAACTGCGTAACATATGGAGGGATGACAATGCGACGTCTATTGATGGTTGTCTTCTTTTTAGTCACTTTCCTGTTGTGGAACACCCCTACGGTGATCGCTCAATTCTCAGAGGCAGGGGTAGAAAAACTGAGGGTTGCCGTAGATGCCCCTGATTTAACGCTAAAGGAACTGGGTGGCGGAAAGATCTCTCTTAAAGAACTGCGGGGGAAGATCATTTTGTTAAACTTTTTCGCAACGTGGTGACCGTATTGCCAGAAGGAGTCTCCTTCATTTGCTAAGCTTCATGAGGAGTTTAAGAACACAGATTTGGTCCTTCTCAAGGTTGCGACTAAAGAGAAAGAGCAGGATTTAATAAAATACAGAAATGAATTTAAGATATCTTCCCCTATCCTCATTGATGATAGCGCCTCTATCGCCAATGCTTATGGGGTCTGGAGTCGCCCTGAAACTTTTTTCATCAATCGTGAAGGGAAAATCGTTGGTAGGGTGCTTAAGGAAATTGATTGGACATCGAGCAACGTGAGAAATCTTATTCAATATCTTTTGAAGGAGAAGAAATGAATCGAATTAATTTAGGAAAGATCTTGTATTTGATTCTTATCCTAATCGTTGGATTTTTGGGAAATAGATGTGCTACCCCAAAAGAAGAATTGAAGACGTTTCCAAAGGATTATGTTCATCCTATAACGGAGATCAATCTTGAGAAAGTGTTCAGTGAGAACCGGGGCTTAAAAGTTCTGGAAGAGAATGCCACCAAGGTCCATGACTTCTACCGTGGAGGAGTCCAAGAGAAGGACGAAGGGGAAAGCCTGATGAAAGAAGGCAAGTGGGAGGAGGCACGGATACATCTTGAAAAATCAAATCGGTTCTTGCGTGTCGTCCTTAAATATCTTTCCGAAGATGAGGCTTATCGCAATATCTATGGTGACCAAGTGGTGATTTTTTTGCCCAACCTCTTGATAGCCGACAATGACCTGAAATTGGTCACCGTATACAAGAATATGAAAAATGATAATAAAGTGGCTGAGGCGAGAGGTAATGGTCTGCAGTATCTCGCCGAATCTCTAAAGAGTGTGAAAACGGAGTGGGCATATCAAGTCAAAAAAGGGCTTGAGGATGAATTGCCCAAAAAATGAGGTGGCCATGAAAAAGAATTGGATCTGGATTTTTTGTATCATTCTGGTTCTACTGATCCAGGCCACCACTCGGGTCAGCTTCTCAAAAGATGTGGTGAGGCTTTACTTCTTCTATTCTGAAGATGACCAAGGGCAGAAGCTCAAAGAGAAATTCATCAGGCCTCTTTCAAAGAAATACCCCATTGAGATTCGATCTTTTTCCTTAAACAAATTGAATAATTACGACCTTCTTGCCAGATTTGAAAAAGAATTGAAGGAAGAGGGTAACGAACTTCCTGTCGTTATTATTGGGAATAAAATCTTAGGGGGAGAGGCTAAAATTCGAGAAGATCTGGAGGGATTGGTCAAATCCTATGCTGAGAAAGGAGGAATTCCTTGGCCCTCCCTTCAGGTAACGAAGTCGGAGCGGTGGATCCCCCATGCCCCTACAGAGGAGGAGAAGAATTCTCAGAAGATTGTGTATGGTGCGTTCTTCTATCTGCAAGGGTGCCTTGAGTGCGAGGGAAAGAAGGCTGAGTTAGAAGGGTGGGTTTCTAAATTTCCTGATTTGAGAATAGGAACCTTCGACTTGACAAAGGAGGAAAATAAAACGATAGATGAGGCTCTTTTTCAAATCTATCATATTCCGGAGTCCAAGCGGGCGACTACCAAATTCTATATTGGTGGAGACTACCTTACGGGAGATGATCTACGTTATGAAGCTTTCCAAAAGTTGGTCTCCAAATATCAGGGGAAGGAAGCTCCTCCGCCTTGGGAGAAAGTGACCCAAGAGGCTCTGAAGAATGGGGAACAGAGAATTGTTGAGCGGTTTAAGAAATTTAGCCTCTCGGCCGTGTTGATCGCAGGTCTTATCGATGGTATCAACCCCTGTGCCTTTGCCACAATTATCTTCCTGGTATCCTACCTCACTTTTTTAGGCAAAAAAAGTAGAGAGATCCTCCTATACGGTATCACATTCACTTCTGGTGTGTTTATTGCTTATCTCTTAGCGGGTATGGGGCTTATGGCTGGTCTCCGCAAGTTGAGCGGTTTCCCTATGATCACCAAAGGGATCTATCTCGTCATCGCCATTTTTGCGTTCGCACTTGGGATAATCAGCTTGTATGATTATGTTCTATTTCGTCGAGGTCAGATGGCAAAATGGAAGCTTCAGCTCCCCCTGTCCATCAAGAAAAGGGTTCATAGAATTATCAGAGAGGGGACCCAGTCTAAAAGAGCGGGCTTCATCGGTACATTCGCCCTCGGATTCGTCATTGCTGGCACTGAGGTGATCTGCACCGGGCAGGTGTATCTCCCCACGATCGGATATATAATGACCATCCCCAAATTGAGGGTCCATGCCTTTTTTAATCTTCTTCTCTACAACATCATGTTCATCATACCCTTGGTGGCCATTTTTGTGGCGGTCTTTTTTGGAATAACTTCTGAGAAGATGGCACTTGTAACAAAAGATCATACAGGGACGGTCAAGCTTTTAACGGCGATCTTGTTCATCGGTTTGGGAGTATTTCTTTTCTTTCTCCGTTAAAACACCATAGAAGGGGCTTATGAAAGAGAATTTTTGTTTCGGGCCGTGCGCCTTTGTCGCTTTACAGCATCGTGATTCCGATGGGTGTATCTTTCAGAGAGAAAGAAAAATATGATTCCACAGATCAAAAAGATTCTTTTCGCTACCGATCTCAGCGAAAACTCTACTTACGCTTTCTATTACGCTATCCATATGGCAAAAAGAGATGAGGCAAAGATTGTCATATTGCATGCGATTGAACCTCTTCCCCCTATGCTGATAACCTTTGAGGATTTCGTGTTTAAGGTTGCGAAGGACCGCATTAAAGCAGTTAAAGAGCGACTACAGAAATTTTCCCAAAAAGTAGATGCTCGAATTGGCACTTCCTCCGTTGAATTTGTATCCAACACCCTTGTTCGGATGGGTGATCCTGTGGAAGAGATTTTGAAGGCGGTTGATGAAGAGGGGTGCGATGTGATCGTTCTTGGAACCCACGGGAAGGGATTTCTGGAACAGACCTTTCTGGGGAGTGTGTCCAGTTCAGTACTGCTTCGAACCCGGAAACCAGTTTTTCTTGTGCCATTGCCATCTGAAAATATCACCAACGATTTGATTTGAACAGAATAATTGAAATTGAATGAAGTTACATGAGGGAGGATTGGTTATGAAAAAGATTTTAATGATGATCGTTCTTTTTGTTTTTCTTTTCGGCTGTGCAGGGATTCCTGTCCGGCCAGCACTTAAAGAAGACATCAGTGTTCCTGCTGGCAAGATTGAAGGAAATCAATTCATTGGGATTCGGTATCCATTCAATGTCTCGGGTCCTCCCCAGTGGAAGATGACGACTGAATTTCCTGATTTCTTGGAAGAGCTGGGCTATGACAAACCTTTTTCGACGGATAAGGAGCAGACAGAATTATATGCTTATAATCCCGAAACGAAATCAAATATTAATTTCGATTTCACGCCGGCAGGTCGGTATGCCACGTTCAACCAGAAAAAGATCGAACTTCTCACTACTATGGCAACTGAAAGTATGAAAGCTGAATTAGAAAAAGAGCATGGGAAAGGTGTTGTTAAAGTGGAGGTCAGCCCCACAGAACCTATTTCTTTAAAGGGAGTTCCATATGCGGCGAAGAGGTATGTGACCTATACCCTCAAAGGGCTGAAGCGGGAGCAGGGATGGATTTATGGGTTTACAGAACCTTATCAGATCTTTATCCTCTATATGATCTTCGAGAAGGAAGGGGCAAACGACCGTCAGGATCTGAAGAAAATCTTGGATTCTTTTGAGTTCATGACGAAGAAATAAAGATCATATCGTCGTTCCCCGCAACTCCTTTTCCACCTCAGGAAACTCCTCAAACACGTAACTGGCCGAAATGCTCTTCAGCAATCCAACCACATGCCGGGAGAAAGGTACACACATAGTATCTACTGCTTCTTCCTGCGAATAATTGTGGTATAAGAAAATCGAAGATTAAAAATCAATAATAAGCGGAGAAATTTTTCACATTAACAAACGAGCCTAAAACTAATGAAATTGTCGGAAA
>Ga0315281_10012892_pt1 | contig 11344 bp, 6 predicted proteins | sample YL17G07_0_MG_FD_204540 | JGI IMG/M metagenome (GOLD analysis project Ga0315281, IMG submission 204540) | Sediment microbial communities from Yellowstone Lake, YNP, Wyoming, USA - YL17G07_0 | ecosystem: Environmental > Aquatic > Freshwater > Lake > Sediment | place: USA: Wyoming | collected... | reverse complement strand
GACGCCTTCCCACTCCGGATTTGTCTGCACGTTGAGAATGCCGAGATCGTAGAGAACCGGACCATTGCCGGAGGCGTAGACGGCGGCCTCGCCTAAACGATCGTCGGTCAAGAGCCCTTGGAGAGTGGCGAAGTCGGTGACTTGAGAAAAATGGTCGTGAGAGGCGTCCGCCACGCGGCGAAAGTCGCCCTGGACCTGTTCGGTCGTACGAAAATCTGTCATTATTTAGCCCAACCCCGCTTTAGTTTTCGGCTGGGAGAGGGCAAATGTTGTGGATTATTAACGAAATTAAAAAACGAATAGATCTCAGCTAGATAGGGCCATGATAGCCTATTGTCCCAGCGAGACGGCGTTCGGACGCCGGCTTTGGCTTCGGCTTTTGAAGGCCTGGAGAAGCTGATTCAGGACTTCGATCTGGTTGCGGCGTACGGAGGCCTCCGAAGTGCGACCGTCTCCATGGAGGAAATTTCTCTGAGCCGAATTGAGTTGGCTTTCCCGTAAAGGCCGGTCCGATTGGCTGCTTAGTAGGTGCAATTCGCCGAGCCTGTCTTCGAAAGATCGGCGCTCTTCGCGAATGATCGTTTCGAGCATGGCGGGAAGGCGGTTGGAGTAATAGTCGACGTCGAAAAGACTCTGCACATGTTGTCTGAATTTCGCTTGGTCTCGAATTCCTCCGTCCGAAGAGACCCTGTCCGCGATGTAGGAGGTCTCGGTGATCCGGTCGCCCCAATAAGTCGGGCGGATGAGGGACTCCATGCGGTAGCCGGCGGCGACGACGTCGTGCTCACGCCGGAAGAGCTCGTTGAGGTGCAATTGGAATGCGGTCCAATCGAGTTCCAGTGAGCCGTCGGATTTTTTGTCGAACGATTGGAGGGCGCAGAGAAGAAACCCGTTGTTCATCGCTTCCGCGAAATCGTTGGTTCCGTTGACCCAGCGGTCGATGACGCCGTTGACGGCCCCCGAAAAATCGCGCTCAAAACCGCTCGACAAGGCGCGCGCCCATCCGATGGCCGCCTTGTTGATGAACGGCAGGTTGCGTGCGGACCAGCCGGCGAAGCCGCCGGCGTTGTTGGCGAAGTCGGCGTAAAAGGATTCCAGAGCGGTCCGCCAGAGGCGGGCATCGGGGGCGGGTTGTTTGAATCCGTCTCCGGCCCAGACCATGAATTCGCCCAACGACCCTCCGAGCCAATCGATCAGGAAAACCGTTCCCACGGCCCCGGCGAAACGCAAACCGCCCGTGATGAGTCCGGAGCCGCGAAAGGCCGTCGCCGTCGCGGCGCCTTCCAGGGGAAGTCCGATCGAAGCGCGGTAGAGGTTCGCGATGCGGGGGAATCGGCCCGCCAACCGAGGGAGCCCGACGTAGGCGGTCGTGCTGAGACCGAAGCTGGCCAGGTTATTGCCCGCGCTCCCTCGCGGAAGACCGAGCTCGTCGAAGACGTAGGAAGACCCGATTTGAAGAAGGGCCAGATGGGGGGCCGCGCGGAGGACATTGCCCCATTGGGGAGGTTCGATGATTCCGAGACGGGCCGCGCCCCCATAGATCAAGGCCGTTTCGCCCGTCGCGAAAAGGCTCCGGACGGCGGGAGGCATGTCCATCGCCTGGACTTGGCGGTCGACCGCCACATAGATCAGGACGCCGGTGCCGACCGTGACCGCGGTGCCGAGAATGGGATTCGAAATCATGATGGAATTGGGGCCGCGGCCTCCCGCCGACGGAGGTTCTGGATTCGCCGGCGAAGGCAAACGGGTCAGGAGGACCCCCGCCGCCGCGACGGTCGGGATGTCGGTCCCGTCGAATCCGCCGCGTTTTTCTTGGGTCCGGATGCTGAAAGCCGGCGCCGGCATCCTTTCGCTTCTGCGGATGAATTCGATTCGCGGAACCAGGGCTCCCGCTCGATCCCTGACGTAATCGATCCGGAATCCGACCCGGGGATCATCGGCATAATCGACCCAAACCTCCTGAAGGAATCGAGGGAGACGGGAATAGTTATCGGCAAGGCCGTGAACGGCGCAGGCGGGAAAATCCCTCAAGAGCTGCCCTACTTGATCCCGCATGTCGCGCTCGTATCCTTCGCGGGCCATGCGTTCCAAATCCTGCGAGCTGGACTCCATCAAGTCGGGGAGAGCCGCGTCGGACGCCGGCGCCTCCGAAGGCCGAAAAAGGGAGACGGGTCCCGGTTGCGCGGAGGGTTGCGACAGCTCGATGACGGCCGGGGAGGTGATTGAAAATCCGGAGACCGAGGGATCTTGAGGGTTCAGGCCCTCGAGACTTGCGCAGAGTGACGGCGTCGCGTCCGATGCAAAATCCGTCTCCCAGAGGGCGTTCAATCCTTGCGAGTTCAAGATCAGCAAATTTTCGGATGGTCCGCTCATATCGCTTCCTCCATTGGTCAACGAAATCGTAACGCCGGAGCCGGGCGCAGCCCGATCACGGGTTCCAAACTGGGAATTTGGATCGGGGTCCCGGCAATCGCCGGTCGACCGAGTGACGACCCGGACGCCGTGCCCGCCGTTTCGACGGAGATCTGATCGAGCGTCAGATACGTCCGCGTCCCGGCGCTTGCGCGGTCGGGAACGATGGCACGGCTGTCATTGAGGACATGGAAAATACTCGCCAGTTCCGGATCTAACTCAACGCCGGGCGCGACATCCGTGGCGCGGCAAATCATTTCGGAATAATCCGGCATGAGGCTCATTTGGGATTCGGGCGCCGGTTGAGAGACCGGCTCCGTCGCCGCAACGGTCTCCGGCGCCGGCGCGTTGGCCGATTCCGCATTTTGCCGGCACGCCTCGGGATGCGCGTTCGCGAAATTTTGTATCGTCGACCGGCGAAAGGCGTCGGCGGTGTCGAAGGCGTGAAAGAGAGGAATCAACGGCAAATCGGTCGGGATGTCGATCCGGTCTTTTCCCGTGTCTTTGCGGGAAGCGATCGCATTGAAGGCCGCGAGGTGAAGAAAGGTCACGGGAAAGTTGATGCCGAGCCGGCCCAAAAATCCCGCTCGGCGGGGATTGCTCGCCAACTGGTTCAAGAGGCGCCGCCAGACGGGCGATGACTTCATCTGATCCGCCAGGTAGCGTTCATAACCCCGATAGGCCTGATTCGCGTTCGCGACTTTTGATCCGCAGACGTCCCCCAAGCGCCGCTCGAAGGCGTTTCTCAGGATGAGGCGCCGGTAGAGAATCGATCCGCCGATAAAGGCCGCGTTTCGCGCGATGAAATGTCCGGGATTTTTGGCGATGCCCCGAAACAATTGCCGGGCCCCTTGGGCCATGCAATCCCAAGTTCCGTCGCAAACGAGCCCCAACTCCCGGCCCTCCCGTTGCATCCAGGCGCGGAGTAATGCCGTCTCCCCGGAACTCAGATCGCCCGTGTAGGCCCGAAGAAGGAGGGTGCGCGCGCCGATTCGTTCGGGGTGATCGCTTTCCATCCGGGACAGATCGGTGCTGCATTGCCCGAAGACACGCTCCAATGCGGTTTCGTTTCGAGACCTTGCGGCGGCGGCGATGGAGGTCATGCAACGCTCGGTCGCGCGGTTGCGTCCGGCGAAAAGACGCGACTCTTGAGCGCCGGCGACGATCGTCATGCCGTTGAGCCGATGGCCGCTTGCCGACGCGCGTTCCAATATCTGACCCAAGGCGCCGATCTCCAGGGGAGAAAGGGGGGCCGCTCCCGAAAATTCATATTGGCCCGTGCTCGACCTGCCGACTTCGAGCACGCGATGGACGGCGGCCAGCTCCTGAGGCGTCAACTCGCCGTTGAGAGCGCGCCGGATGAGCGGCGGGGGATTTCCGCGATCGCTGGAAGGAAAACCCTGAAGAGACAATCCATAGACCGTGCCCCGATTCGTTTGAGAGGCTCCCAGTCTGCGGTACTCGCCGGCCAAGTGATTCATCACGCCCCAGAGGCGGGCGACTTGCTGATCGTTGAGATTCGCCTGAGACAGGTAGCCCGGGAGCCGGTTCAAGAACACGTCCGCCGCGTTTCGGAATGTCGCGACATTCGGCCAGCGATCCGTGTGGGCTTGCGCGAATGCGACGATTTCTTGATTGTTGAGGATGCCGTCGCCGTTCCTGTCGGCGGCTCGGAGATCTTGCTCGAGCCGCTCACATTCCAGGCGTGCGCGTGACGAGACCAATCGGGAATTCAAAAACTGACGGACTCCGTTCCAGCCGGGTCCGCTGAGGATGCCCAAGTCATAGAGAACCGGTCCCGCGCCGGAGGCGAACACGGCCGCGTCGCCAAGACGGTCGTCGGTAAGAAGACCCGAGAGAGTCCCCAGATCGGAGACTTCGGTGAAACGCGGATCGATGCGGCGAAAATCGGCCGCGACCTGATCGACGGAACGGAGCTCGGACATAAGGACTCCTATGTTCCCCCATGGATATTTATTTTTTATGAGACGATTGTTTTGGTTATCGGCGGGGCGCGGAAAAAGTTGCGTGTCGTTATAAAAGCCGATTTGCGGTTGGATCAATTCGCCGCGGGCCGGGCCGAGAGCAAGTGATAGGCGGATCCGATGCCGGCGAGGGATTGTTGGTTCCGCAGGGCGGCCTCGATGCGGGCGTGATTGGAGAGAGCCGAATCGAGCCTCGTCCGCGCGGCCGTCTCTTGATCCCGGAGGGCTTTTGACGGACGCCGGCGCGACGCGAGTTCTTGGGCCGCTTGTTCGAAATTCATCTGCGCAGCTGAAAGTTCCATGCGCGCCGATTTGAGGCTCCGCTGGAGACTCTCCACGCGAGGATTCACTTCCGCCAGGTTGACCGAGTTGATGGGGTTTAAGGCCTCCAGGGCCTTTTGTTTCTGTGTCTCCAAGGTTGAAATCTCGTCTTGGAATCTTTGCATCCGCTCGCGAACGCCCGAAATTTCGTTTTCCAATCTTTGAGTTTCGACCCTGGATTCGCTGGCCTCGATTCGGGTGCGCCGGATGGCGAAGCCGAAGAAACAGGCCAAACCCGCGGCCGCCACGAGTCCTCCCACTTCCACCCACGTTCGGTTGCGATCGTACCAAGATCTTTCGCCCTCCGACCTTTCCGGGGCCGGTGCGGACGTTGTGATCGCCGAGGGAGGAGGCTCCGTGGTGAGAAATTGGGCAAGTCCCAAGACGGCGTGAAGGCGCCGCATGGTCCCGTCGCCTTGATCGCGCATGTGATTCCACCTCACGGACTCGGGATCGTTTCTCACCGTGTTCCAGACGAATTGTTCGATCTCGAATTGCGTGACCATGTTAGGGTCGCCGGTGTCGTTGGGGTCGTTGGGATCCGCCCGGTTGCCTCCGGCAAGAAGATTGTTGGGGTCGTAGCTGCGGCGGAAATAATCCACCATCGCGAGCGTCCCTCGCAGGTCCTGATGCAGCGAAGGGAGAGAGCTTGAAGAAATCGCCGGATTTTCCGTGTAACCGAGTGCCGTCGTCAGACAGCGGCGGGTGTCGGCGTCATTCAATGCGGAGAGGTCGAAGGAACGGCCGTGTTGATAGCGGTCCCAATCGGGCGTGTCGTTTAGAAAAGTCGTGGGGGGTTCGAGCCCGGTGTCTCCTCCGCCCGGACGGACGTGCAGGCCCGCATAGGCCGCGGAGAGACTTTGAAAGCGGGCAGGGGCGTTCGGACCGATGTCACGGCAATTGGGCATATAGCGGTTATCGGATGTTTTTTAGAAAAATTGCGGAGAATTTCTTATGCTTATCCGGAAAGCGCACCAGCGGTTTCCTTGGCCCAACGAACTAATTCGTGGGCTAAAAAATACCGACAATTCATTTCGGAATTCCGAAGGAATTTCCTGTCGTCTTTAGCCGCGGAATTCATTCCGTGGCGTCTTGGGTTTAACGGCCGGCTAGGGCCTGATCGATGGCGGCGATGTTGTTTCGGAGGACGGCCGCCCGGGCGGCGTCTCTTGCCGCAGGCCCCGTCAGTTCGCGCTCGAGCATGCTGCGATACTCTCTGATGTCGGCTAATTCTCCCTTGATGGGAGCGCCCCCCGGGATGTCCACCTGAATCACGGGATTGGCTTCCAGTGGCGGAGTCGCGGGAGCCTTGGGAGCCGGAGGAGGCAACGGCGGTGGTCCTTTGGGGGCCGGCGGCTGTGGAATGCCCGGGTCGTCGATGGCGTCACGATCCATGGCTCGTTGAGCATCTGGATGCACCGGTCTCCCAACCCTCACCGGCTGAGGAGGCGGGGGCGGCTGAGGCCTGTGAGCTTGTGGTTCGACCCGAGGAGCGCTCACCGCATCCCCTGGTCCTGCTAAGGGCGGGGTGCCACCGCAGGTGGCGTCGCACTGGCAGGACGAGCTCCTAAGAGATTGTAGGCGTTGCCGATGCCTTGGGCCTGCGACAGCGTCGCGCGTGACGCTGCAAGATCCGCTTCAATTCGGCGAACCTCGGCGCGGGCGTCGTGGATCCGTTGAGCGGCAGCCTCTCTGGCTGCGACGTCGCCGTTTTTGGCGTTGCCGCGCGCCGCTTCCGCCACGGCGTTTCGCGCCGTTTGGACTTGACCTTCAAGCATGGCGAGACTCTCGCGGTGTTGCGGCAACATCGGGTCGTCCGGATTACGGCCCTCGATATCACGTACGGCCGCTCTTTCCTTGGCAGCCTCGGCTTCCTTGGCCTCGAGGGACTGGAGGGCGCTATCGAACCGCGATTCCGCGGCGCCTCTCTGCCGGGAGTTTCCTTTAAATTCGAGATCGCCTCTCGCGTCTTCGAGGGCGTCTTGGGCGCGGCGGAGTTCCGCTTCCAGATCCCTCACGCGGGCTTCCACGGCTGGGACGTCAGGCCGCGCGACATCCAAGGCCCGACGGGCCCCGGAGACTTGATCCGACAGATCCCTTACGCGGGCTTCGGCGGCATCCCGTACGGATGCGGCATCTCTCACTTCACGCTCGGCCCTGGCACGGCCTTCGCCTTCCACTCGGGCTTCTCCTCGAGCGCCGCGCAATCTCAATCCCAGAACGCCGACTCCGATGGTCGCTGCGCCAAGACCACCGACTTCGGCCCAGGTGCGTCCCGACCAACCGAAGAGATGGGGACGATCGAACCAAGAGGCCTCGCCCGAAGACGTCTCGGGAACGACGGCCACGGCGGCCGGTTGTATGGTCACGGGCAACGTGACAAAGGTCTGCGTGCCGTTTTTGACGGTGACGTTGTTCAGTCCGTCATGAAAACCATTGGCGGATGCCGGGAGGTTGACCGTCATCGCTCCGGTCGGCGCGATCGGTGCGGCGTAGGCCTGATCGTTGATGTAGATCAGATCTCCGGCCTGCCATCCTCCCTGAGGAGCCGCGAGCGAGATGGAGTCCGTTCGCTGATGCGTTTCGTTCAAGCGAACGGGTTCCGGCGTGCGCGCCGGTGGTGGCGGCGGCGTCGTCAGAAAGGTCATCAGACCCATGACCCCGTTAATGCCGGTGATAATTCTCCCGGCGGTGGCTTCGTATTGCGGATTCTGATCTCCGTCTTCGTAAACTTCGGCGGCATACTGCTGGATTTCGAAGTCCGTAATGACGTTCGGATCGCCATGATCGGCGGCATTGTCGGGATTCGCCCGATTGGATCCGCCCAGTTCCGGATGTTGATCGTCGTGATTCTGTTCGAACGTCGCGATCATCACCATGCCGTTCAACACGTTCTTCTGGAAGTCGCTGAGATGCCCCCTCATGGTTTCGAGAGCGGCCGCATTCGCTTCCGAAACCGGATTCTGCAAAATGACGTTGACCTGAGAGATGTCTCCGGCATTGAAGCCGGCATAGGTCAGGAGGCAGGACCGTGCTTCCACGTCATTGAACAGGGCGATGTTGAAGGCGCGCTTTTGAATGCCTCCTCCCGTCAAGGTGCGGGTCGACACGTCACTGATGTAGGAGAACGCTTGGGAATCTCCGAAAGTGGATGGAGGAGCCGTTCCAGGTCCCGTCCCATTGCGGACAATGCCCGTATACATCGTCGCCAACGATTGCCAGTCTCGCGTGGTGCCCGGGGGTAAATCGCGACAGATAGCCATATCACTCCTCCAAAAATCTCTTTCAATTTAAGTTTGTTGTCTCTCTTCTCATTTCATTTCTACCTGATTTCATCAGGGAACTGGCCTTGCCGGTCGCGGTGTCGCCGGCGCATGGTGTCCGCCTCCACCGCCTGCGCGCTGAATGCTGACCGATCCGACGGTCACTTCCGTGCCCGCGAGGGTCGTGCCATTGAGCGGCTGGATCTTGACCGTTAATGTCTGGCGTCCCGTGGATCCGGTGTTCCACGTCTTCGGGGCGCCGGTCATCGTGATGGGGTTCGCACCCGCGATCAAGGTCACGTCCTGCGTATAGTTTCCAACCGTGATCCGGGCCGGGCCGGCCTGATCGCTTGTGACGGTGAGCGAGATCTGATCGTTAAAGTAGTAAGACGCGGTCGAGGTGATTCGCGCATCTCTCAGAGTCGCCACCGGAGGGCGAACATCGAAGGTCATCGGCCTCAGGTAGCTCGACTGCGGGACCGAGATGACCAACGGATAAGAACCCGCGGTCGCCGTTCTCGTCGCCGGAACCGTGATCGTTGCGCGGCCCGGGGTATCTCCAACCTTCGCAGGGACCGTCACGCGCTGAACCGTGCCGTCCTGATAGGTCACCAGGAAGTTAGCGGCCGTTCCGCTGTCATTACGGATCTGAGCGACGTTCAGGGGTTGGCCCGTAGGACCGCTGGGGTTGCCGGTGCCGACCTCGAGGGTCACTCCCGTCGGGAGCGTGCCGCTCTCGGCCGTCGGAGGACGAACCTGAACATTGTCGATCCGATAAGTTCTGGTTGAGCTTCTGATCTCGATCGTGTGCGGGCCGTTACCGCTGAGAAGGGCGTAGGGGACAACCACGGGGTTGTTTCCTGTCGCCGGGATCTCGGGATGGGCCGTGCCGTCGACGAACACTTGAGAACCGGTGGGCCATCCGCCCGTGGGCGCCGTAACGGTCACGCCTTCCGCGCTGCCGAGCGTCAAGCTGGCGGCCACCGGCGTCAAAGTGACGGGCTCGGTGTCATGAGTCTCTTCCACCGGCGGCGGAGGCGGAGCGATCGGACGTCTCTCGATGGGAATGGTCAGCATAGCCGATGCGCCGTATTCCGGTGTCGCGCTGCCGCTCGAATAGGGTAGGACCACGCCGACAAACGGAGCGACACCGACCGCAAGAGGCCCGAAGTCATAATTGATGAAGGGCGTCAATCGGGCGCCGAAGCCGAAAACGGTGCTGCCGCTCGATGTGCTGTTATTCGCACCGGGATCCGAAAAAGTACCCGTGGGGCGATTCTCACAGCCTCCGGTTCCCATGTCACCGCCGCCGATGCCGCCGGGTCCGCCGGGGCAATAGCTTGTGCCGTATTGATCACCGGTGCGGCGTCCGCTGACGGTATCGTAACCGCTCATCACGAACGGGTAAATGCTGCCCAAGATGCCGAGGGTGAGTCGGCGCGCCGGAGTTCCTTCGATGCCGCCGGTCAGACCGGCGCGCATTTGCCAATTTTGAACGGAGTGGGAGGAGAGGACTCCGGAGGCCGTATCCGACGGTGTCAGGCCGATAGATTGTCCGTCACCGGTAACGCTCCCATGAAATCCGAGTGTCGGACCGACCGTCCAACGAATGCGCGGATCGGACCCGACCGGTCCGGCCCATCGGAGAGCCAGATCGCCTCCGACTTGAGATCGTCCGGCGGAATAACGATAGCTTGGAAGGATGTCGAATCCAAGACGCGAGTACGTGTCCGTTGGCGCCGCGGTCGCATCCGCTGGGACATCCGTCGCCGCGGGCGCTGCGGGGACTTCAGTGAGGGTTCCGCTCGCATTGCGGTAGGTCTTGCCAGCGATCGTGACGGTGTCGTCGGGGTTCGGCATGTGGGCGAGGATGCGCGTGGTTTCCGCCGCGTCGAATCCGTCGGCCGCATTTCCCTCTTCGGTAAAACTAGCTGCGGTGCCGGCACCGTGCGTTTTGACACTTAGTTCGATTGACATATTGGAACCCTCCTGAAATTTTTATCTGTAAACTCTTTAGTTCGAAACACCGTCTATCCCCCTATTGAGAAAAGCCGGCGTTCAAAACCCCTCGACTAAATCTGAAGCAATTATCGATGCGGGCGGCCAAAGGTTGCGTTCTTTTTCCCAAAAACTTTTTCTAAAAATGCGATTTGTCGCGCGCGGAGTCGACCGTTCCGGCATACGCATGCCCGATCAGGACATGAATCCAGGGCATTAATAAGGAGGGAAGGGAAAGAGACTGTCCAAAAATGTCCCAAAAATATCCCAAAAAACATTCGAGATTCCGAGACGTTGACCGCCTCCAAAAAACATTTTTTTGAGCCAAAAAAGACGCAACTTTTATAAGTCGGTCGCGAGAACGCCCGAGCCAGTGACTGATGGGAGGAAACATGAATCGTTACAAGAACATCGTTCGAGCCTTGCTCGCAGCGGCCTTGGTGATCACGGGGGTCGTCGCCGGGTCTACGGCGGCTTTCGCTTCTACGAACCCGCCGGTGCCGACGGAGTCGGGCGTTACCACGGAAACCTGCGATATCCGCAATAATCAGGACTACGGCGCGGGAGAGGCGACGGTGGATCAAAGCCTCCGGCAGAGGATTGATCTCTTCAACGCGAAGGCGTCGGGAGGGACTTCTCAGTGCGTCTTCCTCATGTATTTCCTTGATCCTTATACGATCGAACTCAAGCAGCCGCTTAAGCTTCGCGCGGTCGTCAGCGACCTGAAAAACGGCATGCTGGCCGGCACCTACATCAGCGGCCGCAAAGAAGACGGCACCCCCATCGGTGCCGTTTGGGACGCACGATCCTTTACGGGTTCCGGTTCGAGCCAATGCGGCGTGATGATCGAAGGCGGTTTGGCTACCTTTCAGCAGATTCACGACGTGACGATTTTGGTCGGCAGCTCCAACAAGGCCATTTGCGATTTTGACGGCAATGATTTGATGAACCAGGCGATTCCAGCGGGCGACGTACGCGCCTGCCCGTCCGGGACCTTGGCCAAGGATTGCGATTTTAACAACGTCACGGTCATTTCGAACGGGCCATCGGATCGGGACGGCGATGGAATTCCGGATACTTCGGATCTTTGTCCCGACAACGCAGGACCCGTCAGCAATGGCGGTTGTCCGAGTACCATGTGCATCGGACAAGTGGACGGACTGCCCCACGTCAAGACCGGTGTCGACGCCGATGGCGACGGCATCGACGCGGCCTGCGATGCGAACGATACGCCGGTCACGCCCACGGATACGGACGGCGACGGCATCCTCGATTCCGTCGACAATTGTCCGCTGGTTGCCTCGCTTGATCTTACGGATACGGATGGAGACGGCCTCGGCAACCCGTGCGACCCGGACATCGACG
>Ga0315281_10012891_pt1 | contig 11344 bp, 6 predicted proteins | sample YL17G07_0_MG_FD_204540 | JGI IMG/M metagenome (GOLD analysis project Ga0315281, IMG submission 204540) | Sediment microbial communities from Yellowstone Lake, YNP, Wyoming, USA - YL17G07_0 | ecosystem: Environmental > Aquatic > Freshwater > Lake > Sediment | place: USA: Wyoming | collected... | reverse complement strand
GGCAGTGGTGGGGGTTCAGGGGTTTATGTGGTTCAGATAGACAGGACATTGACGACTGCGGGGCCATATACGGTTGTGGTGAGGGATCTGAACAATACGTATACGGGGACTTATAGTGTGACGTGGCAGAAGAAGAATGGTTTCTGTGGGGCGACGTCGTTGAGTTGTGGACAGGTGGTATCGAGTTCGATTGGTGTGCCGGTGGAGTTGGATATTTATACGTTAGAGGTAGCGGCTGGAGATGTGGTATTGATCCGGGCGACGAGGACGGCGGAGGGTTCCTTTGTGCCTTATTTGGAGTTATACGATTCGGCCGGGACGTTTTTGGCAGGAGGGAACAATGTTCTGAATCGGACCTTTACGTCAGCGGGGACGTATGCGGTGGTGGTGAGGGATGCGAATCATGTTTACACAGGGAATTATTTAGTGACGTGGCATAGGTTGAGCAATCCTTGTGCGTCAGCGATCAACTGTGGTCAGGTGGTATCGGGGACGATCGGGACGACGCCGAGCAGTCCGCCATGGGGATTTCATACGTTTACGGGGGCGGTGGGGGATGTGGTGACGGTGCGGGTGAGGCATACGTCGGGTGGTGCATTTTTGGTTTATGTGGAGCTCTATGGGCCGACGGGGAGTTTGGTGGGCAGTGGTGGGGGTTCAGGGGTTTATGTGGTTCAGATAGACAGGACATTGACGACTGCGGGGCCATATACGGTTGTGGTGAGGGATCTGAACAATACGTATACGGGGACTTATAGTGTGACGTGGCGGAGGTTGAATAATCCATGTAGTGCAACGGTGCTGAGTTGTGGTCAGGTGGTGGTGGGGTCGATAGGCGTAGCAGAGCAAATTGATGCTTATACGATTACGATAGCGGCTAATGACGTAGTAACGATACGGACAAAGAAGACCTCGGGGACACTTACTCCTTACCTGGAGTTATATGGTCCAACTGGCAGCCTTGTCACGAGCGGCTCTCAAATCGATCGCACGCTGGCAGAATCAGGAACCTATACGATTCTGGCAAGGGATTCCTCAAATGTTTATACCGGGGGTTATCTTTTGACCTGGCAGAAATTCAACAATCCTTGCTCTCCAGTCCTCAATTGCGGTTTGAGCGCTGCAGGGAACATTGGGGCCACTGTCGACGCACCACCATGGGGTTTCTATAACATGACGGTTTCTGCCAATGATATTGTGAAGATCCGGGCCATCAAGACATCGGGGAGTCTTGTACCCTTTCTTGAACTTTACAACTCTGGTGGCACTGTTGTCACAACTGCCGCAGGTGAAATCAATACGACGCTGGCGGCAGCAGGAACCTATACGGTAGTAGTGAGAGATCAAACTGGTACCTACACTGGAGGTTATGCAGTGACATGGCAGAGGTGGAATAACCCCTGCGCCACGTCGATGAGCTGCGGCCAGGTAGTTTCAGGATCGATTGGTATCACAGCCGACCCGCCTCCCTGGAGGTACTATTCCTTTACAGGCTCTGCCAATGATATTGTGACCATAAGACCCACAAAGACCTCGGGGACTTTCACTCCGTATCTTGAACTTTATGGCCCGACCGGAACTCTTGTCGGGAGTGGGGCTGGGCAGCTGGATAGGACGCTTACCTCATCCGGAATCCACACGATTGTGCTTAGAGACCAAAACAGCATCAACACAGGGAACTTCATTTTGACCTGGCGCAGGATAAATAATCCCTGCGATGCTGCAACAATCGCATGCGGTCAAGCTCAACAGGGCGCCCTGAGCACAGTGGGTAAAATCGACGCCTATACTTTGACTGCGACGGGGGGAGATAACATTGCTCTGACAATGACAAAGACATCAGGCGGACTTGACCCCTCCTTGGAGCTTTATAATAGCTCGGGAACAAGACTTGCCTATCAATACACGCCTTCTGGGAACCAGGTAACCATCACACAGACCCTCTCTTCAGCAGGGACTTATACGGTCTTTGCCTCTGACTATGGCAATGATGAAACAGGAAACTACACATTGAAGTTCCAGAAGAATGACAATAGCTGTCCGGAAGTGACTCTGACATCACCCAATGGGGCAGAGAGAATCGTAGCAAGGTCGAATATCACAATCAGATGGACTTGCACGAGTCCCCAAGGAATTAACTCCCAGGAGATCCAGCTATCCACGGACGGGGGAGTGAGCTTCCCCAATGTGATTGCAACAGGACTTCAGGGAACAGTTCGCACGTATGATTGGACTGTCCCGGTAGAGATGGTGACGATGCAGGGAAGAATCCGTGTTACCGTTACGGACACCTTAGGAGTAAATAGTTCCGACTACAGTGATGCCAACTTTGAGATCTATGAGGTAGCTGGGCGCATCTATGTTTATGATGAACTCAACCGGCTCATCCAGGTGATCTATGAAGACGGAAGAAAGGTGACCTACACGTATGATGCCTTAGGCAATCGGATCACTGTTACGAACCAGTAATATAGCAGACTGAAGGGTGGATTTTCGTAAGAGGTCAAGAGTGAAACTTAGGTATGGATTCCTATGCATCTTAATCTTGGCCATCCTGATATTCCTTGTATCAAAAATTTATGAGACGTGGAGGCACCCCGTGGAGGGAACCCCCAAGATAGAAGCGACCAAGAAACATGTGACAAAGATTGAAGTCCCCAAAATAATGGAAGAGAAAAAAGAATCCTCAAACGATCTGGCCCATACGATTATTGCCGATAGAAATATTTTCAATCCGGAAAGGAGGGACTTCCCAACCCAATCCGGACCTGAAGGGAAAAAGCCTTTGGTGCGACCTCAAATTATCTTATACGGGGTAACGATGGCCGGTGATTACCAATCCGCCTCAATCTCCAATCCAGGGAGGCCTCTTAAAAAAGGGGAAAGAGAGGCGATCACTCTGAAAATAGGAGACCGGATTGGAGAATACAAGCTCGCAAAAATATTGCCTGACCGGGTTGCATTGGAGGCGGTGGAGGATACCTTCGAGGTTCTTCTTTACGATCCGAATAAACCCAAACAGAGAGTCTATGCCAAGGCAGAAAGCAAGCCCGCCTCAATAACAACCGTCCTTCCCACCTCCCCTGCTTCATCAGCCACTTCATCCGCGTCGTCTCAAATCACTCCTTCTCAGGAGGCTCCTAAAGCGGCGGAATCGATCAGAGAGAGTGCGACCAGAACCCAGGCGCCTGATCCGACATCCTCCGCTCCCTATCCTTACCCAACCTTAAGAAGCAGGAGGGCATCAACCGCAGAACCCAAGATTCCCTGAGCAAGGATGCATTCAGGTTTTTTCAAAATCATCCACCTTATCTTTAAAAAAATGCAATAGGGACATCCCATATTAAATAGATGGATGATCCCTATTATTTCTCCATTCTTTCTTCAAATGCTCCTTTTTTTCCAAGTGTTCATTATTAGCTTGCTAACACACAGGGACTACCCTAAAAAAGATGTAGGGATTTTAGAAATAAAAAACCTCCTTTTGGTTTCAAAGGTTTGGTGATATTGTGAATATCACCTGCAAGGTGAAACCAAAAAACCAAAAGGAGGTTAATGGTCACGATAGAGCAAACGATATTCCCTTTCAAGATAGAAACGACGAAAGAGAGATTGACGGCTCACGGAGGGCTGGCGTTAATGGCCGAATTCAATCATGGGATAGGATTGAGAGAACTTACGGATCGGTATCTTCCAGTCCCTGGGAGCAATCGAGGATTTGATCCTTAAGTGGTTGTGGATAGCATGGTATTAATGCTGCAAGGGGGAGGGAGGAGTCTGGAGGATCTCCGGGAATTAAAGGATGAGGAAGGGTTGATGAAGTTAATTGGTCGTGATGAGATTCCTGAGCCAGGTACGGTGGGGGATTGGTTAAGGAAGATGGGAGATCCGGGGACAGGGCAAATTGGGTTAAAGGGGTTAGATCGGGTGAGAGGTAAAATTAACGGGAGGATTTTGAAAAGAGATGGCATGAAGGAATACACGCTGGATGCGGATGCGATGGAGATTGTGGGGGAGAAGGCCGATGCCTTCTTTACCTATAGAGGGAATAAGGGTTACATGCCGATGCTTGGATATTTATATGAGACCCCTGTTTGTATCTATGATGAATTTCTGGAGGGCAACGTTGCGCCGGCCTATGGGCAGAAGGAGTTTTACCTTGAATGTAAGGGACGAATGCCAGCGGGTAAGCGGATCCGGTATTATCGTTCCGATAGGGCATCGCATCAGGCGGATCTGTTCAATCAGTTAGAGGCGGATGGGGTGAAGTATGCGATTACAGCGGATCAGGACAAAGCGGTGAAGGCGTTGATTGGGTTGCTGAAGGCAAAACAGTGGAAGGAACCGGTCAGGGGGTGTGGTGATGAGTTGGCGGAGACGGTTCATTGTATGAAACAGACGAAGAAGGCATTTCGTTTAGTGATCAAGCGGGAGGTTCGGAGGCAGGGGGAGTTATTTGGGAAGGAGGGGCAGTATTTTTATCATGCCGTGGCGACGAACTGGTTAGAGGAAGAGAAGAATACTCAGGAAGTCCTGGCGTGGCATAATCAAAGGGGGCAGGCAGAGAACTTTAACAAAGAGTTAAAGATCGGTTTGGGGATGGAGCGGATGCCCTGTGGGCAGACCCACGCCCATGCAGTCTTTTTCAGGATAGGGGTGATTGCGTACAATCTGTTTATTGGGTTCAAACGGCTTTCTTGTCCGGAGTCATGGATGAAACAGACCATAGCTACCTTTCGGTGGAAGATGGTGCAGGTGGCGGGTCGGATCGTCAGGCATGCTGGGAAGATGGTTCTGAAATTAATGATGGATGTGGAAAGATTGGAATTATTTTGAGGGATCAGAAAAAAGTCTTTTGAGTTGAGTTTGTGTCCAGATGGATGAAACGGAGAAGCATTCGGAAAACGGAAGGACAAGGGAGTGGTTTGTGCGAAAGGCATTGAAAACTGGGGGAATGTCAGAAGGCCTAGCTGAGTGACATTGGACAAAGGAGCAATTTGAAAAAACAAGGACTTTTCATTCAAAAAATTCTCCTAAATCCCGCAAAGCATACATCTCTCAATTTCTATATCGGGATTTGGGTAGGGTGTTGTGAGTTGATTACGTTTATCCTTTTTGCTATAAGTGACTGGTTCATCTCCTTATGCAGGAGGTTGGAAGGCAACGATCAAATCCAAAAACTGATTGTTTCTTCGCCTGATTCGGGAATTAATAATTTACCTGAGTGGTGTCATCAACCATGGTGAAATCAGGGGAGTACCGGCAAGCGATAGTGATTTTTGCTCTTATGATCGTGGGTTTTTTCTACCCGTTGTTCTATGGACGTATCCTATCTCAATCTGATGTGATCTATTTTTCCCCTCCTTGGACTGTGGTGAAACCGCCAGATCTATTAGCCCCGTCCAACCCGGTTCTCAGTGACCAGACGCGGGAATTTCTCGCCTTCTTTCATGTAGCCCGTGAGTCCTTACAGCAGAATGAATTCCCTCTGTGGAATCCTTACATTATGGGTGGCAACCCCCTGCTGGCCAACAGCCAGTCAGCCCTTCTCTTTCCATTAAACTGGTCCTTCTATTTCCTGCCTCTCTACCTCGGCTTCACTGTTAGCGCCTTGCTAAAGATGTTTATCGCCAGCTTAGCTACCTATGCCTTTGCCCGGAAGATTTCTCTCTCTCACCTATCAGCTATCCTGGCGGGCACAATCTATACGTTTTCAATCTTCAACGTGTTTTGGCTTAATCATCCGCATACGAATGTCACTATTTTTTTCCCTCTGCTCCTCTTGTTGGCAGAGAAGATAAAAGACAGACCCACTCTTTCCTCCATGGCGATTTTGGGGTTGACAGTAGGTATTCAATTTCTGGGTGGTCACGTGGAAATCGCTTTTCATGTTGCCGTGGCCGTAACCCTCTTTTTCCTTTTCCGCCTGATTGAATACCGAAAAGACAGACGAGCTTTGCTCCTCAGGTTAAAAACATTTGTCGGGGGCTACACATTGGGATTTTTCTTAGCGGGTGTTCTCCTCCTTCCTTTCTTGGAATTTCTCTCCCAAAGTGCCACTTGGCAGGTTCGATCCGATAAGAACCCTTTCTCCCTCGACCCTATGGGCCTTATTTCCATGATTCTTTCAAACTTTTTTATCAACCCAGCATGGCCGTTTGATCTCTCCGTCTACCACAGCTTAAGTCTCTATGCAGGCATTTGCCCGCTGATTCTTTCACTTGTCAGTTTAGTCTGCCTGCGGCAGAGGATGACAGTTTTTTTTGCTGGTCTCTCTCTTTTTGCCTTACTGATCGTCTTTCGGGTCCCTCCTTTTTTCTCCCTCCTCACCTCCCTTCCCCTGTTCAAGCAGGCGCCTAATTTTTATATGATCCTTTTTTATATTCTTAGTGTCAGCCTCCTGGGAGGAATGGGAGTTGATTTGATGATGGCCACAGAAAAAGACGATGCCTTGCGAGGAAGACTCAAGAAGCTCTTGATCAGCACCAGTTTTATTCTGCCGCTGCTCGCCACAGGCCTCATTTTTCTGGTGATGAAGACATCTTTCCTCTTTCCTGTCATAAAGGGAATGGAGAGTCTATCGGCCCCTGTTTTGGGTCGTGTTCTTTACCAGATGGGGAGCAGCTTGGCCCGCAGCATGTTTTTCATGGGTTTCACCTTTATCCTTCTTGTTGCTGCCTGTCTGATTCGCTGGCCAAAGCGCCTTCTTGGAATGCTAATTGTTGGTATCACCTTTTTCGATCTCTTTCTCGCCGGGGAAGGATGGAACCCTGCAATCCCTGTCCGGTGGGCTCAGCCACTCATTCCACCAGCCGTACATTTTTTGCAGCAAGACAAAGGAATTTACCGCGTGGCTGGCATCGGATCTGTCATGGTGCCCAACCTTGCAACGCTCTGCGGTCTTCAAGACATTAGGGGATACGACGTGCCCATAATAGATCGTTATCACACCTTTTTCCAGAAGGCCCTAAAGGGGAGAGCAGAATGGTGGAGCTATGATCTTCCTAAATTGTCAGACGGATCTTTAGACTTCTTCAGTCTTATGAATGTCAAGTATATCTTGAGTCTTGAACCTCTGTCCCATCCTCTTGACCTCGTTTATGATAAAGAAGTCAAGATCTATGAAAATCCTAATGTATTTCCTCGATGTTTCCTGGCTCATAAGATAGAAGTTGTACAAGATGGACGGATGGCCTTGGAACGCGTTATGGCTCTCGGTTCAGAACTGAAGTCGGTTGTAGTCATAGAAGGATCTTTTCCCAAATCTTCAGCAGCCCTTCCCCCATCGGAGAAGGAAAAGGCCGTACAAGAACGAGTTCAAATCGTCGAGTATAAAGCACGAGAGGTGAAGGTGGATGTAGAAACATCCTCCCCCGGTTTTCTCATTCTTGGTGACACTTATTTCCCGGGTTGGAAAGCCTTTGTGGATGGGAAACGGGTACCCGTATATCGAGCAGATTACCTCCTCAAAGCTGTGGCGATGGAGAGTGGAAACCATCGGGTCGTTTTTCTATATCAGCCTCTTTCCTTTCACATCGGTTTGGGACTCACCATTATTTCTGGAGTGATTATCCTATGGTGTCTAAGATGGAGAAAAAAACGACCAGGGGGAAGGTGATCATCGTATTGCCTGCCTTTAATGCGTCTGCCACTTTAGAAAAGACCTTTATGGACATCCCTCCCGGGATAGCGGATCAAGTGATTTTGGTTGATGATGGCAGCAAAGACAATACGGTTGAGATAGCGACCCGTTTGGGCATCACAGTAATCCGACATGAGAAGAATAAGGGATACGGAAGTAACCAGAAGACCTGCTATCGTGAGGCTTTGGCACAGGGTGCTGATGTGATTGTGATGCTCCACCCGGACTACCAGTATGACAGCCGCCTTATCCCTTATTTTCTCGGTTATATAGAGATGGGCATTTGCGACATCATGTTGGGTTCTCGTATCCGCACCCGAAGAGAAACCCTCAAGGGTGAGATGCCTCTCTACAAGTATCTTATAAACCGGATTTTGACACTCGTTGAAAACATTGTCCTGGGTCAAAATTTGGGGGATTGTCACTCAGGGTTTCGCATCTATAGGCGAGAAGTCCTTGAGAAGATTTCATTTGAGAAAAATTCCGATGACTTTGCCTTTGACTCAGAATTCCTTGTTCAAGCCGCCTTTCAAGGGTTCCGGATAGGCGATGCCCCTGTTCCAGTGCGCTATTTTTCTGAAGCCTCAAGCATCGATTTCTTAGGGAGTCTTAAATACGGCTTAAAGACCCTTTGGGCACTGGTAAGATATCTCCTTCACAAATGGAGAATAGCCCGTTACCCTCTGTTTGCCATAAGAAATGAAGAATATTCCGATCATATGTCGAGGGGATCCAGTCGAGTTCTTTAGGGATCGTTGTGTTTAAGCAAAGTCAATATGTCCCCTTAATTGCAGCGTAAAAATGTCTCCTGTTAGTTTAATCATGCAGTGCAAATTCCAGAGCAAAACGACCTGCCATTATTGCGTCCGATGAAAAGGGATGTCCATGAGAATATGGCAGCAGTTGATGCGACGGGATAAAGTTGTAAAAAACCTGTTGTCCGTATACGTGACGTTCCCATCCCCACAAGGGCAAGCGGCTGAGTTATCACAGGGTGCTACGAGAGTTCCGGGGGTGACATTTGGAGTTAAGAAACCAATTTCGACGCTTAATTTCAGGCAGATCGATCGGTATTGATATAGCCGTTTTGGCACTTTTGTTTAATTTGTTGCTGGTCATTGTGGGCGTCTTCCCAGGCACACCAATTAACGACGACTGGGCTTATGCCCGTATTTTGGAGGAATTTGTTCGGACAGGGCGTTTCATTCCATTGGGTTGGATCGGCATGAACCAGTTCACGCAGACAGTCATGGCTTATCCATTTGTAAAAGTTTTTGGGAGTGGGTGGAATGTATTGCACCTTTTTACGATGGTAATGGGGACTGGGGTGCTGGCTCTTACTGTTATCTGGATGACGCAGCTGGGTGCTCCACGGGGAATTGCTTTCACCATTGCTTTAGGATGGATGGCGAACCCTATTTTCGTCGGCCTGAGCGGATCGTTCATGACCGATGTGCCTTTTTTGGGTTTGCTCCTTCTTTCCTTCGTTTTTGCGACTCGTTGCCTGCAAGAGGGGAAAACGTTCAGAACGCTCGTCTTATTCATCCTATCAGTGGTAAGCGCAATGTTGCTTAGGCAGCCGGCTCTTTGGCTTACGATTGCATTTGCGGTTGCCTGTTTCGACAAAAAAAAAGGTTGGAATAATGCCAAGTGGTTGATCCCGGTTTTGTGTGCTGTTGTTGCACAGTTCTTATTCGATTATTGGGTGTCGCAAACGGGTGCCAATCTTGAGATGAAACGGTTCTTAACCACGCGAATCTTTGATCATGCAAAGCGGCTATTGCAAGGCGAACAGGAACGATGGGTGTTTATTCTCTATAATGCCACCGACTTTCCGTCTTATGTCGCGATGATGATGATTCCATTGTTACCATTCTGGTTGCGTGGGGTTAGAAGATATTGGTTCGACACCAAGCCCATGCAGCGATGTGGAATCGCCGTGGCATTCGCGATGGGCTGTATCCTTGTCGGTTTGGCGGGTATGCCGCCGTTTCGAAGCCATAATATCATCGGTTCATTGGGGCTCGGGCCTTTGACTTTGCGTGACGGCATAGTCGTGGAGTCTTGGTCGCTTATGAATGTGCCGGTTGCCTTTTGGGTGGGGATTCGGTGTCTGACAGCGCTGACCGGCGGGATGATGCTCGCTACCTGGGCAGGACATCTTCAGAAAGAGAGGACATGGAAACAGCCGGCGTTCCGGATGGTCATTATTTTTATGGTTCTTTACTCCGTGCCTTTTATTCTGACTGACTTTTTTGACCGTTACGCATTGCCCGTTTTGATTTGCGCCGCGGTAGTTCTGGCGAGAATACCCGGACAGAAGAAATGTAAAATGGCAATTTTCAGTTGGATTTGGCTGGTAGCATGGGTTGCTGTTGCAGCGATTGCGGCGCACGACTACCAGGCATGGCAGCATACCAGATGGAGAGCCGCACAGGACTTGTTGGCTCAAGGTATCGATCCGAAACGGATCGATGGTGGGTTTGAATTCAATGGCTATTACCTCTATGGTCGGGTGAATTCGACTCCGGGAAAGAGCTGGTGGTGGGTTGTCGATGACGAGTATCTTATCGCTTTTTCCAGCGAGCCTTTCCCGAGTTACCGACCGATCTCTGTGTATGAAGTCGGCGGTTTGTTGCCGACAACGCCAAAGCACGTGCTTGTCTTGCGTCGTAAAGAAGCGAGCTGACGCAAGTCGCGTACGCGGAGCCAGGCTACGTAATTAAGGCTTTGTTCAGGCCCGGAAAAGATATAGAAATTTGAGAAATCAAAAAACCTGCTTTTGATTTCAAAGGGTTGGTCATATAAATATCACCCGCAGGGTGAAATCCAAAAGAGAGGTCATGGTTATGATACAGCAAACGATCTTCCCTTCCAAGATAGAACGACAAAGGTAAGTGCTTGACCAGCCTATGAGATTCGGTTAATATAAAACATTCATTTTTGGAGGAGAATCCATTTGATCGACCTTTTAGGGGACCTGAAAAGAACAGATTATTGTGGGGATCTCAAGAAAAAAGATGCCAACCGAGAGGTTACCTTATTGGGATGGGTTCAACGGAGAAGGGACCTTGGGGGTCTCATCTTTGTTGAACTGAGGGATCGACAAGGGATTGTACAGGTGGTTTTCAATCCAGAGATGAATCCAGAAGCACATGTAAAAGCTCAGTCTCTTCGAAATGAATATGTAGTGGGGGTTCAAGGAACAGTAGCTTTGAGACCCGAGGGGACGGCCAATCCAAAACTAAGCACGGGCGAGATTGAGATTATCGTAAAAGAGTTAAAGATTCTCAATGTCTCTAAAACACCTCCCTTCCTGATCGAGGATGAGGAAGAGGTAGCGGAAAATACTCGTTTGAAATACCGATATCTGGACCTGAGAAAGCCAGGGCTCCAGCAGAATTTAATCCTACGTCACAAGGTGGCAAAAGAGGTGCGCCATTACTTCGATCGGTTAGGGTTTTTAGAGATTGAAACACCCATGCTCACTAAAAGCACCCCTGAGGGGGCAAGAGATTTTCTGGTTCCCAGCCGGCTCAATCCAGGGCATTTTTATGCTCTGCCTCAGTCTCCGCAGCTTTTTAAACAGATTCTGATGGTCTCCGGGTTTGACCGATACTTTCAGATTGTACGGTGCTTCCGGGATGAAGACCTCCGTTCGGATCGCCAACCCGAGTTCACACAAATCGATGTGGAGATGTC
>Ga0315281_10012889_pt1 | contig 11345 bp, 4 predicted proteins | sample YL17G07_0_MG_FD_204540 | JGI IMG/M metagenome (GOLD analysis project Ga0315281, IMG submission 204540) | Sediment microbial communities from Yellowstone Lake, YNP, Wyoming, USA - YL17G07_0 | ecosystem: Environmental > Aquatic > Freshwater > Lake > Sediment | place: USA: Wyoming | collected... | reverse complement strand
GCGTACGTACCTGGCGCGTCGTGTCGCTGAGGGAAAGACCAAGCGCGAAGCGATGCGTGCGCTGAAACGCTACATCGCTCGCGCGATCTGGCAGCTGTGGCAGGAGTGTGAACCGGTAGCTGTAGGCATCGCCGAGGCTGCCTGACAACAGAAAACGGACTGAGCATCAACCGCTGCAGCCCGTCTCCCGTTCTGACAAACATCATTTTAGTGGAAGGACACAATTTGCCCAACCAACCCCCTTGCACATAGGAGCATCCGATGGTGGGGGCACCGCGGTGTAGGGATGCAGTGTCGCCGTATACTTCGGCATGCGCGCCTTCGCCATGGCAGCGGGACTCGGCGCCGGCGTGACGGCGGCGGCGGCGGTTGCCCTGGCCCACATGATGACGAACCAGCAAGGGAACCCGGGCATTCGGGACATCGATCGCGATCCGGGCGAGATGGGCCTCGCGTTCGAGGACGTAACGTTCGAGGCGCGCGACGGGCTTCGCCTTTCCGCCTGGCTGTTGCCGGCGCAGCCGGTGACCACGGCCATCGTCCTCGTGCCCGGCGGGGGCACGAACCGGCTGATGGGCAGCGGCGACCTGACGCTCAGAGTCGCGCGAATGCTCACCGTCGGCGGCCACAGCGTGCTCATGTATGATCCGCGGGGCACCGGGCGGTCGGGCGGCAGCCGCATGTCGTACGGCGCGCTGGAGTGGCAGGACCTCGCGGGGGCCATCGACTTCCTGGCGACGCGTGGATACAAGCCGGCGAACGTCGGCGTGCTGGGCTGGTCGATGGGCGGCGCAACGGCGATGCGCGCGATGGAGCAGGTGAAGTTCGGTGCGCTTGCGCTCGATAGTCCGCTCGCTCAGCTCACCCTCGAACAGATCCAGGCGGGCATTTCGCAGGCGATGACGCTACCGCGCGCCGCGATCTGGCCGCTCGCCGCCTTCATCCGGACGGGCGGGTTCTTAGCCGCGAAGCTGATGTGGGGCATGGATCTGGCCCGCGATCCTGCGCGAAGCCTACGCGCACATCCGGTGCCGACGCTGGTGATCCACGGGCTTGGTGATCGCGTCGTGCTGCCGTCGGCCGGCAGGGCCGCAGCGGCGGCCGCGGGCGAGCATCTGCGCGGCGCTCACTTCCTCGAAGGTGTCGCGCACGTCGCCGCCGCGAACGACGAGGCGTGGTACGACGATACCGTCGGAGGGTTCTTCCGCGCCACAATCCGCACGTGACCCACCGCGGCATCACCATTCTGCGATGGTGTGCGGCCACGCGACCAGTCGCGCCGCTGAGTCTATAATCCCCACCAGACATGACACGTGCGCAAGAGCCACCCACTACCACCAGAAGTAGCCTCAAACGAGTCTTGGCCGATCATCCCGATGCGGCCGAAATGTCGCTCGTTGAGATTGCGCGGCAGTTGGGCGTGTCGCGCGAGAGAATGCGTCAACTCTTGCCGGGTTGGCACGACAGGCGTAAACAAGAGCGGGTCGAGCGCGTACGCCGGTTCGCGCGCGAACACCCAGACGCCGCGCGATCAGGGGTCTCTGGCGGCCAAGGCTGGAACGCGATCGGCGTGGAGCTCGGGATGCCGGCCATCGCGGTGACGCGGATCTGGAGGAAGCTGGGTCTTCCGGACCGCCACCTCTCGACCACAGAAGAACTGGGCGCCCACCGCGCCCAACAACAGCGCCGACGACTTCGTGAGGTGTTGCGCGACGAACGTTGCGTGGTCTGCCAGCGACTGTTTGCCTGGACGGTGCAGATGGAGCGAGGGCGCCGTTATCAGGGGCGTTCGGTGACGTGCTCCCGCATGTGTTCACGCCAGCTATGGAGCGCACGCGCCGACTCAACCTAGGCCCGGAACTCGAAGAGCACCGCGAACCGAAGGCACAGTCGACCGCGTACGATTGTGCCATCGTGTGGCATGATCGCGATCCGAGGGTTTAAGAGACCGCCGCAAGAGGATTAGACGCTACCGTGCTCGGTCTCGTGCGCCTGCGCCTTCAGCGCCAGGCAATCGTCGACGAGCTTCCTCATCCCCATCTCCTGCCCGGCGTCGAGCGCCAGCTGCAGGAGTTCGAGCGCGCGCTCACGGTCGCCGGGCGATTCCCGCAGGAGCAGCATCCGGGCGTAGCCGAACTGCGCCTCGGCGACCCAGGTGGGCGCCCGCAGCCGCTCGTTCATCGCGATGGCGTCCTCGAAATGGCGCTCCGCGTCGTCAAACCTGCCGAGCGTCGTCGCCAGCTTGCCGAGCGGGAGCGACCCAGAGCCGGTGCAGGCGCCCAGAATGCCGATCATGATGCACTCGTCCGCCTGCGGGAGCAGCATCTCGTACAGCGCTGCAGCCCGCGGCTGATCGTCAAGGTAGCAGCACACATCCGTAAGGTTGTTGAGGGACCACGGCCGGCTGACGTCATCAGGAAAGGCGGCGAAATCGTCCCTTGCCAGCTCATCGAACACGGTGCGGGCCTCGTCGCCGCGACCTTCCTCCGCGTACACCAACGCCAACGACACGCGAACGAGCGGCATATATTGATGACGCAGAGGAAGCTGAGTGACGGCTCCCTTTACCATGCCTTCAAGTTCACCGAGACGGCCTTGCGCGCGCCGTAGATCAAGCATCTGGAAAAAGAAGTACTGCTGGGCTTGCCGCGGCTCTGAGCTCTGGTGATCGGCAAGACCCTGCAGCGCGAGCGCCTCTACGGCGCCAAGGCGGCCATCGAGGCGGGCTTGCATGGCGCGTAACTCTGGCACCACTCCGCGCGTTCGCAGCTCCCCAATGAGCCGCTCGTAGATGTCGATCGCGGCGTCGGCAACGTCGCGCTCGCCGCGCCCGAAGCTGAGGAGGGCCCGCTGCATGTATGCGTCGCTCGCAATGATCTTGTTCCCGGTCTCCTCGGCGAGGCGCAAGGTTTCGTCGAACAGGTCGGAGAGTTGCCGCCAATCGTACATCACTGAGGCCGCGAACATGACCTTGGGTAGCGTGTACGCAAGAGTCGGTCTGTCCCCGAGGCGGCGCGCCATCTGCAGCGCTTCTTGCGCCAGTGCGGCCTTCCGTTCGCGTTTATCGTCGGATATGAACATCGCCAGTCTCGCGCTGACCATGGCGCGAAGCGCGCTGTCCCCCGGCGGCAGGAGCGTCAGCGCCTCCACGAGAAGAACGCCCGTCCGTGGATCGGACGTGGATCGCGACCCGAGCCCAAGCGCGGCGCTGGCGAACGCGTCAGCGTCGCCGATACGGCGGGCAACGTCGGCTGCTCGGGCAAAGACGTCCCTGAAACGCTCGCCTTCGCCGGCCCCCGCGATCGCGCCGCCCAGTGCGAGCAGGAGCTGTACTTGCCGGCGCTCATCGCGCACCGGGAGCAACTCCAGGGCCTGGAGCGCGCGTTCGTATTGGCCCTCCGCCGCCTCCCATGCCAGGAGCGACACGGACCGCTCGCCGGCTCGCCGCGCGTAGTCGATGGCTTTCTCGACGTCACCGGCGGCAGCGGCTTCGCCGAAGTGGTACGCCAACTCCGCCAGGTGCGGCTCGATGTTGTCGGCGTACAGCGCCTCCAGCGTCTCGCCGATCTGTTTGTGGAGGCGCACACGCCGCGTCGTCGACAGCTCGTCGTACAGCGTCTCGCGGATCAGCGCGTGCGAAAAGCTGTAACGGCCGATCAATGTGCGCTCGCCCCGCACCTCCTCGATCACGCGCGCCGCCTCTGCTTCTTCGATCAACTCCAGCAGGTGGTCGCCCTCGATCTGCGTGACGCGCTCCAGTGCATCGAGCCCAAACTCGCGTCCGATCACCGCGGCCGAGGTGAGGGCCCGGTTGCACTCCTCGGACAGGCGGTCGAGCCGCCGGCCCACCACCTCCCGCACGCTCTGCGGGATCGCCACCGTCCAGGAACTGGTGTCCGCGGTCTCCTGCAGCCGGCCGTCGGCGACGAGCAGCCGCACCACCTCGCTGAGGAAGAACGGATTGCCTTCGGTCTCGCGAAACACGGCAGCCACCAGCGCATCCGACGGTGTGACGCCGGCCGTCATCTCGATGTAGCGAGCTACCTCCGGCTCGCCGAGGCCGCGCAGCAGCACGCGTGTGCCGACCTGCTCGCGCGCCAGCTCCGCCAGCGTCTGCGCCAGCGGATGCTGCCGCCCCAGCTCGACATCCCGATACGTGCCCAGCACCAGCAGCCGCGCGCCGCTGAGATCGCGCGCGAGGAACTGCACCATGAGCAGCGATGCCTTGTCGGCCCAATGGAGGTCGTCGAGCAGCAGCACCAGCGGCTGTCTGCGCGATGCGTTCTTCAGGAAGCTCGTGATGCTGTCGAAGAGCCGGAAGCGCGCCTGGTCCGGCTCGATCGCCGGCGGCGCTGTGAGCCCCGGCAGCTTCGCGTGCACCTCGGACACCATCTGCGCGATGTCGGCGGCGCCGGGGCCCATCTCGGACTCTAGGTCGCCGGAGTCGCACTCCGCGACATAGGAGCGGATCGCCTGCACCCACGGCCAGTACGCTGGCGCGCCCTCGCCCTCATAGCAGCGTCCGATCAACACCTGCGCGCCGCGCAGTCGCGCGTAGGTGCACAGCTCGCTCGCCGTGCGCGTCTTGCCGATGCCGGGCTCGCCGACGAGCAGCAGCAGCTGCCCGCGGCCCGACAGCGCATCATCGAGGCCACGCCGCAGCTCCTCGACCTCGCGCTCGCGGCCGACGAAGACGCCGGCGGCGAGCCGGTCGAGCGGGTTCGCGCGTGGCGGCGCGGCGACCGGCGGCGGCGCGGACGCCAACGCGTCGAGCGCCACGAGCAGCGCTTCGGCGCTCTGCGGGCGGTCTTCGGGCGACTTCGCGAGCAGCTGCACGATCAGCGCGTCGAGCGCGTGAGGCACCTGCGGGTTGTGCCACGAGGGCGCGACGGGCGCCGTCTCGATGTGCTGCGAGATCACCGAGACCATGTCATCGCCCGCGAACGGCACGCGTCCGGTCACCATCTCGTAGAGGACACAGCCCAGGGCGTAGAGGTCGCTGCGCGCGTCGGCGCCGGTTCCCAGCGCCTGTTCGGGAGCGATATAGGCGGCGGTGCCGACAAACGTGCCGTCCTGGGTCAGCCGCGAGCGGTCCGCACCGAACGCCAGGCCGAAGTCGCCCAGCTTGGCCGCGCCGTCTCCGGTGAGCCAGATGTTCGCCGGCTTGATATCGCGGTGGACGATTCCGCGCGCATGGGCGAACGCCAGCGCGCGGGCCACGTCGCGTGCCACCGCCAGCGCCCGGTCCAGCGGCAATGGCCCCGCAGCGGCCCGTATCTCGTGACGCAGCTCGCCGCCGGCGATGTACTGACAGACAAAGAACGGCCGGCCGTTCTCGTCACCGATGTCGTACACCGCGACGATGTTGGCATGGTCAAGGCGCGCCATCGCCTGGGCCTCGCGCCGGAAGCGTTCGAGGTCGTCGGCTTCCAGGAGTCCGGTCCTGCTCAGCGCTAGCGCGCAGTCCCGATCGAGCGCTGTGTCATGGACGAGATAGACGGTCTTCTGCCCGCCTTCGGGCAGCGCGCGCCGGACGACATAGCGGCCAGAGGCGAAGCTGCGCCCCGCCGCGACAGCGGCACCGATCGTGACGTCGGAAGAGTCAGACTCCGGTACAAGAGCCATCGCTGCTCCCTCGCTTCCCGCATGTAGAGGCGGCGATCATATCACAACCGACTGGGTGGCCCTTCCATACATAAGCGGGGAACACCATGAGGACATCGTGACGTGATGGGTGGCCACGGCGCTTGCCGCCGCCAGCCGGGCCGCCCACGCTTCCGTGATGCCAAAGCGGACCGACACTTTCAAGGCGGGGGAGTACTTCATCGCCGTAGAGGGTCTGGCGATGATGCGCTCCATCATTACCGACACGCCCAGGGCCAAGCGACGCATGGACGAGGTGCGCCGCATCATCGAACGCTTTGATCAGTTTCCGCAGTCGCTCGAGTTTCCCGTCGCGGAGTTCGACGTACAAGGCGGCTACGCACGATGGGCGCCGAACTATGACGGACCCAACCCGGCGATCGAACGAGAAGAGCCGATCGTCGGTGAGTGGCTCTCGCACATATCGCGTGGCGTCGCACTTGATGCAGCATGTGGTACCGGCAGACACGCCGCGACGCTCTCGGCGATGGGCCACACCGTCATTGGTGTCGATGCCACGCCGGCTATGCTCGAGATCGCTCGCACCAAGGTGCCTGCGTGTGAGTTTAGGATCGGACAACTTGAAGCGCTGCCGGTTGAGGACGCGTCCGTTGACGTCATTACCTGCGCTCTGGCGCTAACGCACGTTCCGCAGATCGCGCCGGTGATCCGAGAGTTTGCGCGGGTGCTCCGCCCCGGCGGGCGGGCGATCTTGTCTGACATGCACCCGTTCATGGCCATGACGAGCGGTGTCGCAGCATTCCCGTCTGACGATGGCAAGCCCGGCTTTCCATACGTGGAGAACATCATCCATCACGCGACCGAGTACGTGCAGGCGTTCATCGAGAACGGACTGCGGATCGTCTCATGCGCCGAACCGACGGTGACTGAGGAGATGCTGTCGCGGTTTCCGACGTTCCAGGCGTATCCGGATGCGACTCGGGACGCGTTTCTGGATGCGCCCTATCTGCTCATGTGGCAGCTCGAGCGTTGAGTGGGTCGCGGCTGGTCTCGTAGAGAGACCGCCCACCATGAGCGGATCGTGTTCGTGCGCTACGAAGATGCAACCGTGAACACGGTGTGTGTCCCGCTGAGCCCCTTGAGCTCCATCTCGCGCGGCTCGCCGAACATCGCCGCACCGACGCTGCTCTCCACGAGCTGGCGCAGCAGCGACGACACGAGGATTTCGCCGCCCATCGCCTTGCCGGCGACACGCGACGCGAGGATGACGTTCTTGCCGTAGAAGTCGTCCTGATCCTTGATCACCTCGCCGGCGTGGAGGCCGATACGTACTTTGACGTGCTCGCCGGCGGCGGCGTTGTGGCCGTCGAACGCCCTCTGGATGGCGATTGCGCAATCCAACCCCTTCTTCGCGGACTGGAAGGCGACCATAAAGCCGTCGCCCATCGTCTTCACTTCATAGCCGCCGTGCGCCTGGAGCTGCTCGCGGATGAGGGCGTTGTGCTTGCGCAGCAGCTCCTGCCAAGCCTGGTCGCCGAGGCGCTCGGTGAGCACCGTCGAGTCCTCGATATCGCTGAACATGATCGTGACCGTGCCGTCCGGTGCCGCGTGCGTCGCGACATCCGGCCGCTCGCGCTCGACGCTTCGCGCCACGACGTCGATCGAGGTGTAGATGTCGGTGTCGCTCGTAATGCCCTGATCTTTGAGCTTGATCGCAAGGATCTTCTCGACCAGCGGCTTCATCTTTAGGTCCTGCGCCGTGATTAGTGCCTCGTCGATTAATACGCGCGCCCGCTCACGGTCGCCGGGCGCGTCGCGCTGCAGCCGGATGCGCGCGCAATCATACGCCGTCTCGGCGCGCGTCGGCTTGTAGGCGATGGGTACGTGGCCGAGCGCTGCCTCCATAGCCTCCACTGCCTCGTCGATCCGATTGAGCGTTTCGAGAAGCAGGCCCCGGACGTGATGGCAATTGTCACCATAGTCAGCGATGATAGGTCCCAGAACCTCGATCTGCGGCAACAGTTCACCGGCGGCGGCCCTGTCGTTCGTGAGACATGCCAGCGTCGCAAGCGCGATGTGCGCGTAGGACCCGAGTAGTGGTGTTGCAGCCACGTCGTGCTCAAGCACGGCGCGCGCACATCTGCGGATCAGGTCTGCGTCCGGTTTGGCGCCAGAAATCTGAGCAGCACGAGCCGACAACGACGCCGCCTGGCCGTACTCCAAGCTGGGACCAGGCGGAACCAGGGCTACGGCCTCCAACAGTCGCCTGTGGAAGCCCTTGGCAGTCTCCGTCTCGCCGAGTTGGTAGGCGATATAGGCGGCCGCGCCAAGCGCGCGGAAATCGCCGATCGTTTCCAGCCCCATCTCGATGCCCTTGCTCGCCGTTGCCCAATCGCCCCGCCCACCGGCGGTGACTGCAAGGGCGTTGCCCGCACTCGCCAAACCATACGGGTTTCGAGTGCGCGCATTCACGGCGCGGCAATCTTCCGCGAACACGACCGCTTCGTCCATGCGCCCAGAAAAGAAGCTGGCGGCGCCGGCGAAGAAGCACGCAGGCGCTTCAACCTCTGGTCTGCCGAGCTCGCGTGCGAGCGCGATGGTGCGGATGCCGAGGGTGATAGATTCGTCTAGGCGGAGGTGAAACGTGGCGACGAACTGGCTCCCAAACAGCACGTCCAATTCAAGTCCACGCAAACCCAAACTTCGGGCGACCTCTGCGGCCCGGGTAAACGCCTCGCGACCGACGGCCTCGTCGCCGAGCATCGCGGCGGATTGGCCAAGCGCAGCATTGAGGCGGCCACAGTCCGCACTACCGTCTTCGACGATTTCGAGCGCTCGTTGTATGAGCTGCGTCTGAGAGCGCCGAAGGAGCAGGGGGTGCGTCCCGGCGAGATACGCCACCTCAGCGGCACGATGCGCGTCATTCGTTTTGGCGTAGAACTCAAACGCCTGGCGGAAACTTCGCCACGCTTCGGTCACCTGCGCCGTTGCAATCGCCGCCTTGCCCAGGTCGGTGAGCAGCCCCGCCATCTCCTCGTCGACTTCCTGCCCTTCGCGGGCCGAGAGCGCCGCTCTGAAGTGGCGCGCAGCTTCCGCGTATGCGGACTGCACGAGTGCTTGCCGGCCTGCGATCGTCGCGTAGCGCGCGGCCTTCTCCCCGAAGCGCGGCGAGAGCGTCGCGGCCTCGCTGAAGTGCATCGCGAGGCGACCGGCGCGTTCGTCGGCGTGGGCGCCGTAGCGCTTCTCGAGCGCCTCGCCGACCTGACCGTGCAGGCGCACGCGGCGCGTCGTCGATAGCTCCGCGAGCAGCGTCTCCTGCATCTGCGCGTGCGTGAAGCGGTAGCGGCCCGCCTGCTCCGTCTCTTCGATCACGCGCGCTTCCAGCGCTTCCTCGATCATCTTCAGCAGCGCATCCTCGTCGCGGTCGCCGAGCAGCGTCAGCGTGTCGTAGGTGAAGTCGCGGCCGATGATCGCGGCGATCTGCAGCAGTTCGTTCGTCTCTTCGGTCAGGCGGTTGAGGCGTCGGCCAAGCGCCTCGCGCACGCCGTCCGGGATCGCGATGTCGGAGATCGACGTCTTGGTGAGCGTGCCCTCTTGCGCCATCAGGTTGACGACCTCAGAGAGGAAGAAGGCGTTGCCTTCCGTCTCCTCGAAGATGCGGTCGAGCACATCCTTGCGCGGTTCGACATTGGCGCGCGCCTTGATATACGCCGCCACCTCGTCGCGCGAGAGCCCGCGCAGGACGATGCGGTCGAAGCCGGACTCGCGGTTCAGCGATGCCAGCGTCTCGGAGAGCGCACTTTGGCGCGTGATGTCCGTGTCGCGATAGTTGCCGACGATCAGCACCCGCATCCGCGACAGTTCGCGCGCGATGTGCTGTAGCATCTGCAGCGTCGGCTTGTCGGCCCAGTGCAGGTCGTCGAGCGCGATCACGAGCGGCGCCTGGGTAGCGATCGCTTTCAGGTATGAGGTGTACGCGTCGAAGAGGCGGAACTGCGCGACCTCGGGGTCATTGACCTCTTCCGGCGCCGAGATGCTGGCGTCCTGCAGTAGCCACGGGAAGATGCGGGAGAGCTCGCTCTCTGATCCGGGTGGCATGTGGGGACGAATCGTCGTGGCCATGTCGCCGATATGTGCCGTCGCGTACTGGTTGCCGACCGCCAGCCACGGCCAGTACGGCGGCGCGCCGGCGGACTCGTGCGTGCGGCCCCAGAGCACCTGGGCGCCGCGCATCTTCGCGTACGTCTCCAGCTCCTGCGTCGTGCGTGTCTTGCCGATGCCGGGTTCGCCGACGAGCATCACCAGCCCGCCGTGGCCTGATACCGCGTTGTCGAATGCCTTCCGCAGCCGCTCGAGCTCGCTTTCGCGACCGACGAACACGCCAAGCGCCAGCCGGTCGAGGACGTTCGAGTCTGAGTGCGTGGCGGCCTTCCCCTCAGGGTCTATGCGCTCCAGCGTCGCCAGCACGTCGTCTGCGCTCGCAGGACGCTCGGACGGATCTTTCGCCAGCAGCCGCAGCACGATGTCTTCGAGTTCCTGCGGACAGGCGTCGCTGAGCCAGGACGGCGCGACCGGCGGCGTGTTGATGTGCTGGCTGATCACCGCCGTCGGGTTGTCGCTCGTGAACGGTGGCTTGCCGGTGATCAGCTCGTAGAGCATGCACCCGAGCGAGTAGAGGTCGGCGCGCGGCGTCACCTCGCTGCCCAGCGCCTGCTCCGGTGGCATGTAGGCCACCGTGCCGACGAGCATGCCGTGCATCGTCAGCCGCGACTGCTCGAACGCGACGGCCAGCCCGAAGTCGCCGATCTCGGCCGTGCCGTCGGCGGCGAGCCAGACGTTGCCGGGCTTGAGGTCGCGATGCACGACGCCGTGCTTGTGCGCGTGCGCCAGCCCGCGGCAGACGCCCTTCGCTATCTCGAGCGTGCGCTCGATCGGCAGCGGCATCTCGAGCGTGTCGGCGGCGCCGCCCGACATGTACTGGCTGACGATATACGGCTGGCTCTGCCCATCGGCGCTCTTGTCCTCGCCGACGTCGTGAATGGTGACGATGTTCGGATGGTCGCCGAGCTGCGCCATCGCCTGCGCCTCGCGGTTGACGCGCGAGAGCCCCTGCGCGTCGAGGCCGTCGGTCTTGATGACGGCCACCGCCACATCGCGTTTCAGCCGCTCGTCATGTGCCAGGTAGACCCGCTTGCGCCCGCCCTCGCCGAGGAAGCGCCGCACGGCGTAGCGGCCGCCGGCGAATGATGCGGGGAGCGGTGCCGCCGCCGCCGTTGCCGCAGCTGTTGCTGGCTCTGATGAGGATGTGCTCTGCCCACCCGTGTCGTCACGCTCGGCGGCGGCGAGAAACTCCCGCGCGTCGGTGTTCTCGGGATCGAGCCGGAGTGCGTTTCCTGCCAGTTCGCGGACTCGGCGCCAGTCGTTCTCCGCCAGGGCGGCTTCAGCCTCGTCGAGGAGGCGGTCAATCTGACGCTGGACGCGTTCGCTTGGCATCGCTCGTTCCGCCGCTGCTGCCGCTTAGAAGGTGAGTGTAGGACACGCCGCTATCGTGCGCGAGAGGGGCGACTCCCAGAGGCTGCCCGGCCGTGAGATCCCTTCGCCAAGCACGGCGAGGCAGACTCGAACTATGCCCGACGGAGCGAACGCTATGACTTCCATGAGAAGGCCGTCCCCTGTCAAGGCCAACGTGGTGGCCCGTCGTCCCCCTGCCGCAGGCTGTGCCTGACTTCCATCCGCACTCT
>Ga0315281_10012888_pt1 | contig 11347 bp, 14 predicted proteins | sample YL17G07_0_MG_FD_204540 | JGI IMG/M metagenome (GOLD analysis project Ga0315281, IMG submission 204540) | Sediment microbial communities from Yellowstone Lake, YNP, Wyoming, USA - YL17G07_0 | ecosystem: Environmental > Aquatic > Freshwater > Lake > Sediment | place: USA: Wyoming | collected... | reverse complement strand
TCTACCTGGTCGAAGAGGTGCAGAAGGTCTACCGCTCGCAGGGTGTGACGATCAACGACAAGCACATCGAGGTGATCGTGCGGCAGATGCTGCGCAAGGTGCGCGTCGACGCGCCGGGCGACACCGGGCTGCTGCCGAACGACATCGTCGACCGCTTCGAGTACGAGGAGATCAACGCCGGCGTGCTGGCCGAGGGCGGCGAGCCGGCGACAGCCGTGCCGGTGCTGCTGGGCGTCACCAAGGCCTCGCTGAGCACCAGCAGCTTCCTGGCGGCGGCGTCGTTCCAGGAGACCACCCGCGTGCTGACCGAGGCTGCCATCAGCGGCCAGACCGACCGCCTGATGGGCCTCAAGGAGAACGTCATCATCGGCAAGCTCATCCCGGCTCGGACGCCGATCAACCTGCCGCCGCCGCCGGTGAAGGAGATCCCGATCCCCGAGTCGCTGCAGCTGGAAGAGGGCGATGACCTCTTCGGTGACGACGACGACATCGCGGGCCTGCTGGGCACGCTCCCGCTCGACGAGCCGGAGGACGTGGGCGACCCCATCGAAGACGACGACGACCCGGTCGACGAGATCGACGAGCCGTCGCCCGAGGACCTGCTGGCCGGCGACGATGACGACGTGCTGGTGCCAGAAGCGCCGGCCGTGATCGTGCCCGACATCCCGAAGGGCTACGTCGCGGAGCCGGACGAGGAGTAGCCGCCGCAGTGCGCAAGAAGCCTGAAGGGGGAGTCCAGCGCGGACTCCCCCTTTTGTTGCGTTCTGCTACCGATGCCTCAGCCGGGGAGCGTGGCGGCGGGCGCGATCACCGGCGGCCCAAAGTGCTCCGTGATGTAGTGGTCGGCGCGGATCGCCGCCGTGGCGCCGTCGCCCGCCGCCGTCACCACCTGCCGCGCCGAGTTCGCGCGGATGTCGCCGCCGGCGTACAACCCCGGGACGCCCGTCTCCATCCATTCGTTCACGTAGACGTGGCCGCCGCCGTCAAGGCGCACCCTGTCGCGCAGGTAGCCGGTGTTCGGCGTCATGCCGATGAAGACGAAGACGCCGGTCACGTCGAGCGTCGAGACCGCGCCCGTCACGACGTTGCGGACGCGCACGCCGCTGACGGACTCGCCGCCCAGGATCTCCTCGACGACGGTGTTCCAGACGAACTCCAGCTTCGGGTTCGCGAACGCGCGCTCCTGCAGGATCGCGCTGGCACGCAGCGTGTCGCGGCGGTGGATGACGTACGCGCGCCGCACGTAGCGCGTGGCGAAGAGCCCCTCGTCCAGCGCCGCATCGCCGCCGCCGACGATCGCCACCGTCTGGTCCCTGAAGAACGCCGCGTCGCAGACGGAGCAGTACGACACGCCATGGCCGGTGAGCCGCTCCTCGCCCGGCACGCCGAGGCGGTCGTAGTCGGCGCCGCCGGTGACGATCACGGTCTTCGCCGTGTACGCGCCCTCGCTCGTGCGCACGACGTGCTTGCCGCCGGCCTGGTCGATGGCGGTGACGTCGGCGTAGGCGATCTCCAGGCCGTACTTCTGCGCCTGCTTGAGCATCGCCTGCGAGAGGTCGAAGCCGTTGATCGAATCGATGCCGGGGTAGTTCTCGACCTCGTTCGTGAGGGCGATCTGGCCGCCCGTCACCTTGCGCTCGATCAGCAGCGTACGGCGGCGGGCGCGCGCGGCGTACAGCCCGGCCGCGAGTCCGGCGGGCCCGGCGCCGACGATGACGACGTCGCGCTCGTCGTCGGCTGCGGGCGGGTTCGATGTGGTGTCAGGCATGGTGTAAGGGGTGTGGGCGCTGCGCCGGTGGCGAAGCGAATCGCGGGCCGCCCGCCAAGACCGGTGGACGGCCCGCAGCGGGTGCGTTAGAGGACGGCGTCGAGCTTCTTCTTGAGGTCGCTCTTGGGCCGGAAGCCGACGATCTGACCGGCTACCTCACCGCCCTTGATCACCAGCAGCGTCGGGATGCTGCGGATCTGGAACTGCGAGGCGGTCTTGATGTTGTCGTCGGTGTTCAGCTTCACGAACTTCACCTTGCCGTCGTACTCTTCGGAGAGTTCGTCGACGATCGGCGCTACCATGCGGCAGGGGCCACACCAGGGCGCCCAGAAGTCGACCAGCACCGGCGTGTCGGACTGCATGACTTCGGTATCGAAATTTGCGTCTGTGACTTCGAACGGCTTGGCCATCGTGCTGTGGTTCTCCTTCTGTACGCGCCGGTTGCTGGCGATTGACACGGCTTCTCCAGAGAGGATAATATACCCCCGAGGGGTATGTCAAGCGATCGCGCAGGATTTCTTACAGCGCCCCGGAAAGTGAGCGTACCCATGGCCGAACGGACACTCGAAGACGACATTGCGACGCGCTTACGGCGCATCGAAGGGCAAGCCCGCGGCATCCTCAAGATGCTGGAGGAGGGCCGCGAGTGCGAGGACATGCTCACGCAGACCATGGCCATCCGCAGCGCCGTCGACCAGGTGGGCGCCCGGATTATGGAGTACCACCTGGACCGCTGCCTGCTCGAGGGCTTCGACTGCGACGAGGAGCGGATGGCCTCCCTTCGCGGCGCGCTGAAGCTGTGGACGCGCTTCGGCCAGCCGGCGCCCGCCATGGCCATCCCGTACGAGTAGCCTCTGTTGGCTGTCGGCTGTCGGCTGTTGGCTGTTGCGCCGCCCCCGACGAGCCTGATCCGCGGGATGTAGGGGCACGCGGCCGCGTGCCCACGCGCCGCCGATCACACGCCCCAGGCCTCCGTTGCCGGCCGGGGGCGGGCGCCCCAAAGGGACGCCCCTACGCCGGACCGCATCGTGTGGGCAACCGGCCCCGCGTAGGGGTGGGGCTTGCCCCGGCCGCCCCAGTGTCCACCCACGCCGAACCGGATCGCTATGCTCCCGCGCCCCATCGCAACAGATCTCCCCCTCCGCACCCGACGATCACACCGGGGAATGCAGAAGGGTCGGGATCGATATATGCGCACCTATGGGGGAGATGCTCGCGGCACGCGTGCGAGCGTCCGTGTCTTCGACGACGCGGTGGCTGCTCTGGTGCAGGACGCGTCGGAATACGGCCTCACCGGATTCGTCGGCGGCTTCGCGGCGTGCTTCGCGACGGTGGTGCTGCGGCTGATGCACAGCCCCGCCGCCGATGCGCTCATCGCGCCGGTGGTGGTCGCCATCGCCGCGCTGACGCTGGCGACGGCGTCCGAGGCGTTCGCGCGCGGGGCGGAGAACCTCCAGCCCGACGCGGGCGGCGCCTTCCTGGCGATTTGGCCGCGCGCCGGGGCGCACCTGCTGCCCTGGCTGCGGTTCGGGATGGCGCTCTTCGTCGCCGTGTTCGTCCTGCGCCTGTTCGGTGGCGCGCTGGGCTTTTGGGCCGCCGCCGGTCTGGCGCTCGCGCTGGTGCTGGGCTCGTGGCTGTACGCCTGGCCGCGCAGCTTCTACACCAGCGCGCTGGTGGCCGGCGTGCGGACGCCCCGCGAGGCCGCGGTGGTCAGCGGGGCGCTGGTGCGCCTGGCGGGCGCGCCGGTGCTCGTGGCGTGGATGTTCGCGGCGGCGCCGACGCTGGCTGTCGCGCTGATCGGGCTGGCCGCGGGCTTCGGCCCCGCGTCCGCGGGCATCGTCGCGCTGGTCGCCGTAGGCACGACGCCCTTCCTCGCCGCGGTGATGTCGATTCTATTCGCCGAAGCCTCGGCGCAGGCGCAGCAGCGAGCCGCCGCCGCGCCGCCGCGCCGGCTGCGCGCTACGGTCCGCGGCCCGGCAGGTCCTGCCAGGCCGCCATGAACTCCATGACGACGAACGTGTTGCTGCTGCGGCGCGAGCGCCCGCACACCCGGAAGCCGGCCTTCTCGAACGACCGCTGGGCGCGCGCGTTCCAGTCCAGCGTCTTCAGGTACACGCGGCGGAACCCCATGACCCGGAAGATGTGCCGCACCAGTGTCTTCACGGCGTCGGCGCCGTAGCCCTTGCTCCAGCAATCGCGCTCGCCGATCGTGATGCCGATCTCGGCCTCGCGGCGGATCGTGTCGATGTTGTAGTACATCGCGTTGCCGATGTGGCGGCCGCCCGTGTCTTCGATGGCGACGCTGCGGCGGTAGGGGCTGGGGTACGAGAGTTCGTCCCGGTACAGCGCCAGGTAGTCGGTGTAGGCGGCAGCGAAGGGGCGCGCGGCGTCGTAGCGGGCCAGTTCGGAGTCGGTGCGCCAGCGGAAGTCGTCTGGCGCGTCGCCCAGGCGCTTCTCCCGCAGCACCACGAGGTCGCCGCGGGCGACTTCGCCGTCGATCGTCGTCGTCACGATGCCCGCTCCTCGATCGCCGTCAGCGCGCGGCGCACGATCTGCGCCTCGCTGCGATGCGTCATGACGCGCAGCGCCTCGTGCGCGGAGAACCACTCCACGCGATCATACTCCGCGTCGTGCTGGCTCATGTTACCGCTTCCCGTGGGCTCCATCAGGTAATGGTAGACGGTCTTCTCGAAGCGTACGCCCTGCGCGGGCCGCGCGAACCCGTACGCGATCGTCCCCAGGTCGCCGACGATCGCCACGACCAGCCCGGTCTCCTCGCTCACTTCTCGCAGCGCTGTCTGTTGCAGCGACTCGTCGCGTTCCGGCGTGCCCTTGGGCAGCGCCCAGAGCGCCTCGTGCGAGCGCCCGCACAGCACGACCTCGATGCCGCGCTCGCCGCGACGGAACACGACGCCGCCGGCGGACACCGCCTGCTCCACGCGCAGCTCGCAGTTACCGGCCGTCACTCGTCTTCATCCTCATCAGCATCATCGGCCACGCTCTGGTCGAGGTACATCTTGAAGCCCAGCGGATCCTCCACGAAGTCGGCTTCGGCCAGTGCGTCGCTCACGGCTTCCAGCACGCGCGGGTCGCTGTGCTCGGCGGCGATCGAGTGCAGCACGGATCGCGCCTGCGGCCCGCCGATCAGCCCGAGCGCGCCGATCGCCGCTTCCTGCACCTCGGCGTCCTCGTCGGCAGCAAGCTCGCCCAGGTGCGGGATCGCCTCCTCGTCGCCGATCGATCCGGCCGCCGTAGCGGCTTCGAAGCGCATCTCGGCGTCGTCGCTCTGCATCTCGGCGAGGACGTTGGGCAGCCAGTCCGCTTCCGCGTTGCGCCCCATGGCGTGCACGGAGCTGATGCGCATGCGGCGGTCGCCGATCTCGTACGCCTCGTTGATCAGGTCGTGGACCCACTCGTGGCTGCGCACGCCTACTGCCTCCAGCGCGCGGCCGCGGACCTCGGTCAGCTCCGTCTCGTTGTTGACGGTGGCGCGGAGTGCCGATTCGATCTCGACCGCCAGCGGCCCGTCGGCGCCGCTCAGCTCGTAGCGCAGCAGGTAGCGGCCAAGGCCCAGCGCCGCCTCGCTGCGGACGATCGGCTCGGGGTCGTGCAGCAGGCGCAAGAGCACGGAGACGAGGTCGCTGCGCTCGTACTCCCAGAGCGCCTTGATCGCCTCGGCGCGCACCTGCACGTCGTCGTCGAGCAGCCCGATCATGAACACGGAGTGGAAGTCGAGGTCGGCGTTGTCTTCGGCCATCTCGCCGAGCAGATCAATGATGTCTCGCCGGCGCTGGATGCTGACCGCGCGCCAGACGGCGAGGAAGCGCGCGCGATCCTCGCCCGCCAGGCCGCTGAGCGCGATCAGTTCGGTGGCGGCGGGCGCCTTCTCGGCGCGCTCGAGTTGCGGTAGCAGTGTGTCGAGGGACATGAGCGCTCCTGCGGGCTGTCGCGCTCCGGTGCGGCGCGTTCGCGCGCACTCGATCGTCGCCGCGGCGACCGCGTCTGCGTCAGTCTAGGGATGGCGTTCGCGGAGTGTCAACGTGGCTCGTCGCTGTCGGCCGCCGCCGGCAACGCCACGCGGTCGCGATCAGTCGCTGCTGCGGCGCGTGATGGCAACATCCGCGGCCGCGATCGCGTGAAGCGCACGCGGACGATCGCCCGCAGCACCGACCAGCCGGCGGCGGGGCCCAGCTTCTTGCCGTCGTCGACGCTGCGCGGCGCGTACGTCACGGGCACCTCGACGATCCGGTGGCCGTCGCGCAGCAGCCGGCACGTGATCTCCGCGTCCAGGTCGAAGCCGTCGCAGCGCAGGTCGAGCGTGCGGGCGACATCGGCGTGCAGCACCTTGTAGCAGGTGAGGATGTCGGTGAGGTGCGTCATGTAGAGGATGTTCGCCGCCCAGGTGAGGCCGAAGTTGCCGGCATAGCCGACGAGCGGCGTCGGGCCGCGGCCGCGCCCTTTGAACCGCGAGCCGAACACGACGTCGGTGCTGCCCTCGACGATCGGCGCCAGCAGCGACGGGATCTCGGACGGGTCCAGCTCCAGGTCGGCGTCCTGCACCATGACGATGTCGCCGGACGCGCGTTCGAAGCCGGTGCGGACGGCGCGCCCCTTGCCCCGCGCGGCGTCTTCCAGCACCAGCACCAGGTCATCGCTCGCCGGCAGCGCCAGCAGCGCCTCGCGCGTGCCGTCGGTCGAGGCGCCGTCCACGACGATCAGCTCCTTCGGCATGCCGCAGTCCACGGCGCGGACGCGCTCGATCAGCGGCACGACGGTGTCGCGCTCGTTGCGGACGGGGATGACGATTGACAGCCTCATGCGTGGCGCTCCGCCAGGATGCGCGCCGCATCTTCGAGCTGATCCAGGCGGTCGATGGCGATCCACTCGTCGTCGAAGCGGTACGAGCCGACGGCGCGGCCGGCGGCGAGCAGCCCGTTCACCAGGTCCGGGATGTCGAAGAAGCTGTTGTAGGGGATGATGTCGAGCGCGGACGGCTGGATCGCGTAGATGCCGGCGCTCACGAGGTCGGTCTCCACGGGCTTCTCGACGATGCCGGTGACGCGGTCGCCCTCGGTCTGCAACACGCCGTACGGGTGCTGCAGCTTGAACTCGCGCGTGGCGACGCTGATCTCGAAGCCGCCCTCAATGTGGAACTCCATGAACGCCGTCAGGTCCAGGTCGGTGAGGATATCGCCGTTCATCGCCAGCAGCGGCTCGCCCGGCGGCAGATCGCGCGTCGCGCGCACGAGCGAGAGCGGCCCCGCCGTGCCGAGCGCGTGCGACTCGCGCACGTAGTCGATGCTCACGCCCAGGTGCGCCCCGTCGCGGAAGTACGTCTCGATCAGCTCCGCCCGGTAGCCGACGGCGATGATCAGCTCGCGGAAGCCGAACGTCTTGAGCCGCTCGATGATCTCTTCGAGGATCGGCTTCTCGCCGACCGGCAGCAGCGGCTTCGGGATCGTGTAGGTCAGCGGCCGCAGCCGCACGCCCTTGCCGCCGGCGAGGATCACCGCCCTCATACGGCGTATTCCTTCGGGCGGTAGAGGTCCAGGTGCTCGCGGATCCACTCCGTCGTGCGGCGCAGGCCCTCATCGAGGCCGACCTCCGGCTGCCAGCCGGCCAGCCGCAGCGCCTTCGAGCTGTCCGAGAGCAGCCGCGAGACCTCGCTCTTCGCCGGGCGCATGCGCTGCTCGTCGCCCTCGACCAGCAACTCGCGGCCCGTGATCTCGCCCACCTTCCGCACGATCTCGCGGATGCTCACTTCCTTGCCGGAGCCCAGGTTCACCACCTCGCCCAGCGCGGCATCGGCGGCCGCGACCGCCACGAAACCGCGCGCCGTGTCGGCGACGTACGTGAAATCGCGCGTCGTGTCCAGCGTGCCGAGACGGAGCGCCTGTCCGGCCACGGCCTGCGTGATGATCGTCGGGATGACGGCGCGCGCGGACTGGCGCGGCCCGTAGGCGTTGAACGGCCGCACGATCGTGACAGGCAGCCCGAAGGAGCGGTGGAAGCTGAGGCCCAGCGCATCGCCGGCGATCTTCGTCGCCGAGTACGGCGACTGCGCCTGCAGCGGGTGCTCTTCGTCCATCGGCACGCGCAGCGCCGAGCCGTACACCTCGCTGGTCGACGTCAGCACGACGCGCTCGACCGTGCCCTGCTCCTTCGCTGCCAGCAGCACGTTCGACGTGCCGATGATGTTCGTATCGATCACCTCTTGCGGGTGCTCGTACGAGTAGGGGATGCCGATCAGCGCGGCGAGGTGGAAGATGGCGTCGGCGCCGCGGCAGATCTCGCGCACGGCGTCGAAGTCGCGCACGTCGCCCATCGTGATGGCGATGCTGTCGATGAGCGGGTCCGGCAGCAGGTCCAGGCAGCCGCGCTGGCCGCGCGACGTGTAGCGCAGCATCGCCCGCACGTGCGCGCCCGCCGCCAGCAGCTGCTCGACGAGGTGGCTGCCGATGAACCCGCCGGCGCCGGTGACGACGACGGTCTTACCTTCGAATTGCACGGATCCCCCAGCCCACGAGCCGCACGAGCAGCCCGGCGAACGCGATCAGCGCCAGTATGACGCAAACCAGCGCCCATATATAGAGCGTGACGACCAGCGCGAACGTGAACGGCACATCCGCCGCCGGCACCATCAGCAGCGCGATGATCGGGGCCGCCAGGAAGAGCCACCCGGCCAGGCGGAACCAGTGGCTGGCGAGCGGGTTCACGGCGCCGGCGTGCCGTAGGTGCGGAGGATCTCGCCGAGCGAGCGGCCGCCGCTGGCGTCGTGCCACGCCTCCTGCGACATGCGCCAGAGCGCCGCCAGGCCCGTCGATGCGAAGACGACGATCGGCAGGTACATGCCGAAGTGGTAGCGGGGGTCGCCGATGAAGATGACGCCGAACATCAGCATGTAGAACGGCACCGGCGCGAACACCAGCAGTCGCTTTGTGTCGCGCGTGCGCCACCACAGCGGCCACGACAGCAGTGCGAACGCCACGACGCCGTAGAAGATCCAGGTGTTGAGGTTGATCAGCCGCTTCGCCGTCTCCTCGTTATAGACCGGCTTGTTCGACTGGCCCCAGGTGATCGCCGACTCGTCCGAGCGGAAGAGCCCGTACATGCGGCGTGGCAGCAGCCGCAGCTCCTCGAGCTTGTTGTCCCAGGCGAACGTGCGCGCGCGGTAGAGCCCCTCGGTATTCACCTTCAACTCGCGCTCCTTGCGCGGCAGGCTGGCGTACTCGTGATCGATGCGGCCGAAGATCTCCAGGCTCGGTATGCCCTCCGACAGCGGGTGGTGGCCCTGCAGCGCCACCCGGCCGGCGCCCGTGGTGCCGGGGATCGCCTCGCCCATCTGGATCTGGTTGCGGATCGTCCACGGCACGAAGAGCGACGCCACCGCGATGGTGAACACCGCCGCGGGCAGCAGCGACCGCCGCAATCCGAGATGGAACACCAGCAGCAGCAGCATGATCCCGGCGAACGGGGCGAACTCGCCGCGCGACATGCCGGTCATGCTGGCCAGCAGTCCCGCGCCCGCCACCGCCACCAGCGGCGGCCGCTCGTGGTCGAGCACGTAGTACAGGAACACGGCGATCGTCGCCGACATCAGGAAGAGGAAGTAGGTCTCGCTCATGAGGAGTGGCGTGAAATACACGTGCCCCGGCAGCAACGCGATCAGCAGCCCCGCGATCACCGCCTCGGTGCGGCCGAAGAGCTTGCGCGCGATCGCGTACACCAGCACGGCGGTGAGCGCGCCGCAGAGCACGTTGAACATGCGGCCCGCCCAGAGCGAGTCGTCGGTGACGAAATAGATCGCCGCCAGCGTCACCGGGTAGCCGGGCGGCCAGAGCGCCGTCGGCGTCAGCGCCTCCTCGTCGGGGTAGATGCGTGTGTTGTCGGACGCGAACCAGACCGTCGGGTCGAAGACGTAGCCGTCGCCGTCCGCCAGGTGCCGCGCCGACGTGTCGTACCAGACGCTGTCGTCGAAGCGGCCGTCGCGCGGGTCCGGGTGGATGACGGCGACGGTGAGCAGCCGCACGCCCAGGGCGAGCACGAAGATCGCCAGCAGCCAGCGGGCGTCCGGGGTGCGCAGCCAGCGCGGCCTAGCGGGCGCGTGCATCCATGCCCTCCATTGCCGGCAGCGGCCTGCTGCGGCGGTCCCAGATCGCGATCATCGTCGCCGCCGCGACCAGGACGATCAGCGGGATCGCCGGGAAGTGGAACCGCGGATCGCCGAAGAAGACGAGCGGGATCGCCAGCAGGTACAGCACCGTCAGCATCAGGAAACCGCGCCGCCGGTCCGCGGCGAAGGAGAACCAGAGCGCGCCCAGGATCGCCACCGAGCCGACGGCGTAGTAGATCGAGTTCGCGGCGTAGCCCAGCACCTCGCGCCGGTAGCTGCCGATGAACTTGTCGTTACCGTACGATTCGGCGGCGAACACGCCATCGTCGTCGCGGTGCAGCAGCCAGTACGCCTTCTGGCCGATCAGGTTCGGCATGCGCGCGGGCGAGTTGATGACGTCCGCGATCGCCGTCTTCACGCCGTCGCTGTTGCGCCGTACTTCCACTTCCTGGAACGACAGCCCCTCGTACCCATCGAAGCACTTGCCGCTCAGCAGGAACCGCCCGTTCGCGCCGATCGCGTTGCCGATGCAGAGGTCGTCGCCGACGTTCGTCGATGGTCCCGTGAGCTGGCCGAAGGCGATCGTGTTGCGCACCGACCACGGCACCACGAGCACGAGGATGCCGGCGAACACGATCAACGACTGCTCGACGGCGCGCCGCTTCGAATGGAGATAGGGCAGCCAGATCGCCAGCAGCACCAGCGGAAAGACCAGCAGGATGCCGCGGACCATCGTCGCCGCGCTCAAGATCACGCCGACCGTCAGCAGCCGCTGCCATGACATGCCGTCGCGCGTCCAGGGGTGCCAGAGCAGCACGAGCAGCCCCGTCACCAGCAGCATCGTGAACTCCGTCTCGGAGAGGATCGTGCCGGCGTAGTACACCTGGCTCGGGAAGATCGCCAGCAGCAGCCCCGCCGCAACGCCGACCCGCCGGTTGAAGATGCGCGTGGCCAGCAGGTAGATCAGCAGCACCGTGATGGCGCCGAACATGCCGTTCATCATCTTCGCGGAGAAGATGCTGTTGCCCCAGCCGAAGAAGTCGCCGGCTTTCTTCAGCGCCGCCAGCGTCGCCGGGTAGCCGACAGGGTAGTAGGCGAACTTCTCGCCGGTGAGCCGTGTGTAGCCGTGCCCCTGCGCCATGATGTCACCGAACAGGTTGTAGAAGAGCGGGTCGTTCAGCGCGCGCGGCGCGCGGTCGTTGTACGCCGTCCACGCCGCCCGCGGGATGATCGCGGCCGTGAACAGCATCAGCATCAGCAGCGCGTCGGTGCGGATCGATGCGAGCCAGGACGAGCGCACCGCGTCGCGCGCAGCCGCGCCGCCCTCGATCCGCGTTGACGCCGGAATCTCTGCGCTCACGCGGTGGCGTACCTTCCTTCGAGGCTCGGCTCGGGCCGGCGGACGGCTTCGAACAGCACGACCAGCCCCCGCGCGCCGAGCAGCGCGATGCCGAAGACGATCGGGT
>Ga0315281_10012887_pt1 | contig 11348 bp, 11 predicted proteins | sample YL17G07_0_MG_FD_204540 | JGI IMG/M metagenome (GOLD analysis project Ga0315281, IMG submission 204540) | Sediment microbial communities from Yellowstone Lake, YNP, Wyoming, USA - YL17G07_0 | ecosystem: Environmental > Aquatic > Freshwater > Lake > Sediment | place: USA: Wyoming | collected... | reverse complement strand
CCACCTACGACTCGCGACAGATTCAGCATTGATCGAAGAAGCCCGGTGGGTGGGGCGGCATCAAGCCGCCCCACCCACCGGGCGAGCAGGTGATCGGACATGAGCGGCCGCCAGTTTCCGGAAACACAATGCGGCTAGGGACGTCGAAATCGGCCCGCGCTCTCCTGCTGCTTTCGATGCTCGTCATCGTGGGCAGTTCCAGAGCGGCACCACACGACGGTCCCGGCACGCGGCCCCCATTGGTTGGGGCGCTGGAGTCTGGAGCGTTTGCGGGGTCGCTCGCGGAGCTTCAGTACCTCGTGTCGGTCGTAGGCGGCGAGACGCGCGAGACGGTCGTCATCTCGTCGGGTCAGCGTGTCCTCGCCCGCATCGAGCGACGCGGCTTTCACCGGGTCCGTACCGCCGAGATCTACGTCGTCCGCTGGCGCGTACCCACGCGCTACGCCGGCAAGCGACTGACCTTCTGCGTCACCGCAACCGACCGCAGCGGCAACGTGAGCAGGCCGAGCTGCGCCGGCCTACACGTCGCTCGCCGCACCTGACGGCACGCGGCGCCGGCAGACGCGACAATCCCCGAATGGGACGGGCGCTCATCACCGGGGGGACCGGGCGGCTCGGCTCGGCCGTCGCCGCCCGGCTCCGGGCCGAGGGCTGGCAGGTCGTCGCCGCCGGCACCCGCGACGGCGACGTCTCGCGGCCGGCGGAGGCGCGTGCGCTCGTCGAGCGGGCTGCGGCCGAGCTCGGCGGCCTCGACCTGCTCGTGAACGCGGCCGCGGCCGGCTTCGCGCCGAAGCCGTTCGAGGAGGTGACCGAGGCGGACTTCGACGCCGCCTTCGGCGCCACCGCGAAGGGCAGCTTCTTCGTCACGCAGGCGGCGGCGCCCCACCTGCGCGCCGCACGCGGCGTCGTGATCAACGTCGAGGACGTCGCCGCCTACCAGCCGTGGCCCCCCTTCGCCGCCCACTGCGCCGCCAAGGCCGCGCAGGCGATGCTCACCCGCGTGCTCGCGCGCGCGCTCGCGCCCGAGGTGCGCGTCTGCGGGATCGCGCCCGGCCCGGTCGCCGTCGAGCCCGGCCAGGAGGAGCGCCGCGCCGCCGAGACGGCGCTCGGCCGCGTCGGCTCCCCCGACGACGTCGCCGAGGCCGTCCTCTACCTCGCCCGCGCGGAGTTCGTCACCGGCACGACGCTCGTCGTGGACGGCGGCCGGCTGCTGCAAACCGGCCCGGCCGGCGGCCCGTAGACCTCTGCGTGGAGGCAGCGCTGCGGTTTCCGTCCTTGCCAGCCGCAGGAGGAGCGGCGACGATGGCCGTCGTGCACCAGGAGCTGACCGACGGCGAGCTGCTCGAGCTGATCGCGACGGGCGACCGCGACGCGTTCGACGAGCTCCATCGCCGTTACGCGCGGGCGGTGCTCGGTCTCGCCCTGCGCCGGCTCGGCGACCGCGGCCGCGCCGAGGACGCGGTGCAGGACGCCTTCGCCTCGATCTGGCGCTCGGCGGCGAGCTACCGGCCCGAGCGCGGCGCCGGCGCGGCCTGGCTCTACGCGGTCGCCCGCAACGCGATCGTGGACGGCCTGCGGCGCACGCCCGAGCCTCCGGCCGAGCCGGCCGACACGCCCTCCGGCGAGGCGGGCCCGCCCGAGGCGGCCGAGGCCTCGTGGCTCTCCTGGCGCGTCCACCGCGCGCTCGAGGAGCTGCCCGACCACGAGCGGCCGGTGATCGAGCTGGCCTACTACGGTGGGCTCTCGCAGAGCGAGGTGGCCGAGTTCCTGCACCTCCCGCTCGGCACGGTGAAGACGCGCACGCGCAGCGCGCTCCAGCGGCTGGCCGACGCGCTCGAGGGAGAGCTGACGTGAGACGCGGCCCCGACTTCGACGAGCTGCTCGGCGGCGAGGAGCTTGCGCCCGCCGAGCGCGAGCGGCTCCTGCGCGTGCACGAGCTGCTGCTCGCCGCCGGGCCGCCGCCCGAGCTCGCCGGCGAGCTGCGCCTGCCGCCTGTGGACAAGGACGAGAACGTCTTCCCGTACTTCCCGCGGCACCGGCACGCCGCGCTCGTCGCACTCGCGGCGGCGCTTGCGATCGCCGCCTTCGGCGGCGGCTACCTCGTCGGCAACAAGACGACCGGGATGAAGACGGCGCGCGTCGTCCAGATGTTCGGCACCCAGTCGGCGCCCGGCGCACGCGCCTCGATCGAGCTCTTCGAGGCCGATGCGAGCGGCAACTGGCCGATGCTCGTCACGATCCGCGGCCTGCCGCCGCGGGCGGGCGGCCGCAGCTACGAGCTGTGGCTGACGAAGAACGGCAGGCCGGATGCCTTCTGCGGCGCGTTCACCGTCCACTCGGGCGCGACTGAGGTCTGGCTCAGCGTCCCCTGGGACCTCAAGGAGTACGACGGCTGGGTGATCGCGCCGACGCGCGCGGCCGAGCCGGCGCTGACCACCTAGGAGCTAGGGCGCCGTGCGGTCGTTCGCCACGAAGGCGGCGTGCGTGGCCGGCATCTTCTCGGCGAACAGGCGCTCGACGGCCTCGGCGTAGCGCCGGATCTCGCGCTGCGCCGTGTCGGCCGCGCGCAGCGAGACGAAGTTCATGACCGAGCGCGCGTTCACCGTCCAGTAGAACTCGGTGTAGGCGCCGACGGGGATCACGGCCCGGGCGAGCTCGCGCGCGACCCCGGCCTCGACGAGCCGCTCGTAGGTCGCGTACGCCGTCTCGTAGACGGCCCGCAGCTCCTCGCGCGTCCGCTCGGCGAGCTCGGCGTCCACCGGCTCGAACGAGTAGGCGCCGGGCTTGCCGACCTGGCTGCGGACGTCCTCGGCCTCGGGGACATAGAACTCGTCGGTCGCCTTCGCATACCTCATGGAAAACTCGTTGAACGAGTTGTGTACGACGATCCCGTTGGCGACGAAGTTGTGCCACGGACCGTCGACGCAAAGATCGAACGTCTGACGAAGCCCGAGGTACTCGAGCGACACAACCGGTACCGCGTGCGCGACGAGCTTGACGCCCCGGCGGGTCGGCACCTCGTCGAGCTCGACGGCGAACCCGATCTTCGCCGCGTGCCGCTCGGCGAACGCAAGCTCGTTACGAACGGATGTGTGGACGGCTCGGTGGCAGGTCTCGCACAGCGAGATCAGGTTGCCGATCGAGCGGGCGAGCTCGGCTCTCAGCCACACCGGCGCAACGTGATGCGCATGGAGGCGCCCGCCTCGTTGCCCGCACTGCTGGCAGGTGTAGTCGTATTGGGCGTGGACGGCCGGAGCGCGCTGGGTCGCCCAGGCGGCGACGCTCGCGCGCTCGGAAGTGGCTCCCCCGCGCCAGAAGTTGCTCTTCGTGCCGGACCGAGCTCTCCGGATCGCCGCCCGATGCTCGTCGGTGAGCGTGCGGCCCGTCCGGTAGGAGCGACCCTTGTTCCACGGTGTCCGACCGCGGACCGCCTCGCCGGGGGCGTGCTGAAGGCCGTGCAGACGAAGCCACTTGCGAATCGTGTGGTAGCTGCACCCGGCTTCAGTGGCCATCTCGGCAACCGACCGCCGGAGCCGGCGCTGCTCGCGTAGCCACTCCCGACTCCGATAGGCGACCACACCGTTGGCCATCAGCGAGCACTTGCGCGTCATGCGCACGTCGGCACCCGCCCCTTCCAGTCCGACGGCGTCACCCATCGTCAGCCATCCGCCATCCGTCAGAACACGGTGGTTCTCGGTGAGCATCAACTGTTTTCCGTCGGTCAGCGTGAGTCTGTACACCGGTTGAACGCCCTTGTCGACGATCTCCGTCACGTGGCCTGTTGTGAACTCGCCGGCCGTCTCGTTCAGCACGCGAAGGCGCATTCGGCGAATGCGGGAGCGGGCATCCCGTAGCTCGATCCGCTCGCCGGCGGCGATCCGGCGCACCGAACGCCGCCCAATCTCCAGCGTCCGTGCGACCTCGCGCTGGCTCGCGCCTCCGGCGAGAAGTCGCGCAGCCGCTTCCCTCGTCGCGAGATCCGGCGCATTGCCGTTCGCCTGGCCTTCGGTCCATGCAGTCCAGAGCTCGTCGATTGTCTTCGCGAGCTTCGGCGTCGCGTGCCCGTTCGTATCGACGAACGTGACGACGGCGTCGCCCGTCAGGCAGCCGATGCGATGACGAAACCATTCCCGTGCGACGAAGAGCGGGCAGCGGATGTGGAAGCGAAAGGCGTTGTGCTCGAACGGCGTCCCGTGCCTGTCCCGCATCAGGAAGCCGATCAGCCCGACGTCGCTCTCGTCCAGCTCCTCCTTGCGGCGGGCGAAGCTGACGCGGGCGGCGTTGGCGACCGAGAGGTCGCTCGCCATCGCGTCGTCGAGCCGGACGAAGCCGTGGTCGAGGACCCGGATCGTGTCGCCGGGGAGGGTTTCCGCCATCGGAGCCACTCTAGCGAGGCCCCATGTCGGAGCCTCTACGGGCGCCGGAACGAGAGCACGCGCGCCTTCCAGGCACCGCGCGGCGCCTGAATCTCGACTGTGTCGCCGACGGCAGCGCCGAGCAGCGCGCTCCCGAGCGGCGAGTCCGGCGAGACGCCGCCGACGCTCGAGATCTCGACCTCCAGCCGGTCGCCCGCGTCGTCCTCGATCTCGACGAGCGAGCCGACCTCGACCTTGCCGCTCGCCGCCGCCGCCGCCTCGTCCACGACGACAGAGTGGTGGAGGCGGGAGCGGAGGATCGTGATCCGGCGCTCGAGCAGGCCCTGCTCGTTCTTCGCGGCGTGGTACTCGAAGTTCTCGGAGAGGTCGCCGAACTCGCGCGCGGTCTTGATCGCCAGGACGGCCGCGATGCGCCGCGGCCCCTCGAGCTCGGCCAGCTCGGCCTCGAGGGCGGCGCGCTGCGCCGCGGTCACGTGCTCCACACGCTCGTTCATCGCCCTAGTGTGCCGACGCGAAGGTCCTAGCCGACGACGAGCTGGACGGCGATGCCCTTGCGCCGGCCGCCGCGCGCGACCCGGTAGGGCTCCTGCGACCAGATGAAGTCGGCGACGAGCCACGACTTCTTGCGATCGGCGCCCATCACGATCTGGGTGCAGCCGAGCTGCTGCGCGACGTCCAGGATCCGCCTGCCGGCGCGCCGGGTGCCGAGCACCTCGCCCTCGGCGTCGAGCCCGCGCCGCTTGAGCGCGAGGACGGCGTTCCTGACGGCCTCGTTCTGGATGTCCCACTCCGCCTTCGAGGGCAGCAGGCCCGGCATCGGCAGGCCGAGCCCCGAGCCCCAGACACGGGCGATCGAGAGCACGTAGACCTTCGCCCGCTCCTGCTCGGCGAGCTGCGCGGCGCGGTCGACGGCGGCCGCCGAGAGCTCCCGGCCCTCCGACGCGAGGAGGATCCGGGGGGCGCCGTCGCCGGCGCCCCCACGGACGATCTTCCTACGACCCCGAAGCAACGATCGGTGGCGTCTCGGGCGCCGCCGGGTGCTTCTTGTCCTCGATCCTCGTCCTGTAGAGGTACAGGGGGAGGTAGGCGAGCGCCGTCGCCCAGCCGAGGAAGTAGTAGGTCTTGGTGCCGCCAATGATCGAGAAGTAGATGCCGCCGTACAGCCAGATGAAGGCGTAGAACGCCGCGAGGCCGAGGGCCACGTACTTCATGAACTCCGGCAGCCTGACCGGCCGCCGTGCGTTCGGCTTGTGCTTGCGCAGCAGGTAGTAGCCGACGAGCACCGGCAGGAACGAGAACGTGTAGCCGACGTTCGAGAACGTGTAGATCTCGACCGCGCCGCCGAGCATGATCACGACGAGCGAGGCGAGCACGTTGAAGAACATCGCCCGGTCCGGCACGCCGTGCTTGTTGACGTGCTGGAAGAAGCGCGGGAACTGGCCGTCCACGGACATCTGGTGGAGCGACCGCGCGCAGCCCATGATCGCGTTCAGGGCCGAGAGCGCGAGCGCCACGATCAGCATGAGCGCGATCGTCCAGTTCAGCCACTGGCCGCTCGAGGAGAAGATCTTGCCCGCGAAGGTCACGAACATCGTCTTCGGGTCGACGAGCGACGAGTCGGTGAGCCGCTTCGCCCCGAGCACGACGACGAAGCCGATCGGGATCAGGGTGTAGACGAAGAGCCCGTACCCCGCCTCGAGGTTGATCGAGATCTTCGCGTCGCGTTCCGGGTTCTTGCACTCGCCGACGTAGCACGCCACGCACTCCATCGCGATCACGTTCCACGTCAGCAGGAAGGCGTAGGCGGCGTAGAACGTGAACCAGCCGTGCCCCCCCATCCCGGTGAAGAAGCCGCTGCCGTCGAGGTGCTTGAAGCCGCTGAGGGCCCCGAAGTCGTAGGCCGCGGGGTGGAAGATCCAGGCGATCGCGAGGAACGTGAGCGGCACCATCGAGAGCACCGCGAGCACCGTCGCGAAGCCCGTGCCGAAGCGGATGCCCAGGTTCGCCGGGATGAAGAAGAGCAGGATGCCGGCGACCGCGATGATCAGCGTCCACCACGAGATGAACGTGTTGATCGGCGTGAACCCGCTCGTCGAGTTCAGGTTGAAGCGGTCGGAGAGGTAGAACGAGGCGAGGATCATGTTCAGCGGCGCGACCGGGAACCAGCCGAGCCAGTACATCCACGCCGTCACCCCGCTGATGTGCTTGGCGAAGTTCGGCCACTTCTCCTTGTACGCCGGATAGGCGTACGACGGAGCGCCGCCTGTGCGCTCCGGCATCATCGCGGCGAGCTCGGCCAGGAACAGGCAGAGCAGGTAGCCGCTCAGTGTGATGACGACGATGAGCGGGATCGACGCAGCGCCCAGGACGGTCGCCATGACCGGGGCGATACCTGTGACGAGGATCGTTCCCGCGAGGCCGACGACGAAGGCGCCCCACCAGTTCGTTTCCTGGCGTAGCCCTCCGCCCGCATAATCGAGCTCGTCGTGGGTACCCGAAGACATCCGCACCTCCTCAGTGTGGCTGGGGCAGCGACGGTCTCATATCGTGCCGCCTAAGACAAGGAAATACACAGCGCCGGACGGAAAGATGGACGCGATGCACACATTCCTCTCCCGGTGCCCGCCCTTCGATGCCCTGCCCGAGGACGAGCTGCGGGCGGTCGCGGAGGCCGCCGAGGAGGTCTCCTACCCCGACGGCGGGATCGTGCTCGTCGAGGACGGGCCGGCGGCCGAGCACTTCTACATCGTGCGCGAAGGCACGGTCGAGCTCCTGCACGAGGGCCAGGTCGTCGACGTGCTCGAGCCCGGCGAGGCCTTCGGCCACACGTCGCTGCTGACGGGCATGGCGCCCGCCTTCACGACGCGCGCCGCGGGGGGCACGCGGCTCGTGCTCGTACCGAAGGCGCAGGCGCTGGCCGTGCTCGGCCGCCCGGCCGGCGCCGGCTTCGTGGCGCGAACGCTGCGCGACCGGCTGACGCGCACCGGCAACATGGTGCACGGGCTGCCGGAGCTGCGCACGGCGCACGTCGGCTCGCTCGTCGACCGGCGGACGCCGTTCCTCACCCCGGAGACGACGATCCGCGAGGCGGCCGAGAAGATGACGGCGGCCGAGTCAACCGCGGCGCTCGTGCGGCTGCCCGGCGGGCTCGGCATCGTCACCGACGCCGACCTGCGAATCCGGGTCGTGGCGGCGGGCGTCTCGCCCGACGACCCGGTCTCGACGATCATGTCCACGCCCGTGCACACGGCGCGGCCGGAGCAGGTCGCGCTGGAGACGATGATCGACATGCTGGCGCGCGGGCACGACCACGTCGCCGTCGTCGACGCGCGCGGCGAGGTGCTGGGGACGATCAGCGCCGTCGAGCTCGTCTCGCTCGAGAGCCGCGGGCCGTTCGGGGTGCGCCGCGCGATCCTCGCCGCACAGGACGCCGAGCAGCTCGTCGAGACGAGCCGGCAGCTACCCGACGCGTTCGTCTCGCTCCTCGACGCCGGCCTGGCCCCGAGCGACGTCGGCCGCGTGCTCGCGCTCGCGGGCGACGCGGTCACGCAGCGGCTGCTCGACTTCGCCTCGGCCCGGCTCGGCGCGCCGCCTGTGCCGTGGGCGTGGCTCGCCCTCGGCAGCGCGGCGCGACGCGAGCTGACTCTCGGCTCGGACCAGGACAACGCGCTCGCCTACGGGGACACCGACGACCTCGAGGCGCCGGCCTACTTCGCGGCGCTCGCCGAAGACGTGAACGACGGGCTCGCGCGCTGCGGCTTCGGCGACGACCCGGCCGGCGTCCTCGCCCGCGACCCGCGCTGGCGGATGAGCGAGTCGGAGTGGCTCCGGACCTTCGAGGACTGCCTCGTCCAGCCCGACCGCTCGGGACTCGTGCGCGCCGCGATCGCCTTCGACTTCCGCCACGTCGCGGGTGGGCTGCCGGTGGTCTCGCCGCTCGTGGCCGTGCTCCAGCGGGCGCGGGAGCACGTGGACTTCCTGCGCGCGCTCGCCCGCACGGCGACGGACTGGCGACCGCCGCTCGGCTTCCGCGGCGGGCTCGTGCTCGAGCGCGACGGCACGGGCGTCGGCAGGCTCGACATCAAGCGCGGCGGCGTCCTGCCGATCGCGAATCTCGCCCGCTTCCACGCGCTCGCCAACGGGATCACGATCTCGGCCACGCTCGACCGCCTCGTCGCCGCCGAGGAGCTGGGCGCGCTCGAGCCCGAGCTGGCGCAGACGCTGCGGGAGGCGTTCGTGATCGTCTCGCGCGTGCGGCTCGAGCACCACGCGGCCCAGGTCCAGGCCGGAGTGGCGCTCGACAACCTCGTCGATCCCGACCAGGTGCCGCCCCTCGCCCGGCGCGAGCTGCTCGAGGCCTTCCGCGCGATCGCGAAGGCGCAGAAGCAGCTCTCGGTGTACGTGCCGATCGGCCGCTAGGCACGATGCGGGGCTTCCTCGTCGGTGCCGCGGGGATGTTCGCGGCGATGTACTCGACCCAGGCCGTGCTGCCGGAGATCGGCCGCGACTTCGGGGTCTCGCCCTCGGAGGCGGGCCTCACGATCTCGGTCGTCCTGCTCGCGATCGCCGCCAGTGCCTGGTTCTGGGGGTCGTTCTCCGACCGCGTCGGCCGCCGCCGGGCGATGGTGCTCGCGAGCGCGCTGCTCGTCCTCCCGACCGTCGGTGCCGGGCTCGCGCCGACCTTCGGAGCGCTGCTCGCCTGCCGCGCTGCGCAGGGGCTCTGCATGCCCGGCCTGCTGATCGTCGGCGTGCCGTACGTCGTCGAGGCCTTCACGCCGCGCATCGGCGGGCGGGCGATGGGGAACTACGTGGCGGCGCTCGTCGCAGGCGGCCTGATCGGGCGCGTCGGCGTGGCGCTCGTCGCCCAGTGGGCCGGCTGGCGCTGGGGCGTCGGCGGGCTCGCGGTGCTGCCGCTCGCCGCGGCGGTCGTCATGCACCGCTCCCTCCCCCGCCTGCCGCCGCCCGAGCGCGGCGGCGGCGCTCGCGGGGCGCTGCGCAACCTCGCGTTGCTGCGGGTGACCGCGGTCGGCGCCGCACTCTTCTTCACCTTCGTCGGCACCTTCAGCTTCGTCGTCTACCGCCTGGAGGAGCCGCCGTTCTCGTACGGCACCGCCGCCGGCGGGATGATCTTCCTGCTCTGGCTGCTTGGCGCCGTCGGGCCGTCGGCCGGCCGGCTCGTCGACCGGATCGGCTGGCGGCGGACGGCGCTTGCAGCCGTCTGCACGCAGACGGTGGGCCTTCTCCTCTCCCTGCCGGACGCGCTGCCGACGCTGGTGCTCGGGCTCGGGCTCGTGACGGTGGCGATGTTCGCGGGCGTGACGGCGGCCCAGCTCGGCGTGGGGGCGGCGGCGAGCGCCGACCGCGGGGCGGCGAGCGCCCTCTACTTCACCGTCTACTACAGCGCCGCCGCGCTCGGCGGCTACGTGCCCGGTCTCGCCTGGGAGGCCTGGGGCTGGGGCGGCGTCACCGGTGCAGGGCTCGCCTCGCTCGCCGTCGCCGCGACCGCCGTCAGCTCCCGGCGTCCGGCCGGCTTGCGCCGATAGGAGCGCTAATTGCCACCTCGGCAATCCGGTGTCATCATCGAGCCGGAGTCGTATGCCCCGCACAGGCCAACCGGCATCCCGCCACGTCGCCGCCGTCGAGCGGGCCTTCGCCGTGCTCGACGCACTCGCCGAGAGCACGGGCGAGCTGGGCACGAACGAGATCGCGCGCCTCACCGGGATCAACGCGAGCACCGTCTCGCGCCTGCTGGCGACGCTCGTCCGCTCCGGCTTCGTCGAGCACGTCGCCGACAACGGCCGCTACCGCCTCGGCCTGCGGCTCGTCCAGCTCGGCAACGCGGTGCTGGGGCGGCTCGACCTGCGCGAGGTGGCGCGGCCGCACCTGCTCGCGCTCGTCGGGGCGACCGGCGAGACCGCGACGCTCTCCGCGCCGGGCGAGCGCGACGCCGTCACCGTGGACTTCGCCCAGAGCGGCTCGACGACGCAGAGCATTGCGCGGCTCGGGCGGCCGAGCGTCGCGCACGCGACCGCGACCGGCAAGGTGCTGCTCGCGTTTCGCGGCGGCGAGCTGCCGGCGGGGCCGCTGAAGGCGTACACGAAGCGGACGATCACCGACCGCCGCGCCCTGGCTGCAGAGATCGAACGCGTACGGGCGCGCGGGTACGGGCAGGCGCTCTCCGAGCGCGAGGACGACCTCGACGCGATCGCGGCGCCGGTGTGGGGGCCGCGCGGCGAGCTGGCCGCGATCCTGGGCGTGCAGGGACCGGCCTCGCGCTTCCGCGGCCAGGCGCTGGAGGCCGCGCTCGGACCGCTGCTCGAGCACGCGAGGCTGGTGTCACTGGCATTCGGCTGGGACGGGACACGAGAGGAGGCGCGATGAGCGACACGGTGACGCGGACGGCGTTCGACCGCGCCCAGCGCGAGCTGGGCTGCACGTTCATGGACTGGGAGGGCTGGACCTGGCCGAGCGACTTCGGCGACCCCGCCGCGGAGCACGCCGCCGTCCGCACCGGCGTCGGCGTCTGGGACGCCTCGCCCCTACGCAAGTGGGGGTTCCACGGCAAGGACGCCCTCCGGGCGGCCGACCGCATCTTCACCAACGACATGCTCGGCCTCGAAGCCGGGCAGGTCCGCTACGCGCCCTTCTGCGACGAGAGCGGCAGGATGGTCGGCGACGGGACCGTGTTCAAGTTCGAGGACGACGGCTGCGAGGTGGTCACCGCCCTCGACTCCGACCTCGACCACTTCCGGGAGGTCGTCCGCGGCCTCGACGTGGCGATCGAGGACATCACGGGGCAGGCCCCGCACGTCCAGCTCCAGGGGCCGCGCTCGCGCGAGCTGCTCGCCGGGCTCACCGACGCCGACGTCGCCGGGCTCCCCTACTTCCGCTTCTTCCCCGAGCAGGCGCAGGTCGGCGGGGTGCCGTGCTGGATCTCCCGCACCGGCTACTCGGGCGAGCTCGGCTACGAGC
>Ga0315281_10012886_pt1 | contig 11349 bp, 11 predicted proteins | sample YL17G07_0_MG_FD_204540 | JGI IMG/M metagenome (GOLD analysis project Ga0315281, IMG submission 204540) | Sediment microbial communities from Yellowstone Lake, YNP, Wyoming, USA - YL17G07_0 | ecosystem: Environmental > Aquatic > Freshwater > Lake > Sediment | place: USA: Wyoming | collected... | reverse complement strand
CTGGGCTGCGGGTGGCGGTGGTGGCTGGGCTGCCGCACGATGGACCTGCCGCGGGGTCGTTTCCGTCACTCATCGATCCACGCAATCCTGGGCGCGACCGGGCCGCCCTGCAGCCCCGATTCGGCCCCGATTCGGCCCCAATCCGCACCGGCCCCACCACATATCGATGCAGGCACTGGTTGGGCCCGCCAACCTCGTCGGCCCCTGGCTTGCATTGCGTCCAGTAGTAGGTGGTGGAAGCGTCGGTGCCCGACGCGGGCGTCCTGCGGCCAGTGCGCCACCTGGCCGGGCCGTCGTCCCCTACTTCGGGCGGCGCACCACGACGGCGGGCCCGCCGGCCGCGACCCGGTCGATCGCCTCGTTGGCCAGGGCATCGGCGGACTTGTTGAACGCCCGTCGGACGTGTGCCGCGCTCCACCGGTCGAACCCGCGCAGGAGGCGGCTGGCCTCCGCGTGGAGCGGGATGAGCTTGGAATCGCGCACCTTCCAGCGACCGGCGAGCTGCTCGACGATCAGGTTCGAGTCGAGCAGCAGCTGGACCTCGCGCGCCCCGAGTTCGTGCGCCAGGGCCAGCGCCCGCAGCACCCCCGTGTACTCCGCCACGTTGTTCGTCTGGATCCCGAGGTACTCGGAGATGCCGGCGAACGCCCGGGCGGCGGGGTCGAGGGCGCCGGGCGCGTCCGCGTCGATCAGGACCGCGCCAAGGGAGGCCGGGCCGGGGTTGCCCCTGGCCGCCCCGTCCGTGCGGATCACCAGGCGGCGGGGACCGGCACCTGCCCAAGGCGAGGAGGGTTGGTCGACGGCGCGTCCGGGCGTGGGGGTGGCGGAACCGGGCTCGGGGGCGGAACCGGGCGCAGGCTGGCGGCCGGGCGCAGGCCCAGGCGCGGGCTCGGCGTCCCAGAACCCCGGGCCGCGCGACACCCTGCTCAGGCCTGTCGCTCGACGATCGCCGACGATACCTCGAGGATCGCGCGGGTGATGTTGATGCCGCGCGGGCAGGCGTCGACACAGTTGAAGATCGTGCGGCAGCGCCAGACGCCGTCGCGGTCGGCCAGGATCTCGAGCCTGTCTCCGGCGCCTTCGTCGCGCGAGTCGAAGATGAAGCGGTGGGCCTGGACGATCGCTGCCGGGCCGACGTAGGCGGGCTGGGCCCAGAAGGACGGACAGGAGCTGGTGCAGGCGGCGCACAGGATGCACTTCGTCGTGTCGTCGTAGCGTGCCCGCTCTGCGGGGCTCTGGCGACGCTCCCGCTCCGGCGGCGCCCCCTCGGCGATGAGGAACGGCTTTACGCTGCGGTACTTCTCGAAGAACGCGTCCATGTCCACGACGAGATCCTTGACGACCGGCAGTCCCGGTAGCGGGGCGACGGTGATGCGCCGCTTGCCAAGCTGGTCGACCCGGATCTTGCAGGCGAGCCGGTTCCGCCCGTTGATCAGCATGGCGTCCGAACCGCACACGCCATGGGCGCACGACCGCCGGAAGGTGAGCGAGCCGTCCTGCTCCCACTTGACCTTGTGGAGGAGGTCCAGGATGCGGTCCATCGGCTCGGATTCGACGCGGTACGACTCCCAGTGCGGCGCGGGGTCGCGCTCGGGGTCGTAGCGGAGGATGGCCAGATCGACCTGCATGGATGCTCCCGGCTGCCTAGTAGACCCGGGGCTTGGGCTGGAACCGGGTGATCGTGACCGGTTTGTAGCGAAGCTCCGGGTACCCGGCGGTGCGGTAGGCCAGGGTGTGGGCGAGCCAGCTCGCGTCGTCGCGGTCCGGGTAGTCCTCGCGGGCGTGGGCCCCGCGGCTCTCCTTGCGGGCCAGCGCCGACACCGCCGTGGTCTCCGCGCAGTCGAGCAGGTAGCCCACCTCGCGGGCCTCGAGGAGTTCGGTGTTGAAGACGCGACCCTTGTCCGCCACCGAGATCCGGGCATACCGCTCGCGCAGCTCGCGAACCTTCGTCACGGCCTGGCTGAGCGTGGCGTCGTCGCGGTAGACGCCCACCTTGTCCATCATCACGTCTGCCAGTTCGGCCCGGATTCGCGCGGCGTTCTCGCCCGTCGGACGCTCCCGGACCGCCTCGAGCTCGGCACGGACCGGCTCGGCCACGTCGGACGCCAGGATCGGCAGGTCCAGGCCGCGCACGTCGTGGGCCATCTGGCGACCGGCCCGCCGGCCGAAGACGAGCAGGTCGACGAGTGAGTTGGTCCCCAGGCGATTGGCGCCGTGGACGCTGACGCAGGCGCATTCGCCGGCCGCGTACAGGCCGGGCACGACGGTGTTCCGCTCGTCGCGGACCACGCGAGTGTGGATGTCGGTCGGGATGCCGCCCATCGCGTAGTGGGCCGTCGGCTGGACCGGGACCGGCTCGGTGATCGGCTCCACACCCTGGTAGATCCGGGCGAAGTCGGTGATGTCGGGGAGCTTCTCCTCGATCACCTTGCGACCCAGGTGGGTCACGTCGAGGTGGACGTAGTCCTTGCCGCCGATGCCGCGCCCGTCGCGAACCTCCATGTAGATCGCCCGGCTGACCATGTCCCGCGGCGCCAGCTCCATCAGCTTGGGCGCGTAGCGCTCCATGAATCGCTCGCCCGAGTCGTTGCGCAGGTAGCCGCCCTCCCCGCGGGCGGCCTCGGAGAGCAGGATGCCGATGCCGACGATGCCCGTCGGGTGGAACTGGAAGAACTCCATGTCCTGCATGGGAACGCCGTGACGGTAGGCCAGGGATACCCCGTCCCCGGTCAGCGACCAGGCGTTCGAGGTGATCCGGTACATCCGCCCGAAGCCGCCGGTGGCGATCAGGACGGCGTTGGAGCGAAGCGTATGGAGCTGGCCGTCGGCGATCCGGTAGGCAATGACCCCCGCGGCCCGGCCGCCCTCGCCGGCGTCGCCGCCCTCGAAGAGCAGGTCGACGACGTGGTACTCGTCGTAGAACTGGACGCCGTACTTGATGCACTGCTGGTAGAGCGTCTGCAGGATCATGTGCCCGGTCCGGTCGGCGGCGAAGCAGGACCGGCGGACGGCAGCCTCCCCGTAGTTCCGGGTGTGGCCGCCGAACCGGCGCTGGTCGATCCTGCCGTCAGGCGTCCGGTTGAACGGCAGGCCCATGTGCTCGAGCTCGAGCACGCACTCGATCGCCTCGCGGGCGAGCACCTCGGCCGCGTCCTGGTCAACCAGGTAGTCGCCGCCCTTGATGGTGTCGAACATGTGCCATTCCCAGTGGTCCTCTTCCTGGTTCCCCAGCGCCGCGCAGACGCCGCCCTGGGCTGCCCCGGTGTGGGACCGCGTGGGATAGAGCTTCGTCAGGACCGCCGTGGAGACGCCGGCCTGGGCCAGCTCCAGGGCGGCCCAGAGCCCGGCCCCGCCGGCCCCCACGATCAGTGCGTCGTGTTCGGTCTGCACGATCAGGACATCGGGGGTCGGGGCAGGGTCATGACCACGACCGTGCCAAGGGCGAAGATGACGAAGGCAAGCACGTAGAGCCCCATCAGCAGCACGATCCGCGCGCCGCCCTTGACGTAGTCACGCACCACCACGCGGACGCCAAGGAAGCTGTGGAGGAGCACCATCATCAGCAGCAGCCAGTCCGTGACGCGCCAGAAGATGCTGCTCCAGCGCATCTCGGTGATGAACTTCGTGTCCTGCTCGGCCGGGTCGTACAGGAAGTGCAGGATGCTGAAGTGGGCCAGCGCCAGCACGAAGAGGGCGAGGCCGGACAGCCGGATCAGGTACCAGACGAACAGCTCGAACCCGCCGCCGTGGGGGCGGATGCGGCCAGCGCGCGACGGCAGCGCCACCGTGTCCTCCCTACAGCCCGAAGGCCGGCTTCATGATGATGAAGGCGCCCGGCAGGCCGAGGCCAAGAAAGATCAGCCAGTTGAGGTACCAGAGCTGGCGGTGATAGACGGTCAGGGCCGGCCAGAAGTCCATGGCGATGATCCGCATGCCGTTGAGGGCGTGGTAGAAGAGGGCGGCGCCGAGGAGGACCTCCCCGATCCTGCCCGGGAGGCTCGCGTAGACCTTGAGGATCTCGTCGTAGGCCTCCGGATTGCCGCCGACCAGGTAGATGTCGATGACGTGGACGACCACGAAGAGCCAGATCGCCACACCCGAGATCCGGTGGAAGGCCCAGGCGACCATGCCCTCGCTGCCGCGATACCTGAGCAGCATGGGTCCTCCGCCGGCGGCGCGTCCCGACATCGGCCCGGTCAGGAGGCGGCGACGGGACGCGTGGCCAGGCGGGCGATGATGGCGTCGGCCATCTCGCTGGTGCCGGCCGTCCCACCGAGGTCGTAGGTCACGTCGCGCCCCTCCGCGATCACGTCGCGGAGCGCCGTCTCCACCCGGTTCGCGGCCGCGGTCTCGCCCAGGTGGCGGAGCATCAGGACGCCGGAGAGGATCAGCGCCGTGGGGTTCGCCTTGTTCTGGCCGGCGTACTTGGGGGCCGAGCCGTGGACCGGTTCGAAGACCGCCGCCTCGGTGCCGATGTTCGCGCCGGGGGCCACGCCCAGGCCACCGACAAGACCCGCGGCCAGGTCGCTGATGATGTCCCCGTACAGGTTGGGGGCGACCAGCACGTCGTACTGCTCCGGCTTCTGGACCAGCTGCATGCACATGTTGTCGACGATCCGGTCCTGGAAGGCGACCCGACCCCCGTAGTCCGCCGCCACCGTCCGGCAGCACTCCAGGAAGAGGCCGTCGGTGAGCTTCATGATGTTGGCCTTGTGGACCGCGGTGACCATGTGGCGGTCGTTGGCCAGCGCGTACTCGAAGGCGTAGCGGGCGATCCGCATGGACGCCTCGCGGGTGATGATCTTGATGCTCTCGGCGGCGTCGCGGCCCACCATGTGCTCGATGCCGGCGTAGAGGTCCTCGGTGTTCTCGCGGACGATCACCAGGTCCACGCCCTGGTAGCGCGAATCGAGGCCCTTCATGGAGAGGGCCGGACGGACGTTGGCGTAGAGGCCCAGCGCCTGGCGCAGCGTCACGTTGACCGAGCGGAAGCCTTCGCCGACCGGCGTCGTGATGGGCCCCTTGAGGGCGACCCGGTTGCGCCGGATCGAGGCCAGGACGTGGTCCGGGAGGGGCGTGCCGTACTCGGCCATGACGGCCTCGCCGGCGTCGACCACCTCCCAGGCGAACGAGACCCCCGAGGCGTCGAGGACACGGCGGGATGCCTCCGCCAGCTCCGGTCCGATGCCGTCGCCGGGGATGAGGGTCACGGGGTAGGTCATGCCCCGAATTCTAGCCGTCCGGGACGGAGGCCGGCGGGCCGGCCGCGCTCCGGGCCCGAGCGGGCCTCGCTTCGCCGGTCTGACCGGGCTGTCCGTCGGCCAGGCGCGCCCGAGCCGCGCCACGACCCCGGCCCACGCGGTACCATCGCGCTCACGGCTCGGCCGAGGGGTTGGCGCTCACCCGCTCCCCGCCTGACGCCTCCCTCCGACAACGTTCCGACGGCAGCTGCCGGGAGTCTCTGCGCGTGAAGATCCAGGAAGCCGACGCGAAATCACTGCTGCTCGCCCAGGGCCTGCCCGTGCCTGCCTGGGCCGTCGCCCGCACCCCGGCCGAGGCCCGAACCGCGGCGGAACGGTTCCTGGCCCCCGGGTCGGGCATGGTCGTCATCAAGGCCCAGGTCCTGGTCGGCGGGCGCGGGAAGGCCGGCGGCGTCAAGCTCGCGGCGACCGCGCAGGAGGCCGAAGCGGTCGCGGGGCGGATCCTGGGCATGTCGATCAAGGGCATCACCGTTCGCAAGGTGCTGGTCGCCCCGGCCGCCGAGATCGTGAAGGAGTACTACCTCTCGGCCGTCCTGGACCGCGCCGCCCGACGGATCATGCTCATGGGCTCTGCCGAGGGCGGCGTCGAGATCGAGCAGGTCGCCGTCGAGAACCCCGCGGCCATCATCCGGATCCACGCCGACCCGTTCCTCGGCCTGCAGGACTGGCAGGCCCGCCAGCTCGTCTTCGCCCTGGGCCTCGGGGCCCACCTGAAGGCTGGCGTGGCCATCGCCCGCGGCCTGGTCCGGACGATGCTCGCCAACGACGCGGACCTCGTCGAGATCAACCCCCTGGCAATCGTCCGTGAGACCAGCGCCGATGGCACGGCCGTGGAGCGGCTCGTCTGCCTGGATGCCAAGGTCACCCTGGACGACTCGGCGCTCCCCCGCCACCCGGAACTCGAGGCGCTGCGCGACCTCGACGAGGAGGATCCCACCGACCTCGAGGCTCGCGCGGCCGGGATCAGCTTCATCAAGCTCGACGGCACGATCGGCTGTATGGTCAACGGCGCCGGCCTGGCGATGACCACGATGGACCTGGTCAAGCGCGCCGGCGGCGAGCCGGCGAACTTCCTGGACATCGGCGGCGGGGCACGGGCCGACAAGGTCACCGCGGCGATGCGCCTGATCCTGGCCGATCCCAAGGTCAACGCGATCCTCGTCAACATCTTCGGCGGGATCACCCGGGGTGACGAAGTCGCCCGGGGCCTGATCGAGGCGCGGGCCCAGCAGACACGCTCCGTGCCGATGGTGGTCCGCATCGTCGGCACCAACGCCGCCGAGGCCGCGCCCCTGCTCCGGGAGGCCCGCTTCGAGACGGCCGCGACGCTCGACGAGGCGGCCGTGAAGGCGGTCGCCGCCTCTCATGCCGCGACCGCGGCCGGTCATGCCGCGACCGCGGCCGCCGCCGGCCCGGGCGCCTCAGGCCCCGCCACCGGAGCTGACCGATGAGCATCCTGATCGGTCGCGACACGCGCCTCGTGGTCTCCGGCATCACCGGCCGCGAAGGCGAGTTCCATTCCCGGGCGATGCTCGAGTACGGCACGAACATCGTGGCCGGCATGACCCCCGGCAAGGGCGGCCAGCTCGCCCTCGACGGGCGCGTTCCCGTGTTCAACACCCTCGCCGAAGCGGTCCGCGAGACGGGTGCCAACACGTCCTGCATCTTCGTGCCGGCGGCGGGCGCCCCGGATTCGATCCTCGAGGCGGTTGCCGCAGGGATCGAGACGATCTTCTGCATCACCGAGGGGATCCCCGCCCTCGACATGATCCCGGCGGTCGAGGCCGTCCGCCAGGCCGGCGCCCGGCTCATCGGGCCGAACTGCCCAGGGGCAACCTCGCCTGGGCGGGCCAAGGTCGGCATCATCCCGGGCTCGGTCCACCGCGAGGGCCGCGTCGGCGTCGTCAGCCGCTCGGGGACCCTCACCTACGAAGCGGTGCAGGCGATGAGCGACGCCGGCCTGGGCCAGTCGACCTGCGTCGGCATCGGCGGCGACCCGATCATCGGCACCACCTTCCTGGACATCCTGCAGCTGTTTGCGCAGGACCCCGAGACCGAGGCGATCGTGATGATCGGCGAGATCGGCGGCGCGGCGGAGGAGGAGGCGGCCCGCTGGGCCGGCGAGCACCTGCGGCACGTCCCCATGGCGGCGTTCATCGCGGGGCGCACCGCACCCGAGGGCAAGCGGATGGGTCACGCCGGCGCGATCATCTCCGGCGGCTCAGGCACTGCGGCCAGCAAGGTCGCCGCACTCGAGGCGGCCGGGATCCGGGTGGCGGGCTCACCGACCGAGCTGCCGGCGCTGATCCGCGAGGCTGGCTACCGGGGCTGAAGGAACGGGCCGAGCGTCGCCCACGCGGGACCGCCGGGCGCCTCGATCAGCTCCACCAGGACGCCATTGCAGCTTCGCGGGTGGAGGAAGGCGACCGGCCCCTCTGCGCCTCGGCGCGGCGCCCGGTCGATGAGTTCCACGCCTGCTGCGGCCAGGCCGTCGAGGGCGACGGCGACGTCCGGCACCTCCAGGCAGATGTGGTGGGTGCCTTCGCCGCGCGACTGGAGGAAGCGTGCCACCCCGGTCGTCGCATCGGTCGGTTGGACAAGCTCGATCTTCGAGGCGCCACTCGTCAGGAACGCGATGCGCACCCCGTCCGAGGCGATGTCGAGGACCGACTCGAGAGGCAGGCCCAGCAGGTCTCGATAGGTTCGGATCGCCGCGTCGAGGTCCCGTACGACGATCGCCACGTGGTGGATGCGGCCCAGGCGAGCCACCGGAGCGGGAAGCGTGCTCACAGCGTCGCAACCTCCCGGTGGACGCCCCAGGCGGCGCGCAGGGCGTTGCTGATCTCCCCCACCGTCGCTCCCGCCTTGACCGCCTCGATCATGAACGGGAGCAGGTTCTCGGAGCCGCGGGCGGCGGCGGCCAGGCGGTCCATCCGGCCGGCCCACGCCCCCGGATCTCGCTCCTCGCGCAACCGCCGGAGGCCCTCGACCTGGCGGCGCTCCGTCTCCGGATCGATCCGCTGGAGCGGCGGCCGGCGGAGCGGTGCGTCATCGCGGAAGCGGTTGAGCCCCACCACGACCTGCTCGCCGGAGTCGATGGCCTGCTGGACGCGGTAGGCGGACTCCTGGATCTGGCGCTGCTGGAAGCCGGCCTCCACGGCCGCGAGCGTGCCGCCCAGGCGGTCGATCTCGGCCAGCAGCTCGTTCGCCGCGGCCTCCAGCGCGTCGGTCAGCGACTCGACGTAGTAGGAGCCCGCGAGGGGGTCCGGCGTCTGGGTCACCCCGGACTCGTAGGCCAGGATCTGCTGCGTCCGGAGGGCGAGGCGGGCCGCCTCGGCGGTAGGCAGGGCGAGCGCCTCGTCGCGCGAGTTGGTGTGCAGGCTCTGGGCCCCGCCGAGGACGGCGGCCAGGGCCTGGACCGTCGTCCGGACCACGTTGTTGTCGATCGACTGGGCGGTGAGCGACGACCCGGCCGTCTGGACGTGGAAGCGGCACATCATCGAACGGGCGTTCTGTGCGCCGTAGCGCTCCCGCACGATGCGGGCCCACATCCGGCGCGCCGCCCGGAACTTCGCAACCTCCTCGAACAGCTCGCTCCAGGCGGCGAAGAAGAACGAGAGCCGCTCCCCCAGGCTGTCGATGTCGAGGCCCCGGGCGAGCGCCGCATCGACGTAGGCCATCCCGTCGGCCAGGGTGAAGGCCAGCTCCTGGGCCGCCGTCGCGCCGGCCTCGCGCATGTGGTAGCCGCTGATGCTGATCGTGTTCCAGCGGGGCAGTTCCGTCGCGCAGAACTCGAAGACATCGGTCACCAGCCGCATCGACGGGGCGGGCGGGTAGATCCACGTTCCGCGGGCGATGTACTCCTTCAGGATGTCGTTCTGGACGGTCCCGGAGAGCCGTTCCCGGGGCACGCCCTGGGCGTCGGCGACCGCCACGTAGAAGGCGAGCAGGATCGCCGCGGTGGCGTTGATCGTCATGGAGGTACTCACGCTGGCCAGCGGGATGCCCGCCAGGAGCGTCTCCATGTCGCGGATCGAGCTGACGGCCACCCCGACCCGGCCGACCTCCCCCTCCGCCTCCGGCGCGTCCGAGTCGTAGCCCATCTGCGTCGGCAGGTCGAAGGCGACCGACAGACCGGTCTGGCCCTGCTCGAGGAGGTAGCGGAAGCGCCGGTTCGTCTCCTCGGCACTGGCGAATCCGGCGTACTGGCGCATCGTCCAGAGCCGGCCGCGGTACATCGTGGGCTGGACGCCGCGGGTGAAGGGGAACTCGCCGGGGCGGCCGAGGTCCCGCCCCTCGTCGAGGTCCGCCGTGTCGGCCGCCGTGTAGAGGGGGTGGATCTCGATCCCGGAGGTCGTCACGAGAGGCGGCCGGGGCTCCGGGGCCTCCCCGTTCGGGCCCGGGGCGCCTGGCCCGGTGCCCGGGGCGCCGCCCGCCGGGCCCGGGGCGGCCGAGCTCGGCTCGCTCATGCCAGCACCACCAGGAGGACTCCCAGCTCGACGGTCTGGCCGGCCGCGACGGCGACCCGCTCCACCGTGCCGGCTCGCGGCGCCCGGACCTCGTTCTGCATCTTCATGGCCTCGACAACGAGCAGCTGGTGGCCCGCCTCGACAACCTCGCCGGGCGAGACCGCCACGGCCACGATACGCCCGGGGATCACCGCCCGCACCTCGACCGGACCCCCGTGAGACCCCGCGTCCCGCCCTCGCGTGGCCCGCTCCCGGAGCAGGGCACGGGCCTCGGGTTCAACCTCCAGGACAAACCTCCAGCCGTCCACGACGACCTCCCGGGTCGGGCGCCGGTCCGGGGCTCCCGGATCCACCGCGCCGGCCAGCAGGAGCGTCCGGGCGCCCTCCCGAAGCGCAACCGCGTGCTCGCCGTCGAGCCACTCCAGCTCGGTCTCCGGGCGGGTCGGGTCGATGACCACGACCGGGTCGCCGTCGATCAGCGTGGACGGATGGACCGTGACCCTGACCGCCCGATCAGCCCTCATGCTGGCCACCGATCAGCCACCTCTCGCCGCCCCGCCGCCGCCCACGCGCCCCCGGCGAGCTGGTCAGCGGGAGCGGCCGGAGCGCCTGAGGCGGTTCCCGCGGCCGGGGCGGTTCCCGCGGCCGGGGTTCTCGCGGACGACGCACCGGCCGGCCCGCCCCGCGGGCCCCCCGATGGCGGCGGGGCCATGGCGGCCGCCAGCTGCGCCAGCGGCAGCCGGCTCGCCCGCTCCGCGGCGCCGTCCCAGTGGTCCTCGACCCAGTCCGTGGAGAGTTCTCCCGCCAGGAACCCCGGGTGTCGGACGAGCGCGCGATCGAACGGCAGGGTCGTCTGGAGACCCGTGATCTCGACCTCGTCGAGGGCCCGCCGGAGCCGCTCCAGCGCCGCCGGGCGGTCGGCGTCGACGACCATCAGCTTGGCGATGAGGGGGTCGTAGTCAGGCGGAATCCGCTCCCCCGCCTCGGCCGCGGTGTCCACGCGGACGCCCGGGCCGGCGGGCATCCGCCAGGTGCCGATCCGCCCCGGCGCCGGGGCGAAGCCGCGGGCAGGGTCCTCGGCCGAGAGCCGGACCTCGATGGCGTGCCGGGCCGGATCGGCCGCGACCGCGGCGGCGGCCAGCGCCCCGGCCGAGAGGGAGCGCCCGGCGGCCAGCCAGAACTGCTCCCGGACGATGTCCAGCCCGCTCACCAGCTCGGTCACGCCGTGCTCCACCTGGAGCCTGGCGTTCACCTCGAGGAACCAGAAGTTGCCGTCGGGGTCGAACAGGAACTCGGTAGTTGCGGCGTTCGTGAGGCCTGCCGCCGAGGCGGCCCGGATCGCCAGCTCGTGGAGGTGGACGCGCTGGTCGCGGGTCAGCCCGGGCGCCGGTGCCTCCTCGACGAGCTTCTGGTGGCGGCGCTGGACCGAGCAGTCGCGCTCGCCGAGGGCCACGACCCGGCCGGTCAGGTCCCCCAGCAGCTGGACCTCGATGTGGCGAGCCGGGCGGACGAGCCGCTCCAGATAGACCGTGCCGTCGCCGAACGAGGCGGCCGATTCGCTGGCGCCCGCGGCGAGCGCGGCGGGAAGCTCGGCCGCGGAGCGAACCTCGCGCATGCCC
>Ga0315281_10012885_pt1 | contig 11350 bp, 10 predicted proteins | sample YL17G07_0_MG_FD_204540 | JGI IMG/M metagenome (GOLD analysis project Ga0315281, IMG submission 204540) | Sediment microbial communities from Yellowstone Lake, YNP, Wyoming, USA - YL17G07_0 | ecosystem: Environmental > Aquatic > Freshwater > Lake > Sediment | place: USA: Wyoming | collected... | reverse complement strand
TGGCGCTTGCCCACGATCACGGTCTCGATCTCGTCTATCAGGGCCCGGGCCCGCTCCGCCGCCCAGGCCGCCTGCTCCCGATTCTCCATTGCTCGGACTCCCGAGAGGAGATTATAGCAGGCCGGGAGAGGGGCAGCAACGACGAGGTTCCGGCCAAAAAGCGACGCCCCTTGGTGCGTAGGGCAGGAGCGCGTCTCCTGCCCGGCACCCAAGGCGGGCAAGTGCGCTATGCCCAGGGGCCACACCCCTCGACACCCGGCCTCCCTGGTGTTAGACTCCCCTCACATCGCGTAGGGCAGGAGCTTGCCTCCTGCCCCACAGACTGAGCCGTACCGCCCAGAGGGGAAGGACATGGCCAAGAACCGGCTGTACTACGGCGATAACCTTGATATTCTCCGGCGGTATGTCGAGGACCGGTCTGTTGACCTCGTGTACCTCGACCCACCCTTCAACAGCAACCAGGACTACAACGTCCTCTTCAAGGAGCGCCACGGCGAGCGCTCGGCCGCCCAGGTGAAAGCCTTCAAAGACACCTGGTGGTGGGATGAAGAGGCCTCGCGGGCCTATACAGAGATCACAGAGCGTGGGCCGGACGAGGTCTCGAAGGCGCTGAGCGCCTTCCGCACCTTCCTGGGCACCAACGACATGCTAGCCTACCTCTCGATGATGGCCCCGCGCTTGGTCGAACTCCGCCGCGTCCTCAAGGAGACGGGCTCCGTCTACCTCCACTGCGACCCCACCGCGAGCCATTACCTCAAAGTGCTCATGGACGCGGTGTTTGGGCCCATGCGGTTCGTGAACGAGATCACGTGGAAGCGGACCTCAGCCCATGCGAATGTCATCAGCAAGTTCGGGGTCGTGCACGATGTGATACTGTTCTACACGAGATCGGCCAAGTGGACGTGGAACCAGCTCTATACCCCATACACGGATGAGTATGTTGAGATGTTCTTTGACCAGCGCGACCCTGATGGACGGCGCTACTTCCGTCGTGACCTCACGGCCGCAATGTCGCGCGCATCTACTGGGCAGATCTACGAGTGGAAGGGTCTGAGGCCGCCCGAGAGCCGGTGTTGGGCGATGACCAGGGACAGGATGGACCAACTCGACGCAGATGGCCGGATACACTGGCCAGCCAAGCGAGGAGGGATGCCTCGGCTGAAGATATACGAGGATGAAGCACCCGGGGTGCCCGTCCAGGATGACTGGGACGACGTCCGCATCATGCACAACCTGTCGGCCGAACGCCTCGGCTACCCGACCCAGAAGCCCGAGGCGTTGCTCGAACGCATCATCCTCGCGAGCAGCAATGAGGGCGATCTCGTGCTCGATCCTTTCTGCGGGTGCGGCACGACCATCGCGGTGGCACAGCGGCTGAATCGGCGCTGGATCGGGATTGATGTGACCTGCCTAGCGATCAACCTCATGCGCCGGCGCCTGGAGAGCGCGTTCGGCGGGAGGGCGGAGTTCGACGTGATCGGCGAGCCAACCGCATACTCCGAGGCGGCGCAGTTGGCTCACGAAAACCCCTACCAGTTCCAGTGGTGGGCGCTCGACCTGGTGGGAGCGCGGCCGACTCCGGAGGGCCAGAGGAAGGGCTCGGACAAGGGCATAGACGGGCGGCTCTTCTTCCACGATGACGCTAGTGGACAGACCAAACAGGTGATCTTCCAGGTGAAAGCGGGGCACGTCAGTGCCGCCCAGGTCCGCGACCTGCGAGGCACGCAGGAACGCGAGCAGGCCGAGATGGCCTGTCTGATCTCCCTGGAGGAACCGACCCAACCCATGCGGGCGGAAGCCGCCGCCGCGGGGTTCTACCAATCCCCCCTCGGCAACAAAATGTACGCCCGCATTCAGATACTCACCGTCAAGGAACTGCTGGAGGGGAAGCAATTGCAGATGCCGAAGGCGGGACTGGACGTGACGTTCAAGAAAGCGCCGAGGGCGAAGGGGAAGAGCGGGCAGAGGAAGTTGGGGGAGGGGGAGATGCCGAATGCGGGATAGACTGGGGCTCGGGGGAGGTTCCCGCTGTCGCTGAAGTCCGCACGACAGCTTCTTCGTCTCCGTGGGCGCGCTGACCTCGCTGCTCTACTGGGCAACGGGTCGATCCAGTTTGAGGAGTCCGACACGTATGGTAGCTTCTGGAACTGCCGGCTCACAACAGCCAAGATCTACGCCCCCTTTGTGGATTACGAGGCACTGCGGAATCTCAGCAAGGAAGATCAGGGGGTCATTCTTAGCGCCTTCCTCGAAATCTGGCCTCCCGAGCCATACGGGACGGAGATCGCCGACATTGTCTACAGACTCGACAACGCTTCTCTCGAGGAGGCGCGTGAACCCCTGGCAGACCTCGCTGAGGAGATCGACCGCCAGGGCAATCTGATGATCTCGGTCGCGACGGGCGGACCGCGCATAAACGAGGTCAGCGCAAGATACCGCGAAGGGTACGAGCGCATAGACGCGGCGCTTCGCAAGCTGGGCATCCCCAATCCGAATTTGTACCGGGACTTGTGGGACTGGTACGGCAAATGGAGCAGGGGTGATCTGCCGTCCTATCAGTCGAGGCGCCAGTACATACGCGGGCTGTTCGAGCCCCTTGAACGCCAGTTGCGCGAACGAACAACGGGGCGCGGCGCAGAGGTGTTTGCGGAACCGACGGGCTGGCCCCGCGTAGACAGGACCCTTGGGGAGCTGCGAAAGCAGCTTGAGGAAGCATCCTCCGAGGTGCAATTTCAAGCCGTGGGGGTGATGTGTCGCGAGGCGTTGATCTCGCTTGCGCAGACTGTCTATGATCGACAGCGACATCCGCCTACCGACGGTGTGGACCCGAGCAAGACCGATGCTAAGCGGATGCTTGACGCGTACCTCGCGGTCGAGCTGTCAGGCGGCCAGAACGAGGCCGCGAGGCGGCATGCGAAGGCGGCCCTCGACCTGGCGAACGACCTGCAGCACAACCGCACGGCGACATTCCGGGAAGCTGCGCTCTGCGCGGAGGCCACCGCCTCTGTGATCAACATTGTCGCAATAGCCTCCGGACGGCGCGATCCTGAAGCGAGCGCGTAGCCGCCCCGTCAGTCCCCTGGGCAGGAGACAAGCTCCTGCCCCACGCGTGATCGGGCAGACTCCCCGCCGCGGCAGAGCGGCGGTTCCCGACCAACTCGGCAGAAGCAGGCCGCAAGGTTGGGTGAATTCGGGAGGGGAGGGAGGACCCTCCCCTCCCGATTCCCTCCCCGCCCCCCCCCGGCCAGGAGAGTCCACTCGGGCCCCTACGGCGCAGACTGAGCGTTGCACCAGAGCGGCGGTTCCCGACCAACTACGGTCCGGCTCGCGGTTCAAGCAGCCACTTCCAGGGACACCACTTTCGCCTCGCCGTCGCCCTCCGGCAGGGGTCGGCCCTCCTCACGCAGACAGGCGAGGTGAAAAGGAATACCCTCACGGGCGAGCGCGAGCACTTCCTCCTCGCTCTCCCCGCACGCTACGTAGCCGGGCAGGGCCGGGACAGTCAGCGTCCACTTGCCCTCCGGGTCTTCCTCCACCACAGCCTTGAATCTTCTCACCTGCGCTTCCTCCATGCTTGCTCGAACTCGCGCCGCGTCACACCGGCCTGTCGCAGGAGGCTCGCCAAGTTCCCCTCTCACAGGTCTCGGCCTGCGTGCACGCTGACTGTGACGTGAGCCTCTGGGCGCCCAAGATGAACCAGGCGAACATGACTGCCCACCTGGCGGCGCACGATGAATCCGAGCCGCTCCAGTGTAAGAATGGCCTCCCGCGCCGTCACTTACGGCATTTCCTCTCAAGCCAATCGCGTTCACGACGATGCGGCGGCTCTGGCCCCGCCGGGATCGCCCTGCCGATTGTACCACACCGACGATTCCCGACCAACTACAGTGAGTGGAGTGCCTGCCTTCCCGCTGCCGCGCCTCGTCCGAGGCTCCTGCTGACACGGTTGACGATGCCGGAGGAATTGTCTAATATGCATCAATGAGCATGGGAAAGGAGGAGGCACACATGCCGATCCGAGTGCTACGCATCCCGATGACAAAGGCTCGCAGGCACCTGGGTTCATTCGTCCGCGCAGTGAACGTTGGGGGCGACGTGGTTGTTCTCGAGAAGGACGGCATCCCCGTAGCTGGGCTGCTCGATATTGATGCTGTCGAAGACTATCTGGAGGCCCAGGACCCGGCGCTGCGGAGGCGCCTTCGGGCCAGCATGAGGGCCTATCGCTCCGGTCGCGGGCGGCCCGCGCGAGAGTTCCTCGATGAGCTGAAGGCCGAAGGGGCTGAGTAGCCCGGTGCCGCGTCGCTATCGGGTTATCGTTCTGCCGGGATTCGAGCGGGAGGTGCGGCGGCTACGCAAGCGATCCCGACGCGTGTACGAGAGCTTGCTCCGGGCAATCGAAGTCCTCGAGTCTGACCCGTTCAACCTGGAAGGTCGCGCGAACGTCCGAAAGCTGGTGGGCGTTCCTGCCGGCGAGGGGCAGTTGCGTCTCCGTGTCGGTGGCTATCGCCTCCGGTACGACGTGGTTGGTGACGAGGTCGTGCTGCACTCGATGCGACCGCGCCGTGAGAGCTATCGCTGACCTCACTGAGCGAGGGATCATCCCCCGAGTTCGAGGCAGCGTTTGCGGTAGTGCAGGTAGTTCTGGTAGGTCACTTCCTCGGGCACGCCGTGGTCGCAGGTGGGGAGGTAGCCGCCCCGGGCGCGCATGGGCGGGAGGACGCGCTCCAGGTACTTGTCTATCTGCTCCGGGGTGGTGGCGAGCACGCGCTTGTCAATGCCGCCGGAGATCACCAGGCCCGGATACTGCCGCCCGATGGCGACCACGTCACAGCCCGCGGCCACCTCGAAGGGAGACATCACATCCATCCCGATCTCCTGGTAGAGGGCGATCACGGAGGGCGCGTAGCCGTCCGTGTCGAGATGGATGAAGAGGCGCCGTGATGGATCGAGCTGGCGCTTCCTGATGTTGGTGACGATCTGCTGGTAGTAGGGGAAGAGGAACGCGCGGATCATGTCGGGGGAGATGAGGGGGCCGCTCTTGTAGCAGATGTCCTCGCCGAAGAAGACCTGGTCGAAGGTGATGTGCTGCTGGTGCCTGGCGGTCACTGCGTCGGCGAGGCTGAGCCAGGTCTGCATGCAGTCGTGGATCAGGTCGGGCTGGTCGTAGAAGGCATAGAGCAGGTCCACGGGGCCGATCAGGCTCCGCAGGTACATGTAGCCGCCGCCGATCTGCTGCACCATCATCAGGCCCCGGCCCGCAGCGGCCCTCGCGTCGGCCATGCGTTGGTCGAGACTGGCGAAGCGGTCGGGGGTGAGCGGGTTCAGCCGCCACTTGGCGTTTTCTTCCCAGGTCTTCCAGTCCTTGACAGGATGGTCGAGGTACTCGGGCATGAACCCGGAGCGGCGTCCCTTGAAGCAGAGCAGGTGGCGGCCGGCGAAGTCCTGGAAGACCTCGTAGTCGCCGCGGTCCTCGACCACCTTCTCCTCGAAGGCCGGCAGGAACTCGGCCTCACACCAGCCCAGGCCGCCGAGGGCGTAGTCGCCGGGAGGGTCGTAGTGGAAGAGATCCGCGAGCGGGACATCCTGGGGCATGCCCTGCTCTTTCCAGCGCTCGAGGCTGAAGAACCCGAACTCCTTCCGGAAGAGCGGCGCCCCCGGGGTGATGGCGTATGTATCGCGGAGCTTGCGGGCCGACAGGCTCATCTTCTCCCGCGGGACCATGGCGTAGACGCCGTCCAGGGTTGGTTGTACGGGCATATAGCTTACCATTGCTCAGCAACCGATTGCTTTGTAGCCACGGCGAAGGCAGCGAGAGGAGTCTACCAGAAGGCGCGGGCAGGAACAAGCCGGCGATGCGGGCGCGAGTTGTGGAACATCCAGTACAGCTACAGATTCTCTTGCATTACGGTGACAACACCGCGGCGGCTGCGCAGTCCGCCTCGGCGGACAGCCGTGGGTAATGCAAGAGAATCTCCTGTAGAGGCGTCACGCTTTGCGCTGAGGAGTTTCTTGCACTATAGCTCGTATCACTATGCCGCGCGGGCTGCGCAGCAACCGCGCAGCAGTAGTGCAAGAAACTCCATAGGGGGTTGACGGTGGCAGGAGAGGGGGCTAACATCGTGGCGAATCGAAAGCCGACGAAGACCACACCCGGAAGCAGGGAGGACTTGCTGATGAAGAGCGATTTTCTGGCGGGAGTCCTGGTCGGAGCGCTGGTGGGCGCGGCGGTCGGAATCCTGTTCGCGCCGGAGGCCGGGGAGGAAACCCGAGAGCGCGTGAAGGAAGGGGCGCTGAAGGTGAAGGAGGCCGCGACGGAGCGGGCGAGAGGCATGATCCGTCGGGGTGAGGCGAGGGGAGAGCAGGGAGACGAAGGGCTAAGCGAACCGGCCTAGCTACGGGCGTTCGCACATCTACGGCTGCGGCGTTGCTGCGCAGCCGCCGCGGGGAAGTAGTGTGCGAACGCTTTGCAGCCCCCATCTCGATGGCTTCCTGAGCTTCGCCCTGTTACTTCTCTGGGCGAAGCTCAGTGGGCTCGTCGAGCGAAGATTGGGCGGGGGGCGACGGCGCGACGGGGGCAGGAGAGACGCTCCTGCTCTACGGAACTGGGGGATGCGACGCGGAACGGCCGGCGGGCGTGGGAACGCCCGCCCTACAGGTCCACTGGCAGGCGGCGGGATTGCGCTGAGCTTTCGACCGCCGCGAAGCACATGGCGAGGGACTTGATGTTGTCGTGGCACTCGGTCTGGGGCCTCTCGCCCGTTCGCAGGAAGGCGAGCAGCTCGCGCAGGGCGCCGTGCCAATAGGTGTGCCGGAGGGGCGAGGGGGAGATGGGGATGTCATCGAGGGGGCGCGTGAAGCCGGTATCGCCGGCCACCACCTGGGCGCGGGGCAGCTCATCACGCTCATAAACCAGAGTGCCCCGCTCGCCGATGATACGCCAGTCTCCGTTCCAACTGGTGGGGAACCCTTCCGCGCACCAGCTCCCGCGGTAGGTGAAGATCACGCCGCCAGTCATCTCGAAGATGCAAGCAGCGGCGGCGTCACCGCGATACCATGAGCCCCTTGGGTTGAACTCCTTGGCATAGACCGCGACCGCGTCGGCGCCGGTCATGAACCGGGCGAGGTCGAAGTGGTGGATCGCCATGTCGAGCACCAGGGGGCTGGCCATCTCATCGCGAAAGCCGCCGAAGTGCGCGCCGAGGTAGAAGTCACAGTTGATGGTGGTGATGGCCCCGATGGCGCCGGCTGCAAGGGTGCGGCGGACGGTGTCGTGGTTGACATCCCAGCGGCGCGTCTGGCTGACCATGTAGAGCTTGCCTGTCTCCTCGGAGGCGCGGACCATGTCGCGGGCCTCCGCCATGCTGGAGGCCAAGGGCTTCTCCCCGATGACATGACAGCCGGCGCGCAGCGCGGTGCAGGTGATCTGGTGGTGGGCCTCCGGCACAGTCAGGTCCACCACGAAGTCGGGCCGAGTCCGTTGGAGCGTCGCCTCGAGATTGTCCGAGGCCAGCGCCCCCAGCCCGTGCTTGCCGATGAAGGCCCGGGCGGCCTCGATCCTCAGGTCAACCACCGCCGCGATGTCAACCTGCTCCTCGATCAGGGGCCCGATCCAGGCCTGGGAGATGCCGCCGGCCCCCACCATCACCGCACGCTCGGCCACGATCCTATCCTCTCATCTCAGCGCTCGGCTGTAGGCCCCCGTCTAAGGCTGGCCGGCGCTACTCAGCTTCGAGCAGCAGCAGCGCGTCCTCCCATCCGTCTGGCGTGGAGAACTCCTTGACATCCGCGTACTGGAAGGTGCCGATCCGCCGTCGCTCTCCACTCCTCGGGTCAATCCAGGAACCGGCCACTGTCTCGGAGGTCTTGATCCTGTCCATCCGAATCGCGGCGGTGCACTTGCCGCTGAGGTACACCAGGGCCCAGTCTGCAGCAGAGGAGTGCGCGGCGGCGTTCAGCTCGATCCCGGAGCCGACGCCCTTCGCGATGATGGACTGGTTCGGGATGATGTCCCACCACCGCTTCAACGAGGTGATGATGCTGCGAAGGACGCCGAGGTGGCGCGAGCCCGGAGCATCAACCCAGTCGCGCCACTTCTCAGGCGCCTGCCAGTTGTCGTTGTGGCCATAGACGTGGTGTCCCCCGGCCAGGTAGGACCACCAGGCCTGCCTGCGCACATCGAGCGGCGTGATCAGCCGGCCGAACTCCACGCCTTCATATCCGCCTTCGGCCATCACCGCGGGCTTGATGGGGGTGAAGGCGTAGTCCGCGGCGGTCATCGGGTAGACCTGCTCGATGTCAATGCAGGTCTGGAGCATGTTGAAGGCGAGCCAACTCTCCTGGTGCACGAAGCTCGAGGACTGCGGCGAGGGGTCCGGGTGGACGGTGATCCAGTGTGCGCCCCCGTCTCCTTCCGCCAGCCCCTCCGCGATCGCCCTCACCACCGGCAGATACTGCCTCTTGGCCTCCGGGTACATTGACCAGATGACCTGCGGGACATCCCGGTAGCGGTTGGCGATCCACCTGGCTGCTTCCCTCGCGCGGTCCGGGGTGTAGAACCTGTCCTGCGTCTTGTGATAGACGCCCAGCACCTGAACGAGCTCCAGCTCGCAGGCCAAGCGCATCACGGCGTCAACGTGCTCGTAATACCTCTCGTTGGGTTTGGACGGGTCAGAGTCGAGCCACGGGTATTCTCCGTTGATGTTGGGCTGCGGGTCGGGTTCGTGCCCGATGAGCATGACCAGCACCGCGCTGAACCCCTTGTCCTTACGGTTCCTCAGGACTGCCCTGGCGTCGGCCGGAGAGAAGGACCGGAACACATGCCAGAGCGTATCCCCCAGCCAGAAGAACGGCTCCCCCTTCTTGTCCACGAAGTACCGCCCGTTGCCGCTGATGCCGAGCGGCGCGATGTCAGAGGTGGCGACCATGGGTCTCATCCGCGCTGCCTCCCTGGGTAATGGCGACTGCTTCGGTAACGGTGGCAGGGCCTCCTGCGGCGCTGCTGAGGGCCGTCTGGTAGTCCTAGCGCCCTTCGTGCCGGAGTGCAGGAGGTCCCAAGATGCCCTGGGGGTTCTACGGGGACGCGCTGTACCGCTCCAGCAGGCGCTGGAGGTTGCCGCCCATGATCAGGCGCTTGTCCGCTTCGGAGATGCGGGAGTAGAGGATCTGCCCGATCCCCCAGCCGATGGGGAGGTCGGTGAGATCGGAACCGAAGAGGATGCGGTCGGCGCCGTACACCTCGACCAGCTTCTCCGGGAAGCCCGGGTCAATGCAGGGGCAGGTGCAGATGTAGAGGTTCTCGCACTCCCGGGCCACCTCGCCAAACGCGGTGGTGGTGTGACCGGCGATGAAGCAGGCATGCGGGTAGGCCTGGCAGAGGCGGCGCATCTGCTGCGGGGAGCCCCAGTCATGGTTGAGGATGAGCAGCCCGTGCTGGTCGGCGAACCGGCAGGCGAAATCAATCATCGGGCCCTCGGCCGGATAGCCCTGGTAGTAGGCGATGAGCTTCACACCCCGCAGACCAAGCTGCCGGCCGCGCTCCAGCTCGGCGAGCATGAGTCGCTCGCCGCGGTGGGGATTGACCAGCGTGAAGCCGAGGAAGCGATCGGGGTGCTGCTTCACAGCCTCGGCCACCCGATCGTTGCCGTAGACCTCGTCGCTCGACACACCCGCGAGGCTGAACACACAGCACTGCTGCACGCCGAACTTGTCCATCTCACGCACGAGATCGGCCGGAGTGTCCTCCACCACGTGGCTGGTGCTGCACCGGCCGACGTGGCCGTGGCAGTCGTAGAAGCGCTGGTCCCGCAGCGACCGGCGCTCGCGCACGGCAGCGTGGAGGGCGTCCACGGGCGCGGAGAGCGTCACCTCCTCCTCGCCGACGAAACGGATGCGCTCGTTCCAGGAGAGCAGTTGCCGCATGGTGCCGTGGGTGATCTGCCGCATGTCGTCGTCGGAGAGGTCGGAGTAGTCGAGCTGCATCAGTCCGCCGCCCGGGTTGCGCTTCGGGAGGTAAGACCCCCACACCAGGCGGTCAGCGCCGAAGTGCTGGCAGATGAACTCGATGCGGCGGTGCAGCCACACCGCCGAGGCGTCCACCTTCAGGTTTGGGCAGGCGTCGAGGGCGGCGTACAGGTTGCGCTGCCCGCCATAGATGCGGGCCTCCGTCACCACCACCGGAAGGCGGGGGAAGCGCCGGCAGATGCGCACCACGTTGTTCCAGTCTGTGAGATCCGCGGGCCAGGTGTCGCGCGCGGTGAGCGGACAGAGGAAGAGGGGGACCTGGGAGTTCGCCAACTCCTCCAGCAGACTGTCAACGCCCCAATCCTCGAGGCGGATGGCGAAGTGGCGGTAGAAGAGGAAGAGCGCGCCCACTCCCTGCTCGCGCATCTGCGCGACGAACTCCGCGGGCGGGGGCAGCTCGCGGCTGTGCGGCATGAGGCCGGTCCAGGCCGGGTGCAGACGCGGGTGATCCCTGGTCCTCTCGATGATCCGCGCGTTCCCCGCCATCGGGTCGGCCTCCACCGCCAGCGGGTCGAGCACGAGGGCCTCGTGGAGCCCGAAGTGATCCATCTCCACCAGCAGGCCTTCGGCCGTCTCCGGCTGTCCTTCCATCATCCGCATGTGGCGTCCGAGATAGCAGCAGGCATCGAAATGCGTCATCGCGCTTGACCTCGCGTGCGGGGCTCGGCGCTCCTCATCCCCGCGGCCGCCGGGCTTCGCCGGCCGCGGGCGCCATTCCTCGCTTCGGGCATGTGTGGTGTAAGCCGAGAGCCTGCGGGGGAGGAGGCGGGGTGACGGATCGGAAAGGCGAGGCGCTAGGCGCCTCGCCGGGACTCGACTGACGGCAGCCGTAGCACAACCCGCTGACGACGACCGCGCGGCTACGGCAGGGGGTTAGTGGCAGGCACGCGGCGGCTGCTCCGGCGATTCCGCTTGACCGGCCTGGCGCGGGACGACAGAGCCGGGTCGTGTTCCCACCAGTCTATGCCCATCTCCTTGGCTTTGTCCACCGATGCCACGAGCAGGCGAATCTTGATCTTGAGCAGCTCGACATCGGCCAGCGATATGCAGATGTCACCGGCTATCACAATCCCCTTGTCGAGCACCCGCTCGAGGATCTCGGCCAGGTTCGTGGCGTGCGTGGGATGCACCATCTGGGCGCCGTAGCCGTTTGGCATGGTCTCTCTCCGCAAGAGTTAGAGCAGGCGGGTTGCCCTGCTTCCTGTCACATCAGATTCCCCAGGGGCCCGAGGTTCAGGTTCAGCTCATCTCCCTTCACCCCGAACACCCGCTTCAGCTCCTCCATCTTCCCCTCCAGGCGCTGGAAAGTCGTGCCCATGCGCTCGATCTC
>Ga0315281_10012884_pt1 | contig 11350 bp, 7 predicted proteins | sample YL17G07_0_MG_FD_204540 | JGI IMG/M metagenome (GOLD analysis project Ga0315281, IMG submission 204540) | Sediment microbial communities from Yellowstone Lake, YNP, Wyoming, USA - YL17G07_0 | ecosystem: Environmental > Aquatic > Freshwater > Lake > Sediment | place: USA: Wyoming | collected... | reverse complement strand
AAGGACGATCTGCGCGGCCTGAAGGAGAACGTCATCGTCGGCCGCCTGATCCCGGCGGGAACGGGCATGGCGTACCACAAGGTGCGCAAGACCGCGCCGCCGCTGGTCGAGCCGTTCTTGGCCGAAGGCGAGGCTGCGGGCGAAGCCCAGGCGGCGGAGGAAAGCGTCTAACTTGCAACGCAGCCGCAATAGCGAAAAGGCCGGCACATGCCGGCCTTTTCGTTTGCAGCGAACTTCTACTCCTATGCCAAGAACAGTTGCCGAGGAGTCGACCCTGGACGCGGTGCCACGCGTTGGGTGTCAGCGCTGACCGACTTTGGCGTCGCGGAAAATGGCTTCCGCGCCGCGCGGCGGCGCGCGCCAGTACTGCTTGGGCGCGCGCACCTGAGCCCCGAGTTCGGCGGCGGCACGCCAGACCCAGTGCGGCTCGTACAGCATGCCGCGGGCGAGGGCGACCATGTCGGCGCGGCCGGCAGCTACGATGTCTTCGGCCTGTTGCGGCGCGGTGATCAGGCCGACGGCGATGGTCGGGATACCGGCTGCCTTGCGGATCGCCTCGGCAAACGGCACCTGAAAGCCCGGACCGGGCGTGATTTTTTGCTCTGGCGCCAGACCGCCGCTGGAAGCGTCGATCCAGTCGCAGCCCGCGGCTTTGAGTCGTTGCGCGAACTCGATCGACTGCGGCAGGTCCCAGCCGCCCTCGATCCAATCGCTGGCCGATATGCGCACTCCGAGTGGCTTCGCCTCGGGCCAGACCTCGCGCACCGCCGAATACACCTCCAGCGGAAAACGCATGCGATTTTCGAGCGACCCGCCGTAGGCGTCGCTGCGCCGGTTGCTTAGCGGCGAGAGAAATGTATGCAGCAGGTAGCCGTGGGCTGCGTGCAACTCGATGGCATCGATCCCGAGGTGGGCGGCGCGTTGCGCCGCGTGCACGAACGCCTCGCGCACGCGCACGAGATCTGTCGCATTCATTTCCCGCGGCGGCGGTTCGGACGGCGAAAACGGCAGCGCCGAGGGCGCGATCGGCTCCCAGCCGCCGGCCTGGGCCGCAATCAGCTTGCCGCCATCCCAGGGTGTGTGGCTCGAGGCCTTGCGCCCGGCGTGGGCAAGCTGGATCGCCAGTGGTGTGTCGGCATGGCGCCGCAGGGCAGTAAGCAGGCGGCGAAACGCGCTCTCGTTGTCGTCGGAGTACAGCCCGAGGCAGCCGGGGGTGATGCGGCCGATCGCCTCGACGGCGGTTGCCTCTATGCACAGCAGCCCCACGCCACCCAGGGCGAGTTGTCCGAGATGGATCAGGTGCCAGTCGCTGGCGTCGCCGTCGGTCGCCGAGTACTGGCACATCGGCGAGACCATGATGCGGTTTTGGAGGTGGAGTTCACGCAAGCTGATGGGTTGGAACAGGGCGCTGGTCACGAGAAATCCTTTTATGGAGGCGAAACAAAGAGAGGCTGCTTTCATCGCGCAGTATTCAAGGCAACGCGCATGAATGCTCGCGCCGGACATTCGCACACGCGCCGCGCCCGAGTCAAGTGCAATCGCGCCCTCGGACTTGCTTGCGCGGCATCCTCCGGCTCAGGCAAACTTGCCACGTCGACGATTTTACGCCTGCCTGTACATGGATATCATCAGCAACCGCACCTTCGGCGAAATCATGACTGGCAATGCAGCCAAGCTCACCCGGCCCATATCGCCGACCGACATTAAGGCGTTCGCGCCGGGCGAGGTTGCTCCGCCGCCCCCGCCTCCCGCTAAGCGGCGACCACAACTGAAAGGCGCCATCCGGCCAACCGCGAACACCCAGTCGCCACGCCGCCGGCGGCGTACCGGGTCAGGAAGAACGCTCTTTCCCGCGTTACCGGGACACGATGGACCTTGGCGCAGCGCTGAGCAATGCGCGGTGACGGCATAACATACCGCAGTGGCGCCTATATCGTGTGCGTTCGCAGGTGCCTATCCCGTTCACCCTGGTTGAGGAAGCAACGGCTTGAGCGTAACCTGACCGTGCTCGTCCCCGCATTTGGTGTCTTATACTGCCCCGAATGGGGAGGCGACTTCTTGTTGAACTAAACCGCTGACGCGGTGGTAGAGCGATCTACCGCCGCGTTGTTGTTTTCAGAATCCCTCTGTCATCGGCTGCCCGCGTACTCAAGCGGGGCGCACAGCCAACTTATCCTCTCCTACGGGAATGTTCCCGATCTTGACGAGGAGAGCGACATGACTGAGTTGCGCAATCGGATGGACGAGGCGATGGTGTTGCGTGGGTTTTCCCTTCGCACGCGCGAGTCCTACCTGGCCTGCGTGCGGGCACTGGCGAAGCACTACGGGCAGCCACCGGACGTACTCGATGGGCGGGGGATCCAAGCCTATCTGCTGCATCTGATCACCGAGCGCAAGCTCGCCTACGCCAGCGTCAATCAGGCTTCCTGTGCTTTTCGTTTCTTGTTCGGCACGGTGCTGCGTTGGCCCGAGGTTCGCTTCGACATCCCCATGGCCAAAGTGCCCAAGCGCATGCCGCAGATCCTCTCGCGCGAGCAAGTCGCGCGCCTGATCGACGCGAGCGCAACACTACGCGGGCGCACGCTGCTCACCATCACCTACGCAGCAGGACTGCGCGTGTCCGAGGTGTGCGCCTTGCAACTCGCCGACATCGAGAGTGCCCCCGATCGCATGTGCCTCAAGGTACGCCAAGGTAAGGGCGGCCAGGATCGCTACACGCTGCTCTCGCCACGACTGCTCGACACACTGCGCCGCTATTGGCGCGATCAGCGGCCGCGCCAGTGGCTGTTTCCCAACCGTTCTGGCACCGCGCCGGTCGAAGTCAAAACGGCGCAACGGATCTACTGCGCCGCCCGCGACGCCGTCGGCATCGCGCCTGAAGGCGGCATTCACACCTTGCGCCACGCTTTCGCCACTCACCTGATCGAAGCCGGCGTGGACCTGCCAACGGTCCAACGCCTCCTCGGCCACGGTCACATCGGCACGACCATGCGCTATGTGCATCTGGCGCGCAGCCATCTGACCAGCACCACGTCTCCTCTGGAACTGCTCGACCTGCACACGCACTGAGCGCACCGACATGGGTAGCAAAGCCCCCAGGGCGGGCCTGGCTGAGGTGCTGCGCCGTCACGGCCCGGCTTATCTCGCGGCTCATCCCTTGTCGGTTGCCAAGGCAAAGGTCTGGCGCGCTATCCTCGCGTGCCGAACTGCCGCCCTGGGTGGCCATGTGGAAATTTGCGACACCTGCGGCACGACGCGCCACGTCTATCACTCCTGCCGCAACCGCCATTGCCCGCTATGCCAGACGCGGGCCAAGGAAGCCTGGCTCGCAGCGCGGCGGCGCGAGGTGTTGCCGGTGCCCTACTTTCACCTGGTATTCACCCTGCCCCACGATCTGAATGGACTCATCGGGCAGTGTCCACGAGCGCTCTATGAAATGCTCTTCGGTGCGGTCTCGGCCACGCTCACCGAGTTTGCGACGAACCCGCGCTGGCTCGGCGGGACACCAGGGTTCTCGCTGGTGCTGCATACGTGGAAGCAGGATCTCGCGCGGCATGTGCATGCGCATGCCCTGATGGCCGGTGGGGCGCTAAAGGCCGACGGGAATTGGGTGGCGGCCAAGCGCGGCTTTCTATTTCCGGTCAAGGCGCTGTCCAAGGTCTTTCGCGGTAAGTTCGTCGTCGCACTGAAGGCCGCGCGCCAAGGCGGGAAACTGCAGGAGGCGGAACTCGCAGAGCACGCCTGGCGCGATCTGCTGGCCCGAGTGCATCGGCATGATTGGGTGGTCTATGCCAAAGAGCCGCTGGGCGGGCCGACGCAGGTGCTCGACTATCTCGGCCGCTATACGCATCGGGTGGCGATCTCCAACGAGCGCATCCTGGGCATGGACCGGGACACGGTGCGTTTGCGGGTGCGCGATTCGGCCCACGGTAACCGCAGGCGCACGCTCAGTGTGCCGGCGCAGACCTTCATCGAACGCTTCTTGTTGCACGTGCTGCCCAAGGGCTTCAAGCGCATTCGCCACTACGGGCTGATCGGTCCGGCGCACAAGGCGGCGCGCCTCGCAGCCGCGCGCGCGGCACTGGATACGCCCGCGCCCAATCCGGTCGTGGTGGAGTCCGTTGAAGCCTTCATGCGCCGCATCGACCGGCACGAGCACTTGCGTTGCCAGCATTGCGGCAAGGGCCAGTTCGTACCCACGACGCCGATTGCGCCCCTGCCGCTCCCCTTGCTGCATCTGCGGGGACCGCCGTGAAAGACCCGATGCGCTTCCGATTCGTGCGTCATGCTGTTGGTGCCGGCCCGCGCCAGGGGTGCGCTCGGCCCTTGGGCACAGTTCGCGCGATACAGGCGGCCGCTCGCGCTTGTTCCCGGACTTCGCTACTGTTCTTCTCCGGCGCAAATGCTTGCGTGCCCCTCATCGCGCGCCCTCATCGTCATGCCAGGCGATTGACTCCCACCCCAGCGCGCTTACAATCCCCATAACCACCACCAACTCGGCGGTTCAGTCCAACGAGGTTTATCCGCCGCCATCGCCGCCGCGGCAGGATTCAACGTTTGTGGGGCGGCGGATAAACGCTATTCGTTAGACCGCTTGGACTGCTCAACATGATCTGCCCCAACTGCAACATCGGAATTCGCTTCGAATCGTCAGGAACAAGTTCCGTCTACCCGATCGAGGGCAAGCAAAAGAACTATGGTTTTGATGTGGCGCATGGCTTCTGCCCCGAATGCCATCACTTGATTGTCTGTATTCGTACCGGCACCTACTTTGACCATGACTTCGACACGCGCGAGATGATGAACCACACATTGGAGATCATCCACCCACTACCTTCCGGATCACGGCCAATAGAACCGGAAGTACCAGCACCATTTAGCGCTGATTTTGACGAGGCATGTCGAGTGCTTCCTGTCAGTGCAAAAGCCAGCGCTGCCATGAGTCGCCGCATCCTCCAACACATCTTGCGTGATCAACTCGGAATCAAGAAGCACGTGCTAGATAAAGAAATAGAAGCATTTATTCAGCGACCTGGCGTTCCGAGTCAACTGGCCGGAGCAGTAGACGCTATTCGTACCATTGGCAATTTTGCAGCCCACCCTCAGAAGAATCTCAACACGGGAGAAATCATTGACGTCGAGCCGGGTGAGGCAGAATGGCTCATCGACGTACTGGAGTCGTTATTCGATTTCGTGTTTGTCCAGCCCGCACGTCTTGAAGCACGTAAGGAGGCTCTCAATGCAAAGCTGCAATTGGCCGGTAAGCCAACACTCAAGTGATGCGCGGTCTAACAAGCCGTTGCACCCGACCCTCGGAAGCGGCGCTGCGCGCCGTTCCTCGGCCGGGTGAACGGCGGCGTTAAAACGCCGGAGAACGCATGAGTCGAGACCAAACTACGAAAAAGGCAACGCCAGTTCGCGGGATTTGGATTTTCGTTCTTGCATGCCTAATCCTTGAGGCATTCGCTGCGGTACAGGGATACATCGTTCCAGCGCTAGAACTGCAGCACCATTCGTTTGCTGGAAAGTTGATTCTACGTACTGCAGCTGTGTCCGCCGCTTTTGCGGGTTCCATGGCAATCGGCCTACTCGTGTCGTTCCTCGTAAGCGTAGTGAAAAAAGAGGCCAGAAGCCTGAATACAACCGCATTTTGGTTCAGGACAATAGGTGTTGCGCTAATTCCGATAGCCGTTGTCATTATGAGCACTTGGTACGTTGAATCACATCGCCGTGAGGCGGCGATAGCCGATACGACAGTGACACCAACATCAGTATTCGCATCACTATCCATCGACCGCCCGCCTCCGGATAGCTTTGCCATGAGGGTATTTCAGGTGGCCAGCAGCGAAGCATCATGCAACGAAAAGAACAGCAATTTCTCGTCTGCCATCCAGCGGTCTTGCCCAACCTGCACTTTGCGGTCTCCAACATGCGTTCGGACCCTGCCGCACATGTTTGAACACGTCTTCACCGACAAGAGGGGCGCGTACCCGTATGTATCCTTTCCGGGAGGAAGGATTATTTACATAGGGTCAGATAAATTTCTCATGCGAAAATATTGTGACGAAGCTGTCGCCAAAACTCGTTCTCAAGGAGTTGCCGCGACATGCATCCCGACCGATTCATAGGCGAACGTACGTGAGTTTTAGGAGACCTTATGGCGAACAATATCGAAGACAAACTAAGCCAACTTTACGGACAAATCGCTGCGCTCGAGCATCTCGTTGTCGCACTCTATTTGGCGAAACCCAACAAATCCGAAGTTCAAACCATTTTCACACGTCAAACAGAAAGAAACGCGGCTCTTGATCTTTACTCAGACCAACCGGAAGAATTCTTGAAGGGATTCTCCATCCGACAAACAATTCTTGCGGAACTCTTATCCGCAGGTGCTGCGGGCAAGTGACGCCTAATGCCCCGCAGCGTTCTAACCTAACAGGTGGTGCGGACGGGCCGCCAGCACCGCGCCAATTTAGCCGCCGGTGATGGTTCGCCACACACCAAGACGTTATACCGCTCAAGGGAGGGGCCACAGAACATGGGTAAGAAGAAAATAGTCGCCGATTGCTTTCTCTGTGGCAGTCCGTCGACTTACGACGAGACCGATCATTCGAACTGTCGGTACTACAATTGTGAGGGCGCCGAATGCGGTGACTTTGAGATCTCGCGTCGCGCTATGGGACATATCGAAACCAGTCCGACACGGAGAGCGCAACTTTCAGCCAAAGCCCGCGAGGCTCGCGAAAAAGGACAGGTTCTTCGAATTGTAATCGACTCGCCCTCGCAACAACTTAGTATCTCTATCGTTGGCAAAGATGCCGTTCGCTAGCAAAGCGCGAGCGCGGTATAACTACGCGTTGGAGAACGGGCGCGCCGATAAGCAGCGCGCGTTTGACTTGCTTCAGTGGCGGCGCGCCGTTCAACGCGGACGTTAGACCGCGACGCGTGGCGTATATGATTATCTCGTCGCGTATTTTCGGGTAGCCGGTGGTATCTAGCTGAGCGGAGGGAACCTTGCGCAAGCTCGCGGGAAAGGGATGGAGGCTGGCGTACGCGGCGCTTCTTATCGGACTTATGGTTATTGGGGCGTCGATGTGCAGCACAATTGTCAAGTCCGTTGTTCACAACGCACAGGCGCAGCCCAATCTTGAGAGGGACGTTCAGAACCTCGCCAATTCTCTCAATCGAGGCCGACCTGTTTACTTCAATGATGGCTCAAAGGTCGAGCGCTTCTCAGCAGGTCCCGGGCCGCGCTTAAATCACTACGTTGCAATGTCGACGCCCTACGATCCAGCGATCCGCGAAAAGTTGGATGACTTTCGCAGATTGTGGGCGTTGAATATTTGCCCCCAGCGAACGTTCCGCGCTGCTATGGAAGACGGAGTACTTCTTGTCTATCACTTCACGTACCCCGACGGCGTTAGCCTGCCTCCTATCACACTCGACAAGGCAGCGTGCCGCAACATTTCTGTTCGATGATCACGGTCGTTAGATCGCGATGTATTTATGGGAATCAAACAATGAGCCACGAGTCCAATTCCTCCTCCGTATCGCGAGAGTATTTTGAGCAATACGTCGAGGTTGCTGCCGAACTACTTGGCGAAGAGCATTGCTGCACAAAATCACTTCGCGCTATGTTCGCGAGCGATGCATCTCACGCTATTGATAGGGGTATGGCCCTCATACGCGCACTACCTACAATGCAACGGGACCACATTCTCTTACATGGCAAAACTCGCGCAAACGAGAATGCAAAACTCCAGGAGTGGATGATGAAGAATGTTGGTTCTCCAACCGACATCCCGCCTGATCGCAATATCCATTAATGGGGTAAGTATCAGCGTTATCCGAACACCCATTGTAAAGGAATGTGACTTTTGTTCACCCATCTTTGAATGAGCATAGAAAGAAGCCAAGTCGCCTATAAGGTAGGATGCACGCCGTTTTCCGCCCATGGCCATGTTGGCTAACTGCACACAGAATGTTCAGCGACGCTTATCAGTTTTGGCATAAAAAGTGTTCGGATAACGCTGAGACTCCGCCATTAATGCGTTATCTTAAGCTTGCCACCCTTCCTGCCGCTGGGTTGCGGTCTAACTACTCATTGGTGCGGACGCCTAGCGCAGAGGTCGTTCAGTACTTCAAGTCCACCGGGACAGGCTGGCAGACGAGAATGAACGAGGCGCTTCTTGAATGGGTCGCAAAGCGAACATCGCGATGACGTGTCCGCAATGCGGCGAAATGGGGTCGAACCCCCGGCTGCAGCGCGACGCGGCGCGAGCGCCGCGCACCTGAACCGGCGCGCGTTAGACCTTGCTGTTGGCACGCGATGTGTCGTGGACTCCCGCGATAGACCGGTTTGTGGCAAGCTATCGGAATTACCCCGGCCCATACGGTTCTCACCATGACGCTGCCTATTGAAGCGCTTGAACTCGAACTCCTTCGCCTCCCGACGTCAGAGCGGGCGCGGCTGCTTGACCGTGTCATCGCCAGCCTTGATGCCGACAAGGCACGAGATCGGGCTTGGGATGAACTTGCCGCCCAGCGCGACGCCGAGATCGAACGCGGCGAATCCTCGCCGGTGTCCGGGCCGGAGGTACTCGCACGATTACGCGCTGAACTCGCTTGACTTACTCGCTTCACCGCGGCGCGGAACTTGACCTCGCCGAGGCGGCAAGGTTCTATAGGCGTGAAGGCGGTCGCGCCGTCGCGGCACGGTTCCTCGACGAGTTTGAACGCGTCGCCGAAGTGCTCGTCGAGCACCCAGGAATTGGCACAGCCACTGGCGATGAGCGCCGCTGGTTCCCGCTCACAGGCTTTCCGTACTCCTTAATCTATCGCCCACTTGACCCGGGCATCCGTATTCTGGTGGTGCGCCACCAGAACCGTGACCCTGAGCACGGGGAACAGCGCCGTTGAACCTCACACCTCACGATACAATCGCGCGGCCTAACCCCCCAGCGCACCCGGGCGCGCGTGAAGCGTCGTACCACCTTTCACCATCCCGGTCACGCGCGGGTGGCTGGGAAAGCTAGCCGCGCACGGATACGCCCAATGAATGCTGAAGACCTTCGGAAACTCAGTGGGCGGCAACTCGTAGGCATTGCTATATCCCTGTTATGACCGACGCGATTCTGGTTTTGAACGCAGGCTCATCCAGCCTGAAATTCTCGGTGTTCCTCGACCGACCGCGCGCGGCGCCGCAGCTGGCGCTGCGCGGCCAGATCGAAGGCATCCTGACCAAACCGAGCTTCATCGCGCGCGACGCGAGCGGCACCACGCTTGCCGAGACCGACCTGGGTGCTATAACGCAGCCCGGACACCAGGGTGCCGCGGGCTTTCTGCTCGACTGGCTCGAACAGCGGCTGGGCGGACAGCGCCTGGTGGCGGCCGGCCATCGCGTAGTCCACGGAGGGCTCGGGTTTTCCGCGCCGGTGCGGGTGGGCGCGGCGGTGCTCGACGCGCTTGATCAACTGGTGCCGCTTGCGCCGCTGCATCAGCCGCACAATCTTGCCGCCATCCGGGCGGTCGCGGCGCGTGCGCCCGACTTAGCCCAAGTGGCCTGCTTCGATACCGCATTCCACACGGCGCAGCCGCCGCTGGCTCAGGCGTTTGCGCTGCCCAGGCGATTGACCGAAGCCGGCATACGCCGCTACGGGTTCCACGGGCTGTCCTATGAATACATCGCGCACACGCTGCCCTCGGTCGATATGCGCGCCGCCTCCGGCCGCACCGTCGTGGCGCACTTGGGCAATGGTGCGAGCATGTGCGCTCTGGCGGCCGGCAAGAGCGCGGCGAGCACCATGGGATTCACGGCCCTTGACGGATTGCCGATGGGAACACGCTGCGGCGCAATCGACCCAGGCGTGCTTCTGCACCTGCTTGACCACCATGGCATGAACGCGCGCGGCCTGGAGAAGCTGCTCTATCATGAGTCCGGACTGCTGGGCGTCTCCGGCATCTCCAGCGACATGCGCACGCTGCTTGCCAGCGACGATGCGCAGGCCGCCGAGGCCGTCGATCTGTTCGTCTATCGCATCGTGCGCGAACTCGGCTCCCTCGCCGCCGCGCTCGGAGGGCTGGACGCGCTGGTGTTCACCGCGGGCATCGGCGAGAACACACCGTCGATTCGCGCGCGCGTGTGCCGCGCTGCCGCCTGGCTCGGGATCGAACTGGACGAGAGCGCCAACGCGAAGGGCGGGCCGCGCATCAGCCGCGCGGGCAGCCCCGCATCCGCCTGGGTATTGCCCACGAACGAGGAACTGATGATCGCCTTGCACACGCGCGCGGCGTTGGCAGTCTCGGCCTAGTTTCTGCAAGGCATCTGCGGAACTCAAACGTGGGCCCTCCCCGATTGTCGCAACCGTTTTAGTTCCGGCATAACGCGCTTCGCGCATTAGCCTTCACTGAAACTTCGTTTTCAACTGCCGGTTCTGGCGCGTGCCGCGCACGCCGGCGTTCACCCGCCCTCTGCACCGGCGCGTGAGATCCGAGCCGGAAGCTGTATATAATGACTCGCTTTGCAATTTGTTCTGGAGGTTCCAACCATGGGCAATGAAGCCGCTATCCAACGCACCGTAGTCTCCGGCAAGACCCGCATGACCCCTTCGGAGGCATTCGTCGAAACCCTGGTCGCCAACGGCGTGACCGACGTGTTCGGCATCGTCGGCTCGGCCTACATGGACGCACTGGACATTTTTCCCGCCGCCGGCATCCGTTTTATTCCCGTGGCGCACGAGCAGGGCGCCGGCCACATGGCCGACGGCTACGCGCGAGTATCGGGCCGGCATGGCGTGTGCATAGGCCAGAACGGCCCCGGCATCACCAATTTCGTGACCTCGACCGCGGCGGCTTACTGGGCGCACAGCCCGGTGATCGTGGTTACGCCAGAGACCGGAAGCATGGGCATCGGCCTGGGCGGGTTCCAGGAAACCGAGCAACTGCCGATTTTCTCCAAGATCACCAGGTTCCAGGCGCATATCAACAACCCCAAGCGCATGGCGGAGCTGACCGCGCGCGCCTTCGATCGCGCGCTGCTGGAGATGGGGCCGGCGCAAATCAACATTCCGCGCGATTACTTCTACGGCGACATCGAATGCGAAATCCCGAAGCCGATACGCATCGAGCGCGGCGCAGGGGGCGAGCGAGCGCTCACCGAGGCGACGGCGCTCCTGGCCGAGGCCAAATTCCCGGTGATTCTTGCCGGCGGCGGCGTCGTCATGTCCGAAGGCATGGCCGAGGCGGTCAAGCTGGCCGAGTTGCTGCACGCGCCCGTGGCCAACAGCTATTTGCACAACGACTCGTTTCCGGCTTCCCATCCGCTCTGGGTCGGTCCGCTCGGTTATCAGGG
>Ga0315281_10012883_pt1 | contig 11351 bp, 8 predicted proteins | sample YL17G07_0_MG_FD_204540 | JGI IMG/M metagenome (GOLD analysis project Ga0315281, IMG submission 204540) | Sediment microbial communities from Yellowstone Lake, YNP, Wyoming, USA - YL17G07_0 | ecosystem: Environmental > Aquatic > Freshwater > Lake > Sediment | place: USA: Wyoming | collected... | reverse complement strand
CGCTCGAGGACCGGGTGGCGCCCGTCGCGGATCTCGATCTCGAAGCCATCGGTGATCTGCGGCCGCACGTAACGGTATTCCGCCGCCACGTCGCCGAGCGAGGCGAGCGCGTCGAGCTCGGCCAGGAGGCGGGCCGTCTCCTGCAGGCGGCCGGCGTGTTGGCCGACCTCCTCGCGGACGCGGATGAAAAGGTCATACTCGATGTCGCGCGCGCGGTCTTCCGCCGTGAGCACGCGCGCTTCGTACTCCTTCAGCTCCGGGGTGACGTAGCGCTCGGCGTTTTTCAGCGTCTGCTTGCGGACGTAGTCGGCGGGGATTTTCTGCTGGTGCGTGTGCGTGACCTCGATGTAATAGCCGAAGACCTGGTTGTAGCCGACCTTAAGCGAGGGAATTTTCGTGCGCTCGATCTCGTTCGCCTGGAAACGCGCGATCCAGCTCTTGCCGTCGCGCTGGATCGAGCGCAGCTCGTCGAGCTCGGCGGAATAGCCTTCGCGGATGAGGCCGCCTTCTTTGAGGAGCGCCGGCGGGTCGGCGGCGATGGCGGCGCCGATGAGCGCGCGCGCCTCGTCCACCGTGTCGAGCCGCTCGCCGATGGCGCGGAGGCGCGCGGTCCCCGCGGCGCTGAGGCGCTCCTTCAGCGCGGGCAGCGGATCGAGCGAGCGACGCAGCGCCAGCAGGTCGCGCGCGTTCGCCCGAGCGGTCGCCACGCGCGCCGTCAGCCGCTCGATGTCGTACACCTCGTTCAGCCGCGCCCGAGTCTCCTGCCGCAGCGCGCGGTCCTTGAAGAATTCCTCGACGCCGTCCTGCCGCGCGGCGATCTCCTCGATCCGCCGCAGCGGCCCGGCAATCCACTCCTTCAGCAGCCGGCCGCCCATCGGCGTCAGCGTGCGGTCGAGCACGCCCAGCAGCGAGCCCTTGCGCTGGCCCTCGCGAAGCGTGCGTGTCAGCTCGAGGCTGAGCTGCGTCGAACGGTCGAGCACCACGCGGTCCGAATCGCTCATGCGCGTCAGGCGCCGGATGTGGCCGAGGGAGGTCTTCTGCGTCTCCTGGAGATACTGGAGCGTCGCGCCCGCTGCGGAGAGCGCCGGGCCGAGCGAGCCGCAGCCGAACCCTTCGAGCGACTGCACGCGGAAATGCTCGAAAAGCGTCTTCTGCGCGGTGTCGCGTCCGAAGGCCCAGTCGGGCCGCGGCGTGATCATCGCGCCGGTCTCGCGCCGGAAGCGCTCCAGGCGCCCGTCCGCGGCGGAGGCCAGGCTCTCGGGCAGGAGCAGTTCGGCCGGGTTGAGCCGGGTGAGCTCGTCGCCGAGGTGCGCGGCCGTGAGGTCCTCGGCGTGGAACTGCCCGGTGCTCAGGTCCACCCACGACAGGCCGACAGTATCGCCGTCGAGCAGGAGCGCGGCGAGATAGTTGTGGTCCTTGCTCTCGAGCAGCGAGTCCTCGGTCACGGTGCCGGGCGTGATGACGCGCGTCACGTCGCGATCCACCAGCCCCTGGGCCTCGCGCGGGTCCTCGACCTGGTCGCAGAGGGCGACCTTGTATCCGGCCTGGATGAGGCGCTTGACGTAGGCATGCACGGAATGGTACGGCACGCCGGCCATCGGCACGGCCTTCTCCCCCTTGCTGCGCGAGGTCAGGGTCAGGCCGAGCAGCCGCGAGGCGAGCACCGCGTCATCGTAGAACATCTCGTAGAAATCCCCGAGGCGGAAGAGCAGGAGAGCGCCGGGATACTGCGCCTTGATCTCCTGATACTGCCGCATCATGGGGGTTTGCGTCATGAGAGCCTCGCGGCCCATTCGGCCGTGCCCTTCGACAGGCTCAGGGCCATGAGCAACGTCGAATGGCTCAGGGCCGCCCTGAGCCAAGTCGAATGGGCGGGAAATCCCAACGCGGTTTCGCGCTCCATCGGGGGAAAAGTATAGCAGAAGCTTCTCCGGCCGCGCAAAAGGCTGAACGTTGCAGGAGCGCCGGGCGGGTCACTTCGCGGCGAGCGCTTCACGAGAGGTGCGATAGCTGCCGAACAGCTTGGTGAGCTTGGTGATCTCCAGGATGCGCTGCACGAGCGGCTGCGGGCTCGCGACGCGGACATAGCCGCCCCGCTGCCGCACGCGTTTGTGGACGACCATCAGCGCTCCGAGAAAACTGCTGGTCACGAAGGAGACGTCGGAGAGGTCCAGGATGATCTTCGTCGCGCCCTGGTCCACGAGCGCGAGGAGTTCGCGCTGAAAGGGGTGCGCTTCGATCTCGCCGATGCGGCCGTGCGGGCTGACGAGGCAGACGGCGCCCCGCCGCTCGACCTCCAGCGACACGACCGAACTTTCATCCATTGACAGTCTCCGCGCCCGCACTCCGCTTTCAGCGCTCAGCTTTCAGCTAACGGCGAACGACAAACAACTCTCAGCTATTAGCTCCCCGCTCTAATCTGATAGCTGACAGTTGATAGCCTTCCGTTCTGCGCTCCGCATTCTTTCATCTCGCCCAGGGCGCTTTCTTGCGCATCGTGACGCGATTGCCCTTCGCGTTGAAGCTCACGTCGTCCATGTACGCGCGCATCAGGACCAGGCCGCGACCGTGCGGCAACTCGAGGTTCTCATCCGCGGTCGGGTCCGGCACCGCGCCCGGGTCGAAGCCCGCCCCTTCGTCCTCGACGGTCACCACGCATTCGTCGCGGTCCACCGAGAAGGTCACGGTGACGCGCTTGGCCTTGTCCATTCGGTTGCCGTGCTTAATGGCGTTGATAACCGCCTCCTCGAGGGCCAGGCGCACGGCGAAGATCGCGCGCTCGCCATAGTTGAGCGCCTCAAGGCGCGACAGGATCAGCGACTCCACGCGCGCGAGCTGCATCGGCTCGCTCGGGATGACGACGCGTTCCTCCCTCGCCTCGCGCGGCACCACCTCCAGCCCGACGAGCGTCAGGTCCTCGACCTGTTCCGCCCCGGCCAGATGGCGCGAGAAGTCCTCGCCGACCATCTCGACCATCGCGCCGATTTCCAGGTTCCGGTTCGCGCGCAGGAGTTTGTGCAGGCGGCGGTTTGCGTACGCATGGTTTCTGGGGTTGCACATGCGCATGAGCCCGCGCGTGTAGAAAAGGATTCGGTCGCCGGCCTGGAGCTGAATCTCCTTCTCCTCGTAGCGCGGCTCATCGAACATGCCGCAACAGAGGCCCTCGGTGTCGAGCAGCGCGAAGCGCTTCGGGCCGTAAAGGATCGGGCAGGTGTGCGACGCGTTCACGAACTTCAGGCGGAGCGTCTCGATGTCGAGGATGCCGAGGAACGCGGTGAGGAACTGGTCCTCGAGCGTATTCCGGACGATCTGCAGGTTCATCTTCTCCAGGATCACCTTCGGGGAATACTCGTTCTGGCGAAAAGTGTCGAAGGCCATCTTGGCGATGGCGGTGATGAGCGTGGCGCTGAGGCCGTTGCCGGCGGCGTCGGCCACGAGCACGCCGACACAACCGTTGCCCATGTCGCAGATGTCGTAGAGATCGCCGCCGACGCGCGGCGACGGCTGGTACTTCACGGCGAAGCGCACCTGCGGGAACGTCGGCAGCGCCGGCGGCATGAAGAGGCGCTGAAACTGCCGCGCCACGGCCAATTGCTGCTCCATTCGCAGTGTCCGGTTGTGCAGTTCCTGGCTGAGCCGGGCGACGGTGGACTTGGCGTGCTCGCCGTCCTGCGCCCGGCGAGCGAGTTCGTCGGTCTGCCGGCGGAACTGCTCGATCTGGACCTTCGCGTGGTCCAGGTCCGCTCGAAGAGCATGGACTTCCGCCGACGCGGGCGGGTTCTTGTTACGCCGGGCCGGGTTGTCCGGCCTGCGCTTCGCCTCAGACGCGCGCCGCTTTTCGACCATCCGGAGTAAGCCTCCTGCCCCGTGAACGGGACTGGCGGATTCGCGATTGGCCAGGTCAGGAAAAGCTCAGTATAGCCCCGGATTGCGTTGCGAGTCAATTGCATTTCCCCTCGCGCGGGCTTACAGTAAGTGTTCCCGGCCGTCCGCTCTCAACTTTCAGCCGTCAAAGGGCGCCGTCGTCCAATGAACGCGTCTGACGCGAAACGGATTCCTTTCGGAAGCCGCTGGCCGCGGATCCTCGTCGGCGTCGTCGCGCTCGCGATCTGCCTGCTGTTCGCACAGCAGTACTGGCTCCAGGGCCGGTGCATCCAGATCGGCTGGGTCGTGGTGGACCGGCTGAGCCTGGTGGCTTGGACGGCGCTGATCCTCCTCTCGGCGATGAGCTTCGGCGCCGCGCTGCTCCGTTGGCTCAAGCTGCGGCCGGCGGGCGACGGCGCGACAGCGCTGTTTGGCGTCGGACTCGGGCTGGGCGCGCTCTCGATCCTCGTGCTCGTCTTGGGCGCGCTGGGCTTCATGGAGAAGGTCAGTTGGGTCGTCGCCCTCCTGGCGCTGCTCTTCATGGGCATGCGCGACCTCGGCGTACTCCTGCGCGCGGCGATCGGCGCCGTGCGGCGCGCGCGCCGCGCCTCGTGGTTCCGCCTGGCGCTCTGGGCGGTTCTCGGCCTCTTCCTGCTCCTGAACCTCACGTGCGCGTTCGAGCCGCCGTGGCAGTACGACGCCCTCGAATATCATCTCGCCGCGCCGGCGGCGTACCGGGACGCCGGCCGCGTGTTCTTCATGCGCGACAACGCGTACGCAAATTTCCCGCAGAACGCGGAGATGCTGTACCTGCTCTCGATGAACCTCGCCGGCTCGCCCGATCGCGGCGCGATCCTCGGCCAGATGCTCTGCGCGGCGCTCGGCTTCCTGGCCGCGATGGCGCTGCGCGGCCTGATCGCCGGCGTCGCGGGAAAGACCGCCGGCGACCTCGCCGCGGCGATCTTCTACACCTGGCCGGCGGTGACGGCGTATTCGGGATCCGCCTACGTGGAGCTGCCGCTGATGTTCTACGGCACGCTCGCGCTCTGGGGGTTGGTGTGGAGCTGGCGCCGCAAGCTCACGCGCCCGGGGCCGCGCGGCTGGGTCATCCTCGCCGCCGTCGCGACCGGCCTCGCGATGGGCGTCAAGTACACCGCCGCGCTGCTCTTCTTCATCCCGATCCTGGTCTGGCTCGCAGGGACCGGCTTCGCGGCGAGCGTCGCGCCGAAGGAAATCCTGCGCCGCGTCGGCCTCTTCGCCGCCGTCTCGATCCTCTGCTTCAGCCCGTGGCTGATCCGCAACTTCGCCAACACGCGCGACCCGGTCTATCCGCTGCTCTACAAATTTTTCGGCAGCACCAACTGGGACGCGCAGAAGGACGCGCGCTTTACTCAAGCGCATTCGCCCAAGAACACTTCGCCTGGAAACTTCTACGACCAGGCGCACGAGGCGCTGTTCGTGGACAGCCCCGAGGGCGAGAAGCTAACCAACGCATCGCTGATGCTCTTCATGTTCGCGCCGTTCGCGCTGCTGACGCGCCGGTGGACGCGCCTGGTCGCGCTGCTGCTCGCCGGCAACCTGGCGCTCATCTACGCCCTCTGGTTCTATTTCACGCAGCAGAACCTGCGTTTTCTGGAGGCCGGCGCGCCGGCGCTGGCTGGGCTTTCGGCCCTCGGCCTCGGCGCGTTGCTCCCCAACCGGTACGCGCGCGGACTGCCGCACCTCGTCATCCTGCTCCTGCTTTTCGAGCCGTCGAGATGGATCAACTATCACTACGTCGAGCGGCCCCTGTATTGCGCGCTGAACGAAGGAGTCTTGACCGAGGACTATTCCAGGGCGTACGCGCCGGAGGGAATGAAGGCCGTCAACGATCCCGAAATGCTGCCGCGCAACGCCAAAGTCCTCTTCCTCGGCGAGGCGCGCATGTTCTACTGCCGCCGGGTCCACGCCGCGAGCACCGTCTTCGACACGAACGCGCTCGAGGAGATTGTCCGCGCGGCGCGCACTCCGGAAGATATCCGCAACGGCTTGAAGAAGCAGAGCATCACGCATTTGTACGTGGACACCGGAGAGCTCCGCCGGCTTCAGACGACTTACCGCTACCTCTGCAAGGGCCGGGAAAAACTGGGCATGCTCGACGGTTTCAACTGGGATCTCTTCGCCCGGTTCGCGAAGGAATATCTGCGCCCGGTCTGGGCGTATCCGCCGCAGGCGCGCGACATTCCTTTCCCCTGGGAGCGCTGGCCGGAATTCCTTGATCTGCCCGACGCCGACGCCCGCTCCGTGACCTTCATCGCGATCTACGAACTGAGGTGAAGGCTGAAAGATGAGGGATGAAGGATGAAGCCGTCGTGCAAGCGCGGCTCCGGCTTGGCGCCGCCGCACTCCTTCCGCCTTCATCCTTCATCTTTTTCCGTGTCCAGCCCGTACGCCTTGAGCTTGGCGTAGAGCGTGCTGCGGTCAATGCCGAGGATGCGCGCGGCCTCTTTCTTGTTGCCGGCGGCGCGCTGCATCACGCGCGCGATGTGGTCGCGCTCGAGGTCGCGCAGCGTGAGCGGTTCGCCCGAAGGCGCGGCCGGGGCGGGCGTGTGCGGGGGACGGGCGGCCGCCTTGCCGCTGCGGATCTCGAACGGAACATCCTCCAGCCGCAGCGCGTCGCTTTCGGCCATCACGACCATCCGCTCGATGGCGTTGCGGAGCTCGCGGACGTTGCCCGGCCACGGGTAGCTCTCGAAGAGCGGCCAGACGTTCGCATCGAACCGCAGCGCGGGACGGCCGCATTTCTCGGCGAACTGTTTGAGAAAATGCTCCGCGAGCGCGCGCGCGTCGCCAGGTCGTTCGCGCAGCGGCGGCAGCGAAATCTTCAGCACGTTGAGCCGAAAATACAAATCCTCGCGGAACCGCGCCCGGGCGACTTCCTCGGCGAGTTTCTTGTTCGTCGCCGCGATGACGCGCACGTTGACCTTGCGGTCCTTGATGTCGCCCACGCGCCGCAATTCGCCGGTCTCGATTGCGCGCAACAGCTTCGACTGGCTGCCGTCGGGCAGCTCGCCGATCTCGTCGAGGAAGAGCGTGCCGCCGTCGGCGAGATCGAAGCGGCCGGGCCGGTCGCGGTCGGCGCCGGTGAACGCGCCGCGCACGTGGCCGAAGAGCTCGCTCTCGAGCAGTGTCGGCGCCATGGCCGCGCAGTTGACCGCCTCGAACGGCTGATGCCGCCGGGGGCTGTTCAGGTGGATCGCCCGCGCAACGAGTTCCTTGCCGGTGCCGCTCTCGCCCTCGATCAGCACGCCCGCCTCGGCGGGCGCGGCCTTCGCGATGAAGCGGAACACGCTGTCCATCGCCGCGCACTGGCCGACGATATCGTATGCGCCGCGCGCCTCGCGCTCGCGCACGTACCGCTCGCGCCCGACCTCCTCGTGCACGCGCACGTTCTCGATCGCCACCGCCGTCTGGACCGCGAAAGCCACCAGCAGTTCCAGGTCCGCCTTGGTGAAGCCCTCCGCGTCGCCGAACCGGTCCACGTAGAGCTCCCCGAGCAGCCGGTCGCCGATCAGGATCGGCGCGCACATCGCCGAGGTGATCCGGTGCGCGGCGATGGACTGCGCGTTGCGGAGGCGCTCGTCCTTCTCGGCCGTCTCGCTGAGGATGGCGAGGCGATGCTCGCGCACGTAATTCACGATCGTGGAGCTGATCGGCATCTTCGAGAGGTGCCGATCGAACTCGCCGCGCTGGCTGACCCACGGCCGCAGCAGGCCTTTCCGCTCGTCGAAGAGGATCGGCACCGTTCGATGCGGCTGCAGGTCGCGCTCGATGGCTGAGACGACCGCGCTGAAGAGTTCCGGGTAACTTTTCGCCGAACCGGCGACCTGCGAGAGCTCGAGCAGGGCCAGGAGCCGCTTCTGCGCGTGCGCGCCGACGGCGATCGTCCGCCGCGCGCCCGCCGAACGCCGCACGGCCAATCCCGCCGCGTCGTCCGCGTCGGTGATCTCCAGCGTATCGAACTCGCGCTCGATGAAATTCAGCACCGCGTCGCCGAGGCGGATTTCATCGCCCGAGGAGAGCGCGGCGCTTTCGACGCGCGCGCCGTTGACGAGCACGCCGTTCCTGCTCTGCAGGTCGCGCACCGTCCAAGTCTCCGCGTCGCCCTCGACGCGCCGGACGATCTCCGCGTGCGTGCGGCTGATGGTCTCAGAAGGGATCTGCACCGCGTTGCCCGGGTCGCGCCCGATCTTCGTGGCGTCATCCACCAGCTCGTAAGCCGTCCCGCGCCCCGGGCCTTCTCGAACGATCAACTTGGCCATGTTGATATTTCCGATTGCCGAATGGTTATGTCAACCGGCGCTGTGCTCAGACCCGCTCGTAAGGCGAGAAGAGCTTCAGGTACTCGTCCTGCGCGTACCGGTCGGTCATGCCGGCCACGTAATCGCACACGCTCTGGTGCAGCCCGGTCTGCTCGGCCCACGCCTGGTAATCGGGCGGGAGCTGTTTCTTCTCGCGGACGTACTCGCGGAAAATCTCCTTCACGAGCCGCTTGGCCTTGTTCGCCATGCGCGCGACGCGATAGTGCTGGTACACCTGCTCGTGCAGGCGCGCCTGCAAGTCCTCCTTGAGCCGGTGCAGGTTCGGCGAGAGGGCGACGAGGTTGCCCGGCGCGCGGCGGACGGCCTCGACGGAGGCGATGTTCATCTCGCGGAGCCGCTCCGCCGTCGTGCGGCACAGGTCGGTGACGAGCAGGTTGATGAGCGTGCGGACGGCCTCGTTGCGGTGATCGCGCTCGGAGAGATCGGCGCGCAGCGGGCTCACCTCGCGCGCGACCGCGGAGAGCAGTTCCACTTTCTCGAAGACGCTCGCGTCGAGGATCCCCGCGCCGAGACCGTCGTCGAGGTCGTGCGAGACGTAGGCGATGCTGTCGGCCGCCTCGACGGCCTGCGCCTCGAGCAGCGGCCGCAGGCCGGGATCGAAATCGCGCGCGCTCGGGTGATCGTACGTCGTGACATGCTTGGCGATGGATTCGCGCACTTCCCAGGTCAGGTTCAGGCCGCGGAACTGCGGATAGCGGCGCTCGAGGATATCCACCACGCGCAGGCCGTGGAGGTTGTGCTCGAAGCCGCCGTGGTCCTTCATCAGTTCGCGGAGCGCGTCCTCGCCGGAATGGCCGAACGGCGTGTGCCCGAGGTCGTGCGCGAGCGCGACGGCCTCGGAGAGGTCCTCGTTCAGGTTCAGGAAGCGCGCGATCGCGCGGGCGATCTGCGCCACCTCGATCGTGTGCGTCAGCCGCGTGCGGTAATGATCGCCCTCGTGGTTGACGAAGACCTGCGTCTTGTATTGCAGCCGGCGGAAGGCGGTCGAGTGGATGACGCGCTCGCGGTCGCGCTGGTAGGCCGGGCGCAGCGGGTGCTCCGGCTCGGCGTGCGCGCGCCCGCGCGAGCGCCCGCTGTGCATCGCGTAAGGCGCCAGCTCGCGCTCCTCGCGCTTCTCGATCTCCTCGCGGTTCAGCACTGCGATTCCTTCTTCCATTCCTTGTCCAGCATCCCCCAGAGCTCTTCGAGCGCCTGCGGGATGACCTTGACCGAGCCGACGGTGGTCGCGAAGTTCGTGTCGCCCGACCAGCGCGGGACGACGTGCAGGTGAAAATGCTCGTCCAGCCCGGCGCCCGCCGCGCGCCCGAGGTTGATGCCGATGTTGTATCCGTTCGGGCTCATCAGGCGGTCGAGCAGTTTCTTCGCCTCGACGGTCATCGAGAGAATCTCGGCGAGTTCTTCACGGGAGAGCGACTCGATCTTGCCCTCGTGCCGGAAGGGCGAGATGAGCAGATGACCGTTGTTGTAAGGATATCGGTTGAGCAGGCAGAGCGCGGTCCGGCCGCGGCGGACGACGAGGTTCGCGCGGTCGTCGCCTGCCGCGGCGGCGTCGCAGAGGAAACAGCCGTCGGGCTTGCCGCCCAGCCCGCGAATGAACTCCATCCGCCACGGCGCCCAGAGGTTTTCGACCGCCATGCCTCATCCCTTCCGGCAATCCTGACGCCCGGCCCGCGACGCCCAAGGATACCATAAGACCGCCGGCCGGTAAACCGCCCTGGAACGGGGACTCTTGCGGAGGAGGTGCTGCGCTTCTTGTTGGTGATGGATCGGTGGGACTTCGTTTCTGGTGGCAGGAAACAAACACTACGCCGCGCGGGGATGCTTATAATACCACTCGAGTTGCGCGGCGGCAACGCCTTCGTCCACGTTCTCCTGTCCGACCATCTCGCGGCCTTTCGCGGGCGGCTCGACCTCCTTGAGCTTCCACTGATCGTCCAGCCGGCCGAACGTCCAGTACTGCTCGAACGGCGTGACGTACGGCCGCTCGCTCGCGACCTGGCCGTTGCGGCGGACGATCTGTTGAGCGTGCGCGGTGATCCGCGCGGTGAACTCGTCCTGCGTGTTGTCGCTGAAATTGCGGACCAGCACCAGCTCCACCTTGCGCACGCACAGGTTGCGGAACTCGATGGAGGCGCCCTCCGCCTGGCGGCCGCTGATTTCCTCCTTCAGGTGCGCGGCGATTTCCGGGAAAAGGTCCGTCGCCGGGATGCGTTCCGGATCGCCCTCCTCGCGCGCGAGGCAGACCTCGAGAAAGACCTTGCGCGCCCGCTCCGACATCGCCTGCTGATCCCAGAGCTTGTCGGTCTGGACGAGATAGTTCAGCAGCCGCTCGACGCGCGTGACTTTCAATTCCGTACCGGCGGCGACCGACGGCCCGACCGGCCCTTCGCGGCCGGCCGCTTCCGCGTACACCTGCTGTACGCCGTGATCGGTGAACGGCTCGAAAAAGTTGTCCGTCTTGAGCGCGTCGGACTCCTTCGTCTGCTCGATCTCGCGCAGCAGCCATTTCCCGTCCACGAGGTGGAACGTCCAGAACTCCTGGAACTGCGCCGGGGCCTCGTCGCCGCGCAGCCGCGCGTTCGTGCGGTCGTCCACGTAGTAATCCATCGCGGTGGCGCTGATGAGCGCGGTGAACTCGCGCGCGTTCGGGTTGTTCGGGTAGCGCACGTTCACGAGGTCCACCGCCCCGACGCTCAGGCCCTCGATCATGTTGATCTCGTGGTTGTGGACCATACCCTGAATCTGCGAGAGGTGCTCGGCGTAGAGGTCGGGCATGAGCAGCGGCTTCATGGGCGTGTAATCGCGTGCCTGCCAGCATTTCTGGAGCAGCACGAACGTGGACCGCGCCGTGCCCGCCAGAAGGTCCGGCGCGAACTTGGGGTCGCTCTTCGCGATGAACTCCAGCAATTTCCGAGTCTTGTCCGCCTTGTTCGCAATCGCAGAGCGGCTGTACGAGAAATCCAGATTCTCGTCGCGCGCCTTCAGATTGCAGGCTACTTTGAACAGCACGAAGACGCCTACGATAACGCATATCAGGATCAGCTTTCCCGGGTCGTCCATGGAACCGCTGCTCGATCCGCCACCGCCGTGAAAGCCGCCGCCACCACCGCCACCGCCACCGCCGCC
>Ga0315281_10012881_pt1 | contig 11352 bp, 7 predicted proteins | sample YL17G07_0_MG_FD_204540 | JGI IMG/M metagenome (GOLD analysis project Ga0315281, IMG submission 204540) | Sediment microbial communities from Yellowstone Lake, YNP, Wyoming, USA - YL17G07_0 | ecosystem: Environmental > Aquatic > Freshwater > Lake > Sediment | place: USA: Wyoming | collected... | reverse complement strand
TTCGTGAAACAACCAGGGCTGCACCGTAATCGCGCCACCTTCGGCAACCGTTGGGAAAACAACATGGTGAAACCCGCTGGCGACAACGGCCGCCTTGAACCGTTGAAACGCGGCGAACGACGGGCTGTCATTGCAGACCAGAAAGACGAAGTAATCGTTCGCCGGTTGATAAACACTGAGCAGCCTCTCAACACGGTCGCCCGGCTGCACGTTCTCGGGCACCGCGAACCCGCCGCCCGGGCGAGGCGTGATGCGCACGGCTTGCTCGTAGATGGCCGGTGGCGGGTCAGCCACATCATCAGGTTCGACGTGCAAGTGATGGTGGCCGCGATGCCGGTAGCCGACATAGTACGCCCGCCCGGCCAGGATCATAAAGTACTTGGCCTCGCCCACGACGATTCCCCGCCGATGCGGCAGGCGAACCTGCTTCGACGACGTGGTCGGCAATTGCTCCACTTCTTTCTCAAGGCTCTTGATCTCAGCCTGTTTGTCGCTCAGTCTGGATTCCGCCGTGCGGAGCAAGTCCTCGTTCTTGTCCTTGTCCCGGCGGCTCGCCGCAACCTCCCCCTCGGTCATCTTGATTCGACGATGGGCCTCATCAATCGCTTTCCTGAACTCGCCTTGTGCATCCGCCAACCTCTCGCCCGTGGGCGAGGTCGTCGCCTGGAACGTCCCGGCGACCGCGTCCCGATGCTGGGCGAGACTCTCGGCTCGGTTCGCAAGTCGCTTGCACTCAAACCGCAATCGCTGTGCCTCTACGGTCCGCTGGACATCCTCCGTTGCCGGTTCGGGAATCCGCCCGGCGGAGGTTTGTGTCTGGAGCACAACCAGAATGGCCATGAGGATGATGCCGCCGAACACGTTGCAGATGGTGTCCAGCAGGAGGTCCAGGCTGTCCGCACCAAGATCGGACCGGCGGGCCATTCCGCGTCGCCCCCTAAAACGGCTCCCAGTCTTCCGGAAGCAGGTCTCTGCCTATGTCGAACCCACGCGTCTTCAGTTCCTTCTCGATCTCATCCGACAAGCGCACGCCTGACGGCTTCGTCAAGAGCACGAAGTAGTGCGTCTGGTTGCTTTGACTCGATACCCACGCGAGAAATCGCATCTTGCGTTGCTCGGAAGTGGTGCCGCCAAACTCAAGGACCGTGCCCCTGCCATCCTTGCTCGCCACGCGAATCCGCGAATCGGAGATTTCCAGGAGCCACGGCTCCAGGTTGTCGGGGTGCGCGTCGATGATGAAAGCAATCCGCGGTGCCGCCTGCGCCGCCTTGAGTTGCGTCCTGAGTTCGTCGGCGCGCCGCGCGAGCCGTGCCACCTCTTTGAGTTTCTGCTCATGTTCCTTTTCAGTCTCTTGCTTCTGCGCATCCGTTTTCGCGATGGCTTCCTGGTCCTGCTTGATGCGAGCGTAGAGATTCTTGAGCGTCGCCTCAAGACGCTTGACCTCATCGAGCGCGCCCTCTTCGTCGCCCGATGCCAGGTTGAGCCGGCCGGTCAGTCGCTCGATATCCGATTCCGTCTTGGCAATCTCTTCCCGCAGGGCCCTGGCCCGGTCGCGGAGCGCTTGGACTTCAGATTCGGTGGCCAGTTGCGATGCCGCCTCCACGCCCGTGGCCTTGGTCTCGACGATGTCAAGGGCCATGATGAGCACGACGAAAAAGACCATTCCGATAACGGAGCACACGATGTCCTGAAACGAGAAGAGGTTCACGACCTGGTCATGTCCGCCGCGGCGCCTCATTCCAGAGATTCCTCCTGCACCGCCGTCAGCCGCAGGCGACCGACGACGTACTTCTGGCAGTAGTCTTTGCACGCATCAAGGAACTGCTCCTCGCGCCGCTTGATGAGAATCATCACGAGGTGGATGGCCAGGGCCGCCACAAGGCCGACCAGCGTGGTCTCAAAGGCTGTAGCCAGGCCGCTGGTCACCCCCTGGAGCGCCGACCGCATCTCGCCGACCTCATTCGAGTGCGACACCACGGCCCAGAATGACCCCAGCGCCTGGGACAGGCCCTGCACGGTTCCGATGAACCCCAGCACCGGGATGGCCCAGATGAGGCCGCGCACCAGCGTGTAACTGGAATCGACGATCCCCTCATCGTTCTCCGCCTGGGTGCGGAGGATTTCGTCCACGTCGCCCACGCGGCCGATGTTCTTAAGGTTCGCCAGGGCGTTGTGAATGCGCTTGGTCAGGAGGAAACGCTGCGGGTCGTCTACGGTCCGGTAGAGGTTCTCCAGCACCTGCTGCGCCGAGGCCGCGGTAAGCACAAACCCTGGGTCCTCGGCGGGCAGAAGGTTGATCCCCAGCGCCTTCCGCTGAAGCCCGACTTTGCTGTTCTTGACGATCAGGATCATCCCCGACCAGAACGAGAAGAACATGATGATATACTGGACGGCCCCGCGTTTGGTGAACATGTCCACGTAATCCGACGGCGGCAGCATGGCCAGCACGCCGTAAAAGGCCACCGTCAGAATCAGGCCGACAAGAAAAGGCAGCAACGGGCCCGCCGCCGTAAACTGTCCCGCGGGGAACCCGATGCGGCGCTCGATGTCCGAGCGGTCGAACGAGAGTTCCGGCTCGGCCTTCATCTGGTCCTTGGCCAGGTCCGTCAGTGTTCTCATAGCACACCTCGTAGGACGCTCACTTGGAGACACGAACAAACACAGGGGAACCCTGAGGATACTGGGCAACGGCCTCGGGGCCACCGGCGAACTTTCCCCCTTGAATGCTGCCGATCTCGATGAACCCAGGGGTTTCCCCCGGTTTCCCCCACAGCACATAGGCCTTGCCATCGGGCGGCGTCTGGCCGAACTGGACGGGACCTGAACTGTTCAAAACAATGCCCACGGGACTGTAAGCACTTACCAAAGCGAACATACTGTCAAGGTTCTTCTGGACATCTGCGGCAACCGACTTCAGGGAGCCCATGCTCTTGAGTATCTGTTCAATCCGCGGCCGTGCTTTCTCGGCACCAGCGCTGTTGGGGTCCAGCCATGCAACGAAGTCGAGGCTCTCGCCGCCAATCTGGCCCACCCACTGCTTGATCTGGTCGCCCCTGTAAGGTGTAGTGTTGGCGGCGAAGTCCAGAACCAATTGGAGCACCTGTCCCGTCAGCACCGGGTCCATCCCTTTCTGCTCTTGCGCCAGTGCCGCCAATTCGAGGTAAAACGTTTCCCATCCGGGCCCCTTGAACGCATCAAGCCGCGCCAGCGCCGCTTTGGCAAAGGGGGTCTGCGGCGACGGGAGCGGCCCCTCCAGAATCTCCCCAATAGAGAGATTCCGCTCTGCGTAGGCTGGCGCGGTCGAGGTCATGTGCTTGAAAGTATAACCCATAATTCTGTCGTTTGCACGTTGCTCCCTGAGGTCTTTCTCCAGGATGTAGTAAGCGCGGCCGTCCCTCGTCCGGATCATCCGAAGGGCGGGCGTGAAGACGGGATGGTTCAGAACCTCTTTGACCTTGGCAAGCCCAATCAGGCGGCCATCGGCGAACGCGGCCGAGGCGGCCGATAAGTAAGTCCGGTAGTCTTTGGCGACAGACTCCAAGGGTCCGCCCAGATGCTGCTTTACATAGCCCTCAACCTGCTGGTGACGGGCAAGGGCAACTTGAGCGTCATTGATGCGGGGCGGTCCTTGCCATCCCTGAAGGAGCAGTCGCCACGCTTGTGCCGCCCGCCAATGCGGCCCCATGCTAACGGCCTTCGTAAACTCCGGGGCCAACGGATGCTCCGGGTAGTTCTGAACAAAGGCTTCCAGTGTCTTGACCAGTTCATCCGGGTTGTCCGCCAGCGATGGCAGCCGCGCGAGGACCTCGCGGACGGCCTGCCGCTTACCAGCCGCGTCTTGGAACGTCTTCATCGCCTGGTTCACGTGCCTCTCGATGGCCCCCACCTCGGCCTGAAGGGATTTTGACACGTCGGTCCACCCAGCAAGTTCCTTGGCCATTGCCAGGCACGGTGTGGCCAGCGCATCGAGGTCGTCGCGGCGGGCCTGTTCCGCTTCTGAGAACTTGGCGTGCAATGTTTTCAGTTCGCTAAGTTTCTGGCGGAATTGGTCCTCGCGCTGGCGGCGTTTGTCGTCGGCGGCTACTGCGTACTTCTGGCACCACTCTTCCACCCACTGCTTTTCGGCCAGCGTCCGGGCCAGTTGTGCGGCTCGCTCAAGCGCTTTGGGGTTGGGATTCTCCGCGCCTTTCTCCTCCACTGCCTTCTGGATGCCCTGGAACTCATCCCGGCGGGCAGTTTCTTCCTGGACCTTGCGCTCATGCTCGCGGCGAAGCGATTGGATCTCCGGCGCAATGAACACTGCTGGGTTCTTCTTGGCCAATTCGTCCAAGAGGCGGCCGGCCCCGTCCAAGTCGCCCTTCTTAAGGGCGCCGTCGATCTCGCCACGCCACCGCTCGCGCTCGCTGCTGTAATGCTGCCAGAATAGGACCGCCGCGACAAGGCCTGCCACGATCAGAACGCCGCCGATGACCCCCGTCAGGGTCAGAGCGAATCGCCGCTTGGCCTTCCGGCCCAGTTCCTCCATGCGGCTGTTAAATCGCGCGGCCAGAAGTTCGGGCATTCCACGTTCGAACCTGAACACCGCGCCCGCGAGTTTCTCAAGCGCCAGGCGGTCCTTGTTCTCATCAATCGCCAGTTCCAGGGCCGCGCAGGCCGCATCAAAGGCCGCGTCATCCCGCTGCGCGGCATCCAACTGGTCCAGCCACGTCTCCACCGGCTCAATCGCCGTTTCCGTGGCGGCATCTGGCGAGACGCCCGTCTGACTGACCACGGCTTCCACTTGCGAGAGCAGGAACCGGCAGCGCTGCTCGTCCATGCGGCCGTGGGCCTCGTGCAGGTCGCTGGCCAGTTCGGCGAACCGGGCCATCGCGTAGCGGCGGCGGTGGGGAATGCTGATCCGCTCGATAGCGGCGATGAACCGCGCAGGGGGGGAGAGCCACTCGCCGCTCTTAAGTTCGCCCAGGATGTTCTCCAGCGCGCGAAGGTCGCCGCTCGCGTCCGCTGCCTCGCCCTCCTTTAGGAGCTCCGCCTGCCGCGCGGCCTCAAAGGCCCGAACGTTCTCCAGCCAGAGGTCGTGCTGAGGATCGGCGCGGCGGACCTGCCTGAGGAGCCGGAGCCGGTCCGCCAGCGGCGCCCGTCCGATGGACATCCGCCTAAACGTCTTAAGGAGGCGGTCGAGCGTGCCTCCTTCGGAATAAACTTCCTGGACGATGTTGTCGAGGGCATCAACGTCAAGGCCCTGGCCGATGGGCAGGCCCCCCGTCTCGCAGAGGTCGAGCCAAGCGGCACGTTCCGGGAAATCGAGCAGCCGGAGTTCCTGCTCCAGATCAGGCGGCTCCTTGGCCAGCCGCTGGGCGTCGGCCCGCCGCCCCTGGCGCAGGAGTTCCAGACATCTCTGGGCCTTCTTGTTCACCTGCTGACATGCGCTGGCATAGGCCCAGACAAGTTCGGCCACCCTCTCCTTGGTGATTGCCTCGCCTGCGGAGAGGATGTGCTGAATCTGGTTGATGCACTCGTGCGAGGATAAAATACTCATTGTTTTTCCTTCGCCAACTCGGCCTCAATGACGGCGGCAGCCTCTCCAGTGAACTCGATCTTCAGATCAACCACCGGCACTCCCCACGCGTCGCACACCATCACCTTGCCATTCTTGGAGAAGGCTTTACTGGCCGCGGAAAGCAGGTTTTTGACGGGCTCTTCACTCTTGCGAAGCGTATCCAGTCTCGACTTCTTCTGCTTCTCTAATTCGTTCTTCCTCTCCTGATTCTTACCTATCTCCGCCAGTTGCTTCTCGATGTCCGCCAAGCCGTTGCGGGCAAGGCCCCAGTCGTCTTTGACTTTGGACACCTCTACCGCGATCGCGTCATAGAGAGTTGGCAAAGACAGTGAGAGTTCATACGCACCGCCAGATTGTCTGCGTGACTCAATCTTTATAACAATATGAACTTTATCATGCTGGTCTTGCAAGGCGCATGTCATGCTGACACCGGAGGCATCGAAGGGTTTTGTGCTGGTTGCGCCAACGGCCAGTTCCAGTGTATCCGGCCAAGGATGGGCGAAAGAAACGGGCGGTGGCAGAGATTTCTTCCCTTGCGCGTCATACCCTAGCGAAACGGATTGAGTGATTCGTTTCCCGGGCCCACTGAGACAGCACTTATAGACGCGACGAGCATCCACGTCCGCCACCTCAATAACCAACCAGTCCTCAAGATCAACAATCTCTGGAGAAATATTCCGGCCACCGGACAATTGGAGGTCGCAAGTGAGCCGGCGTGTCGGCGCTATGCTGCAGATCGCAAAAAGCTTCTTTTCCCCTAAGGCGGCTAGCACAGTCGGTCTAAGTTCCATGCTGTCGCCGCTTATTGTCTTCGGGAACGTGATCTTGCCTGCAATTGCTTGCGGCAAGGTAAGAAAAGCGATTGTTTTCCCACAGGCCAAGTCGAAGTGCTTCTTCTTACCTTCCTGTGCGTCAGGCTTGAGTTTCCTGACAGGCTCAGCGTTGGGCGGCGCTGCTGCGCTGTCCCCGCGCCAGGGATCGTCTCTATCCCTCAGAGCGTTCTCGACCTTCGGCGCCCTCGCGTGTTCGGCCTTGACTCTGGCTTCAACAGTATCAACTTCTGTTCTTGCTTTCTGAACAAGCGCCTCGGCTTCGCGCGCCTGCCGGTCCGCATCACGGCTGGACTGCTCCGCTTCTCCCGCCGCCTTTTGGGCTCCCTTCTTTGCTTCTTGGGCGGCTTTTTTGGTCTTGGCATCGCCCTTTGCTCGGGCCACCAAGGCATCGGCCTTCTTCTCGACTTCAGCCACTTGTCGCTTGGCTTCCTCATGCTGCTTCTTCGATTCAGCAGCCGCCTGTCTGGCCTTCTTGGCGGCACCGTCAGCGATGCCCAATTTCTGACGAGCATCGTCCAGGTTGGCGGCACTGATTCCCTTGGGAAGGGTATCCTTCGCTTCGTTTGTAGCAGCCCCGGCAGCCTCCATCTGGCTCTTGGCTTCCTTGGCTGCCGTCTCGACCGCCTCTCTTGCACCGACCAATGTAGCGAGTTCTTCGCCGAGATTCTCTGCTGCCGCGTCCACTGCTGGTGCGGTACCTGGCCCACTGGGCGCGGCCGGTTTGGGGGGCGCGGCTTCGGGGGGTGGCTTGGGCGATTCTGTCTGCTGCGTAGAGGCGGTGCCTTGTGTAGGCAGCGCGTGGGTGGCTGCCACGGTGGCCGTCTGTGCCTCAGTGCTAGATCGCCACAGGCTGGGGAAGTGCAAGGCCGTAGAGAGTAGGGTTGACACGGCCAGAAGGATGACGGCCGCGACGAGCGGAGTTACCCAACGCGCCCGCCGCGCCCGCGCGATAAGCGTCCTCAGTTGCGCCGGTGAGGGCGCTAACTCTCGCGGATCAACTGCCGGCCCATCCCGTTCGGATTCCGTCGCCCATGTCAGGTCGTCGGCTTCCCTGGCGACCTCGGCTGCCAGCGGAACGGGCTGAAGCGCACGCTCCACGACCTGAATCTTCGGCCGCTCCGGCGCGCGGACCGGCGGAAGGACGGTTCCTGTCCGCGCGGCTTGAGTGAACATGTTGTCCGGCGCCAGCCCCAGGGCCGTCGTCAGGTCGATCACGGTGGCATTGGGAAATCGCTGGATTTCCTTAGCGGCCGACGATCCGGCGATGATGCCGCGCCAGTGGTACTGGCATCCGGCAGGCAGCGCCGTGTAGTACGTGGCGAAGCCGACCTGCCAGCGCTCTTCCGGCGGCAGGAGCGCCAGGCTCTCCTCAAAGAGCGGCAGTAAGTCCTGGCCGGGGGCGAAGATCACAAAGGCCGGCACCTTCGGGTTCTCGCGGAAGGCTCTTACGAGCATGCCGGCCCAGCCCGCATCGCCGGTTTGCGATTGCCAGGTTGTGGCCGGTTCAGGGGGCCGAGGCCCTGTCGCCAGGAGGGTCTGCAAATCGCGCTTGGGAAGGTTGCGCGGCTCGCCGCTGTAGCCGGCCACGAAGGTCTGGCGAGCCATCTCCATGAGCATCCACGCCGGGCCGTTTGGAGACTGCTCGCCATGCTCCAGCAGAAAGTGGTGGGCGATCTTGTTCGTCCGACCCGAGTAGTCGGCGCCGGAGAAGGCGATGCGCGACAGGACGCTCAGCGTCTCGGCGCCGATCCGCACCTGCGTGTGGGCGTAGTTGGCTGGGTTCTCGGCGGCCCTGGGGTCCGACAGGTTGAAGTGGAACTGGTAGCCGCTGAGGGCCTCCAGCCTGGTCACGACCTGGCGCGACATCCCACCGGTTGCGGCGGCGGTGCAGAAACCGCTTGAGCCGGGGCCCAGGCCCCGAGGCACGGAGGTGTAGATCAGTTCAAGGCTCATCGGATGCGCCTCCGGATTGCCGTGCTACTGGCGGCGATCCGTGCTGCACAGAACCAACTGGCCCCACTTGCAGAAGCAGTAGAGGAGAGGAACGGTCACCCATTGGGACCGGATATCTTGGGGTCGGATGCCGTAGCCCTTCGTCGGGTCGTCCGGAAGGATAAGTTCGGGGCTGCGGCCGAGACTGCTCACGGGGATGTACCGCACGAACTCGCTCGTGTTCTCGGCGGTCGCGATGAACTCCGGGCAATGCTCCTTCAGGATGTCGCGGATGCGCTCGCTGGCCCGTTCCACCTCGGCCAGCCTCAGGCGCACGGGGCCTTTGTCCTTGAGGCCCGAATAGGGTTCCTCGGTGATCGACACCCCAGGGAGCCCCTCGAAGATGTCGAACTTCTGGATGATAACGATCAAGGGTTTCTGAAGCCGCGCGGCCTGCGAGATGCCCAGGTACCGGCGTATGCGTACGGCGGCTTCCCTTAAGATCGTTTCCTGGCGCACGATCGCTACGGCGCCGCCATCCGGCCGCAGGCCGTGGACCAGTTGCGGGTCATCGGAGCGGAACAACCCCCTCAATCGCGGCTCCTGCATGGGATCGAAAAGCATCAGCAGGACAGCCGACCGGGCCATGTGCTGAACCACGGCGGGACTGGGCTCCTCCACACGGGGCAAGAAATCCTCCCCGGCGTTGTCATAAAGCACCACGATGCGGCCGACGCGGTGGGCATCGCCATAATTGGGGTGGTCTGGAGTCGGCCACAGCAAGAACTGAAGGGGCACGGGAAAACGAATGTGCACGCCATCAACGATGGCGGTCTTGTGGAGTTGGGAGTCCTGCTGCGCGGTCTTGCGGATCGCGGTCACCCTGTCGGGCGTGGGGTTCAGGAAGAGCGTCTGCTCGTACTCGTGGATCGGCGAGTTGGCGATGGGGTCTGCGTCGCTGAAGGCCAGCCCCATCTTCGGCATCAGGCTCCTCAGCTGCCACGTCATGGTTGTGAGGAAATACGACTTACCGCTGGCCGACGACCCGATGATTGAGATAAACATCGGCGGGACTTCAAGCAGGTGTTCGGAGACGGACAAGTGGCAGCGCGGACAAGCCATTTCGGTCGTAGGAACGCCCCGCGGGTCAACGGCCTCGCCCTTCACCGTGAAGAAGACGGGCGAAAAACGCTGGTACTCGTTGGCGCCAAGCACCGGGTCGTTGAGCAGATCGGGGTTCCTGGCCACGAACAGGACATCCTCCGGCGAGAATACGTGCCAGCAGTTCGGGCACGTCACTTTGCGCAGGAGTTTCTTGCCCCACGCCATGCTTCCGATGAGTTCGGCGGTCTGTTGTGTCATGGCCACGGTCCCTGTTAAACTTCGCGATATTTTGCTTAGAGATCGGGGGGCGCTTCACCAGGAGCGGGGATGTACTGGCCTACGAGCCTTGCGACCGCCCCCGTGCCGGACAGGTATAATAGGATGGCGACACTTGCACCCAGATAGACCCCTGATATAAGAATAGCACCACGTAAGTAGATTGCAACAATAAAGCCCACAAGGCCCAACGCCGCGTTGATCGCATAGACGATTCTAGCCATTCGCACACCCCATCTCTGATGGGTCCAAAGCCCGTAAGCGCCGGCGAAGTGCGAGAGCGCCAAGCCCAAAGTCACAACTGCGGCCAACTCGACCAATAGGCATACGCCGCGCGACACAGAAGGCGCCGAGCCGCGGAGTGACGGGGGCAGATCCTCCAGCGCGCCGGAGACGCCGCCCATTATGCCAGCCATAATTCCCCACAAGAGTGAGGCCCCCCACAGGGATAAACCGTAACTGAGGGTTAAGAACACCACGAAAACCAGCGCCAGGGGCCTCTTGCCCGTCCTGCCCTGGTCGGCTGCAGGTGCCGCATCGAGGGCGGGAGAGGCAGCAGGCGGCTCAGAAGGAGGCGGGGCGGCTTTGACAATGAATTTCGCGCCGCAGTACTTGCACTGGACCAATTTGCCGACAAGCGATTCAGGGGCCGAGTGTGTTCTCTTGCAAGTAGGGCAATAGACACTAAGCATGGCGAGACTCCTTTCGCCCGAAAACGATATTTCTTGATCCGCCGCGACGTCGCCTCGGTCCATGGCCGCACTCGTGACGGGCTTAGGGGGTGGTTCAGTCGAGACCGCCAAGCGACGACCCCAACACTCGGCGCACCAAATCTCCCCGCCGTCGAGCGCAATCCATTCGTCGCCCGCTTGAAGGGTTCGTTTACAGACACCACAAGAGCGACCGCCGCCTGAATCTGCCATGTCTTACCCCCTCCAGACCACCCGAAGCAGAGGTCTGCGGGCTCGTCGCGCAAATGTGGGGCCAGTACCAAGGAGTGTTTATACCAACCCCATTCTGACTCTGCAAGGCCGAAAAGATGATTCTCGGACGCGAGCGGCGGCGGCGGGCGTTGGGTTTACCGGAGGCAGCCCCGAGCTTATCTGCCGCATTGGCCGGCCGCAACGGGGGATTCGCCCTACCTTCTCGGCGTCAGCTTCCCGATGGCTACACCCAGGTCCTTCAGGGCGGCTGGGTCGGTCGCGTACACCACCGACCTGCCCTTGCGGGTGCCGATCACCAGGCGGCCCATCCGCAGGAGGCCGAGGTGGTAACTGATCGTGGGCTGCTTCTGGCGCAGCCCGTCGCACAGGGCGGTTACGTTCGTCGGGCCGCCGGCCAGCATCTTCAGGATGCCCAGCCGGTTGGGGTCCGAAAGCAGGCCGAAACCGGCCGCCAAGTCCCGTAATACTGATGTCTTCGCCATGCTGCTCTCCATTCCAGTGACAAGAGGTTGTCACACGTCTCCCGTGAGGTGCGTAACGTCCGCCAGGGCCTGGCCTATCGTCCTCTGGTGGAAGGAGGGCATAATGCAACAACCAAGGGAAATTATCAACGAAATTCCGAAAGGTCTTGAGGGCTTGGAGAGGCTGGCCCAATGGCAACTGTCCCTGGCCGGCGACCTTCGGAGTAAGAAGGTGATTGTTGATG
>Ga0315281_10012880_pt1 | contig 11352 bp, 8 predicted proteins | sample YL17G07_0_MG_FD_204540 | JGI IMG/M metagenome (GOLD analysis project Ga0315281, IMG submission 204540) | Sediment microbial communities from Yellowstone Lake, YNP, Wyoming, USA - YL17G07_0 | ecosystem: Environmental > Aquatic > Freshwater > Lake > Sediment | place: USA: Wyoming | collected... | reverse complement strand
GGTAAAGGGGTAGCGTACGGTGCGCGAGCGCGCTCGCCTCGAAGACCGGCGCGTCCTCAGCCGGCGAGCGAAAGCCGGCGAAATCGCTGAACGGCCCTTCGCGCACCGCCTGGTCCGGCAACAGCACGCCCTCCAGTACGATCTCGGTCTCCGCCGGATAGTAGATGTCCTGGGTCAGTGCCTTGACCACGGGCACGGGCTCGCCGCGCAGTCCGCCGGCGATCGCGAGTTCGTCCGTGGACTCCGGCATCTGCGAACCCATGGTCGCGGCGGCGTAGTGCACTGCGAGATCGGTGCCGATGCACACTGCGATCGGCAGAGGCTTGCCCATGCGCTGTGCACGCTCGTAGGCGGCGCGCAGGTGCCGGCCGAAGTCAAGCTTGATCGCGGTGCGCTGCGCTCCGATGAGTTGCAGGCGATGGTAGGAGGCGTTGTAGACACCGGTCTGCGGGTCCTGCACGACGACGATGCCGGCGGTGATGAATCGCCCGCTGTCGCCGTCGCTGTGCGTGAGCACCGGCAGTGTGCCTCCGATGTCAAAACCGCCGTCTTTCCCGCAGCGGTAAACATGCTCGTGCACCGGCGCATTCGCCACGCGCACCGGCGCAACCGGGTTGCCGAACGCCCGCGCGACGGACTGGCGGATGCCGATGTAGTCCATGCCGAAGGCGGCTTCGCAGTTCTCCTTGCAGCAGAGGACGTTGCCGATCACGGGCATGCCGTGGCCCTTCACGCGCGGAAAGAGCAGCGCCGCCCCGCCGTCCAGTTTCTTCATCATGCCCGCAATCTGGAACTCCGGATCGGCTTCGCGCGTGTACGTGCGGATGCGGCCGGCCTGCCGCATCCGGCGCAAGGCCGAGCGGAACCGGGTATCGGCACCGACCTGGGTGCTGGCGTTCATTTCCTTCTCCTCCCCTTGAAGTGCTGCTTCCGGTCACGCTTCCGGATCCGCGGCGGGACTATCCGGGCCTGCAGCGCCGGGGGCAGTCCGCCCCGGCGCCCGGATGCCTTGGCCATGGGGCTCGCGATTGACCGACAGCGAAAAGACGTCGAAGCGCTGGTAATGCCCGGTCACGTCCTGGATGATCTTGCCGCGCGCGACCTGCTCGAGGTCCAGGTCGGCATAGAGTATCGTCTCCCCTGCATCCTGCGGGCCGGCGATATAGTCTCCCATCGGATTGAGAATGCCCGAATGCCCTCCTTCTCCAATGAAGCGGGAACGCGCCGTCGCATCCAGTTCCAGCACGGCCTTCATCTCCTCGGTCCAGACGGCCGCTGAGGAAATGACGAAGATTCGCCCCTCGAACGCGTAATAGCGCATGCGCACGTCCATGGTGTGGTACTGGCGCTCGTTTCCCTGCGTGGCGAATGCCGGCCAACTGGCGACGTGCACGACCTCCCCGTCCATGAGCAGGGTCGTGCGCGCCAGGCTGTTGATGTTCTCGCCACAGATCAGGCTGGACAGGCCGCCGAACGGCGTGTCGTAGGTCAGCAGCGTACTGCCGTCGCCTCCAGTATGAATGAGGCGTTCGCCGGCAGTTGGAATCAGCTTTCGGTGCTTTCCGAGAATCCGTCCGTCCGGGCCGAAGGTGACCTGGGTGTTGTAGAGGGTACCGAAACTTCCGGCATCCTTTTCCGCGCATCCCATCACGACGTAGGCCTGCGCCCGTCGCGCCGCCTTTCCAAGCGCGTCGGTGGCCGGGCCGGGGACGACGACCGCGTTCTTGAACAGCTCGACATTGAAGCGGTTGCAGATCGGATCGTTGACCCGGTAGAAGTCATACCAGTAGGGGTGGGCCGGGATATACCCTTCTGGAAAACCGACCACCCGCGCGCCGGCATCCCCGGCTTCCTCGATGAGACGGCAGGCCTTGGCGACCGTCGCTTCCCGGTCCAGCAGTACCGGCGCGGCCTGTACCGCTGCCGCCTTCAGTTTTGCAAATGTGTCGCCCATGGACGCGCCTCCTTGACGGAATCTACGGCAAAAAATGGGGTCAGAGTAACTTTTTCGGAACGATCAACCAGGCAAGCTCGTCGAGCTAGAAAAAGTTACTCTGACCCCATTTTTCCGGGTGGACTCGAACGACTATTATCGCCCGACCTGGAAATGCGCGATCGCGTTGGCGTAGTAGGCGAGTATGCGCGCCTCCCCGGCACTGGCCGAATACAGGCCCTCACGCTCCTCGACGATGCGGCGCAGCGTCAGCATGCGCAGCCCGACGCCGATCGCGTAATCGTGGTCCTGGCGCGGAATGTAGACATGCGCGCCGCGCGCTTCCAGCTCGCCGATCCGCCGGTACACCTCGGACTTGAGCTCGAGCTCGCTGAAGGCGCGCTGTGGATTCTCGACGAACACCTGCGCCACCAGCGACACCGGCAGCGCCGGCACGATCTGCCCGATCTCGCGCATCAGCTCCACGGCCAGCGCGCCGACGCGCGCGTGGCGCTCTTCGTCGGTAAGCGCGCGAAAATCGATCCCCTGCGCGCCGACATAAGCGCGCATCGAGAACGGCCGGCCGAAATTGACGCAGGCGTAGCCGAAGCGGTGCCAGCGGCCGGCCAGCATCATGCCGAGGTTCTTCAGGACGAAACCGGCGGAGATCGCGGCCGCGCCGAGCAGCCCCGGGCGCGCGGCGCCGTCCTCCAGCTTGAGCAGCAGCGAGCGGTCCTCGAGCACGCGGTCGTAATTGATGCCCACCGGAACGAACACCAGGTCGCGCTCACCCTGCGGATCGAACGCCTTGACCATGTAGTCGAGCAGGCCGAGCTTCGGCGCCCGCAACCTGCCGTCCAGCGTCAAGCCTCCTTCCGGAAACACTGCCTGCGGCACGCCGGACTCGGTGGCCATCTGCACGTAGCGCTGCAGCACCACCCGATACAGCGGATCGCCCGAATTGCGCCGCACGAAGTACGCGCCCATCGAGCGGATCAGCGTCTGCAGCGGCCAGATTCGCGCCCATTCGCCGACGGCGTACGACAGAGCGACCCGCTCCGCAGCGAGAAACGCGACCAGAACGTAATCCATGTTGCTGCGGTGGTTCATGATGAACACGACCGCGGACCGGGCCGGCACCGCGGCGAGACCCGCTTCGTCGGCATAACCGATGCGCACGCGGTACAGAAAGCGGGCGAAAGTCTTGGCCAGCCAGTAGCCGACGCGGAAATAGAGGTAGGCGTTGAACGAGGGCACGATTTCACGCGCATAGCGGTCCACCCGCCGCATGACCGCGCGCCGGGCCACGCTCTCGGCCTGCGCCCGTGTCTCGGCCGCCGCCTGCACGCGCGGATCGTGGAACAGACGGTCGATCAGCACCTGCCGCCGCGTCAGCTTGAACGGCGGAATCTCGATATTCAGCCGCGTGTTGATCTCGTCGATCACAAGGTTGATGCGGCGCCGGAAATACCAGCGCACGCCAGGCAGCAGCACGCGGTCCAGCACGGCCCAGGCCGCGAACAGGATCAGGATCGCCAGCAGCCAGGCCGGCAGCGTCACGGTTTGCGTCATGCCCCTCCGAGTGGAGAAAGCGAAGAATACCGCAGCTACTCGGCGCGGGCGCCGGAAATCTTCACCATCACCCCGCGCGCGGCGGTCTCGCGCACGATCAACGCGGCGAATTCGTCCGGGCCGAGACCGCTCGGCTCGTAACCCTTGGAGAGAATTTCCCTGTCGCGGAATTCCGGGTCCTGGAGCAGCTTCAGGATATCCGCGTGGATGCGCTCGACGAGCGGCCGCGGCGTCCCCGCGGGGGCGAGCAGCCCGTACCATACCGACGCCTCCACCTCCGGATAGCCGAGCTCGGCAAGCGTGGGCACCTCCGGCATCATCGGTGCGCGCTTCGTGCCGCCCGATCCGAGCGCCTTCAGCCGCCCGGCCTGCACCAGCGGCCGGGCGGAGAACACACTCACCCAGGTAAGCTGCACTTCGCCCGTCAGCACCGCCGTCATCATCTGCGGGATGCCCTTGTAGGGTACGTGCAGAAGCTCGATCCCCGCCTTGTAGCCGAGCATCGCCGAAAGCAGATGCATCTGGCTGCCGGAGCCGATCGAGCTGTAGGCGATCTTGCCGGGCTGCGCCTTGGCAAGCGCGATCAGCTCGGCGACGCTGTTCGCGGGCAGCGACGGGGTGGCGACGAGCAGCGTCGCGAAGCTCGTGATCAGCGTGATCGGCGCGAAGTCCTTGATCGGGTCGTACGGCAGTTTCGCATACAGGTGCGGGTTCACGGTGAAGCCGCCGTCGAGCGCGAACAGCAGCGTGTGCCCGTCGGGCACGGCGCGCGCGACCGATTCGTTGGCGACGATGGTATACGCACCCGGGCGGTTTTCCACGACGACGGACTGGCCCCATTGCATCGTCAGCCGCTGCGCGAGGCTGCGCGCGACCAGGTCGCTGCCGCTCCCCGGGGGCAGCCCGATCACCAGGCGCACCATCTTTGAAGGCCACGCCGCGGGCGCCTGGGCATAGACCGGCGCTGCAAGCGCCGCCGCGGCGATCAGGCCCGCAGCGCAGGCGCCGGTCAGCGCGGTGCTTGCGCCGGTCAGAAAGGTTCTCGACGCGCTCATGAATCTCTGCTCATTGCGCTATCCGCGCACCGGCAACGCGATCTGCGACGGATAGCTCTTGTCATGGAAAATCGTATCCCTGCCGATCTTGGCGGGCGAATACTCGTGCGCGAACACGAGTTCGGTCACCGAGGAATCGCCGTTGGCGAGTTCCAGCCGGATGCGGCTGCCGCGCGCGAAGCGGTGTGCGGTGGGCATCACCGCGATCTCGAACCGATACACCTTCCCCGGGGTGATCGGCCGCGGATGCGTGTGCGTGTAATAGGGCGCATGCGCCGTGCTCAGCTTCGCATCGGTTTTCCGGTGCGAGGCGCGCAGCCAGCCCTTGGTCACGATCTGGTAGCGCGGGTTGATGTCTTTGCTGCGCTCCTCCGCGCTTTGCGCATACTGCTCGGAGAGCTTGACGATGAAGTCGGTGTCCTTCTGGGTCGAGGCCGCGTAGAGGACGAGTTTCATCGGACCGGCGATTTCGAGTTCGGCCTGGAGCGGGGCGCTCGTGAACGTGAGCACGCGCCGCGCGGGATCGGGCCGCCCGTCGGGCCCCATCCCCACCACGCCCATGCGCCAGCCTGGATCGGGGTAGTCGTAGGAGGTCGAGTCCGACTCGGTCTGCGGCGGGTCCTCGCCGAGCGCGCCGTCATTGAGCGACGTCACACTCTCGCCCGGGGCCCCGGTCCTGCCGCCGCTCCCACCGCCGTTCCCACCCCGGGCCAGGTAGTACGTCCGGTATTCGATGTCTTTCGGCGGCCAGGCGTCGGCTGTGCGCAGCTCGTTCGCCCCGCTCGCGAACCAGCGCACCGAAGGCTCGGACTCGTAGCCCGTCTGCCTGTCCTTCAGGTATCGGTCGTAGAACGGCAGCAGATATTTCTCGTGGAACGCGATGCTGGAGTAATCCTGCACCGCGGCGTGGACGTTGGCCGAGCCGAACACGAGCAGCTTCTTCGGGCCGCCCGAGCGCTGGAAGCCGACGATATTACCGTTCAGGTGCAGATCCACCTTGCGCCAGACGCCGATCGAGAACACCGGCACGCGTGTCTTGTGCAGGTCCGGCGCGGCGGCGCGCTCGCGCCAGAACGCGTCGTAGGTGCTGTGCTCGCCCACCGCCTGCGGGTAATCCCAATCGACCGTGCGCGGCGGTCCGCCCGCCGGATAACGGTTGAGCAGTCGCACGCCGCGATACCAGCTCACGGGAAACTCGCCCGGGATTCCGCCCGTGTACGCCGAGGAACGATAGGTATCCACGTTGCCGTCGTAGGGCGCGACGCAGGCCAGATGCGGCGGGTTCTGGATCGCCATGAACCACTGCATGCGCGCGTAGTACGACTGCCCGATGCCGCCGACCTTGCCGTTGGACCACTTCTGCCGCGCGATCCACTCTATGACTTCGTACAGGTCGCGCTGCTCCTTGCGGCACATATAGCGGTATTTGCCGCCCGAGCGCCCCGTTCCGCGCACGTCCATGTGGACGAAGGCGTAGCCCTGCGCGAGATAAAAGTCGATCGGGCCGGTCTCGCGCCACAGGAACATCGGCAGCGCCGGCGCGATGTCGTTGTCGAAGCGGTAAGGCGAAGCGGCGAGCAGCACCGGGAAGCGGCCCGCCCGCTTTGCGCTCTTCGGAAGATAAATCGCTGCGGCGATCTTGACGCCGTCGCGCATGCGGATGGACACGATGCGCGTCGGCAGCACGGCCGATTCGGCGTGCTTGCCGAAGCGCTGGATATCCTTCTTGGTCGGACCGGACCGGTTGGCTCCCATGATCACTATTCTCCGAGGTTGGAACTTTCAGGGGGAAGAGGATAGTCGTTCCATTGGATGCAGGTTCAAGCCGTCCCACCGCCCTGCCCCACCATGCGCTTCGGGCGCACCCAGTCGTCGAATTGCTCCGCGGTGAGGTATCCCGAGGCGAGCGCGGCCTGGCGCAGCGTCAGGCCCTCGCGATGGGCCCGCTTTGCGATCTCGGCGGCCTTGTCGTAGCCGATATGGGGATTGAGCGCCGTTACCAGCATCAGCGAATTATGCAGCAGCGCCTCGATGCGAGCGCGGTTCGCCTCGATGCCCGCGGCGCAGTGGTCGTTGAACGAGCGCGCGCCATCGGCGATGAGCCGCGTGCTCTGCAGGAAGGCGTGGATCAGCAGCGGCTTGTACACGTTGAGCTCGAAATTGCCCTGGCTGCCGCCGATGTTGATCGCCACGTCGTTGCCGAATACCTGGCAGCAGGCCATGGTCAGCGCCTCGGCCTGCGTCGGGTTGACCTTGCCCGGCATGATGGAGCTGCCCGGCTCGTTTTCCGGAATGGCAAGCTCGCCGATGCCGCAGCGCGGGCCGCTCGCCAGCCAGCGGATGTCGTTGGCGATTTTCATCAGCGCGGCGGCGGCGGTCTTCAAGGCGCCGTGGGCGAAGACCAGCGCATCGTGCGCCGCCAGCATCTCGTACTTGTTCGGTGCGGAGAAGAAAGGCAGGCCGGTCAGCCGCGCGATCTCCGCGGCGGCGCGGGTCGCGAACTCCGGATGCGCGTTCAGTCCCGTGCCCACGGCCGTGCCGCCCAGCGCCAGCTCGTAGAGCCCGGGCGCAATCGCTTCCATGCGGGCAATGCAGTGAGCGAGCTGGCTCGCGTAACCGGAGAATTCCTGTCCCAGCGTGAGCGGCGTGGCGTCCTGCAGGTGCGTGCGGCCGATTTTCACGATATCCGCGAAGGCCCGCGACTTCCCGGCCAGGGTGTCGCGCAGCACGCTGAGCGAGGGCACCACCTGCTCGGCGAGCGAGCGCGCCGCCGCGACGTGCATCGCCGTCGGAAAGACATCGTTGGAAGACTGCCCCCGGTTCACCTCGTCATTCGCGTGGACCAGCCGGTGATCGCCCCGCGGCCCGCCCAAGAGCTCGGAGGCGCGGTTGGCGAGCACCTCGTTCATATTCATGTTGGTCTGCGTGCCCGAACCGGTCTGCCACACGACCAGCGGAAACTCCTCGTCGTGCCTGCCGGCCAGCACTTCGTCGGTTGCCTCGACGATGGCCTGCGCCTTGCGGGCTTCGAGCAGGCCCAGGTCGCGATTGACCGCGGCCGCGGCGCGCTTGGTGAGCGCGAGCGCCCGGATCAGCTCACGGGGCATGCGCTCGCCGGAGATGCGGAAGAATTCAAGCGAGCGTTGCGTCTGCGCGCCCCACAGGCGCTCAGCCGGAACGTCGATGAGGCCGAAGCTGTCGCGCTCGATGCGGGTCTTGCTCATGCAGGCATCCTCCCCAGGTCAGGGGCCCCATTATGACGCCGGGAACGGGAGCAAGTCGCGCAGTATCGTAACCCGTAACCGCGAGCGCGACGGGCTGGTAAACTCTTTGGTTTTCCAAGGGAGAAATCCGTTGATGACCACCGCAGCGCCCAGACCCGATGAATCCTTTGCCGTCGAGCTGACCGACGGCGTGAAAATCGAGGTACGCCGCTATGGCATCGGCAAGGGTCCGTGCCTGGTGATCACCCACGGCAACGGGTTCGCGATCGACGGCTACCGCGTTTTCTGGGAGCCGCTGCTCGATCGGTTCGAGCTGGCCCTGTTCGACATGCGCAACCACGGCCGCAACGCCCCCAGCGGGGCGGACGGCCATCACTACAAGCAGCTGTCGATCGACGTCGGCACCGTGCAGCAGGCGATCAAGCTCAGGCTCGCGCCGAAGCAGTCCATCGTCGGTGTTTTCCATTCGTTCTCGGCGCGTTCCGCCATGAAGCATGCGGTGGAGATCGGCGGGGGCTGGGATGCGCTGTTTCTCTACGACCCGCCCAATGTGCCGCCCCGGGGCCACGCCTTGTACGAGGCGATGCGCGCCTTCGAGGTGCGCCTGGTGGAGTTCGCCTGCAACCGGCCGGACAGGTTCGATTCGGCCGATGGCATGGTGAAGTACTATCGCGAGAGCCGCGCCACGGCGCGCTGGGTGCCGCAGGCGATCGAGGAAATGGGTCGCGCAGTCGTGCGCCGCGATGACGCTGAGGCCGGCTGGTCGCTCGCCTGCCAGCGGGAGCTCGAGGGCTCGATCTACCTCGCCGCGCTCACGCTCGACCTCTGGCCCAAGGCATCCGCTTACGGCGGGCCGGTGAAACTGATCGGCGCCGATCCCGACCTGAAGGGAAACGTGCCCACCGGCCTCGCTAATCAGGCGCTGGCGCGGGAGAACGGCTATGTCTACGAGTCCATTCCCCAGACCGGACACCTGCTGCAGGTCGAGCGTCCCGAAGAGTGCCGCAACGCGATGCTTTCCTACCTGCGGGAGCTTAAGATTTCATGACGCCGGGCAAGCCATGAGTCGTTGTTCATCGAGATCAGCAACGCTGACCATCAACTGCCAGGCACCCATGCAGCGCTTTCATCAGCCTTGTGAACTCGCGGTCTTCGCTGAGAACTTGACGCGCTATCGTCCGCAGCTTGTCCACGGTTTCCCTGGGAAGTTCAAAGCTGGTTGGAAGGTTCTTGAACCAGCGTCGCTCCCTGGCCGGTCCGATGTATTCAAACGCCACCTCGACCGGAAAGAATTCAATCTGGTGAGGCGCTGGAATGTCCAGCGCGCATTGCGTGCCCTTGCCGAGAGCCAGCGCCTTGCACCCGGATATCAGGCGCATCTCTTCGTTGAACTCGTTCACGGTCTTGCGCAGCATTTCGAGAGTATCGAACGAGTAGTTGTCCAATGGGACGGTGGCCGCCGCAGTCACGGTATCGACGAGCCCGGGCACGTCGGGCGTCTTGTCGCGATTGGTCGCAGGCTCCGTGGCGGCGTTCACCACGATCACCACCAGCTTGTTCACTTTCTTCAGGTTTATCAGCCGGAGCACGCTCCAGGAGTTGTTTACGCTCGCAATGGCCGTGAGCGGCTCTCGCAGACCGATATTGTCCGCCACGCCACCGTCGGTGAGGTGGATGTAATTCCGCGGCGCCTGCTCGGTATCGGTATACGACAGCCGGCGCTCCGCGCGTGCCGTGCGGCCCACATTGACGCGCGACTTGTGGTCCTTGACGGCGAGATCCACCCATTCCGGCTGACGATAGCCACAGGTGCCGGCGTAGTTCTGGAAGGTGAGCGGCGTGAGCGCTCCCGGAAATGCCGACGATGCGGCAGCGGCTCGCCCCAGCGAGACCCCCGACAAGTCCGAGCACAGGAGGTCGAACTGGTCTTGAATAAAGGGGAATTGCGCTCCAATCGTCATGTCGGTGGCATTCAATATCACGAAGGGCCGGCGACGGTGTGCGATGACGTCCGCGTATGTTCCCGCCCCGAACACCTCGCGGTCGTAGAATTCGGCCGCCAAGTCGCTGCGCCCGAAGCTCGGTCCCGCGAGCTTCAACAGGCCGGCAGGCGTCAACGCCAGTTTGAGCAGGTCGGTTTGGACGGGCCGGTAGAGAAACCGGTTCGGAAATTCGTCGAAGATCCGCGATCCATACAGCGCGTAATACGCGGCAGGAAAGCTGCCGCCGGATATCGATGAAATGACATCGACTTCGTCCAGCAGCGATATTGTCTGGTTTTTCCACTGGATCCTGGTGTCGCGCAGGGCTTCGAGCACGCCATAGGACAAGGCGGCTGCTCGGGTACCGCCCCCGGAGAAGACCAGAATGACAAATAGCTCGTCGCTGTTGCTGCCCTGCTCCAGCTGATCGAAACGGTAACCGGCGGACGGGTCGTACCTGGCCAGCGGCGGATTTCTGGGGAAGGAACCGCACGCGGTCAGCAGCAGGGTACATACGACGGCCGTAATGCACGTGGTGACTCGCATGCCCATCGCTAGCCCCCCTTCCTGACAAAGGCGATCGCCATGGGAAAGAGCACCGTCGTTCCCTCCACGATGACCTCCTGAGACGCAGGCTCGTAGTTCGCCCGTTTCCCCAGCTCGAATACGTGGGTGCCCGCATCGACCCGAAGAACTTCATTGGTGCTGCCGCTTTTCTCGCCGTCGATGTATACGAACCTATTGGTCGGATAGGTGACTTTGACGTATTCCATGCCATTTCTCCCTCCAGACAGCACGCAACAGATGTACCCCCTGCGCGGGCTCGGGTTCGCGTGGTCAGTAAGCGAGACGCTCGGGAGCGCGAATCCGGAAACAAGCCGACTCCGACCCGGTCAGGCAATCCTGGCTTGACCCTCCTCGGGTTAAGCCTCGGTCAAGACTACATGCTCCTGCGGTACTGCCCGCCCACCTCGAACAGCGCATGGGTGATCTGGCCGAGCGAGCAGCAGCGCACCGCCTCCATCAGCACGTCGAACACGTTCTCGTTGTCGATCACCGCGCGCTTGAGGCCCTCGAGCATGGGACCGGACTCGGTCGCGTGCCGCTGCTGGAAATCGGCCAGGCGCCGCAACTGGCTCTGCTTCTCCTCCTCGGTGGAGCGGATCAATTCGATCCTCTGCGGCACCGGGTCGGCGTGGGGGTTGCGGAAGGTGTTGACGCCGAGGATCGGGTAGGAGCCGTCGTTCTTCTTCCTCTCGTAGTGGAGCGACTCGTCCTGGATCTTGCCGCGCTGGTAGCCGGTCTCCATGGCCCCGAGCACGCCGCCGCGTTCGCTGATGGCCTCGAACTCGCGCAGCACCGCTTCTTCCACCAGATCGGTGAGCTCGTCGATGATGAACGCGCCCTGATTGGGGTTCTCGTTCCTGGCGATGCCCCATTCGCGGTTGATGATCATCTGGATCGCCATGGCGCGGCGCACCGACTCCTCGGTGGGCGTGGTGATCGCCTCGTTGTAAGCGTTCGTGTGAAGTGAATTAGTATTGTCGTAGGTGGAGATCAGCGCCTGCAGTGTGGTGCGGATGTCG
>Ga0315281_10012879_pt1 | contig 11352 bp, 18 predicted proteins | sample YL17G07_0_MG_FD_204540 | JGI IMG/M metagenome (GOLD analysis project Ga0315281, IMG submission 204540) | Sediment microbial communities from Yellowstone Lake, YNP, Wyoming, USA - YL17G07_0 | ecosystem: Environmental > Aquatic > Freshwater > Lake > Sediment | place: USA: Wyoming | collected... | reverse complement strand
GGCGTGGACGCCCATCGCGTGCGAGGAGCGCCCAGGGTGGCGAGAGCGGGCTGAGCGCGGCCTAGCACTCGATGTGTGGCGGCACGACGAGGAGCGGAGGGCAGCGCGGGTGCGAAGCGCAAGGTCCGGTGGCCCGCCTCTCCAGCCTCACAACTCCGCACGCTGGTCCCACATGGTCGGCGGGTGCTGGAACATCCACGGCAGGGCTCCGCGATGACACTGGCCTCCTTCGCATCCCTCCTATCCGTGATCTGATGCTCAGCATCGTACCAAAGAAAGGGCCATCGCGACATGATTGACTGGACGCGCCAAGAGACGCGAATGTTCGCGGTCGCCACGAGGATGTTTATCGCCGACCGCCCGGTGGACGACGACGAGATGACCGAGTTGCGGGAGTTCGTCGAGTCGGGCTTGGCGAAGGCGAACACGCACGTCGCCGAGGACAAATAATGTTCACGGCAAGCAAAAATCCGATCGAAGTTGTTCTGCACGAAGACTGGAAAAGTATTCGTGACGACTTCAGGCGTGTCAAAGGCGTCGCAAATTGCGTACGGTTCGCAACTAGGGCCGGGTTGCTCACCAGCGAGCAAGAAGAGTTGTGGCTCTTCAGGTTGGAGACGACGTGTCCAGGACACGATGACGAAGGCGGACGCGATTGGTGCGCGTACGGTTGCGACATGAAGGTAATCGCCGGACTGAGCAACCCATGACAATCGGCGAAGCAAACCGCATCCGCGCATGCATAGACTGCGGAGAGCCCGGCGCGCTCCTGTGGCGCACCACCAAAGGTGAGAACCCGGGGCGTCTTCTTAGGATTTGCCAGGCATGCCTGCGCAAAGACGACTGGCACCGATTCGGGCTGGTCGATCGCCAGCCGATTCTTGGCGAGGTGCCTACGGAGTTTGTCGAGGGAGAATGGCGATGGCCCTCAGACGATGGCGCCGAGCCTGCCGCCCTCGTCACATTCACTGAAGAACCGTCCCCTGAAACGGGGCACATCGGCTGGTGCTGGTGGGCGCTCGGGGAAATGGGCGATGCGCCGACATACGATGCCGCGTGCGCGGCTGCCGTCGTCGAGATTCAGCTACGCATGGAAACTGGGGTGATATGATGCCATACGTCGGGCAAAGCATGGACCGCAAGCGCAACGCGCGCAGACGCCAACTCAGCGGTGCGCACACTGCTGAATCATGGAACGCCACGCATCCAGTCGGGACCGCCGTCCGGTACTGGCCCGTCTACCCGCCGATCGCCTGTATCCCGCCCTGCGACACGACGACACGCTCAGAGGCGTGGGCGCTCGGGGACGGGTCCGTGGTCGTGCTCGTCGCCGGTAAAACTGGTGGCGTTTGGCTGTCGCACGTCGAGGTTTTGCCATGAGCCACAAAGATGGGCGGGTAATTTTGTCCGCATGGGTAGATCCGGCGTTGCGTGACCAGGCGAGAGTGGCCGCCAAGAGCGCAGGCCTGAACTTCTCAAGGTGGATTGGGCGTGTTGTCCAACGAGCTGTTACGGAAGAGTCGGCGAGACGCGAGACCATGGCCGCCGTTCATCGCTCTACGAGGGAGGACGCGCGCGCAAGGCTGGACTCCATTTGATCGAGGTGACCGATATCGACCCGGGGACCATGAGCGTCTTCATGTTGGATCCTTGAGTCGGTTCATCATGTCCCGGATCTCATCGTCGGCATATTCCGGTATTTCCGACCAAAATCCGTGGTCCTCGTTGGGATGGTTTAGCAAGAACGACTTGATCTTATGCGCGAGTCGCAGAACCAGGCTTCGGTATTTTTTGCGTTGCTCGGGCGCCAGCCCGCGCACATTCAGCCCGCAAAGTTCCTCGAACTCTTTGATTGGATTCACCTGCTCGGCTGCAGTCAGGTAACGCTCACCATTGCTATAAAACAAGCGCTTGAGGCTCTCGATATCGCTGCGTGCATCGGATCGCCAGTTGTTCGGGTCAGTGCGATCACCGATGCCGACGTACTCAATCTTGCCGATGTCGAAGTGGTAAACGTTGCCTTCCCACAATCCGACTTGCAGGTCATCGTGAAACACCCAGCCGACCTTGTGTGCAGCCTCAACCGAGGCAGCAACTTCATCGAGTTGAGCGCGCGTCAGGTGCTCGGGGATCTCGACATAGGGCTTGATCATGAAGCCCTTATCACCGTGCAAGACGAAGTACGATGGGAGAACTCCTGGGACTCCATCAGCGATCAGCGCGTCGCTCGCGGCCTGTTGTTCTGCGAGCCTGTTGGCAGCTTCTCGTGGTGTCAGGTGGTTAGGGTTGAACGGCTGAAAAGGTACGGTTGTCGATACCTTCACGACGATCGCGCCATTCGGATCATCCACACGGAACGCGAGCCCGTCGTCACCCTTGCCTAAAAATTCAGCGGCGCCACGCACGACGGCGTCAATGGTAGGATCACCGGACGGACTCGGGCTGTAGACATACCCGCGAAGATCGTTGACGAAGTGAGCGACCGATACCGTGGGCATCGTCACGCCGTAGGCGCTCACCTCTCCACCAGGATCAGCACGAGCAATTGTAGCTCTTGAACCATTCACTTCGGTCACGACGGCGTCGAACGGGTACATCGATCGCTGTCTGATTTCGTGCCGGTCGCCCACCTGCGGAATGTACAGATCAGTGATCACATCACTGGCTGTTGTGTGGATCTGGAGCGCTCGGTGCATGCTGGGTCTGTGGGAATCGACAGGGTGTGACGTGGTGCCGGCGCGCCTGATCGTAAGACGAGCCTAGATTCTCGTCAAAGCCGCCGGATGGCCTTCCCAGCCGCTACTAGTTCGGCCTCGGCCTCGTAGTAGGGTTCCTTGGCCGCCTCGGTCGCCTCCTTACGCCACGCCTGATCCGCTCTGTCGTACGTACTCCAATCCTCAAAATCGCCTGGCTGCGGCTTCGGATGCTCATCGAGCCAGTCCTGCGGCGTCTCGCCAACGTTCCCGAAGTCCTGCCATACGGTCCTGCGCAATGCCGAAAGCATGTCGTAGACGCCCTCCGGCCAAGCACCTACGCCCTCAGCGATCCAATCCTCAATCGGCTCACGGTAGCCCAAAAATCCCATATCGTCTAGGCGGTCAGCCAGCGTCCGCAGGATGCGGTCGGCCTCGTCCGAATTCGCATTCGCGTCCATGGGTCAGGGAGTGAACTCGTCCACGGCGCTCGTACGCAGACCACCGCTTTGCCCACCAACCGCATAGAGGTGCTCGCTGCCATCTGTCCATGTGAACCGGCAGAACACATGCCCAGAACGCGCGGCCGGCGCCGTCCCGCTCGGCGTAACCACGCTCCATGCCCCTGGGCTCGACACTGCGGCTTTATACAACGCATCTACGCCGCTCGAGTCTGAGTCGTTCGGAGTGACACTCGACCCGCCATAATGATAGAAGCTTCCGGACACGTATGCCGCTGCGCCGCGTCCCACGGCCACCGGCAAAGAACCTACGGAAGCAAAGCTCGGCCCCACGGTCAGAGTCACCACGGACGCGGTAGGGGGTGCGAGCTCCATGGCGCCGTACGTCTCAATCCCACCGACCACTACTGCGGTACTCCCATCCGATGCGCCAGCAGTCGAAAAACGCTCAACACTCGGATCTACGTTCGCTACATCATAGGTCCAAGTATTGGACACGGTGTCCAACACATAGGTAACTGGAGCTCCAGACAAATTACCTACTGGCCCCGGTGAGCCAGCATTCAGATAGTGCAAGGCGAGCCCACCAGTGACGTAAATCTTGGTCCCGATTGCTACTGCTGTGCCTTGGCAGAGCGTATCAGGGTGCAGATCAGCATCAGCGTCTGGTAGCTTCGGCGTCGTCGTGTAGTCCCATGCGCCCGTCGCGCTCGTGGCATACTCAGATGTGGATAGGCAATCACCATTGGCGATGCCGCCGATGACGTACAACCGCCCATTTGCCACGGCGTACGCTGAAGCAGACCTCGGGGTGTGCAGTCCATTGGGAGACGTAGCCCAGGTTGGACTCAGAAGAGTCGGGGATGGCTGCGCCAAGTAGCGAACAGTCCCTACGGCCGTATCAATATTCGTCGGGTCGAGCCTGCCACCCGCTACGACCAAGTAGCCCCCAAGCACGCCAGCGGCGGCATCGACGATACCGTAATTGGGGAAAGCAGTTGAAAGCCGACGCCATGAGTTGGCCGGCTGCACCATGCTGCTCTGCTCCGGTAACATCCCGCAGGCGACTGGACTACTTGTAACAATGGCGACAACGACAGCGGCTGTGTTCTTCATCATGATCGAAGTAGTATAACTTCCCAGTGTGGTTCTTTTCAAGAACCCATCACATGATCCTAAGCGTACCTGTTAGACCAAGCTCACCAGAAACAAGCACCGAGCCGCCAGTCCCAGTACGAGCATCGAAAAGCGTCATCACGAAGGTACAGTCCGCTGGGGTAGCAACGGCAGCAACCACAGTGCTCACGTCGTGCCATCCCGTTGCCGTCAAACTGTTAATGTCGAGGAAACAGCCTGACGCTACGCCGTTGATCCATACTTCCAAGCGAATTTTTTGGGTAGCGCCTCCCGTCCACACGAGCGAGTTGGAAGAGACATAGACGCTCATCCTCAGGCTCGTGAATGCTACGGGCGGGCTAAGTATCCGGTAGCGCGCAAGGGCCAGGGCCGGGGGGGCCTGCCCAGGAGACTGTGCTGGTGACCAAATCCCAGCCATTATAGATCCGACGTCTCCGAGATCTATGTTGTCACCGCCATCCGTAAGATTCGTATAAATATCAGCAGTGTCGCCGTTCCCCGCCCATGCATCTACGACTAAATTATTGAGAGAAAAAGTCTTCTCGACAAAAGGCCCGGTCGGCCCAGCAGGACCGGTCGGCCCCGTAGCGCCAGGAGGGCAGGTGCACCTCGGGCTCGTGCAACAAGGCGTACGAAATCCTACGTTTCGGTTCATGGTTTTTTCCCCGGCCTACAAAGTAAACTTCTCAGGATGTGCTTCGTCCAGAGTCAACTTGACCTGCTCGACGTAGTCCGAAACCGCTGCCTCTAAAGTCGCAAGAACGCCCGCAGGTATGTTCCCCGGATCGTGCGCCAAGAGCTCTGCCTTGGCTCTATTGGCAGCAACAGCCAAGGCTTTGTGTGGATCTTCCTCCAGGGAGAATACGCCAGTAGGTGCGAGCTTGACGCTTTGGACAGTCTGCCCTGGATTCTTGAGGCTTGGCGCCAGTTGGGTCCCGGTGTGCTCAGCGCAGTGATGCTTCCCCACCGAAGGGGAATCACCGAAGGCCAACACACGCCGTTCCCCGCCATCCAAACATTCCAAGCAATAAGCCACGTAGAAAGGCATGGGATCACACGATGTGTTGAAAGAGGTTACCGTTCTGCCCCGCGCTGCCATTCATACCCGTGCCTCCCTTGACTCCGCCCAGCCCACCGGCCACTGACACAGTCACACCGCCACTAAGCAACTTCGTGACGAGTACGATTGCGCCGCCACCACCGCCTCCGCCGCCGCCGGTATTGCCGGTCGGATCGCCATCTCCGCCTTTCCCGCCCTTGGCTTCCAAAAAGCCAGTCCCCAATACAAGAGCCGCATAGATGAACAAAACTCCTGCGGCACCCGCGCCGGCACCACCAGCTTTGCCAGCGCTCCAACCTCCAGCCCCACCACCAGAGCCACCACAGTAAGCATATGCAGAAATAAAACGGGGATTAGCTGGATCAATATCCGCAATAATGAACATGAGCGGTGCGAGCGGGCCCATGATCGCGGTAAGCACATCGTTAGGAGGCGTTACGATTTGATTCACAGCCACAGGACCGCCGCCTGGACCTCCGCCAACTCCTCCCGATCCGTTTCCACCGGCTCCACCTTGACCCCCCAGAGGCATTCCCGCCGGGCTTCCACCACCAGCATTGATATTTCCGCCAGCAGCAGCGCTCGCCACTGTCGAGGTGCCTCCATCGGTGCCGCCAGGAACCGAACGGACAGTCTGAATCGCACCAAGTCCACCCGCAGATGCACCTACCGCCGCAACATCTGTACCATTCGCATGGATTTTCCCAGTACCGGACAGCGTGATAGAGGTTTTCGCGAAGATGCGGATCCCAGACTCCGTGACCACGACGCCGGTGTTGACAGTCAACGTGTCGTAGTAGATATCCCGCTGTTCAAGCGCCACATTGGCCGCGATGGTTACATTGCCGTCGGCGCCGTTCCCGAACAGCAAGGAACTGAACAATGCCGACGTGCCCGCAGGCCCCGTAGGCCCCGTAGGCCCAGGAGAGCCACCCGCAGGCCCTGTCGGACCCGTAGGCCCAGGAGGGCAGTTGCACCTCGGGCTCGTGCAACAAGGCGTACGAAATCCTACGTTTCGATTCATGGTCAACCGGCTTGCAGGCAGTAGTCACGGACTTCAACGATCGATGGTCCCGGAGCCAATGGCGGCCCTACCGTAGTAGCGATAATTGCCGGCTGAAGCCCAACGACTGGGATCGTGTTCACAGGCGGAACAAAAACCACCGGGGTTCCGTTGTCTACCTGCAAGCTGAACGACCCAGGCGTCTCATTCCCACAAAGCCGAAAACTGTGCAGACCGCTCGCGGTCGCTGCCGGAACGATAGGGCTCGCAAAAGACGCTACCCCTTCAAAAAGCACCTGAAACCCTGGGCCGCCTCCGCTCAGCGGAACTGATGCCACAAGGACCCGATCAACTACGGGATAGGTCGCAAACGTAGCCGCAAGACCAACGAGCCAACCGCGCTGCGCGTCGACCAATTGGTCCTGCACTTGGAAACATATGCAGAACTTCTCAGTCGCTGGATTTACTGCGGGCGCCCCGAAAATCTGAAAATAGTTGAAGAGAGCGGCTGTAGGATTGGCTGATACCCTGACGCCGCTCGGAAGAAGCAACGCCGAGCCGCCAGACACACCGGCCTGCTGATTCGGGAAAACCGACAGATCCGCGAACTGCGTGCAAACCGATAGCGTCACAGTCACGCCACTCGGTGGGCAAACAAGCTTCTCCTTCGGGCCCGGGCAAGGCGGTAGCGGCGGCTGCCCAGCACAGCACGGCGCCTGCCCCATATTGTTCGGGTTGACGCTACTCGTCTGGATAGTCTTGCCCCGACCTCTGGCACCTTGATCACGCAGGCGTAGCCCAAACGTCTTGGTCTTATCTCCAAGCGTAGACGTCGGTCCAGTCCGCTGGAACGTGACCGAGTTGTTGTTCGCACGCCTGATACGGGAAGACATGGCTACTGGAAAATCGCCTTTCCACGCCCGGGGGTAAGGTCAACCCTATCAGTAGCTCGATGCTAGAGCAAGCGCCCCTCACTGGATCGATCTACCCTGGGCGGGTTAGCATAAATCCCGTGAACCGCGATCCACTAGCCGATCTCGACATTGACGCTTGGTCCCAGAAGTTCCATATAACCTTCGTCGCCCCCGCCACCATGGGCCAAGCCGGCGACGCCGTAGCACTCCACCGACTAACCTGGTGGGGGCCGCGGCTAGGCATCGGAGAGTGGGATATCTGGATCGCAGCTGACTGCCAAAAATGGGCGCGCTATCTCCTGCTCCACGAAGCAGTCGAAAACTGGCTGCGGCGAAGAGGCTGGAAGTACACCAGCTCGCACCAAACAGCCGTGAAAGCCGAGCGACAAGCATTCGGACGCGAACCCGAGTGGCACTGGTACATGGCAAACGTCTAGGTCGACCCGGTCGACCCAGAACAACGCTTCATCCGTCGTCAGCGACGTCGCCGACGACGCCAGGCACGAACGCAGCACAAGCAGGTGCATGCACACACTCGGCGCCGCTGTTCCTCTCCTCCCATGTCGGGCAGATGTGCCCGCAAGTACATCCTTCTTCTCGAAGACGAGATTCTGCAGCAGCCACTGGTCTAGCCGCACGTCTAGCCTCCCAGGACGAAAAAAACCCACGCATTCCATCGACAAAAGCTGACGCGCCAGCGCGGGCGCTCACAGCAACTTGCTCCAACTTAGAGTCACGCTCACGGATGATTCGCACAAGAACCGCCTCCGCTCCCTCGACCGCGCCACGCTCGCCAGCATATTCCATGAGGATAGAGCATAGGCGCTCGCCAAGCCGCCAGAACATCACTGGACACTGATGATCACCCCATGCACAACGCTCCAAGCTCAAGCATGACGAAAGATGTTCAGCACGCGATCGGGACTGAAAAACTTCATCCGATGCAGGAGTGCCCTTCTGATTATCATCCAAATCCGACATCGTCGCGAAAGTAACACATGGACTAGAGCTTGAGCGTCAAAAAAAAACGCAGGACCCTAACGCAGGATTTCTTGATCGCACCGACGAGAAGGGCCCTATGATGGCCGTCCCCACCAATGAGAATCGTCGAAGTCGAGCTCATGTCAGGCCGAAACTGGCCCGTGTTTACATCCGGACGCGACGACGACCTCGGCTGGACTGCCGAGTGCCCAGAACTCGGCATTATTGCACGAGGAGCAACTTGGTCCGAGTTGACACAAAACTGCGCCCGCGCCATGGACGCCGTGCTTAGCAGCGTAGATGAACCCGGCCTCGCCGAACTTGGATTTTCGATCGCGGGATACAGCGCCGCGCCAGGACATGGTACCCACTGGGATCTGCCATTCAACCTACGGACGAAAGAGAGCCCGTCGTCTGCCCATCATCCTCTACGTTCAGGCGCTTGAACCGCATGGGCCACACTTGCAATCAAACGCCGCTACGTCGTTCGACGCAAACACCTTGTAAGGCTGCTGCTGACACTTGCGCGGTGGGCAAGCTGGGCACGAGCCACAACAGCCAGGACAGCGACGCAGTGTCGGCCCCGCACCGCACATGCACCAAAGCGCATTTTTTCGATCGAATGCCGATGGCTGCCAGCGTGGATTGTCACCGCAGCCGCCAATTTGACCAAGCCCATCAGCCGACGGCGAAACGAGGAAGCCCAGCCCTCGATCGAACGTGACACCAAATTCGTCGATGCGGTAGCGCACAGCCCAAGCATCTTACCCGCATCCAATCTCCAGAAGCAACCTCAAGCGTGATAGCGTAAAGCTTACCAATGCCAATCTGGCTCTTGCTACTGCTCATCGGAGGCGGAAGCGCTTGGCTCCTCGCTCGCCACCGTCCAAAGCCACTGTCATTCGTACTTCTCGGCGATTCGCTCGCCGTTGGACTGGCTCCCCACATGAGAGAATGGGCAAGAAGCAACGGCTTGCCGTTTTCCCAAGATGCCCAAGTTGGGCGCTCGACTAGAGCACAGAGCGCATCCTTGGTGACACCGGGGAGCCTTGTCTTCATCTCGCTCGGCACAAACGATGCGGTCTCGCTGACAGACGGGCACCAAATCAATATTTTCGCAGACGAAGTCCATCGGCGTGGAGCCGCTCGCATCATCTGGCTGATTCCACCGGCCACAAAAGCGCTTCCCTCCATCGGTGCGGTTCGCGCCGCAATTCGCTCTGCCCGTGTTGACATTGCGACAACTTCAACGCCGTTACGCGCCGATGGCCTCCATCCAGCGAACTACGCGGCAGCGTTCCAAAACCTCTTGCCGGCGCTCGACAATTAACGGAGCGCAGCCAAACCCCATCGCCGCGATCTCTTGACAGAGCAACACATAACAAGTTAGAGTCCAACTGGATGAACGATCCCGCACCAATAAAACCATGCCTCAAGTGGGCGGGCGGGAAGAGTGCCCTTCTCCCTACCCTTGCGCCTTTCTACGCCTCACATCGCGGCAAGCGCCTGGTCGAGCCATTCTGCGGAGCACTAAACGTCTCTCTCGGCCTACGACCCGCCCGAGCGCTGCTCAACGACAAGAACCCTCATCTGATCAATTTTTGGAAATGGGTTCAACTGGGCGACTGTCGTGCCACCATGCGCTTCGACAACGACGAACGTCGTTACTACCTCTGCCGTGCGAAGTTCAACCTACTTGTAAAACAAGGTCTTGCAACAAGCCCAGAAGCAGCGCAGTTGTTCTACTACCTCAACCGCACAGGTTTCAATGGACTCTGCCGCTTCAACGCGAAGGGAGAGTTCAACGTCCCGAAGGGTAGCTACACATCGATCCAGTACATTCGTGATTTCTCCCCATGGGCCGAGGCGCTACGCAGATGGGATCTGGTCACCGTAGACTTTGAGTCCATCACGCTCAAACCAGACGATTGGGTGTACTGCGACCCCCCATATGATGTCCCCTTCGTCAAGTACACCGCCGATGGCTTTGCTTGGGCTGATCAGGAGCGGCTTGCACACTGGCTGGCGCGCCACACAGGGCCTGCCGTTGCCTCAAACCAAGCTACACCCCGCATTCTTGCTCTCTATCGAGGCCTCGGGTTCCAAGTGCAGACGCGCATGGCGCCGCGCAAAATCAGTTGCAACGGGGACCGCACGCCAGCGCAAGAGATGCTCGCCACAAAAAATATGCCGCCTCCGAAGCGTGATGAGCCACGCGCCAGATGACCGTAAGCCAGACAGTCGGTCGCTACCGACGGATCGTAGGCATCGACCCGGCGGCCAAAACAGGCTGGGCTGTACTCGATGCCGAAGGCCGTCGGCCGCTTCGTGTTGTACAGGCCGGGAGCTTAAGGCCTGATGCGAACGCTGTCGCACAACTCGTACGCCACCTTACGCAACCATCAGTCAGGCCAGATCTCATCGCGCTAGAGGATCAATTTTTTGGCCGCAATGTTCATACGCTCAAGAAATTGGTCGAGACCCGTAGCCGATTCATGCAAGGCTTTGAAGTAGCCGGAGTTCGCGTTGTCCTCATCCCCGCGAACGACTGGCAGATGGGACTGCTCAAAGGCATAATCCATGCAAAAAGCAAGCGCAAGGATCGCAAGGCAGCCGCCAAAAAATATGGGCAACTGCTATTCGGTGAGCACGCCGCCGCCAACCAAGACGAGTGGGACGCCGTCTGCTTAGCCACATGGGCAATCCGGGCAGCCCTCTGGGGAGCCAAGTGAACACGCTCACATCGCTGCTACGTCGTCGACGTCGACTACGCGGTAATCCGGCTCAGCGACGACTACCGTACGGCATCATCCAGGGCTATGGTCGCTCTGCGTGGCCGCTCACGGTCAGTTGGCACACGATCGCCCTCATCGCCGTACTTGCCTGGACCGCATTCTACTTACTGCGCTAGCAGCGACTTAGCCACGCTCGAGGAGCCTGCCGATCTAACTTGACCTCTCGGCCAAGCCAGAACAGCATCGCCGTAAATGCAATCCCCATCCCACCAACTGCACCGAGCCATTGATGACATTATCCACCGAGCCATCAGGGACATGCTGCAAGTTGTCGAATCGCTCTCCGGGGCAAAATCCGCAGAATTCTA
>Ga0315281_10012878_pt1 | contig 11352 bp, 11 predicted proteins | sample YL17G07_0_MG_FD_204540 | JGI IMG/M metagenome (GOLD analysis project Ga0315281, IMG submission 204540) | Sediment microbial communities from Yellowstone Lake, YNP, Wyoming, USA - YL17G07_0 | ecosystem: Environmental > Aquatic > Freshwater > Lake > Sediment | place: USA: Wyoming | collected... | reverse complement strand
GAGGCGTGCGCGCGCGGCATCGTACTCGCGCCGCAGCCGCTCCACCAGCTCGGCGGTGCCGGGAATGTCGTCGATCTGGCCCACGCCCTGCCCCGCGCTCCAGATGTCGCGCCAGGCTTTGCGGTGGTCGCCTTCGCTTGTGAAGCAATGCAGTTTTCGGGAAAGTCATTGTTTTGGATCAATGTCCCAAAATGCGAAAATCTGTAATTTAAGCGCGTTGCACCTGCCTGACGAGGTCGGCGACCGCCGGTATCGGGCCTGGCAATGCTGATTGCACCGCGACGGCCGATCGGTCAGCGTTGCGGACCTGAACTGAACGGCACAGCGACCGGGCCCGCGATCCGGGTTCGCCGGCTCTCCGCAAATTTTCTGCACAACGGGAAAGAGGAGTTTTTTATGCGTAGCACCTACAAGATTCTGATCATGGGCGCTTCCTACGGTTCGCTACTGGGAACCAAACTGGCGCTCGCCGGACATACGGTGAAGCTGGTATGTCTTCCCGCCGAGGCGGAGTTGATCAACAAGGAAGGCGCCATCGTGCGCCTGCCGGTCAAGGGCCGCGAGGGGCTGGTTGAAGTCAACTCGCAAAAATTGCCCGGCCAATTGTCCGCCGGCGGCACCACCGCATTCAACCCGGCGGATTTTGATCTGGTCGCATTGGCCATGCAGGAGCCGCAGTATCGTTCGCCCGGAGTGCGTGAGTTGCTGGACGCGGTGGCCAAAGCCAAGGTTCCCTGCATGTCGATCATGAACATGCCGCCGCTGCCTTACCTGGCGCGCATTCCAGGCATTGATACCGCCGCATGCAGAGGCTGCTACACCGACCCTGCCGTGTGGGACGGTTTCGACCCCAAGCTGATGACCCTGTGCAGCCCGGACCCGCAGGCGTTTCGCCCGCCGGAGGAAAAAGTCAATGTGCTGCAGGTCAGGCTGCCGACCAACTTCAAAGCCGCCCGCTTCGACGCGGATGCGCACACCGCCATCCTGCGCCGGCTGGAGGCGGATATCGAAGCAGTCCGCTTTGACAGCGGCGACGGCAAGATCGAATTGCCGGTCAAGCTCAAAGTGTACGATTCCATCTTCGTGCCGCTGGCGAAATGGAGCATGCTGCTGGCCGGCAACTATCGCTGCGTGCGCAAAGACGCGATAGTGCCTATCAAGGAAGCCGTGCATGCCGACATCGAAGCATCGCGCTCGGTGTACGACTGGGTGGCGAAGCTATGCCTGTCGCTGGGTGCGGCTGAGAAAGACCTCGTGCCTTTCGAAAAATACGCCAGCGCGGCACTATCGCTTGCGAGCCCTTCCGCCGCGGCGCGGGCCCTGGCTGCCGGCGCGCCCAATATCGAGCGGGTGGACCGTCTGGTGCAGACCATTGCGGCGCAAAAAGGCATGCAGTCCGCCGTGGTCGACCGCACGGTCGCTCTGGTCGACGGCTGGCTGGAGGCCAATCGGCGCAAAGCCTGACCCGCAGGCGCCATTCCCCCGCGCAGGCCGGCCGGATTCCTGCTTCGGCTTCTAGTCCGGGGGCAGGGCCCGGTGCCGGGATTCATTTCCCCCGCGGCGGCTGGTGATGGCGCAGCTTCTGCACTTCGCGCTCGAGCGGGTCGCGCAAGCGCAGCAGCTTCGCCTGCCGCTTGGTGATCAGCGGGTAGTGCCGGGCGGCGTCCAGGGCCCAGCCGACATCCCAGCAGTTTTTCTTTTGGGTCACCCATAAGCTCGGGTCCAGCCGGCGCAGGTCGAAGGCGACCGAGTAGCTGCGCAGCGTCTTCTGGTGGCGCTTGTTGCAATACTCGTGGAAATAGGACATCGCGAGTTCGCGCAGGCTGCGGTACACGGGGTCGCGCCAGCGCAGCACCGGATGGTTGGTCTTGGAAATCGCGCCCCAGCAGCCGTTGCGGCGGAACAGCGTCACGATATGGTCGTAGTCGCGGGTCGCCTTCAGATCCATCAGCAGCGGCGGCTCGCCGTGCACCCACAGCGCCGCGGCCGCGATCATGGCCCCCTCGATGCACAGCGCGCGGCGCTGGTTCAGCGCTTCGCGCACCGACAGGCAGGTCTCGCCGCCGACCTCGAAGTTCTGCGGAATGGCGTCGATGTAAGCCTGGATTTTCTCCGGCGTGTTAAGGCGCCTGAGGATCGCGAACTCGGCTTTCGTCAGGCCTAAATCCTCGCGGCGGGCAAAGCGCTTCTTCTTCATGCTGTCCGTCTATGCTGGATGTAGGCCGTATCTTAGCCCGCGGTGATGCCGACCTGTGGAACCGGCCCGTCAGCCTTTAGTTGCGCGTACCGCGCCTAAGTTCTTCTTCGGCCGGGCCGCTTTCTTCGCTTTCTTGTTTGCCGGCTTTGCCATGGGCGTTTTTCTCGCCGATCGCTTCTTCACCGGTTTGGCCGATTTGTCGGCCCGCGCCGTTTCTGCCAGTTTGGCTTGCGCGAATTTCCTGGCTGCTTGCGCTTGTCCGGCAACCTGCTTTTTCGCATTCGCGCGGAGGGCCGCAGCATAGGCGGTGCGCGCCCAGGGCAACATGCGCTCGGGCGACTCCATCGCATCCTCCGGCGCGCGGAAGAAATTGAGCGAGGCGCGCTTGCCTTTGCGCGCATAGCTGAAAATCTCGCAGCCCGCCTGCTCGAACTCGATGCGGTTCATCTCATCCGCCTTGAGGTAGAGCGTGTCCTCGAACACGAGGGCAAACATCAGGCCGTCCAGGTACACCCCGTGGCCGCCGAACATGCGGCGCGACACTACGGTGCCGAACGGCCCGAACAGCTCCATCACATAGTCGACGAAATCATCGGACATCTGCTGGCTCCGCCTGTTATCGAACTCCTGCGGCGGATTGTAGGGCTTGGTGCCCCGCTAGCCAAGCGCGGCCGGTCTTGGCGACAGGCGGTGATGGGATTTGCCAATGCGGGCGCCGGCGTAATAGACTCGAACCGCCGGAAAATCGAACCAACCGGCGGTTCCGCATAACGAGCTAGCATTCAAGCCAAGATCATGAATTTCCAGCATTTGTGCTATGCGTGCGAGGCCCAGCGTCGCGCCAGGCGCGTCACCTTGCTCACCGCACCAGGCAAAGCGATGGTCGGCACGATCGAGCGCGTGCTGGCGGGCGAGGGCGCGTTGTACCTGTTCTGAACATGCCCCGCAGTCTGGTGCGCGAGCTGGTGCGCCTGGGATGGCCGGTGCTCATCGCGCAACTGGCGGTGATGGCCAACAGCGTAATCGATACCATCATGGCCGGGCGCTACGGCACGCTGGACCTGGCCGCGGTGGGCATAGGCTCGAGCATCTACTTTTCGGTGTTCGTCGCTCTGATGGGGGTGCTGCTCGCGCTTACCCCCATCGTGGCGCACATGTACGGCGCGGGCCGGCACGCGGAAATCGGCGAGGAATTGCGCCAAAGCGCCTGGCTGGCCGCCGCGCTGGCGCTGGTCTCGGTCGCGCTGTTCGCCTATCCCGATCCTTTTCTCGCGGTTGCCCAGCTCGAACCCGCCTTGGAAGTCAAGGTGCGCGCCTATTTGCACGCGCTTGCCTGGTCGGTGCCGGCCTCGCTCCTGTTCCGCGTGTTCTATGGCTTCTCCACCGCGATATCGCGCCCGCGAACGGTGATGGCGCTGACGCTCATCGGGCTCGCGCTCAAGGTGCCGCTCAACTGGGTGTTCATGTACGGCAATCTGGGCGCGCCCGAACTGGGCAGCACCGGCTGCGCGGTGGCGACCACGCTCGTCTCCTGGACCGTGTGCACCCTCGCCTGGTGCTGGTGCTGGTACGAGCCCGGCTATCGGCCGTTCCGGGTGTTCGCCCGTTGGTCCTGGCCGGATGCGAGAGCGCTGGGCCGCATTCTGTCCCTGGGCCTGCCCATAGGTCTGACTTTCCTCATCGACGTGACCGGATTTACTTTCATGGCCTTGTTTATTGCGCGGCTGGGCGCGCTTTATTCTGCCGCGCACCAGATCGCCGCCAACTTCGCCGCGCTCGCCTTCATGCTGCCGCTCGCACTGGGCAACGCCGCAAGCGTGGTGGTCGGGCAGTCGCTGGGCGCGCACCGGCATGCGCGTGCGCGCGCCGCCGGCCTCGTCGGCCTGGTGCTCGCGCTCGCCTGCGCCGCGGTGGTGGGCGCGGGCCTCTATCTGTTCGCCGGCGGGATCGCCGGCTTGTACACCGGTGACCCCGCGCTGCGCCCCGTGGCCGCCGGGCTGCTCGCTTTCGTTGCCGTGTATCACCTGTTCGACGCGGTGCAGGCGGTGGTGGTCAACGTGTTGCGCGGCTACAAGCGCGCCGTGGTGCCGATGCTGATCTACGCCGTCGCCCTGTGGGGCGTGGGTCTGGGCGGCGGTTATGTGATCGGCCTGACGAGCGTCGACCTTGCCTGGCTCGGCCTGCAAACGCCCTTGGGTGTGCCGGGCTTCTGGCTCGCTGCGATCGCCAGCCTGGTGCTGGCGAGCGGCTTGGTCACGGGGTACTTCCTGCGCGTGAGCCGCGCTCCAATATCGAACTGAAACTGGACCTTCGCGCAGCTTGCGCGCTTCCTTTGCGCACCGTCTTGTTGCGCGATCAGAAGAGCGAGCGGCCCAAGGCGAAGAACATGGCCGCGACCGCGAGCGCCATGATCAGGGTGGCGAGCCAGCCCAGGATCTTGAGCCGGCGTTTGACGGTGAATCGGCCCATGATCTCGGGCCGCACCGCCATCAGCATCATTACCGCCATGATCGGCACCGAGATCACACCGTTGATCACTGCGCTCCAGATCAGCGCCCTGACCGGGGAGAGGCTGGTGAAATTCAGCGCCACCCCGACCAGTGTCGCCACGGACACGATGGCGTAAAAACCGCGTGCTTCGGCAAGCTGCAGGCCCAGGCCGATCGGCCAGCGGAACGATTCGGCCACGGCATAGGCCGCCGACCCGGCGAGGATGGGCACGGCCAGCATGCCGGTGCCTATGATCCCCGAGGCAAACAGCGCAAAGGCGAACTCGCCGCCGATCGGGCGCAGCGCTTCGGCGGCCTGCTCCGAGCTCTGGATGTCGGTGATGCCGTGCAGGTTCAGCGTTACCGCCGCGGTCAGCATAATGAAAAAAGCCACCGCATTCGAGAAAGTCATGCCGACATAAGTGTCGAGCCTGATGCGGTTCAGGTGCGCCCTGGCCTGTTCCGGCGCCTCGCGTAGCGGCTCCTCTCCCGGTCCGGCGCGCTGCTCCTCGACCTCCTGCGAGGCCTGCCAGAAAAACAGGTAGGGGCTGATGGTGGTGCCGAACACCGCGACCAGGGTGAGCAGGTACTCGGCGCTGAGCTCGACCGGCGGGACGAACGTGCGCAGCAGCACCTTGCTCCAGGGCACCTGCACCACGAATGCGGTGGCGACGTAGGCGAACAGCGTCAGCGTCAGCCATTTCAGGATCGGCGCATAGCGCGGGAACGGGATGAAAATCTGCAGCCCCAGCGATACCACGGCGAAAGCGACGATATAAAGGTGCGCCGGCCCGCCGATTAGCAAGCGCAGCGCCGCAGCCATCGCGCCCAGGTCGGCGGCGATGTTGATGGTGTTGGCGACGAGCAGCAGGCCGACCACGCTGTGCAGCAGCCAGGCCGGGTAGTGTTCGCGGATGTTCGCCGCGAGCCCGTGGCCGGTGACCCGGCCGATGCGCGCGCTGACGATCTGGATGCCGATCATCAGCGGCAGCGTGAACAGCACCGACCAGAGCATGCCGTAGCCGAACTGCGCCCCGGCCTGCGAATAGGTCGCGATGCCGCTCGGGTCGTCGTCGGCGGCGCCGGCGACCAGGCCCGGCCCGAGCCGCTTCAGCAGCGGGGGGCGCGGCGACGGGACGACAGGCTGGCCGAAAGCGCGTGCGTTTTTCATGGACTCAGCTGGTAATGACCGGCGCGGCTTTCGCGCCCGATGGTGCGCGGCAGCCGCGCGCAGTCTAGCGCATTCGGCCGGTGTTGCACAGAAAAAGTGCCGCCCCGGACGCAAAAAAGAACAGCGCCCAGAGCGCTGCTGCGACTGCAGCCGCGCGCGTCGGCTGGTCGGCTACAGCCAGCGCTGCATCGAATAGCCACTCATAAACGGACGCTGCATCGCGGCGCGGAATATCTGCCGGCCCCACTTGAATTCCTTGTACAGCACCACGAAGCGCCACAGGTCGCGCAGCACCTTGGCGCGGTCGCGCCAGCCGAGGGCCATCAAGGCTGCGGGGAAGTCGGCTTCGTGCGGGCGGTCGAAGGCGATCTTGAGCGGGTTCCACTGATCCGTCGTCCGGCGCACTTCCGAGGCGATCATTCTGCGGTACATTTCCTGCACCGGGCGGTTGCGCAGGCGCGCTTCCACCACTGCTTCGCCGCTGATTGCGCCGGAGTGCAAGGCGCAGCTCATGCCCTCGCCGATCATGTTGAGGAATCCAGCGGCCTGGCCGGTAATCAGGACGTTGCCCTTGCCGAACACGTAACGGTTGATCAACGACGGCCCGAAATTCTCGCCGCAGCCCTCGTCCTCGGTGTGGGGGTGGAGGCGCACGCCGTGCTTTTCAGCCAGATAGTTCACTACGTTTTGGTGTTTCTTCGCAAAATTGTCGCCGCGCTTGAAGCCGACGCCGACGATCTGCCGCCCGTCGCGGGCATGGCTCCAGGTGTAATGCCCCAGGCCGGGGTGGAACCAGAAATGGAAATAATCGGGACTCAGCGGGCAATCGATGATGTCATGAAATTTCTGCCCGACGAAAAACCAGGGGATCGTCTGCGGGTAATCCGGGTAGATGGCGCGGATCACGAGTGAACTCGGTCCATCGGCTCCGATCACCTGGCGCGCGCGGTATGCGACCGGCTCGCCGTTCTTCCTCGCCTGGACGACCACATGATCGCCATGGTCCTCGAGCCCGGCAAACGAGGTCCGGTCATGGATTTCCGCGCCGCTGCTCTTGATCGCCCAGTAGTCGGAGTATTTGCGGTGCAGATGCGGCGTGGTGCCACCGAAAAAATCCATAGTCATCGACACCATGCTGGGGAAGTGGAAAGTAACCCCGCGGCAAGAGGTCGGCTCGTGCAGCGCTTCGCGCGGCAGCGGACCGAAGTTCTCCAGCAGGAAACGGTGGCCGCGCGGCGACAGGATGCCGCTGCAGATTTTGTGGCGCGGCAGTTCCTTCCTCTCCAGGACGATGGTTTCCAGGCCGGCGTCCACCAGGCGCTTGGCGGCCGCAGCAGCGGACAGACTGGCGCCGACGATGATTACGTCAACTGAACGCATGAGCGTTGGTTTCCTTCATGATGTTCCATCATCCGCCAAATCCGCCAGGTGCACCACTGGAAGCGCGCTGACCTGCGCGAACGCGGCGGCGTCCTCCATGCTCTCCACGACGATGCGCGTGACATTTCGTCCCTGCAATATCCACCGGGTCTGGACCTGGTCGTCGATCTGTGCCAGCCCCAGCCTCTGCGCCAGGTTGCGCGCCGTGGCCGGAACGGCGATGCGCTGCAGGTCGAGGTTGAGGGCGCAGCCTGCGTCCGAGCGCAGGGCGTCATAATACTTGACCAGGCGCTGGTAATCGGCGTGATAGGCGCGCGGCTCGATCACGTACAAATCGCCTGCGCCCAGTGCGCGGCGCACGGCGGGGAGGCCGCTCAAGGCTACACCCAGGCTCACAGTCTTCGATCCCGGCAGCCATTGCTGCAAATGACGCAGCAACAGGCCGTCGGCGACGACGATTTTCTTAAGGCCGCGCAGCGGCTTCAGAAATCGTTCCAGGCGCTGCGCCGGAACCGTCGCTCCCGCTTCCAGCGCCAGAGCGATATCCGAGCCGTCGTCATCCGCGATCGTAATGTCGCCCCCACCGCCCAGGAGAGCGGCCGCCCGCGCCAGGGTGGCGGGGCGCTCGCGCAACGCCTGGCCGGCCAGCAGTGCCGCGGTTCCGGACAACCGTGGCGCCTGCGCAGCTTGCTGCTCCATCCGGGCCAGAAGACTTTGTGCGGTGGCGGACTGAACCAGCTGGCGGCGCAGATCCAGGGTCATCACGACCAGGCCGATTTCCTCCGGGCAGGCCGGCTCGCACGCGGCGCACAGGGTGCAGCTCTGGATCGATTCGGCGATGTCGGCGGCGACGGCGCCGTGCTGCAGCGCCTTGGCGCGCCCGAGCGGGGTAAGACTGAAGTCGCGGCTGCGGCGCCATACCGGGCAAACCAGCAGGCACAGCCCGCAGCCGCTGCAGGGGGCATAATCCTTCAGAGGTGGTGGCGCGGTTTTGGCAAGGCCGAACATGTCTAGAAAATTACGTGACGATTGAGGATCATCGCCGGGTCGGCCTGGCGCTTCAGCGCCAGGTGCCGGTCCACCAGGGCGTCGCCGAACACGCGCCGGATATAGCCCTTCATCATGCCGCCGAAACGATAGTAGCTGGCGCCCATGTCCACGCCGATGTCATAGATCTCGTTCTTGAACGACTGCAGATAATCGCGGCTGTACACGCCGTCATCCAGCATCGGTTCGAATTCGCAGCCGTAGGCCCAGCCTTCCGCGTCGGGCGGGATGCACGACATTTCATAATGCGCCCGGTGCTCCGGGCGCAGTTTGATGCCGACCAGGTAAAGGGTGTAATGCGGAAAATACCTGCGGCAAACCGCGTTCCCGCGCTCCACCGCCTCGATGAACTTGGGCGCCGAGGTCGCAAGGTCCGGAATCACCATCTGCCGGCTGCCCCAGAACTTCCACACCGCGCGCGAAAACACGACGCTGCGTTCGAGCATGGTTCCGTCGCGCATGTATTCCGGGCGCTGCAACTCGGGAAAGAGCTCGCGCTTGCGCTGCAGCAGATACCAGGCTTCGCCGAGTTTCCACGGCCGCAGCGCATAGTGGCCCAGCGCGCGCAGGCCGAAACCCAACTCGCCGTAAGCGCGCAGCCGCGGCCGCCAGTTCACCCTGAACGCCGCTTCGCGCTCGTTCGAATCGAAGGCCAGCAGGACATTCACCGCGCAGTCCATGATGGTGAGTATTCCCGAATAGTCGCTGGCGTCGTTGCGGTCCAGCAGCTGCAGATCTTCGATCGCGGTGCGCAGCGATGCATAGTAGAAATAATGCATGCGCAAGGGCGTATAGCGGCGTATGCGCAGCGTGGCTTCGGTGATCACGCCGAACTGCCCGTAGCCGAGTATCACCCGCTGGAACAGTTCCGCATTCTGGGTATCGGAGCATTCGACAATGTCCCCGGTGGGGGTGACCACCTGCAGCGCCAGTGCCTGATCGGCGCTGCAGCCCAGGCGCGCCGAATTGACGTCGATCCCGCCCACGCCCAGCGTGCCGCCGACCGAGGAAGTCAGGTTGAGCGGCGCCGACAGGTAGTCGAGATCCTGCCGGCGCAGTTCCTCGGCCAGGCTGTGCCAGAAGATCCCGGCCTCGGTGCGCACCGTCAGCGCCTCCGCATCGATGTGCAGCACCCGGCTCATGCCGGTCATGTCCAGCAATACGCCGCCGAATGCCACCGATTCGCCCTCGGTGGTCAGGCCGCCGCCGCAAACGGTGACCGGGACGTGGTACTGTTGCGCGGCCTGGAGCAGCAGCGCGACCTGCCCGGCGCTGCGCGCGATGACGACGCCGTGCGCCAAGCCGTACGCAGTGCCGCCGGCGTCGGTGGCGAAGGCGGCGCGCGCCGCGATGGTTTCGCGCAACTCAATGCCCTGCGCGCGGACCGCGGCGGCAAACTCTTGCCAGTTCGGGCCGTTCCAGCGCGCCGGATTGGTTTGCTGGCGCTTGATTCCCTGAAGCGCATCCGGGGCAACCGGGCAGGGGCCCAGGGTGCCGGGCTCAACGTTTGTAACGTGCAAGCAGGAACTCCAGTCTGGTGGAAATGCCGCGATAATTTGGCGCGCGCTGACCAGGCAAAAAACTCCGGCGCCGGGTCAGCCAGGTTGGCCGGTATTGTACGCCGCGGCGGCGAACCGGTCAGACTTCGCGGCCGGATTGATTCGCCTGTTCCTCCGCTGGCGCGCTGCAATCAGGTGGACACGAACGTATCGATTTGCTACACTTGTCGCAATTTACTACGACTTGAGGTGATGGCATGGGCACAGCGATACGCATCGACGACGACATCTATCTCGCCGCGCAGCGCGTGGCCGGCGCGGAGCGCCGGTCGATTCCGCAGCAGATCGAGTTCTGGGCGCTGGTCGGCAAGACGGCTCTGGAGAACCCCGATCTGCCGGTCGACTTCGTGCGCGAGCTGTTGATCAGCAAACATACCGACCGGGCGCTCGCCGAGCCGTTCGATCTCAAGCCGGCGAAGAAGGCGACGCCCAAGACGCGCTCGCCGCGCCGGCATGGTTGACGTCGCCGTACTGCAAATGCCCGCGTTCAAGCGGGTATATAAGAAGCTCGCCGCCAGCCACCAAGCCGTGGTGGACGACGCGGTGCGCACGATCGTCGCCAACCCAGAGATCGGCGAAGCGAAAAAGGGCGACCTGGCCGGCGTATACGTTCACAAGTTTCCGCTCATCCGCCAGCAGATGCTGCTTGCCTATGAATGGAATCCGAAAACGCGGGTGTTGCTCTTGCTCGGCAGCCACGAGAATTTTTATCGTGATCTCAAGCGACGTTGACCGCCGCCCTGATGGCGATAGTAAAGTCAATCCGGCGCCCAAGCCAGGACGGCTCGCTGGTGTTCTGCAATCCGTTGCTTGAGCTTGCTCCGTACCGCGCGTAAGAGGGTACTTAAAGTCCAAGCCGCTGCCATATGGTCGAAACCAGCCCGGCCTGGTTCATGGTGTAGAAGTGCAGGCCCGGCGCGCCCTGCGACAGCAGGCGGTCGCATAATTCCGTCACCACGTCCAGGCCGAAGCTGCGGATCGACGGGATGTCGTCGCCGTAGCTTTGCAGCCGCAGACGCAGCCAGCGCGGAATCTCCGCCCCGCAGGCGTCGGAGAAGCGCGCCAGCTGCGAGAAATTGGCGATGGGCATGATGCCGGGCACGATCGGCAGGTCCATGCCCAGCGCCTCGCAGTCGTCGATGAAGCGGAAATAGGCGTCGGCGTTGAAAAAATACTGGGTGATCGCGGCATTCGCGCCCGCGTCCACCTTGCGCTTGAACGCCTGCAGGTCGTCGTGCGCGGAGCGCGCCTGCGGATGGAACTCGGGATAGCCGGCAACTTCGATGTGGAAATGATCGCCGCTGCTCTGGCGGATGAATTCCACCAGTTCGTTTGCGTAGCGCAGCTCGCCCGCGCCAGCCGCGCCCGAGGGCAGGTCGCCACGCAACGCGACGATATGCCGCAGGCCATGCGCCTGGTACAGCGCCAGCGTGGCGGCGATGTCGGCGCGGGAGGAGCCGATGCAGGAGATGTGCGGCGCGGCATCGCCTCCGTCTTTCTGGATTTCCA
>Ga0315281_10012877_pt1 | contig 11353 bp, 4 predicted proteins | sample YL17G07_0_MG_FD_204540 | JGI IMG/M metagenome (GOLD analysis project Ga0315281, IMG submission 204540) | Sediment microbial communities from Yellowstone Lake, YNP, Wyoming, USA - YL17G07_0 | ecosystem: Environmental > Aquatic > Freshwater > Lake > Sediment | place: USA: Wyoming | collected... | reverse complement strand
GGAATATCTGCTTCTACAATTTTTTCCAAATTTTCAATTTGGCTGGTGAGGTCTTCAATTACAAGTAATTCTTCAACTCTAATATTGCCATTTCTTACGTAATTTTTATTTATATGTATTAAGAATGTTTTTCCAATCTGGTAGCCAGCTTTTTTGAACACAACCTTTTGAAAGCATAAATCAAAAAGATGTTCTTCTTTCACTTCCGTTGGCGATTTTACTTCATAAATATCCCACGCTTTTGTTTCAGCATTGTATTGGAGGATATCCGCTTTTACTAAAAGTTTTCCAGCGATGGCTGTTGCTTGATAAATAACCTCAGCTCCATCTTTTACTATAATCTTAGTTTCTTTTTCTGCATCGAAAACATTACCTGCAATTTCTTTCCCAGGCTTAAACAGTTGGTGAGCATAGTTTTCAATTTCATATCCCTGATCAAATATGGCTTGCTGCTGATCTGATACTTCTGGCAGAAGATCTTTTCTTTTTTTATTGAGCCAGATGTACTTTCGGCACTGAAGGTAGCGAAGATAGTCGGATTTTGTAAGCACTGTTTATTCATTAGGAGTTGGTATCAATATTCCTTTATTGCGCACCATCTTTCAATGTGAAGTTTACCTGGTATGTCATATGTTTCACGTTGTCTACAGTTCTTAAGGAATATTTGAGTTTATCGTCGTCCTCGCCGGTAACGATGAGGCCTTTTACTGTCTCACCATCTTTCGTCATATTTTCTTTAAGCCATCCTATATACCTGAGGGTTTGCCCAACAACTGCGTCACTACTGCGGCCTTTTTTAAGCTCTATTACCAGCCATTCTTTCCCGTCCTTACTTTTAGCTAGAAGATCCAAGCGACCAACAGGAGTGATGTACTGCTGCCCAATGATATCACCATCCTGCTCAAGAATTTCGTATTCTTTACTTAACTCTAATTTTTCCCAGTTTTCTACAAGGAAATCTTCAAGGTGGGATTCTAATCCAAAATCGGTATAGGCTTCTGCCTGCTCTTCTTCCAGTTCTTCAATAATCGGTTTTTCCTCAGGATGAGTGAAGTCTATTGGTGGGTTTCCTAAGAAAATCCAGCCTATTATTTCATCCAATTGCCATAGAGTTAGTCCGTATTGCCTAGACAAATTTTTTAATACCTCATTCACCGCAATATATTTTTCCGCAAATGTTTTACGTTTGAAATCTGGCAGCAAACCAGCAGTTTTAAGTCCCTCTTCGCTTTTGTTGTTATAGACCCCATATTTGTCAGGATAAACAACCATGAGGATGGGAGTAATAATGGCTCTTCCTAAACCTTTAATGAGGTTATTGCCATTTTGAGGAAATAGAAAGTCCAATCGATCTTTTAGGCTCCTTGTTTCGTCTAATAGGACTTTTAAGGCCTCTTTCAGTTTGCCCATGTCTTCCGTAATCATGTTCACTTGTCGATGAATTCCGTCCCAGTGTTTATTGTTTTTCGGAAGCAGGAATGACCGGAAATCTTCTTTCGTAAGTTTATCGAGATTGGCCGGATGAAACATGGTGCCATATCTTTTGATTACCTCCTCTTCATCCCTCCTTCTCTGCGCATTATTTTGGATAAGCGCTTTCCATTCTGCGATTTTTTGTGGGTCGATCATGTTGAGGGTTATAAAAAATATTACCAAAAAGGACAACCTAGTCAGGCTGTCCAAACATAGTTACTCATGAAGGAGTAAGTTCTGAATGGCTGCTAGGTTGCCCCAGCTTGGCCAGAACTTACTTTCATAAATTCTTCCTAAATAACTACGTTTGAACAGCACCTACATATTACCGCGAAGTGCTCTGATTGCAAGGCTAAAAAGCCTTATTATAAACCGAAAATAAGTTATCTTATGTCTGGCTGAAATGCCGGTATGGCATTATTTCGTCCTCATCTCAAACACTCCGGTCCAGTTTGCCGGAGGTGGATAGTCTTTGTAGATTTCACAACGCTGGATGTAGAGTTTTGATGGGCCGTCATCGATTCCCGAATCGACGATCGTTTTGAATTTTGAGAGTGCTTCGGCGAATTTTCTTTGGCGGTATAACGCGATTCCCTGTGCATATTCGTCTACCAGGTGGAGCTGATAATCCAGCATTTTGCTTTTTTCATTGATGATTTCATAAACTTTGACCGCCTGTTTTTTACCGACGACCTGGAGAATATCCAGCTCCCGGCATACGTATTCGCTCTGGATTTTTTGATAGGTTTCCTCGCCGCACATGGTGCTGGTGCCATATTCCTTGTTGGCTCCTTCAAGGCGCGAACCTAGGTTCACCACGTCGCCCATGACGGTGTAATTAAAACGGCTTGCAGATCCGATGTTCCCTACAATCACTTCGCCGGAACTCAGGCCGCAGCGGAAATCGAGTGGCGGTTTAAGTTCACCGCCAGGAAGAAGGCTGGCCGGAATGCCAGCGCGACTGAACTCCCCGGTTCCCCATTTTTCCAGGAGTTCGTTGAGTTTGATGCGCATATTCACTGCCGCGCGCGCTGCGCGAATGGAGTGGTCGGGTTGAGCCACTGGAGCACCGAAGAAAGCCATAATTCCGTCACCTTCAAATTTATCCACCGTGCCGCCTTCCGCCATGATCACGTCGGACATGGCTTCGAAATATTCGTTCAGCAGGGCCACCAGGCTTTCCGGTTTGAGCTTTTCTCCCAAAGCCGATGAGTGGACGATATCTGTGAACATCACCGTAACTTCGCGTATTTCTCCGCCAAGTTTCAAGGATTCAGGGTGTTCGGTGATTTGTTTCACCAAGGTCGGATTTACGTACTTTCCGAACGCGCTTTGGAGTTCCTTTTTTTCCTTAAATTCCGTGACGTAACGGTACAAATACACGGCGACAAATGTCACGGCAATGGTGACGTACGGGTGGGTGAGATCGAGAATAATTCCCGCGTTGAAGGCCGGTTTTGCGGCGAGGGAATATGCGGTTGGCACGCCGAACAAATACAGCAGCGACCAGCGGATTTTTGTAAACATAAACGTGAACGCCGCGGTGAGCGCGAGGATGATGATGAGGATGGATTTTTCCGCGAACGTGAGGTTGCGGAGGAATTTTTGTTCGAGGATGGTTTGGAGCGCGTTGGCGTGGATGGAGACGCCGGACATGGGATCTTTGCTGCTCATGGGAGTGAGCTGACTGTCCTTGAAGTCACGTGCCGTTGGGCCGATCAAAACTATTTTGTCCTTAAAAAACTCTTCAGGAGTTTTTCCGTATGGCTGGTAGTTTTCAAGATAAACATCTACAAAAGGAATTTTTGTAAAATTGTCGGTATTTGGACTCGATGCGTAGTTGATGATCATTTGTCCTTTTTCCAGAGGAATGTTGAGTGTTGTTCCATTGGCTATTTTAACCTGATATTGGGATGGTGAAATAAGCGGTTGAGCAGGTTTTGCTTCGCCGCCGAGCGCAATTCTGGCAATTGTGATGGCCAGATTTTCATAGTACTGCCCATTTTCATACCTAATGATCGGCAAAGTTTTCCTAAGCACCTTATCGGGATCCGCCAGCGCTGTTGCCATGCTCATGCTCATGTTTGGAAGATTGCTCAATAGCTCCAAAGGAAGCACTAGTGGACGAATTTGTTCAGGCTGGATGTAATACCCATGGGAATCGTATTGTAACGCTTCCGCCTGATAGAAAATCACCGGCGCTTTTGTTTTTTGCAGAGCTTCTTTGAATGCCTCGTCCGTCTGCGGGTCTTTTGCGGACTTGAAAAAGAAATCGAAGGCTACGACTTTCGGGTCATATTTGTTAATATTTTCCAAAACTTTCGCGAAATTTCCACGATCCCAGGTGTCAAAAGGACCAAGTCGACTGATTGTTTTGTCATCAACCGGAACAATCACGATTTCTTCGCTTGTTTTCCTCGGACTGAAAAGAAAATCGCTCAAGTGCAGCTGCCAGATGTCGAACACGTTTCCGGCTGCCAAAATTATCAGAAGCAGTCCCGATGCACTTCCCAGAATGAGCGCAAAGGCGGTTTTGTTTTTGATGAATTTCATAACAAAAATGCTATTAATCCCTGTATTATAGCATTTTTCGGGGTGGCATTCCAGATTTTTGCCTTCTTGAAGCCTATTCCTGCTCTGATTCGAGATTCGTGAAACCTTTTCTCCTTCTGAGAGCCAGAAATGCCAGGCCGGCGGTTAATCCCAATGCCGCGAGGCTGTCCTGGGTTTCGGTCTGGCCTTGGCCGATGGTTGCGCAGTGGCAGCCTTTGGTGACTTCCGTTGGCGGTGGGGCGACGATTTCGTCGGGGGGAACATCGGAGGCGGTTCCATCCTTGAGGTTGTAGTACATGGTGATTCCGGCGGGGATGAGGCCCTGGACGGTTGATCCGGTTGCGAAGAAGTTGAACGGGGTGCAGTTGGTGACGGAGTTGTTGACCGGGACGCAGGATGGGTCGTATGCCATTTGGCCGCCTTCGATGGTTTTAAAAGCTACTATGTTATAGATCCCCTGGGTCTTGTATGGATTAAATCTGTCTGGATAGGTTCTTTCCCCGATTGTTCCCACATAACCCAGCATTAGACCACCTTCCGTATCAACAATTTTATCCCCTTCGGTGATCGGTTCGCTGCCCTGGAATTCCACTCCTTCCGAAAAATGTTCGAGGTTTGGGAAGGTGAAGTTGAAAGTCCCGCTTGGACTGTTCGGCAAAACTTTGAAAGTTTTGTTTCCGATGGCCCATTCGGCCTCGGCGCTCACGTGCGCGACGATGACAGGAACCTGGTACACGGGGTCAATGGAACAGCTTTCGATCTGGATCGCTTCCGGATGTGCGGTGACTTTCACGTAGGCCGAACAGTCTGGTGCGATGCCGCCCGCGCCTGCGGTGCCGCCGTTGCCTGCGATGTTGGGGTTGCCTGCGGAGCCGCCGGTGAGGATCGTGCCACCAGTGCCCGTGCCACCGTTGCCGCCGAGGTTTGGTACACCGCCCGCGCCGCCGGGACTTTGTCCGCCGGTGGGGATGGTGCCGCCGCTGCCGCCAGTGAGAATTGTTCCACCTGTGCCCGGAGAACCGCCCGTACCGGGTGCACCGCCTGCGCCGCCGGTGCCGGGGCTGCCGCAGGGGACGACTGCTGTTGCCTGCTTAATGGTCCCGTTATCTGAATAAACATTGTCACAATTGCCGTTGAGCACGATGGAACCCTGTTGATTTGCGTTGTTAAAAGGCCCGCCGTCAGAGATCGAGACGTCGTCAATGTTTTTTGCCGTCAAACATCCTGTAACTTTGCCACTCTGTGTTATGGTGTCCTGGACGAAATTATCGAGGTTACCTTTCGTTCCAGGCTGGTTGGATGATTGATAAAAACCGCTGCTATGCAAGAAAATATGCCCTCCTGAAAGAGTTCCGGGATCATCACATGTGGAAAGATGTTGCCAAATCCATGTGCTGGGTTCCGCGCCAAAAACCTGGCCTAACGAATTTTTTGCAAGAATTTGTGTTCCGTCACTGTTGCAGGTAACGCTTACTATTTCATATCCGTCGCTATTCAACGTTCCTGGTACTGGCTGTAAATTGATGACCGCGCCACCACTCAATGTTCCTTTATTAAGTTTTGTAGTTATCCCATCACGTGGTGTAGCAACATAGACATCGTTTCCACATATTTTAATGTCCAATGTTCCGATATCTAAAAGTGTATCTATTCCAGATACTTTCGTTGGAATCGGACTGTTCCAGTTCGTGCCATCGGTTGTTCCTACTGCCCAAATATATCCACTATTTACAACATAGAGGGTAACGTTTGTTCCTGACCCTTTCATCTCTGCTATCTGTCCAGATATTCCAATGTTTGGTGTTGTTGGAGGGTTCCAGCCATTCGTAAGAGCCTGGGCTGCGTTTCCAGTGTGTTCATTGGTTCCCTGTGATGGAGAATTGCACCCTTCTGATATTGCAGCACTGGCGACATCTAAAGCACCGACCAAAAAGATGGCATGGCTGATTTTGTCCGCCCTTCTTCCTATCTTGTTCCATTTGGAAAGGGAAGAGGGTTTGTTTTTCACTGATTTTGTACTGACTTCTTTTTCTGGACTACTGCCCGATGTTTCTGAAGGTTTTTGTGTAGCCATAATTGTGAAAATTAAAGAAGTATTGTATTGTATACTTTTCTTTAGCACCTGTCAAGGGTTTTTGGCCCTTTCTCTTATTGCTGGATCACATAGGCAGGTAAACCGCTTTCCTGCGGGACATTGACCTGTAACACCTGTTTAAAGCTCCCTGAATAGCCTTCTGCGGTGATGGTTTGCATGACATCGGTTGGAGGGGCAGACGGGTTTTCTGTGAGAACCTGGTATTCCAGATAAGGAATTGTGTCATTGTTGCTGTCTTCAAGACTATGAATAACCGTAAGCTTGAGGACGGGTTTTTTGATGTCCTGATTAGTCCAATCAGTGGAGGGAGTACAACCTGAAGTCGCGTTTTGATTTGTTAAAAACTTGAGGATAATCCCCTGGCAGCCGTTCGGATCCACGCCCTGTTTTGTTTTCAGAAAATTTTGAAAGGGTTCGTAGCCACCACCCGGCCCTTTGAAAATGTTTATTCCTTTTGTTAAACCTTCATAGAAAATTGAGGTAATATTTTTCCAGCTGGGAGGAATGGAAGAAGTATCATAGGCAAGAATCGGCTCCAGCGTATACGTTTTGCTGCCGTTCTGCGACTGGCCTGAAACTTCCCAGGACACGATCGGGTCGTTGTAGTTGTAGTTGGGATCACCATTATTTGTTGTGTTTAAATCCGGGCGGTCCGTGTAGCTGCAGAAAATTTTTCCATCCTTGCATGCGGTGCGGAGTTTTATGCGCAGGTTTTGGTTCTGGATTGAGGCGTCAAAAAGGTTGACTGGGCCGGGGGTGCATCCGCTTGGATCACCTTGCACACAGGTGTAGTAGAGTGGAATCGCCACCGTTTCGCCGACTTTGATTTTTCCCCAGTTGCAGGGGTGGTCGATGGCTTCGCCTTCAATGACAGGACCATTCCCGCCCGGGTCGGTTCCAAAAAACTTTCCTTTTGTAGTATCGAACCAGAAATTTCCACTGGTAAACGGGTGCAGCACATCACATCCGGCTACGCTTCCTGCCTGCCCTGACGCGTCTGCATTACCCGTTCCGGGCGCGGGGATGCCGTAAACATTATCTGGCATATATTTTGAACTTTCCGGCACCTGGCCGCTGATGGTGTAGGAGGCGGACACGGGGGAATTGGTAGAAGATGGACAAAATTGGCTGACGCAGGACAGACATGAGGGTGAGTTTTGATTTTGGTCGCATAGAGAAAAACATTTGGTGGTGTCCAATATCGCCTGTTGTTTGCAGACAGCGGATTGTCCATTTCCGTACACCACCGGCGCCGTCGGCGCGGTGTACCCGATTCCTTTGTTCTGGTTCTCTAAAAGGCCCTCTTCCAGAGCGCCTTCTGCGGCATAAAATGACTGTGTCGCAGCGGTCACGTTGGCTGAATCACGGATGGATGAAATAATCACAGTGGTCACGCCCAAAGAGACCAAAACGATGATCGTGGTAAGGCCCATGGCGACTAAAAGCGAAGTTCCGGGTTTGGTCGAAAAAAGAAAGCGTCCGTCGCGCCTGCGGGAAGCCATAAAATGCGTGCCGATTTTTGAACGATGCATCATCATCTTCGGACGGGTTTATCATCCCCAACTTTACGGCCCAATCCTACCACGCGGGCTGTGCCCCGGCAACATTATCAAGAGGGTTCTGCCTGCGAAAATTTATGACTGTCCAGCTGAAATTCCTGAAAAACGGAATTTTAAGGATTTTATTAGGGCGCTGCTCTGATTTAAGACCTCAAACGGTTTTTGACCCTTATTAGTTCTGGTCATACTAAACAAAAAAATGATATTGAAAAAGATATCTCTATTATGTAGATTCATTTCTTAACTATAATTTAAATAAAACCTTATGGCAGAGACTTTTTTCAGAAGAGAGCAAAGTGAAATACAGGATAAAAATATTCAAACTGTTACTGTTTTTCCAAAAAATTCTGATTTTGATCACTCGAAAAAAAATGTTTTAGATGATATCAAGGATTTGGGCATAGATTCAGTAAAGGACCTAAAAGTTGGCAAAATCTTTATGTTTGAAGGATTTACTGAAGAGGAAATAGAAAAAATAAAGGTCGAAGCTTTACATGAAAAAACGCATTTGGATGCTTATCAAAATACATTTAATTCAGAAAAACTTGGAAATCCTTCTCAATTTGTCTGTGTCGCTTATCAAAGACAAGTTTCGAACCCGGAAATCGATTCTATTATGCGCGCAATTGTAAATATTGGGATTCCATTAGGCCCAAACAAAAAAGTACAAACCGCACAAATAGTTTTACTATACGGAGACATTAATACAGACGAGAGAAAGCGCATTGAAGATGCGATGGTAAATGTTTCGATTCAAGAAGGTTTATCAAAGTTACCTAAATCATTATCTGTAGAAGGTTCTGAAAATGATGAAGTAAATACGATACCTATTTCTACCTTATCTAATGAGGAATTAATAAAACTCAGTGAGTCAAATCGATTGTTTTTGACATTGGAAGAAATGAAGGCAATTCAACTACATTTTCAACAAAAGGGACGAGAGCCCACAGATTGCGAACTTGAAGTAATAGCACAAGCTTGGTCAGAACACTGCGGACACAAGACATTTAAAGCTGAAGTTGTGATGAATGGAGAAAGAAAGCCTTCGCTGTATTCAAGATTAAAAGCTTCAACTCGAGAAATCAACCATCCAGATGTATTATCATGCTTTGTCGATAATTCTGGCGTGGTACGTTTTGATGATCAACATGGTGTTTGTATGAAGGCAGAAACTCATAGTGCACCTGCGGCAATTGAACCATTTGGTGGAACAGAAACAGGTGTTGGAGGTGTAATTCGAGATATTTTAGGGACAGGATTGGGGGCTAAACCAATAGCAGTTATGGATGTTCTGTGTTTTGGAGATCTTTCTTTGGATAACAGTGAAATTCCACCCGGATGTTTACATCCTAAAACACTTTTGAGAAAGGTTGTCGCTGGAGTTGAAAGTTATGGGAATAAAATGGGACTGCCGAATATAGGTGGTTCTTTATGTTTTGACAATGGATTTAAAACAAAACCTGTCGTGATGGCAGGTTCAATAGGTCTGATCGAAAACGAAAAAATTGAGAAAAGAAAACCACACCCAGGCGATGCAATGATTTGTATTGGAGGAAAGACGGGTCGAGATGGCATTCATGGCGCAACTTTTTCTTCAGGTTCTATGACCGACAAAACTAAAGCATTGGATAGCACTGCGGTACAGATTGGATATCCAGTACTAGAAAGACAAGTTATGGATGTTTTACAGAAATTATTTGAAAAAAATCTGATTCATGCATTAACAGATTGTGGTGGAGGGGGATTAAGTTCTGTTGTAACAGAAATATGTGAAGAAGTGGGAGGTTCGATAGATCTTCATAATATTACGACAAAATATGAAGGACTAAGGCCATGGGAACGACTACTTTCCGAATCACAAGAAAGAATGGTTGTTGCTGTTGATCCTGGAAAGGCTGCAGAAGTAATAGCACTCTGTCAGCATTATGGAATTAATGCTGATCAAATTGGCACTTTTGGTGAAGGTGGGAATGTTTTAAAAGCGAATTATAAAGGGAAAATGGTTGCAGAACTTGATCTTGATTTCGTATTAGATGGAAATCCACATAAAACAATTCATGGCGAATACGATGCACCAAAAATTCGGAAATCAGAAGTACCCTTGATGGATGCTACTCAAATAAAGAGCATTGCATTGCAGATTTTGGGAGATTTAAATGTTTGTTCCAAAGAAGGAGTTGTACGAAAGTACGATCACGTTGTAAGTGGTTGCACTACATCTCCTTCATTTAGCGGGAAATACCAAGATGCACCGCAAGATAGTCTTATTTTTCGTCCCAAATATGATTCAGACCGAGGTTTGATGACAACTCACGGTCTTGCTCCTGAAATTGGAAGGCATAATCCCTATATTGGAAGCTTAACATCTGTTGTTGAATCACTAGCCAACGCTGTAGCAAGAGGAGCAGATCCATCAAAAATTTATTTAATAGATAATTTTATACATCCACGACCGGATAATCCTGAAGATGTAGGAACTCTTGATTGTTCACTTGAAGGATTAATTGCAGGAGCAAAGGCTTTTGGTACACCATTTATTTCAGGAAAAGATAGCTTGGGAAGTACTTATCGTGGACCGGATGGAACAGTTATTAAAGCTCCACCGATGGTTGTCGTAACAGCACTTTCTGTATTAGAGGATTATAGGAAAACAGTCCCTGGTTATTTTCAGAATGTTGGAAGTCAAATTGTTGTCTTGGGAGATTGTGATCCACAGCAGCTAGGTGGTTCAGTTTTTGCAAGACAATTGGGATTGGAAACAAATGATGTTCCCAATTATAATTTAGAAAAACTGAAAAAAACTTTTAATGTTTTGCATGAATTAATACATCAAGGTCGTATTTTAAGTTGTCATGATATTAAGGAAGGTGGTCTAATGACGACTTTGGCAGAAATGACATTTGGTAACGAAATTGGAGTAAGTTTGTCCATTAAAGATGTTCAAAATAACGATTTACCAGGTATCTTATTTAACGAAACTGCCGGTAGATTTGTTCTAGAAGTACCAGATGGAACTGATCTTGAAGAGCTTTTACAGGGTCTTTCATATCAAATTATAGGTACAACTGAAAAAGAGAGAAAAATTTCAATAAACATGGCAGGTGGATCAGTTGACCTAACGATGGATGAATTGAAAAAGGCTTATCATAATCCGATTTTGGAACATTTATTGCCGGTCGATCGTGAAATTGCATTTGAAAAAGAACCCGAGGTTTCTTCCGGCCCGTTGCGAAGTTTCGGGAAAAAGAATCCCCATGTGCTTGTTGTAAAAGCTCCGGGGACAAATAGCGAAAGAGAAACGGCGGCTTCTTTTGATATCGCGGGAGGAAAAAGTAAAATAGTTGATATTGCTGATTTGAGTCATGAAGATTTTATTGAAGCCCAAATCTTGGCTATACCAGGAGGTTTTTCGTATGGTGATGATCTCTATGCTGGCAAGGTTTTTAGTCTGGATCTTTTACATCGATTTCGAGACTCTGTAATGGAATTTGCAGAGGATGATAAATTAATTATTGGTATTTGCAATGGATTCCAAGTTCTTGTTAGAACCGGCTTACTGCCAAACAGAAGAGTGGGTTCAATGGAAAGTAATTTATTACATAATAGTTCAGGAGAGTTTATATGTCGTAATGTTCGGTTGAGAGTCGAAAAAAATATTTCTCGTTGGACTCAA